>QWCY01000310.1_pt1 | contig 83630 bp, 71 predicted proteins | sample 1972631 | NCBI WGS metagenome assembly QWCY01 (sample SAMN09866696, study PRJNA288562) | Human gut metagenome isolate pre1_stool, whole genome shotgun sequencing... | isolation source: gut | host: Homo sapiens | place: USA: California
ATGCCGGCGAGTTCGGTTCGCGCGGTTTTATATTGTCTGTGAAGAGGTGCCATTAGGGACACCAGAAAGTCCGCCCATTGTCTCCGGTGTGTCGGACATACACCCGTCGGATTGTCCAAACGTGGAAGAGACACGGAATCCGATGCAAACATTCAGCCGGAAGAAATGCTCACATTTTTCTCAAACGAATTTCCACCTGCATTTCCACATGAAATCCCCAAGTATGTTTCTAAACCATATTACTTATCAACACAAAGCACAATATGCTTCGTGCGGCAGTTCCTCTTCCTGCCGTATCTCTACTGCATCATCTCTTGGTTCGTCATCAGCTTCCACTCGTCATTTGTGATGCCAAGTTTCTCAAGCGTCTCTACGATATGCACGCAGTCCGGTCCGAACGTCAGATACAGATTGCCGCCCACCGTCGTTTCCTGCCCGTCCACGGCTTTTCCTTCCAGCTTCTCTAAACTGTTATGATAGTCATAATAATACATCCAGTTGTCAACATACCTGCCTGTACTATAATATTCCAGTTCAATGTTGCTGTAGTACGTGTCTTCCGGCGGTTCGCAATACTGATAATACTTCGCCAGATTTCCATCCTCGATATCCGCCCGGATGGCCTTTAAGATCTGCTCAATCTCCTTCTCGGAAAACATGTGCGTATTGTTAAGCCCCGTAGAAGTATACAGATCCATATATCCAGAGGTAAACCGGCACTCTGAATTTCCGATACCAAAAATCTCACGCTCCAGATTCTCCGGCTCGCTCTCCCACGCAAGGATCTGCTCTGCCGGTGTACTGTCAGCACCCCCATCCGCCTCAGGCAGCGGAAGTGCATACCGCCGCTCCACCTTGGAACCATCCTGCATATAATACAGGAACGTTGTATAATAAAATCCCGAACCGGTACGTTCTACCTCCTGATAGGCATCCTTATTTGCAATAATCTGGCGCTGCAGCTCCGTCAGTGTCGCAAGTTCTTCTCCTTTCACCTGCACCGGATAATCCAGATAGACGAACGCCGTCTCCACATCCGCCACCTCCGGCACATAGCGCTCCAGACCGAATGCATCGATTTCAAACAGGGATACAAACACCACTGTGATCACGGCAGTCGCCGCCCACTCCAGCACGCGTTTTCTGCGAAATACCTTGAAATTCTTTTCCAGCAGCATCTCTGCCCCGAAGAAAAAGAGGAAGCCCATCGCCACACTGCAAAGCAGGAGACACGGATATTTGCGCAGCTGCGGCAGATCCGTGAGCATGGATATGACCGTGACACCGACGACCAGACCTCCGCAAAGTGCTGCTCCCCAGCGGAATACCGGCTTGATGATCCCGATGCTGACCCAGTCGCCCGCCGTCTCAATCTGCCGTCTTTTATACAACTGGTAAGCCGCCACGACAAGCACAACTGCTGCCGCCGCATAGATTCCGGTGAGCGGCATGCCCGTGATCTTAATGCCGGTAATTCCATTCCCGTTCTCCGTGTAGATAAGACTGCTGCGAAGATTATTGTTCAGATAATAAAGTGGCGATAAAATGCAGCTTTTTCCCGGATTCCATGCATTCTCAATCCCGTAGCTGATGGTTTCAATCACCTTTGCAACAATAAACATGCATCCCACATACAGATAGTTGACGATCACATAATAGCATGGCATTGCAAACGCCTGCCCTGTGAACATCGCCACGAAAACCGCAAGTGAGTATGCAAAAAATGTCACACCAGCCTGTGCCAACAGCGCAGCGAACAGATACTGTATACAGGTAAACTGGTTTGCCAGGCATACGAGCACTGTGATAAAGAATGTGATGATCTCCGGCACGATCAGAAAAATGAGTCCTGACAGATAATTCGTCACATAAAGTTCCAGCCGGTTGACCGGCAACGCATGCATCATATTGGCGCTTTTTGCCGAATACAGATAGGAAAACACTGCCAGCGCCGCTGCCACTGCGAAGAAAAAGACCGGCAGAGGAGGGATCATCCGGTGTACTGCCATCTCCACCAGCTGATACATGCGGTAGGTTGTGTCCTCGTTCCCCGTTCCATAATAGTAGTACGGACTGGCAGCCTTCTGCCACACCCATACGGGAATCACCACAAGGAGATATATCTGGTAAAGCAGCCACAGCGGCCAGAAATGCGTGAAGTTCTTCTTAAATATCGTGCGGTTAAAACAGGATGTCTTTGACTTCATAATCTGCCCCTCCCATCTCGTAGATAAATATTTCTTCCAGTGTCAGCGGCAGTACATCCACAATCGTCGGATTGCAATATGACAGTGCCGCCTCTGCTTCCTTTGGATCTCCCTTTACGATCATGGTATACACACGCCCTGTATTTGCCATGTGAAGCACCTGAAAATGTTCCGGAAGCTTCGGCATTCCGCTCTGACACGCCACCTGGATTTTCGACACACTTCCCTGCAGATCACTCAGCGAACGCTCGATCATGATTTTTCCATGATGCATGATACCGACATGGTCACACACATCCTCAAGTTCACGCAGATTGTGGGACGATACAAGCACGGTCATCTCTTTCTCTGCGACCTCCGACAATATGATGCTCCAGATCTGACGCCGCATCACCGGATCAAGTCCGTCCACCGGCTCATCCAGAATCAGAATGTCCGGCTTACAGCAGATGGCAAGCCAGAATGCCACCTGTTTCTGCATTCCCTTCGACAGCCGTCTGATATTACGCTTTACATCAATGTTCGGGAAAAATTCCTGCATTCTGTAGAAAAGCTTTCCATCAAAAGACGGATAGATCCCCTCATAAAAACGCTTCATCTCCATCGTGTCTGCCTGCATGAAATAAAACAGTTCGTCTGGTATGTACGCGATTTTTGATTTGACCGCCTTATTCTCATATACATTTTCCCCGTCGATCTGCACCTCTCCCTGATCCGGACGGTACACCCCGGTCAGGTGGCGGATGAGTGTGGACTTTCCTGCTCCGTTCGGTCCGACCAGACCGTAGATGGCTCCCTTTTCCACGTGCATGTCCACACCGTTTAGCGCCACAAATCCGTCAAATGCCTTTTTTAATCCGTTTACCTGAATCATACCTTCTCTCCTCTCTCTGCCGCATGCTCGATCCGTGTGATCAGATCGCTCCTGCTCACCGACAGGAAACAGAGCTCCTCCACCACTTCATCGAACTCTTCCAGCAGTTCATGCTGTCTCGTATTCAGGATTTCCCTGTGCTCCGCCACAAACGTTCCCTTCCCGGCAACCGTGTATGTATATCCCTCGCTCTCCAGATCGCGATACGCTTTCTGAATCGTATTGGGATTGATCGCCAGTCCGGACGCCAGTTCGCGGACAGACGGCAGCTTCTCGTTTGCCGAAAGAGAATTTGTGATAATCAGCTTCCGAAAGCCATCCTTGATCTGTTCATAAATCGGTTTGGAATCCCGGTAATTTAACTGAATCAAATCATAACCTCCCATCTGTACCAACTGTACTATTTGTCTTAATACAGCTACTATAGCATGAAAGGTTCCCTCATACAATAAAGATAATCCTATGAAATTATTAACTTTTATTTAACTTCGGCATCAGCCCAGATATGCACACAGGAGTTTGAAGGTGTTCTTCACGCCGTCCACATGGCTTCTCTCGTAGCCGTGCGACGCGTACACGCCCGCGCCGATCAGTCCGTGGCGCACGTCATAGCCCGCCGTCAGCGCCACATCCGCATCCGATCCGTAATGCGGGTAGACATCCACCGCAAAGTCAAGTTCCTCGCGCTTTGCCGCCGCAATCAGTCCTGTCACAACATCATAGTGATACGGTCCGTGGCTGTCCTTCGCGCAGATGGACACCTGTGTCTCCTCGCAGGCAAGACCGTCTCCAACGCAGCCCATGTCAACGGAAATAACCTCAGTCACACCCTCCGGAATCGAAGCGGCTCCGCCGTGTCCGACTTCCTCAAAGACGGTGATATGCTGGTAGATCATGCGCTCCGGTGTGACATTCTCTTCCTTTAAATATCTCGCATAGCCAAGCAGGATGCCGACGCTAAGCTTATCATCCAGGAAACGGCTCTTGATGTAGCCGCTCTCTGTGACGGTCGTGCGCGGATCAAAGCAGACGATGTCTCCCGTCATGATGCCGAGTGCCTCCACGTCCTCTCTGGAATGTACCTTCTCGTCCAGCACGATCTCCGTCTCGTCAAATGTACGCTTCTTGTCATTGTAATCGCCGTTGACATGGATGGATGCATTGGCAAGCTGCAGGGTTCCCTCGTAGACCTTTTCCCCGAAGCGGGTATGGATTCTGCAGTTCTCCGCCTCGGCATTGTTGGCGTTCATTCCGCCGACCGGTGTTACCCGCAGTCTGCCGTTGGACTTTATCTCCGCTACCATGGCGCCGAGCGTGTCAATGTGTGCCTCGAGCATCACGGCATTCTTTTTGTCCTTGCCGCCGAGCGCTACCAGCACGCCGCCCTTTGTGGTCAGCTTCGGCTCATAACCGAGCTTCTGGTACGCTTTCATCACATAATCCGCCACATCTGCGGTATATCCGCTCGGGCTGTCGATTGCCAGAATCTTCTTTGTCTCCTCGACCATATATTCCACGTATTTTTTTGTCTTCATCTTTTTTCTCCTTTTCCGCTTTCTATTTGATTCTATCTACAGACCATACCTGGAGGACGATCTTATACATCCTTATTTCAGGTACAGAAATCCGCCCAGATTTCCGCGCTTTCCATGACTTGCGCGGTGGGAAAACAACAGCTTTGGATTGCAGCAGGTACAGATGTCCGTCACTGCCAGATGCTCTTTTCGCACGCCCGCCTCCAGAAAAATGATCTCGTTCGCCTTCCAGAGATCCAGCTGGTATTTTTTGTCTGCGTGAGCCATCCCGACGCTGTTCTTCTCACTCTCTGCCAGAATCTCCTGCTCATGCCCCGGAAATTCCTCCGCGAAAATATCTGCCACATCTGCGCTCACCTCATAGCAGTCCTTGCAAATGGACGGACCGACCGCGCAGACCACATCCTCTGGTCTGGTGCCGTATGCCTCCTGCATGGCAGACAGAGTGACCGCTCCCATGCGCGCCGCCGTGCCTCTCCAGCCCGAATGGCTCATTCCGATGGCGCGGTGTACGGGATCCACCACATATAACGGCACACAGTCCGCGTAGAACGTCGACAGGACAAGTCCCGGCTCATCCGTAATCAGTCCGTCCACATCCCGGTAGTCCCGCTCTCTGGTCAGTCCTTTTCCGGCGTCCGCTGCCGTGACGCGGCGCACATTGACGGTATGTGTCTGATCCGAGCAGACAAACTGCCCCACCTCTGCCCCGAGTGCCCTCGCCAGACGATGATAATTCTCACGCACTGCCGCCTCCTCATCACCTCTGGTAAAGCTTAAATTCATCGTAGAAAAAATGTCTGTGCTGACGCCTCCGAGCCGTGTTGTAAAACAATGCTCCACGATCCCCGTGCACTCCAAAAGGGGATATTTTAGCAGCAGAAGCCTGCTGCCGTCCTCATTTTCATGCCAGTCCTCCCGCAAAACCGGTTGTTCTGCTGGTTTTCTCACAAACGCTGTCAAGTCTCATCCTCCCGTCATCCCTGAAATTCAAATGCATGTTTCACAAGCCGTACTTCCCCGTCCGTTCCAAGCACCGCTGCCACATCAAAGCGGCAGGGCGTCGTCTCCCCGTATCCGTGCGTCAGGCAGTAATATTGCGCCGTTCTGCTGATGCGGCGCTGCTTCGCCCGGTCCACCGCCTCCAGCGGATCGCCCGTCTGCCCGTCTCTGCGGTATTTCACTTCCACAAACACCAGGTATCTGCCATCGCGGGCGATGATGTCGATCTCTCCCTGCCGGCATCTGAAATTGTATCCAATCAGCTCGTATCCCTGTTCCTTCAGATACTCCCCCGCCCGTCTCTCATACGCTGTTCCCGTCTGCCGCCTGTTCATCCGGTATCCTCTCTCCCTGCCTTTCGTCCGATCCATCACCACGTTCCGCCGTCCGGGTTCTTCCCGTGCCTTCTGTTACCATCACGGCATCTGTCATCTGCCTACAGTAAGCCGGATTCTTTGAGTTTTCCCTTCATGCGGTCCATATCGTCCACAAAGACAAGGATCTCCGCGACCACCTCATAGAGTTCCGGCGGAATCGTATCCCCGATCTGAAGTCTGGATAAGGTCTCCGCCAGCTTGTTATCCTGATAAAACGGAACATCATTTTCTTTTGCCGTCTCAATGATGCGCTCCGCCACCTCGCCTTTTCCGACTGCGAGGATCTTCGGCGCCACCTCGCCCGGATTGTAGGCAACGGCGACCGCCGTCTTTTCTTTTCCTGCAATATGCTTGTTCTCCGCCATCGCCACATCCTCCCTTCAAAGAATCCTGCTTTCCTATGCTCTTACATCAAAAGAATAGCGGTGCAGGCTTCCCACCGTCGCCTTTCCTTTCTTTACGATGTTCTCCTTGAAACTGATGTCTTTTTTCTCATGTGTGACCGTGATGGAAGACTGGTAGCCCTTGCTCTTAAGACGCTTGTTCAGCACTTCCAGGTGCTTTTCCACCAGATCATAGGAGGCGTCATCCTCCAGATAAAAATTGGTGCGTACGCTGCGGTTCTGCATCCGCACTGAGACGTCCGTGGAGCCGAGCTGCTCCATGTCCAGATGTAAAAATGCCGTCAGTTCCGCATCCGGATCGCGCAGATTCTTCCGGTTTGCATAGACATAGAGTTCCCCGTTCGCATTTTGTCCGGACATCTTTAACGGCAGCTGCACATAGTGATAAATCTGGTTCATCTGATTCATGAACTCCAGATTGCCGTGAACCTGCGATGCCGTCTGCAAGAACGTATTCTGCGTGCTTCCGGTCGCCCGAACCGCCTCCTCCATCTGGGAAAGCTGCTGTTCTAAGCGCTCATACAGCCCGCTCACCTTGTGCTCCTGCTTTAATTCCTCCGGCTGCAGCAGCCACTGCTTCTCGATCACACTGCGGAAAATGGTCTGAAATTCCTTTCCGGCAAAAAGCTTCTGCATTCCCGCAAAGCCGAACCCGCCATTCTGTGCGAGCGCTCTGCCGAGCTTCTGCAAAAACTGTTCTGCCGTCAATTTTTCATTCAAGACCGGCTGCTCCTGCGCCGCTTCCTCCTGCGCCATCAGTTTTGCCACCTCTGGACCTTCTTCCGAGAGCGTATCCACAAAGACTTCCTCCTGCTCTCCGCCGGCAAAAATCTCCTCGTTGCCAATCAGAGCCGGAATGTTCCGAAGCATTTTTCCCAGATGCTCGATCTGCTCCTTCGACAACAGTTCCCCGACTGTCCCCGGAGTCTCTGCCGTCCTTCCATATGTCAGTTCCGCGGTCACTCCGACCCCTGTCTCTGCTTCTGCCGCTGCGCCCTGTCCCGCTGTCTCCGCGGTCGAAGCGGCACCTGCCTCCTCCGCTACTGCCGATGCCGCTGCGGTTCCCTGTTCCGCCGCCGTGGGCGCGCCCGCCTCTGCTTCTGACACCGTGGCTGCATTTTCCTGTCCCACTGCTTCCGCCATTGCTCCGGCGCCTGCCTCTGCTGCGGAAGATTCCTGTCCCGCTGCCGCGGTCACTCCGGCATCTGCCGCTTCCTCCCCGGGCATAAAAATATCAAGCATTTTCCCATAGAGGGAAAATGCCGTCTCCGGCGAGAGCGCCTCGTCCGAAAGCAGTTCCATCATATGCCCCGCTGCCAGATCCATCTCTCCCACGAGTGCCTGCCGGTCGGACAGATAATTTTCAAACTGCGCCGCCATCTCCTCCGTCACCGGGAGTCCGAGCTTCGTCATCTGCACGATGGTCTGCACATTGGCATCCGGATTCGCGCCAACCAGCTTCGCCATATCGAGAATGCTCTGTCTGCCGATCGACATCTGCTCCTGCATCATCGTATCCACCATCACAAGCGTCCGGTCCGTCGCAGGCACCTGCGCCGCCGAAAGCGCGTTGAGCAGAATCGGATTGCTGACATTTCCAAGCTCGGTGTACGGGCGGATCGCAATCGTCTGCCCGTCATTGGCGCGCACCTGGAAAAACATGCTCGAGCCCTGCTGTAAATCCATTTTTCCGTCCAGCCGTGCGGTGATGGTCTGTCCGTTGCCCAGCGCCAGCGTCACTTTTCCGCCGCGCACACTGTTGATCGTCCCCTCGAAAATACTTCCCGCGGAGAGATCCCCGATCGTCGACACCAGTTTCTGAACGCTCTGCGCCCCATGCAATTCTTCCGTTCCGTTGGCCACATTCCGGCTGTACTGTCCTACCAGATCCGATATCTGCATGTATGTTCCCTCTTCCCGTCTATACCTCTACAAAATTTCCAATAAAGCTCCGGCGATGGATCGGCGTTGGTCCGTATTTTTTCAGCGCCGCAATATGTTCCGCCGAGCCGTAGCCCTTATTCGCTGCGAATCCGTACCCTGGCATGATCTTGTCGTACTCCACCATCAGCCGGTCCCTGGTCACTTTTGCCACAATGCTGGCCGCGCCGATCGAGATGCTCTTGGCATCTCCCTTGATAATCGGCACCTGCCGTATCGCAACCCCGGGTATCGTCACCGCATCATTTAATAATATATCGGGTGCATCGCCCAATTTGCTTATAGCTTCCCGCATCGCCTCGTACGTTGCCTGCAGAATGTTGATCTCATCAATGCGCTCCGGTCCCACCATGCCGATGCCGACCGCCACCGCTTTTTCCATAATCACATCGTACAGTTCCTCCCGCTTTGCCGCCGAGAGCTTCTTGGAATCGTTGATGTAGAGGATGTCGCAGTCCTTCGGCAAAATGACCGCTCCCGCCACAACGGGGCCGGCAAGCGGGCCTCTCCCCACCTCATCAATCCCGCAAATGCGCGTATACATCCCGTACTCGCGCTCGTACTTCCACAGCCGGTCGATCCTTGCACGCTCCGCCTCCAGCTTTGCAAGGCGTCCGTTCGCCTGCTCGATGAGCTTTTGTACGCCCGCGCGCTCATCCGACCTGTATTTTTCGATAAAAGAAGGCAGCATGGTCTCCTCTGCCGCCTTGAATTCTTCCCTGATTTCTCCGATCTTTTTCGTCTCCATCTGCTTCCTCTCCCGCCGTATGTTCCCGCTGCCTGTGCTAGTCGGGCCGCTCCAGTGTGATCCTGCCAAGCTTGCCGCTGCGGAATTCATCAATCAGAAGCGTCGCCGCCTTGCTGTAGTCAATCTCGCCGCCCTTTGCCACACAGCGACGGTTTTCCGCGATCCCACGCAGGATCTCTGCCGGCGCCGCCGTCTCGTCGATGGCCTGCTCCTCTGTTCCGTAGCGCGCCTGAAGCGCTCCCGGATAGTAGGCTGTCAGCACTTTGATCAACTCCAGGGACAACTCATCGATGTTTAAAATCTCGTCCTTGATGGCACCGATTAACGCCAGTTTTAATCCGACCGTCTGGTCTTCAAACTTCGGCCATAAGATTCCAGGTGTGTCCAGAAGTTCTACATTCTTGTTCAGCCGGATCCACTGCTTGCCCTTTGTGACACCCGGCTTGTTGCCGGTCTTGGCGCACGCCTTTCCGGCGTAGGAATTGATAAACGTGGATTTCCCCACATTCGGGATTCCAACAACCATCGCCCGCACCGGACGGTTCATGATGCCGCGCTTTCTGTCGCGCTCGATTTTCTCCTTGCACGCCTCCATGACGACCGCCGTCACCTGTTTCATGCCGTTTCTGTTTCTCGAATCCAGGCTTACCACATAATAGCCCTTCTTCTGAAAATATGCACTCCACAGCTTTCCCGCTTCCTCGTCCGCAAGATCCGACTTGTTCATGAGGATCAGCCGCGCTTTATTTTTGCCCAGTTCGTCAATGTCCGGATTCCGGCTGCTGAGCGGAATCCGCGCATCGACAAGCTCGATGACCAGATCGATTAACTTGATATCTTCCTGCATCTGACGCTTTGCTTTCGTCATATGCCCCGGGTACCACTGAAACTGCATAATTACTCTCCATTCTCTTACTGTCTGTTTTATAAAAATCCAAAGTCCTTAAACGGCGCCACGCGGAACCATACTTTTCCGATAATATATTCCTTCTTAATGTTCCCGATGTTGGCATAACGGCTGTCCTCGCTGTTATTGCGGTTGTCGCCGAGCACGAAATACTCGTCCTCACCCAGCGTGACCTCTTCCGCCGCCAGTCCGGCATCCTCCATCTGTGCCACATCCACATCTTCCGCAAACAGTTCGCCGTTGACATACACTTCGCCGTTCTTAATCTGAAGCGTATCCCCCGGCACCGCTATGACGCGCTTGATGTAATAATGTGATTTTTCATTGCCGTTCGGCAAAAATACAATCACATCGTTCGGCCTGGGATCGGTAACTTTGTATATAAAACGGTTGACCAGGATCTCATCGCCGCCGTTTAGCGTCTCCGCCATGGACTGTCCCACAACACTTGTCCGCAGTCCGACAAAATATACCAGTGTAAACGCTACCAGAAGCGTGATCGCGATCTCAATGATCCACACACACACTTCCTTCACGACCGACATATTCACTTTTTTCTTCTGTCTGCCAAAGTTCAGTCCGCTTCTACGTCTGCGCATTCTTATCCTCCATGTGCCATGTGCCCGCCGCACACGATTCCTGCTTTACTTTAACACAAACCCTGTGGCTTCGCAATTTAATTTTGGTGCCTTACAATGCGAAAAAACCGGAACACACTCCATATGGAATCCTGTTCCATACAAAATATGTCCCGGCTTCTTAGCGCTGCATTGTATTATTTTACAAGCTCTTTTACCTTTGCCTTCTTGCCGACACGGTCTCTTAAGTAGAATAACTTTGCACGTCTGACTTTACCCTGACGAACAACCTCTACCTTCTCAACGTTCGGAGAATGTAACGGCCAGGTCTTCTCTACGCCGACACCGTTAGAGATCTTTCTGACTGTGAAAGTCTCGCGGTTGCTTCCGCCCTGTCTCTTTAAAACAGTTCCCTCGAATACCTGGATACGCTCACGGTTACCCTCTTTGATCTTACCGTAAACCTTTACCGTATCACCTACGTTAAACTGCGGTACTTCTGCCTTGAGCTGCTCTGCTTCAATGCTCTTAATGATTTCACTTGCGTTCATTTTGTGACCTCCTGATTCATTGGATGTTCTTAATACGTCGATTCGTAACAGAGGACCATCTATTTATTCACAACTATTCCAGTATAACACAGATTGTACGGATTGCAAGCATTTTCGGCAAATATTTTCATTCTCTCTCTTCACGCTCCATCCAGTAGATGCGTCCCTTAGAAAAACAGAGTCCCAGGGCCTCCTGCAGTCCTTTGGATGCATCATTGCCGATCTCAACCTGACCGTAGGGTCTCTCACCGCGCTCTAATCCGAGATTGATCATATATGTCTCAAGTGCCATGCCGATCCGGCGTCTGCGGTACTCCGGCGAGACGAAGAGCATCCCGATGCCGCCCTCCGCGTGCATTCCGATAAAGCCCGCAAGCTGCCCGTCCACAAACGCACCGAAGAGCGCTCCTTTTTTGATCCGGTCTGTCACATACGCCTCATCCGATATCGTATTGTAATCGCGCACCACCGCGTCTAAGTGTTCCATCGTAAGCGGACGGATGACCACGCCGTTTTCAGCCGGTTTGCCGTCCATGCGGTACAGTCCGGTGACAGGCAGCTTTTCGTGCTTTGTATACACGATCTGGTTGCAGGTCATCGCCGTGCGAAATCCCAGATATTTTTCTGTTGGTTCCGTCATGAACTCCTGATGCAGCACCAGAAGACCGCTCTCCTCCCCGGCGTCCCCGTGTAGAATTTCAAGCATCCTGCAGCCGGCTTTGATGTCCTCCGCCGTATGAAAATACGCCCCACTGACTTTATCCTGCAGACAGATATTTTTCCCTTCTGCAAAAACAAGGCGCGCCTGCCCGCGCGCAATCAGCTCGGTCATATCCACATGCAGCAGCTTGTCCCCGGCAAGCACCTTTTTGCAGGACATCAGTCTCTCGTAGCCTGCGTAGAGATCCGGCCGCCTCTCCTGTGTGCGGCGCTCCGCCTCCTGTCTGCGCCACTCGGCAATTTTTCTCTGATTGCCCGACAGCAGCACCTTTGGCACCTGCTTTCCGTGCCATTCCTCCGGGCGGCTGTACTGTGGATACTCTAACAGATCGCCCTCGAAGGACTCCGTCTCCCCGGACTCTCCGTTCGCCAGTACCCCGGGCACCATCCGTGAGATCGCGTCTATCATCACCATCGCCGGAAGTTCCCCGCCGGTCAGCACATAATCGCCGATCGACACGTAGTCCGTGACGGTCTCCTCTAATACACGCTCGTCGATCCCCTCATAGTGCCCGCACAGGAAAATAAGATCTTCCTCCTTCGCGAACTCCTTTGCCATCTGCTGGTTGAACACGGCTCCCTGCGGCGTCACATACACCGTGCGCACCGGTCTGTCCCGCAACTCCTCCGGCTGCCGGCTCCTGATTTCCTCGCAGGCTGCCTTCCACGCATCGTAGACCGGCTGCGCCTGCATCAGCATGCCGGCTCCCCCGCCGTAAGGATAATCATCGACTTTTTTATGTCGATCCGCCGTATAATCCCGGATGTTGACTGCATTCACGGACAGCAGTCCCTTTTTTGCCGCACGTCCAAGGATGCTCTCCGAGAGTCCCTGCGTCACCATCTCCGGAAACAGTGTCAGAATATGATAATTCATGCTGTGCCTCCTATTTTCGGTTGATGTCAAGCAGTCCCGGAAGCAGATGCACGCACATCTGTCCCTGCTCTACGTCCACATCGCGGATGCAGTCCCTGATCGCCGGAATGAGCACTTCCTCCCCGTCTGTCATGGAGATCACATAGACATCGTTCGCGCCGGTCTGCATCACATCCGACAGCGTTCCCAATTCCTCACCCTCGTCCGTCGACACCTTCATGCCGATCAGATCTGCAATAAAGTATTCGTCCTTTTTCAGCTTTACCGCGTTCTCTCTCGTCACATAAAGGCTCTTTTTGCGATATTTTTCCACATCATTGATATCATCAATTCCCTTAAATTTGAGAATCACCATATTTTTAAAGAACTTGACGCCTGCAATCTCAAGTTCTAATTTTTCTTTTCCGGTATCCAAAATCACATTTTTGAGTTTTTTGAAGCGCGCTGGATCGTCCGTTGTCGGAAATACCTTGACCTCCCCACGCACCCCGTGTGTCGTCGTGATGACACCGACCTGCAATAAATCTTCCATGCATGTCCTCCGTTTCTGTCTCTGATATCCGCAGTAGCCGCAATATGAACAAAGGAGCTGCCACCCCATTATCTGGCGCGACAGCTCCTCTGACCTGTTACTGCATGATCTCTACAATAACTTTCTTCTCTTCCTTTGAGGCAGCAGCCTTCACAACAGAACGGATTGCCTTGGCAATGCGTCCCTGTTTGCCGATTACCTTGCCCATGTCGGACTGCGCAACGCGCAGTTCAAGCACGATGGCTTTCTCATTCTCTGTCTCTGTTACGACGACCTGATCCGGATAATCGACGAGTGATTTCGCAATTACTTCTACTAATTCTTTCATTAGGTCCACCTCGCGAATCCTATTTCTCGATGCCTGCGCTCTTGAAAATACGAGCAACTGTATCGGTCGGCTGAGCTCCGTTAGCTAACCACTTCTTTGCTAACTCCTCATTTACATGATACTCGCTTGGATCTTTCGTTGGATCGTATGTTCCGATCTCCTCGATGCACTTGCCATCTCTCGGGGATCTGGAATCTGCTACTACGATTCTATAGAAAGGAGCTTTCTTCTGTCCCATTCTTCTTAATCTGATCTTTACTGCCATTACTTTCACCTCCTTAAATTTGCTTAACTGATCTATTTAGAATGCGTTATACGCAATTTCTAACATTAAAACGGAAGCTTGCCGAACATTCCACCACCGCGTCTGCCCTTCTTCATCATGCCAGGCATCTGCTTCATCATCTTCTTCATCTGTTCAAACTGCTTCACCAGACGGTTGACCTCCGCAATATCGACACCGGCTCCCACCGCAATACGGCGCTTCCTGCTCGGATTCAAAAGGGAAGGATTCTGTCTCTCCTCCGGCGTCATGGAATAGATGATCGCCTCCGTGCGCGATAAGCTCTTCTCGGCTGCTGCCTCGTCAATATCCGGCATCTTGCCTGCGCCCATCCCGAGTCCCGGCATCATACCGAGGATACTGGACAGACCGCCCATCTTCTTCATCTGACTCATCGACTCCAGATACATCTCAAAGTCAAATTCGTTCTTGCGCATCTTCTGCTCAATCTTCTTCGCCCGCTCCTCGTCAAAGTCCTCCTGGGCTTTTTCGATGAGGGTCAGCACATCGCCCATACCGAGAATACGCGATGCCATGCGATCCGGGTAAAACTGCTCCAGATCCGAAAGCTTCTCTCCCATACCCGCATAAAAAATCGGCTTACCGGTCACTGCCCGGATGGAGAGCGCCGCACCGCCTCTGGTATCACCGTCGAGCTTTGTCAGAATGACTCCGTCGATACCGATGCGCTCATCAAAGGTCTTCGCCACATTCACCGCATCCTGTCCTGTCATGGCGTCCACCACAAGGACGGTCTGATGCACTGTGACATTTTCTTTTATCTGAATCAACTCTGCCATCATATCTTCATCGATGTGAAGACGTCCGGCAGTATCGATGATAACGATGTTAAAATCGTTCTTCGCGGCATGTTCCATCGCTGCTTTTGCAATGTTCACCGGGCTGTTCTTATCGCCCATGGAAAATACTTCCACGCCCTGCTTCTGTCCGTTGATCTGTAACTGTTCGATCGCTGCCGGCCGATAGACATCGCCTGCCACGAGAAGTACCTTCTTGCCTTTCTGCTTGAACTTTCCGGCAAGCTTTGCTGCTGTGGTCGTCTTACCTGCTCCCTGAAGACCGGTCATCATGATGACGGTAACTGCCTTGCCGGGCTGCAGTGTGATCTCGGCTGTCTCCGAGCCCATCAGCCTGACCATCTCTTCGTTTACAATCTTGATGACCATCTGCCCCGGGTTCAGTCCGTTCATCACGTCCTGTCCGACGGCACGCTCCTCCACGTCCTTGACGAACTGCTTGACGACCTTGAAGTTGACATCCGCCTCTAAGAGCGCCATCTTGACTTCCTTAAGCGCTGTCTTGACATCCGCTTCCGTCAGCCGTCCCTTGCTGCGCAGGTTCTTGAATACATTTTGAAGTTTTTCAGATAAGCTGTCAAATGCCATCTATAACTCCTCTAATATCTGATTGGAAATCTGTTCAATCTCCACGATCACTGCCTCGTCATGGCTCTCATGAAACTGCTTCGTCAATGCATGAATCTGTTCCACACTGTGCTTCGCCGACATGAACTTTGCGATCAGATGAAGCTTCTCCTCATACCCCTCAAGGGTCTTCGTACACCGCTTCACCATATCGTGAACGCCCTGTCTGCTGATACCTTCCTCGTCCGCGATCTCTCCGAGGGACAGATCATTGAACACGAAATCCTCATAAATTCTTCTCTGATGTTCGTTCAGCAGCTCTCCGTAAAAATCATACAGATACGCCTGTTCAATCTTCTCTTCCATCTGAAATCCCACAATCACGCCGTATCCGGCATCTCTCACTCATTGCCACCGTGATAGAATAGCATAAAAGGAAAAAGGTGTCAAGTATTTTTTCTTGACACACTTTTTCCTTCTTTTTACACCGCCATCGCCGTCTGCACGATCATGCAGAACAGACATGCCGCCGCACAGATTCCGTAGAGAATCTCACTCTTTCCTTCTGTTGAAAAAAATCCCACGCCGGCCACCACGAACCCTGCTCCCGCGGCAATGACCGGCCACATGAAAAGACCGAAGGCAGTACCGCTCCATCTGCAGATCACAAGCGCCGCAGCAAAACCGCACGCTGCCGCAACAAGCCAAACCATGATCTGTTTCATCCATCTGCGCATAGGGATACCTCCATACCTTCGGTTTTCATTTTATAAGAAGATGTATTTGCACACAAACAGTACCGCCAGCACATACATCAGCGGTGTGATCTTCTTTGCCTTACCGCATACGACATTGATGATGACATAAGAGATAACGCCGATCGCAATACCCTCGGAGATGCTGTACATGAGCGGCATTGCAAGCAGGCATAAGTATGCCGGAATTGCCTCTGTCATATCCGTGAACTCGATGCTTGTCACCGTAGACACCATAAGGAAGCCGACGAAGATCAGAGCCGGTGCTGTCGCAAAGCTCGGGATCGAGCAGAAAATCGGGGACAGTACCACAGAGATCAGGAATAAGAATCCGGTCACTACAGAGGAGAGGCCTGTTCTTGCTCCTGCTGCCACACCGGAGGAACTCTCAACGAATGTGGTCGTTGTGGAGGTACCAAGCACAGCACCTGCGGTGGTTGCAACCGCATCCGCCAGCAGCGCTTCCTTGATGCGCGGCAGTCTGCCGTCCTTGTCCAACATATCCGCCTTGTTTGCCACACCGATTAACGTTCCGAGTGTATCAAACATATCTACAAACAGGAATGCACATACAACTGCGATAAAGTCAAAAACATGCACACCGGAGAAATCCAGTTTAAAGCACTGTCCGAATGTCTGACCGATCGCGGTCAGATCGGTAAATCCGAGCGCCGGGTATAAGGAATAAAAACCGGCTTCCGCATCCGGAACATAGATTCCTGCCGCCTGGCAGAGCATTCCAAGCACCCAGGTAATAACGATACCGAATAAAATTGCGCCTTTTACGTTCTTAATGTACATAATTGCAATCACAAACAGACCGATCAGCGCTAACAAAGCACAGATGCCGGCAGTCTTGAAATTGCTGGTAAAGTCAACATAGGAAACAAGTGTGGAGCTGTTCGCCACTACGATGCCGCCATTCTGCAGACCGATAAATGCGATAAACAGCCCGATGCCGACGCTCACACCTTTTTTCAGGTTCAGCGGGATCGCATTAAAGATTGCTTCACGCACATTGGTCAAAGAAAGTACGATGAAAACCAGACCTTCCACAAAAACAGCCATTAAAGCTACCTGCCAGGAATATCCCATCGCACCGCAGACCGTGTATGCAAAATACGCATTCAGTCCCATCCCCGGTGCCAGTGCAAACGGATAATTTGCAAGGAGCGCCATCGCCATGGTACCAATAAATGATGCCAGCGCGGTTGCAATGAGCACTGCTGTCTTATCCATTCCCGCCGCTGCAAGCATGGTCGGGTTGACTGCCAGAATGTACGCCATCGTCATAAAGGTTGTGATACCTGCCATGACTTCGGTCTTGGCTGTCGTGTTGTTTTCCTTCAGTTTAAACCACTTTTCTAACATTTTCTTTCTCCTCTTCTTTGTTTACAGACTCGTGCGCACCAGCTTCGGCTTATAACCTTTCTTCTCCAGCGCTTTCATGATCTGTTTTTTGTGCTCGGTGCCAAAGCTCTCGAGCGTAATACGGAGTTCCACTGCCGCGCTGCGGTTCGTTGTCACAAACTGGTTGTGCTCCAGCTTGATGACGTTGCCCTGCTCTGCGGCAATCGCTGCCGAAACCTTGGACAGTTCTCCCGGCTTATCCGGCAGAAGTACCGACACGGTGAAGATACGGTCGCGGAAAATGAGTCCCTGCTGTACCACGGAGGACATCGTGATGACGTCCATGTTGCCGCCACTTAAGATCGATACCACGCGTTTGTCGGAAACATCCAAATGTTTCAACGCAGCTACGGTCAGCAGACCGGAGTTTTCCACAATCATCTTGTGATTCTCCACCATATCCAGGAATGCCACGACGAGTTCATCATCCTCCACCGTGATGATGTCATCCAGATTTTTCTGGATATACGGGAAAATCTTGCTTCCCGGTGTCTTGACCGCTGTGCCGTCCGCAATGGTGTTGACCTGCGGCAGCGTCGTTACTTTTCCTGCCGCGAAGGAAGCCTGCATACAGTTCGCTCCCGCCGGCTCCACGCCGATGACTTTGATCTTCGGATTCAGAAGCTTCGCCAGTGTGGACACACCGGTTGCCAGTCCGCCCCCGCCGATCGGAACCAGAATGTACTCCACCAGCGGAAGCTCCTTAAAGATCTCCATGGCGATCGTTCCCTGTCCGGTTGCCACTGCCAGATCATCGAACGGATGGATGAAGGTATATCCCTCCTTGTCCGCAAGCTCGTATGCCTTCTGGCACGCCTCGTCATAGACATCTCCGTAAAGCACGACTTCTGCGCCGTAACTCTTGGTGCGGTTCACCTTGATGAGCGGTGTGGTGGTCGGCATGACGATGACTGCCTTGCAGCCGTAGCATTTTGCTGCGTATGCCACACCCTGCGCGTGGTTTCCCGCCGATGCCGTGATCAGCCCCTTTGCACGCTCCTCATCACTTAACGTGCTGATCTTATAATATGCGCCTCTCACCTTGTATGCCCCGGTGAACTGCATGTTTTCCGGCTTAAGGTAAACCTTGTTGCCGGTCTGCTGACTCCAGTAATCGCTGTATACCAGCTTTGTCTCAAGTGTCACTTCTTTGACTTTTTCACTTGCTTCCTCGAACTTGTCTAATGTCAACATCCGCTTTTCTCCTCTCCTACTTCAAATAATGCGTTTACGAACTGGTTGGAATCGAACTTCTGCAGATCCTCGATCGTCTCCCCGACGCCAATATACTTGACCGGAATGCCAAGCTCCGAGTGGATTGCCACTGCGATACCGCCCTTTGCCGTGCCGTCCATCTTCGTCAAAATAATTCCCGTGATGTCGGCGCACTCGGAAAACTCTCTCGCCTGGTTTAACGCATTCTGTCCGGTCGTCGCATCGAGCACCACAAGCGTCTCACGGTACGCATCCGGATATTCTTTCTCCAGAATACGATTGATCTTTTTTAATTCCTCCATGAGGTTCTTCTTATTATGAAGGCGTCCCGCCGTATCACACAGCAGAACATCCGCATTTCTCGCCTTGGCTGCCGCCACCGCATCGTAGACGATCGCCGCCGGGTCTGCGCCCTCCTGTCCGCCGATCATATCCACACCGGCGCGGTTTGCCCACTCCTGCAGCTGGTCTCCCGCCGCTGCGCGGAAGGTATCCGCTGCCGCAAGCACGACCTTTTTCCCCTGGTCCTTGAGCTTTCCCGCCAGCTTTCCAACGGATGTGGTCTTGCCCACGCCGTTGACACCGATCACGAGGACCACGGATTTCTCCGTCTCAAAGCGATATGCCGTCTCGCCGACATCCATCTGCTCCTTGATGCTGTTAATCAGAAGTTCCTTGCACTCTGCCGGATCTTTGATGTGATTCTCCTTCACTTTTTCCTTGAGACTCTCAATGATCGACTCAGTCGCATTGACGCCGATGTCTCCCATAATCAGAATCTCCTCGATCTCCTCATAGAAATCATCATCAATGCTGGAAAATCCACTGAAAATGGAATCTATGCCGGATACGATATTATCTCTCGTCTTGCTGAGGCCCTCGACCAGACGTCCCCAGAAGCCTTTCTTTTCCTCGCCCATAATGTACTCATTCCTCCTGCTATTTGTCGAGATCGCCCTCGATCAGATTCACGGATACCAGGGTGGATACACCCTTTTCCTGCATGGTAATACCATACAGACGGTCTGCCGCCGCCATCGTGCCGCGCCTGTGCGTAATCACAATGAACTGCGTGCTCTTCGTCAGCTTATGCAAATACTTTGCAAAACGTCCGACGTTGGAATCGTCGAGCGCCGCCTCGATCTCGTCGAGCAGACAGAACGGGGACGGCTTTAAGTTCTGGATGGCGAACAACAGTGAAATCGCCGTCAGGGACTTTTCTCCACCGGACATCTGCATCATATTCTGCAGTTTCTTTCCCGGTGGCTGCGCGATAATGCGGATGCCGCACTCCAGAATATCCTCGTCCTCGACCAGTTCCAGCGTTCCTTTTCCACCGCCGAACAGCTCCTTGAATACCTTGTCAAACTCGGTCTGGATCTCCGCGAACTTCTCCAGGAACTGCTTGCGCATGCCGGTATCGAGTTCCTCAATAATGCCGACCAGCGTCTTCTCCGCCTCGACCAGATCGTCATGCTGTGTTTTCAAAAATCCGTAGCGCTCCGAGATCTCCTTATAATCCTCGATCGCGTTGACATTGACATCGCCCAGCTTGCGGATCTCATCCTTGATGGACGCGATCATCTTCTTCATCGCCGCAAGATCCGTATATTCTTCGTTGCGGAGCTCCATCGCCGCATGCAGGGTCAGTTCATACTCCTCCCACATGTAATTGTTCTGGTACTCGTGCGCCTCCTCCAGCTTTTCACGCTGGCTGTTCAGACGGAAAATCTCCTTGTCCAGATCGGAGATCTTCTTGGAAATGTCTTCACGCTTCTGGAAAAATCCCTTGTATTCCGAGGACATTTCTTCCCTGCGCGCCGTGTGCTCCTTAAGCGCCTGCTCCAGCTGCTCGGAATTGTCCTTTGACGCCAGGATCGTCTTTTTGATCTCCTCAATATCGTGGCGCTTCTTCTCCGCATCCGCCTTCGCTTCCTTCGCTTCCGTGACGAATCCCTCGCGCTCTTCCTCGTAACGTCTTATCTCACCGTTCACACGCTCGAGATTCTGCAGAACAAACTCTAACTTCTGACGCACACCGGCTTCCTTTAACTGTACATCGGACACCGCCTTCTGGGCTTCTTCCTCTCTGCCCGCATTCTCATCCAGAATCTTCTGGAATCCGGCGCTCTCCTCCTCGATCTGTGCCTCCCGCTCCTTTGCCGACTGCAGTTCCTCTGTAATCTTGTCCTTGTTCTCCGCAATCTCACGGAGCTGGCTCTCAATCTCACGGTTCTCCATCTGTAAGCCTGCAAACACGTTCTCGCTCTCGTTCTTCTGCTCCATCGCGCGCTCCACGTTCATCTTCGCGGTATTCTGCGCAATGTACGCCTCCTGCAGGCTCGCCTTATTGCTCTCGACGTCCTCCGCAAGCAGGCTCTGCGCCGTCTTGATGTCCTCAAGACGGTTTTTAAGCTCTGCAATCTGTTTATCCAGATCTTTTACGTTCTTCTCGAGTTCTTCAATCTCGCGGTTTCTTGCGAGCAGATTGCTGCTGTTCTTAAATGCTCCACCTGTCATGGAACCGCCCGGGCTTAAATATTCTCCCTCCAGCGTCACAATATGTAACGAGTAGCGGTTCTTTTTCGCCAGCTTGATCGCATAGTCGATATTCTCCGTCACGATCACTCTGCCAAGCAGATAAGCGGTCACTCCAGCATATTTTTCCTCCGTCTTCACGAGGGTATTGGCAAGACCGATGACTCCCGGCTCCTTTAAGGCATCCGTGTTTTTAAAGTTGCCCTTGCCGTCCACACTCGTCAGCGGCAGAAACGTCGCCCGTCCGTACCGGTTCTGCTTTAAGTAGGAGATCATCTGTTTTGCCGTCTCCTCGTCCTCGGTCACGATGTTCTGGATATTTCCGCCAAGCGCTGTCTCAATCGCCGTCTCGTACTTTTTGTCCACCTGGATCAGATCGGAAACAACACCAAGGATTCCCGCGTTGCGGCTCTTCTGCTCCATGACGCGGCGGATGCTGTTGCCGTAGCCGTCATAGCGCTCCGCAATATTTTTCAAAGACTCCAGACGGGACTGCTGCTTATGGTACTGTGCAACCGCGCTCTCCAGCTTCTGATTGGCTTCCAGGGACTTGCGCTTCCACTCCCGGTTCTGCTCATCCATTCCGGCAGCGTTTTTCTTCAGTTCTGCGATCGACGCGTTCACCGCATCGAGCTCCTTCTGATAGCTTTCCAGAACGGAGGTAAGATCCGCCTCCTCGGTCTTGCGCGCAAGCAGACGCTGCGTCAGCTGCGCCTTGCGGATGTTCACCTGCTCCATCATCGTGTCGTAGCGCTGCTGTCTCGCCTTGACGGATGCCTTGCGGTTCAACAGTTCGATAATCTCGTTCTTGCCCTTTTCAATGCCCTCGGTGCAGCGCGCGATCTCCTCCTGAATGTTCCGCAGCTGCTCTGCCGCCGTCTCCTTTTCCGTCGCCGCCGCTACAAGCTCTGTGTCGAGTTCCTGCTTTTCCGCTTCGTATGTACCGCGCGACTCGATGCGCTCCTGCTTTTCCCGATCGATCGAGTCCAGACGGCTCTTTAAATGCTCATCGGTCATCTCCGCCGTGTGGATCTGCTCATTTAAGACATTGATCTGTCCTTCCAGCTTTCCCTTGGTCACGGTGGACTGGCTCATCTCCTCACGAATGGATGCAATCTTGTCATCCATGGAAGCCATGTCCTGTTCCAGCTTCTCGTATTCACTCTTGATATTCTCGTAAGACTGGCTGGCTTCCTTCGATTCCTCGTCCGCGATGTGATATTTTCCTTCTACTTCCTTAAGCTGCGCCTCAATGCGCTCCACTTCCAGAAGGAACATATTCACATCATATTCTTTTAATTCTTCTTTTTTCTTCAGGTAGATGCGGGCTTTCTCCGCCTGACGCTCCAACGGCCCGACCTGGCGCTCCAGCTCGGCTAAAATATCATTCACACGAACCAGATTCTCGCGCTCATTCTCCAGCTTTTTCTGTGCTGTCGCCTTGCGCTTTTTATATTTTACAATGCCGGCCGCCTCGTCGAACAGCTCTCTGCGCTCCTCCGGCTTACCGCTTAAGATGCGCTCGATCTGTCCCTGTCCGATGATGGAGTAACCCTCCTTGCCGATACCGGTATCGTAAAAAAGCTCCGTCACATCCTTGAGTCTGCACGGACTTCCGTTGATCAGATACTCGCTCTCGCCGGAGCGGTACACACGCCGCGCCACGGTGACTTCCTCAAAATCAATGGCAAGCTGATGATCCGAATTGTCCATGGTAATCGCCACATAGGCATAACTTAACGGCTTGCGGTTCTCCGTACCCGCGAAGATGACGTCCTGCATGCTGGCGCCGCGAAGCTGCTTGGCACTCTGCTCTCCGAGCACCCAGCGCACAGCGTCCGCGACATTACTTTTTCCACTGCCGTTCGGTCCGACAATTCCCGTAATTCCGTTATGAAAATCAAATACGATCTTGTTCGCAAATGATTTGAATCCCTGCACTTCAATGCTCTTAAGATACATATAAACCTCTCTCTTTCATCCAGAGCAATGCCTGATATGCCGCCTCCTGCTCCGCTGCCTTCTTGGTATGTCCGCTTCCCTTGCCAATTGTCGTATTCCCGATCACCGCCTCCACCAGGAAACGTTTGTCGTGATCCGGTCCCTCCTCGCCGATGAGTTCATAGTGAAGCGGTTCCTCGTAATGCCCCTGTACCACTTCCTGCAGAATTGTCTTGCTGTCATAGAACAGCTTCTTGTGTTCAATATCCGTCAGAATGAAGCGGTGGATAAAAGCTTTTGCCGGCTCAAAACCGCCGTCCAGATAGATCGCACCGATCACGGCTTCCAGCGCATCCGAAAGAATCGACTTGCGTCCTCTTCCGCCGGTCAGGTTCTCCCCCTTGCCCAGATACAGATACTTTCCAAGGTCAATCTCCCTGGTGCACAGCGCAAGCGTCGGCTCACAGACGATGCTCGCGCGCAGCTTTGTCAGATCGCCCTCCGGGAGATCTGTATGCTCCTTGTAGAGGAACTCACTCGACACGACCTCTAAGACCGCGTCTCCCAAAAACTCCAGCCTCTCATTATCCGAAAGCTTCTTCATGTGCTTCTCATTTGCAAAAGAACTGTGTGTCAGTGCCTGCTGCAACAGTCTCTGCTCGTTAAACTCATAACCAATCACTTGTTCCAGTTCTGTCAGTTTTGACATTTCATTATCCTCCTCGTCTCTTTCGGAGGTCTTTTCTTGCCCTACAGCCCTTGTATAGAGTAAGAAAAAGCCTCAAAATCTCTGTGCCCCGCGGCAACGCCGCCGTACGGGTTCCTCTTATCAACAAAAGCCCTTGCTTTCCGGACAAGGGCTTTATGACGCATCATCAAATTGTCTCTTATGAGTTTAAAGCATTCTTGATCTCTTCTACTGCATCTGATACGGTCACAATATGTTCTGCATCTTCATTTGCAATCTCAATGTCAAATTCCTCTTCAATCCCCATAATGATCTGAAAAATATCGAGGGAATCTGCTCCGAGATCATCTACGAATGTGGTCTCCATCGTAATCTCCTCTTCATCCACATTCAAAACCTCTGCAATGATTTTTTTCAGCTTTTCAAATTCCATAACCTACATTCCTTCCTGTTCCGCAGAACTTACTATATTTTTCCTGATCTTTCCATTGATGTCCTCTTCCTTGAACGTCACACACTGGAAAATAGAATTCGTAATCTCTTTTGCTTTTGCACTTCCGTGCGTCTTGACCACAAGACCATTCAGTCCCAGAAGCGGCGCACCGCCGTACTGTGTTGCATCGAAAGTCTTTAACGTAGACTTTAATGCCGGCAATGCAAGTGCTGCACCAATTTTACTCTTCAACGTGCTCATCATGCCTTTCTTGATGGCACCGATTAACGTACTGCTGAGTCCTTCGTACAGCTTTAAGATGACATTTCCAACGAAAGCCTCGCAGACAATCACGTCCGCCTCTCCCTTTGGAATCTCTCTCGCCTCAATGCTTCCCACAAAATTGATGTCTTCACACGCCTTCAGCAGAGGAAATGTCTCCTTCACAAGGGCATTGCCCTTCTCCTCCTCTGCGCCGATATTGACAATCGCCACTCTCGGCTTCTTCACTCCGAGAACATTCTCCATATAAATGGAACCCATCTTCGCAAACTGCACCAGATGCGAAGCTCTCGCATCCACATTCGCTCCACAGTCAATCAGAAGAGAGACTCCCTTCTCCGTCGGAATCAAAGGTGCAAGCGGCGGTCTCTCAATGCCTTTGATGCGGCCGACAATCACCTGTCCGCCGACTAAGATCGCACCGGAACTTCCCGCTGACACAAATGCGTCTGCTTCCTTCTGCTTTACCATATTCATTCCAATGACAATGGATGACCGCTTCTTCCTGCGGATTGCATTCACCGGCGGCTCTGCAGTCTCTATCACCTCTTCTGCATGTACCACCTGAATCTGATCTCCGGGGTACGTATACTTTGCCAGTTCTTCCCGAACGACATCCTCCTGTCCTACCAGGAGCACCTGAATATCCGACCGTGCGTTCACGGCATCCACTGCGCCCTTGACCGGCTCCGCCGGTGCGTAGTCTCCGCCCATCGCATCCAATACGATTCTTGTCCTCACAGCCCCGCTGCTCTGCTGCATACTCCATCTCCCATCTGTCCTGCCGGAGTCTAGTTCTCCACGCCTACTAAAGAATATACTATAACTCTTTCTATAAATCAATAATAAAAAATACGCTTATTTCTAATTGTAAAATTCCTGATTTCGTTCCTGCTCCGCCTCCAGATCTTCCGCCGACATATACTTGCGGAAAATGCGCTCCAGGATAAAATTCGCCACCAGGATGTAGACTGCCGGAAGCAGTATCATAAGCCACGGAAGCATCCACAAGCCAAAGGCGCTCGCTGCCAGAAGCACCAGAAGAAGCAGCGACCACGGAAGATTCGCCACCGCAATCAGCGCCGCGTTCTTAAACGACTGCCCCAGACTGTTCTCAAAGCGCGCCATGTAGGCAAACAGATATACCGCCAGCATCACGACAAGCACAATCAGTACCAGGAAAACCACATACAGCACGCCGCTCTTTTGTCCCTGCGCAGCAAACTGATACATAATATAGCAGTCCAGTCCCAGAAATAGAACCACTCCTGTCAGAATCAGCGCTGCGAGCGCCGCCTGCTTAAAGTTGCTCTTAAACGCATGCCAGTATTCTTTCCACAGATAGCTTCTTCCGTGCCGGATTACCTTATTGACCGCATAATAGAGCGCCGTCGTTGCCGGTCCCGCCAGAAACGATGTCAGCCAGCACAGAATCCATCCGAATACCGATGCGCTCTGCCATGCCAGGAAAAATGTCGTTGCCATCGGGATGCAGCAGAACACCCACAGCACGCTTAAGATCACACAGTCAACCACCTTACTGAGTCCCTGAAAAAACTTATTGTCCAAATTAAAAAAATCACCCATATGAATCCTTCTTTCTGTCTCCTATGTTTCTCCTGTTATTTTCTCATAACATGACACGATCGCCCGAAGCGGGACGCCCCAGTCACGCTCGCCTCCGGCGTCCTGTGAACATCCGAATATCATGCTGACCAGCTTTCCGTTTTCATCAAAAACCGCCGATCCGGAATCCCCGTCGGTAATCGCCATGCGCACTTCCGTCTCCTTCTCTCCCCGTCCCCACAGGAATTCCGTCTCTTTCCGAAGAAGACTTCCCGTCAGCATGTGGAGCACATTGCCTTCCTGTCCGATGCGCACGATTCCGACCGGCAACTCTGCATTGCCAAGTTCTTCCCAACTCGCAAGATCATACGACACCGTCTTTAGCTTTTCCTGCACTTTCTTTGGAATCGCCGTCCGGTCAACCGCCACGACGCCCACATCATAAACATCGTCGGTACCCGCTTTGCTTCCCGTAACGCAGGTTCCATCATAAAAATACACATCCCAGTCGTCGTACTTTGCTATGACATGGCGGTTCGTACACAGATACACCGTATCATCCGTCATTTCCATAATAAAACCGGAACCCGCGGTATGTCCTCCCTCCGGCGTCCCGTGATAAATCTGTACCACCGACGGCAATGCCTGCTCCAACACCGCTTCCATAGTGTCTTCCGCACCGTCCGTCTCCACCCCGGTTCCTTCACTGCTCTGTACCGCTTGTTCCGTTCCCGTCCCGGTCTGCCCGCTGCCCGGTGCCATTTGTTCTGTTTCCGCTCCAGTCTGTCCGCTGTCTTGCGGCATCTGTTCCGTGCTCTGCGGTATCCGCTCCGTTGTCCTGCTCTCTTCCCCGGCAGCATCCTGTGTCTGTTCTGCACAGCCTCCCAGTCCCAGTAAAAGTCCTATACCCCAAAGCGTCAGCACTGCCTTCATCCTGCATCTATGCACTCTACGCATTTCTTCTTCAATCCGTTTCCACCAGTTTTTCTCTTGTACCATATTCATTTATTATAGCTTTCCATAACGCCCCGGTCAAGGAACAAAAGGCGCAGCACAAAGTGTTTTCCTATAAAGAAAAAACAGCCGCGTCTCCGCGGCTGTTTTTCCCTAAAGAATCATTTTAGTAATTGTACTCGGATGCATACTCACCATACATTGTGGTCTCGTCTGCATTGTAGTTGTTGATGTCAACAACGCTTCCGTTCTCAATCTTAAATACATTCCAGATGGTACCTGCCTGATTCAGAGGTACATTGTACTCTTTCACAAGAACAGATCCCTGGTATACCTTTACGTTTGCGCCAGACTCAGACATCTTTGTGGATGTAGCGTCATAACGATCTGTAAAGTCTTTTACAGAGTAATAGTAAGTAGCATCTGTACGTGCATTTACGATGGTTACCGTCTCCGGTCCGTAGGAGCTTACATCATCCACATCCAGGGATGCGATCACGTTACCGTCCGTATCTCTCTCTACCTTATTGTAGTAAGCGATGTGGAATACAGAGTTGGCATCATCTAATCCAACCAGGTGGGAATCGAGATCTCTCGGTGTCTCACCCCAGGTAAGAACGATTCTGAATTCTGTGCTGGTAACCTCGCTTGTGCTGGTCGGGCTTAATACGCCTTCGCATGCACCAATTGCATTGGAGCTTGCTACGTTTACAAAAGTGGATACGAATCCGTCTCTTGCGAACTCAAGGGTGTAGTAACCTCTCTCAAGAGAGAAGCTGTAATTGCCGTCTGCATCTGTGGTGGTCGTAGCGATCACATCACCGGACTGATTGTTCCAGTTCGCACGTACATTTACGGTTACACCTTCAATACCAAGACCTGTGGTTGCATTCTTTGCAACGCCTGCAACGGTATTCACACCGCTCATATCAGAGCTCAACAGCTGGAATGTTGGCAATGTGAAGCTTCCATTGTCAGCGTTGATGCTGATGGAGTTCACTGTCAAGGTTAAGTAACCAACAGCTGCTGCCTGAACGGAGTATACACCCGGTACGAATTCCGGAATCTCATAGTAACCGTTTGCGTCTGTGGTAATCTCATAGTAACCATCGCCTACAACCAGACCATTCTCCGGCTCCTCTGTCTCCTCTGTAGACTCTGTTGCCTCCGTAGACTCTGTTGTCTCTGTAGCTTCTGTAGACTCTGTTGTCTCTGTGGCTTCTGTAGACTCTGTTGTCTCTGTAGCTTCTGTAGACTCTGTTGTCTCTGTAGCTTCTGTGGACTCTGTCGTCTCAGCCGTTGTCTCAACAGACTCTGTAGCTGCTTCTGCTTCCTCTGCTGTTGCATTGAAGCTTGTCAGTCTGAATGTAACTGTTGCGCCTGCAACCGGTGCACCTGTCTCCGGGTTTGTCAGACGACCGTTTGTTCTGATCGGTGCTGTGTTGGTAGAAGTATTGTTGCCGTTGTCAGCGCTTCCTGTATTAGAAGATCCGCTGTAAGAAGACTCTGTGTAGCTGGATGTTGCTACTACAGCTGCGCTCGCATCTCTTCCCTCTGCTCTACCGAACTTTAAGTAATGCTTGTAAAGCGCAAGCACATCGTAACCGAATGCTGCCTTTAAGTCCGGATATCTGTCTGCGTATGCTCTTGCATCAAAAGTACCGAAAGAATTTCTTCCCTCGCTGAAACCGTATTTGATGTAGTGGTTCACATATGCATCCCAGTTATCGCCGAATGCTGCATCCAGATCCGGGTATGCTGCTCTGTATTTCTGTACGTCGATAAGTGCTGTGCTTGTTCTGCCCTCGCTCTTACCAAATGTCTTATAATGCTTGTACAATGCTGTCTGATTCGTGCCGAATGCATCCTTGAGATCGCTGTAGGTCTCAGAATAATACTGTGCATCAAATACATCTCTCAATGTTGCTGCAGATACGGTTGCCGTACCTCCGAATGTCAACACACCTGCAAGAACAAGTGCTGTAATTCTGCGAGCCATTCCGCTTCTCTTTGCGGAGCGCTTCGTTTCTGTCTCGTTCAATTCCTTCTTCACTAACATTTCCTCCTTGTTGTTGTGACGTTACATGTATCATTGTAAATATCTGGAACAAAAAAAAGCAACCACTTTTTAACAATTTGTTAACACTTTTTTCAATACCAGAACAAAGTATACGGAGTTTCCATGAGAACCAAGTGTGCGCTTGCCGCACACTTGCGCGCCCTCGCGGTATGCAAAGCATTATTTACCTCACCGCGAGGTGTGCATCCCCGCGGAGCGTTTTTGTGTAATAGGAACGGAGTTTCCTATTACACAAAAAAGAGACCCGGAAATCCGGATCTCTTCTGTACCGCTGGAATTAGTCCTGCGGAATGATTTCTTTTTTGTTGTAAGAGCCACAGTTCTTGCATACTCTGTGAGGCATCATCAGCTCTCCACACTTGCTGCATTTTACTAATGCAGGAGCAGTCATTTTCCAGTTTGCTCTTCTTTTATCTCTTCTTCCTTTGGAAGATTTATTCTTCGGACAAATAGACATTTACTTACACCTCCTTAAATTTGTTAAAGACATCTTGGATTGCTGCCATTCTTGGATCCAGTTCTGTTCTCTGGCAATCGCAGTTCCCCTTATTCAGGTTCATTCCGCACACCTTGCAAATTCCTTTGCAATCTTCTCTGCACAGAACTTTCATCGGCCAGTTCACCAAAATCTCTCCATAGATAAGCTTATCTATATCCAGATTTAATCCAATCAGGTAGTCTGTTTCTTCCATTTCATCATCCACAACTTCCGTTCCGTCCATGCGGAGCTTCTTGTCGATGACAATGTGGATGTCCGTCGGAACTTCCGTAAGACATCTGCTGCACGGGATTGATACTGTAAGATCTGTCTCCCCGCTCAAAAGCAGTTCACTGCCCTCGCGGTTCGCAATCCTAAGATCAAACGGCGCGCTCTCTGTGATCGGGAACTCACCAAGCCTCGATACAAACGTATCCTGCTCGATATGAACCTTCTCGGTAACTTCTCTGTTCTCACAAGATACAATCTCTGAAATATCGATCTGCATGGTTTACTCCTTCGCCTCATACATATGAGGTTTTCACACCTAACCAATTATACATAGACGCCCCTGGTTTGTCAATCACTTTTTTGCTTTTTTGTCAAGGATTTTTCCTTGACAGCAAAAACTATTTTACAAGCGCTACCGTCTCTCTTGCAATCGCAAGCTCCTCGTTGGTCGGGATCACACATACCTTTACCTTTGAATCCGCGGTAGAGATGATCGCCTCATCGCCATGGGTTGCATCGTTCACTGCCTGGTCTACCGTCACGCCGAGATAACCGAGATAAGACATTACCTTCTCGCGAACCAGGTTCACGTTCTCACCGATACCTGCGGTAAATGCGATGGCATCTACGCCGTTCATTGCTGCAACATAGGAGCCGATGTATTTTGCCACACGATAGCTGAACACCTCGATCGCATTGGTTGCAAGCTCGTTGCCTGCCTCGTGTCCTGCCTGCAGGTCACGGAAGTCAGAGGAGAGACCGGACATTCCCTGTACACCGGACTTCTTATTTAATACATTCATGATACCCTCGATATCAAGGTTCTCTTTCTTTGCGATGAACTCCATGATCGCCGGATCAATATCTCCGGAACGTGTTCCCATGACAAGTCCCTCAAGCGGTGTCAGACCCATGGAGGTATCTACACACTCACCGTTTAATACCGCACTGATGGATGCGCCGTTGCCGAGATGTGCCACGATGATCTTGGAATTTTTAAGATCCATGCCAAGGAACTCTGCGGTACGCTTGGATACAAAGCTGTGGCTTGTTCCGTGGAAACCGTATCTTCTGACCTTGTATTTCTCATAATACTCATGAGGCAGACCGTAAAGATATGCCTTCTTCGGCATTGTCTGATGAAAAGCGGTATCGAATACGCCAACCATCGGCACGTTCGGCATCAGTTCCTTGCAGGCATCGATACCGATCAGGTTTGCCGGGTTGTGAAGCGGTGCAAGATCGTTGCACTCTTCGATTCCCTTTAATACCTCCGGTGTCAGAAGTGTGGATGCTGCGAACTTCTCTCCGCCGTGTACGACACGATGTCCGACAGCATCGATCTCGGAAAGGCTTGCGATTGCGCCGGTCTTCGGATTCACCAGTGCATCTAAAACCATCTGGATTGCCTGCTTGTGCGTCGGCATTGCAGCTTCTGTAATCTCTTTGTCCAGTCCGGTCTTCTGGTATACCAGTCTTCCGTCGATTCCAATTCTCTCGCAGAGACCTTTTGCCAGTACCGCTTCGCTCTCAGAATCGATGAGCTGATATTTTAATGAAGAGCTTCCACAGTTGATAACTAATACGTTCATAATATCCTCCTTGTTTTGCGAAGCAAAATCCGAACCCTCTGGCGAGGAGAGGATCTGCCTCCTTGTTTTGCGAAGGTCTGTCTCTCACAGACCGCATATAATTTTAGTATACGCTTGTCACGTCCGCGAAACAAGCCAGTAATTGCCAGTTTTTTTGTACAAAATGAAAAACAGCCTGACAAAAATTTAACAGTCACACCCCGCTTTCGTGTTCATCAACCCGCACCGCGTGCACCACAAACCGCAGCCCGTCGCCCGAGCAGGTGGACAGTGTCAGAACCTTGTCATCCTTTCCCACCGCAACGCCCGTATCCTTGTAGGAGGACTTAAGCAGTTCTGTGAGGAACCCGTCAAAAGTCTCATCCGGCAGATATCCGGTCGTATAGACATCCGAATCTTCCGGGACATCACTGTACGTAAAAATCTGATAGCGGTAGGCTGCATCCTCCGTAAACACGGTAAAATACGCATTTTTTTCATAAAAGCCGTCGTTTTTATATTGTTTCAGCGAACCGAACATGCTTCCGTTTTTCATGTTGTGCCCGTACAGAATCGTGTGGCAGTCGTTAAAATCGGGGACGTTGTTCCCCTCCATAAAAATGCAGCCGGATTTCGACGCATTTCCATAGAGATCGGTATGCAGGTAGGTCTCGTCATCCCCGGAATACAGAATGGGATAATTGATCTGCTCTATATTGTCAAAATAAATCCAGCCGATCACATCCGGATTTGCTTCCTTTAGCGTCTCAAAATCCACCTGCAATGCCTCATACCATGCCGGCAGCTCCTCTCCCTCCTCCGCCGGATCATCCGAAGATGTCCCCGGCTGTCCGGTCATATAAGCCTCGCGCAGCGCCTCGTAGGTATCGTCCGCCCGCTTGTACGCGAGCAACACCGGGATCAGTTCATAAAGGGCTGCCGCAATCAGCAAAAGCCCTGCCGCAATCAGAAGAATCGATCCAATGTTTCTGTTTCTCTTCACGTGAAATGCTCCTTTTTCTTTTTTTCTATTTCACAGTATGCTATGATAGCTACAGTTTTTATTACATTGCAGTACGGGAGGATCCGCCATGAACGTCATTGGCATTATCGCAGAATACAACCCATTCCACAACGGGCACGCCTATCAGATCGCGCATGTCAGAAAAAATCTTCACGCCGACTATATCGTTGTCGCCACAAGCGGCGACTATGTACAGCGCGGAGAGCCCGCCCTTCTGGACAAATACACCCGTGCCCGCATGGCGCTCTCCTCGGGTGCGGATGTCGTGCTCGAGCTTCCCGTACTCTGGTCCACCGCTTCCGCAGAGCTTTTCGCAGACGCCGGAATCTCCCTCTTTGAGAAAACGGGCTGCGTAAACGGCATCTGTTTTGGCGCTGAGAGCGGCGACCTTGCCCTCCTTCGCCGCATTGCGGACGTTCTCGCGGATGAACCGGCGGATTTAAAGGCTTCCCTGAAGCACAACCTAAAATCCGGCAGTACATTCCCAAAGGCAAGGGAAGCTGCCCTGCTCTCGTATTTTTCCGGCTCCGCCGGTCAGGATGGCGCCCTGCCCGTATCCGCAGAGACGCTCTCCTCCCTGCTCGCCTCCCCGAACAACATACTGGCTCTGGAATACTTAAAAGCGCTGCGCCGCCGCGCGTCTTCGATCACACCCTATCTGCTAAAGCGGGAGGGCGCCGCGTACCACGAAACGTCCATCCTCTCCGGTGCATCTGTCATCCCGGCCTCGGCATCCGCGATCCGGCATACACTCTTCGCCGGCGATGCCGGAGCATGTGGGAATTCTGCCGACAGGGCATCTGAAGATTCTGCCGCCGGGATTCTGCGTCATGCCATGCCGCAGGAAGCACTGGCCATCCTGCAGGACTACCGGGCAGATTTTCCGCTGCTGTGCGCCGATGACTTTTCCGGCATTCTGGGGTATCTGTTGTTAAGCAGTTCTGCCACGCAGCTCGCCCAGACCGCCGATTCCTCCCCGGAGTTTGCCAACCGCATGCGAAACCAGCTTCCTTATTATACCTCTTTTTGCTCCTTCGCGTCACGGTTAAAAAGCAAAGAAATGACGCTCACGCGCATCAACCGCATTTTACTGCACTCCATCCTTGGCATTACTTCTTCTGATTACGCATGCGGCAATGCCTTGGATAAAATTCCCTACCTGCGCATTCTCGGCTTTCGGGAAAGCGCCGCTCCCCTGCTTGCCGCACTAAAGGCATCCGCTGCAGTTCCACTTATCACACGGCCATCGCAGGCACCAAAGCTTTTGTCCCCGGATGCCATGCGGGTATTTGAGCACGATGTGTTTGCCGGAAATCTCTATCTGCAGATGCGCAATCAAAAAGGCGGCACGCCTCTGCGCGCCGCCCGTATGCAGGAGCATGACGTTCCCCCCGCCTCCGAATATCAGCGGCAGATCGTCATCCTGCCATAGTGCAGTCTCATTTTTTTGTCTTTTTTCCAAATACGGCGGCGGACAGCAGTGCTACCAGCGGAACCGTGCACACGATCCCCACGCTTCCCGCAATGCACTGGATAATCTCGATCGCCACAAAGTCCGTATTCATCAGCTGCTGAAAGCTGACATCATAGGAGTAGATCATCAACATCATATTCAGCGATGTCCCGGCGACTGCCAGGATTAGCGTATTCGCCATGGTTCCCATCGCATCTCTTCCGATATTCATCCCGGAGGCAAACAGCTTCGCCATGCCAAGCGACCGGTCCACCTGATGGATCTCCGCCACCGCGGAACAAATACTCATCGCCACATCCATCACGGCTCCCATACACGAAATCAGAATACCGCACAAAAACAGATCCCGGATCTTCAGTTCCGTGGTGCTTGTGATCAGAAGCAGTGTCTCCGCCTCATCCATCTGGTAGGTCGTAATCGACATGGCATTCTGCGCGATCAGTGCAAACACTGCTCCCGCAAGCACACCCAGCATGCTTCCGATTGCCGCCACAACCGTCTTGGTCGAGATGCCGTCTATCAGGAAGAAGCTGACGAAATTGCAGACCAGAATGAGCAGGATAGTGACCGCCAGCGGCGAGTAACCCTTCAGCGCAAGCGGCAGTAAAATCCAGAGGATACATACCACGGTAAACGCCAGCCCCGCCACAGATTTTGCACCTTTTTTCCCTCCGATCAATACGAGAAGCAGCACAAACGCCACGATGCAGCCAATCATCTGCGGAACGCGGTAATAATTGTAGACCGAGACCTGATATTCGTCCTCCCCCGTCGTGTCGATGCGGATAGAGACTTTATCCCCCGCCGCCACCCTGACGTTGTACAGGGAGCTGAAATAATTTTCCACAATAGCCGTGTCGCCCTTGTAACGTCCGGTAAGGATCTCGACCTCCAGCGTCATACTTCCCCGCCAGATTCCGTCCAGCTCCTCATCCACCGTCTTGTGATCCTCCACAACCCGCAGGACTCTTCCGACCTCATAGTCCGTCCCCGCCATGTTGCTGCTCCGGTAAACCGGTCTGTCTTTATTCGCGAACCAGATCAGTCCGCAAAAAGCAACGGCAGCCAGTGCCAGAAGCACCAGGCTGCGTATCTTGCTCTTTTTGAAATTCATGTTTTAACCACCCTTATTTCAAAAATATCCTTTTTTTGCGTGCTGCCGCTGCAAGCAGAACCATACCTGCAAGAAGCATCATCACTGCTGCCGCAAGCGGGGTGTCGTCTCCCGTCTGCACTGCAGGCATCTGATCCAGCACCACCACATAATCGGATGCATGTACAAAGGTAAGCTCCACATTTCCGTTTGCATCTACTTTTCCGGAAGATGCCAGTTCCAGCCGTCCCTTTGCTTCATTGTAATAATATAACTTTGCATACATGCCCGCATACTGTGTTCCCACCGGCAGCGTCATCACTGCGGTAAAACCGAATGCGCCGTCATGATTTAAGCTGATCTGGAAATAGTCTCTTCCTGCCGCGGTCTGTCTCGCAAGCGCATCCGGCACGGCATGGCTGTTGATCGTCACGCCGAAATCAATGTCTGAAATCGTATCCGATGTCACACTTCTTCCGTCAATTGTCCACACGATTCCGTTTGCCAGCCTAAATACCAGACGTACATCCCTTCCGCGCACTGCCGCAATAACATCTCCCGGCACAGAAACACCGTCTGCAAGAAGAACCGTCACGGTGCTGCCTGCGGATGCCGCTGTCACTCTGTTTCTGACCGGATCCCAGTCATTCTGCGAAGCAACCGTCACCGCATCTGTCGTCTGTCCGTCCGATACAGTCACGCTGCCGCTTACACTTCCGCCGTTTCCATTTCCGTCCGCGCTGTCATTTCCGCCGTCTGACGAATCTGTTCCCGGTGTCTCGGTATTTCCCGGTGTCTCCGTATCCCCCGGTGTCTCCGTATCTCCCGGTGTCTCTGTATCTCCCGGTGTCTCCGTATCCCCCGGTATCTGTCCGGATGATGTCTTTACAATCTCATCACAGTTTCTTACACGCAGACAGGTCACCGCCTCATCCGAGGTTCCCTCCGGATGTGCATAGACCACGCCGACTGCCGACACGCGTTCTCCTGTCGCCACAACCGATGCCAGTTCGTTCTTTCCGGTTGTTGCGGATAAAATATATCCGTCAATAAAAATATTTGCATTAACGCCGCTGCCATCATCCAGCCAGAACTGTGATACACCGGTACCCGCTGCGTCGTAGAGAACATCCGTCACCGTTCCTTCCACCTGTACCAGCTTACCGCCGGACTTTTCATAGTCCATGGCGTCTTTTGCCGACAGTTTCTCCGGTGCAATCACCTTCGGCTCCTCGTCCAGAATCCGGCTGCTTATCACCTTAAGCTCTTTATCGCCCTGGTAGGCGTCCACATATCCGGTAATCTCCACCTTGGTTCCGATGGCAAGTCCGCTCTCCGCATACGGGAAGATATCAATTCCCGCGGTGTCGTCCTGGATATAGATCGTATCAAAGAAGGTGTTGCCCTCCACGGCTGTTCCTGCGGTCACATAGCCTTCCACGCGGTAGACATCGCCCGCCGTACCGTTCTTACGCACTTCCGCAATCGTAGACAGCGGAAGTTCCACTTTCACTTCGTCTAAAATATTTTCTGCAATTGTGCGATTTAAGTATGGCAGATCCCAGATATTGTCCAGTTCTGCCTTCACCTCAAAGTCAGAGATAAAGACCGTTCCGGCAACAAATACATTTGCACCGCTTCCCAGTGTCTCATGTGCGAGTGCTACCATATTGCCTTTTTCCACATACGTCGGGCTTCCGGTAACTCTGTTTCCCACATCATCCTTGCAGTCGATCGAATACGTTGTATCATATCCGCTCACAAGCGCTTCCGCACGTCCGGCTGTCACCGCATCCGCATCCAGCGCCACGGTACATCCGCTGTACGCACTGTACTCCTGCTCCTCGCTTGCGCCGCGCAGATATCTGGAATCCTTGTTGTAGGTTCCTTTCAGATATAAGCGGTACGGCTGTCCGCCGTTGTTCGTCTCGTCGTACGCCTCGTCGCTGTTTAATCTGGTCGATGCCCCGATCGCAGCTAAAAGCTTATTCATCTCTGTCGCCGTCTGTCCCGAAGTAGAATCCTGATAATCGGCAATACCGCAGGTAATCAGCGTACCGCCATTGTCGGTATAGTCTTTTACCATCTGGATAAAGCTGTCTTCAAAATGCGACACGGTGTAGTCTCCGGCATTTGCTGTTCCGGATTTCTTCGCCGGTGCCGAGATCACAAGCAGCGCACAGTTTGCAAGCATCTCCGGCGTAATCTCGTCTGTGACCACTTCCACCTTGACGTTCTTTGCTCCCGCAATCGCCGTAAAGTTTCCGACGTTACCGCCATAGTAACCGGTCACATAATCGTTGTAATGGGTTCCGTCGATGATAACCTTTGTCACCATCTCCGTTGTCGCGTAGCTTAATTTTAAGACGCTCTTGTATACCTTCTGCACGCCGTTCATCGTCGCATGCACAACTGCTGTCATCTCCATGCTGCCGACGCCGTCATAGGTATAGTCAAAGCTGTAGCTTCCCGTGCTCATGGATGCGACGCTTCCCAATCCTGCTGCGGCAAGATCCGCCTCATGTACGGTCTCTCCGCCCACCTCAAACGTTATGGAATCAATCGCGAGCTCGCTGTTTTCATTATTATAGAGTCCAAGGTTCACCGTCAGCGGCTCTCCCCTTACCGGAAGCACCTCGTCCGTGGAAAAGCTGTCAATTCCTGCCGCCTCCACAGAGCCTACCCATACCGGTGCCGTCACGGCGATATCACTGTCCGCTTCCACAACCTTGATATAGTAATAGGAATAATCATTTTTCACATCAAAGGTGACCGTCTCCTCGTTTCCGGAAACATTTTTCTCGGCAAGCACCAGTCCTCCGTTTGTGATGACCTGTACTTTACCGATGGACGCATCCGTCGGATCACTTAAGTCAACGGAAAGATGTACGGTATCTCCGGTCGCTCCATCCTCTAAAATAGAACCCATGATGTAGCCGTCCAGCGTGTAGTAGATGCTGAGGTCGTTATCCTCTGTCGCATACACGCGGTAATTGCGCATGGCATCGTAAATATTTTCCTGCGTCAGGCTGTCCACAAGGACAACGGAACGCGCCGTGTTTGCATCGCCCCACAAGCCTTTATGGTTATCCTGGTTGTTGGTCGGAGCAAGATGCCAGCCCTTGTCCAGCGCGCGCTGGTAATACTCGTAGGACGGGAAGTAACCCGAACTTCCGATCGCACCCTCGCCGTTTCCGACCTCGATCGTCGTAATCAGCTTGTCGATCTCCTCGTCATAGTATGCGAAATCGCTGAAATCACCGAACGTCGTTCCCGGGTGGTTAAACTGGCTGATGGAATCCGGCCGTGTCTTTAAGGTCGCGTAATAATTCTGCAATGCCGTGCTGTAAGTCTTGTACTCATTCTGGGTACGGCTCTGGAAGCCTTCGGTGTTAAACGTATTGATGTGTCCAAGTCCGTTCGACCAGGTCATCTCAAACCCATAGATGCACACAAATCCGCTTGTCGTATACTGCGTGGCAAGCGCATGGCCTTCCTTCCATTCCTCACTCATCGAGCCGTCCGAGATGGACGCGCTGTCCGCATTGTCAAACGAGTTGGAGTGATCTGTCACCGCAACAAAATCCAGATTGTCAACGTTCGTTGCATGCTGGTATGCATCCTCACAGCTTCCCGCACCGTCCGAATAGGAAGTGTGGGAATGTAACTGTCCAAAGTAAATCTGATATTTTTCGTTTGTGCGCTCGGTAAAGGAAAGTGTGAGCACACTGCTGTCCAGGTAACCGTCTTTGACGGCTTTCACCTTATAGGTAACCGGAAGCTCTGTCAGGACGAGCTTTTCGGTATAATCCTGCCAGGTTGCACCGTCGTCCGCGGAATACTGAATCGTCGCACCCTCGGTCTCACAGGTGAGGTTCACCGCGGTATTTTTCACCACACTGCCGCCGTTCGGCGTTGCTTTTACCGTTGCCACCTGTGCCTGCTGATAAGAGAATGTACGGCGGATGCTGTCCTTATAGCCGTCCTTCGTCGCATAGGCAGTCACAACTGCCGGAAGGTCTGCAAGCTTTGGCTTCGCCGACGCATCATAGATCTGCTCCGCGCCGCCGTTTACACTGTAATGGATTGTTACACCCTCCGTGGCGCTTGTCAGTGTCAATTCACTGCCCACAGCTACCACGCCGCTCTGCGGTTCTGCTGCCACATATCCGCAGAGATCTGAGGCGATCAGCGGATTGCCTGTCACTGTCACCGTGTCCATACGGATCACTCCGCCCGCTGCCGGTGCCTTATCTCCCTTGGCAGAAAGGCTGCCCGGGACCATGCGGATGTAGAGACGGTCTGCATTCGCCGCCTCGTTCGGAATATCAAACGTGAACGAAATATAGTTTGCCGGCGCAAGGCTTGTCTTTGCCACACCGTCGGTAATTTTCTCCGCGGCGCTCACTTCCTGCGGCTCACCGCCCACGTATTTCGTGTACTTATAAGCATAGGTTCCTGTGGAAAGGTTTTTAAAATCCACACCGTCCGTAGAATACTGCATCTGGAAGGAACCTGCTCCGGTGTTGCTTGCGCGAAGCCGGAAGGAAAGTACCATGTTAGCATAGCCCGTTGTCGGCATCACAAACTGCGCATAATCATTGCTTCCGCTTCCAATACCCTTTCCTCCCATATAATGGGAAGTCGAACCGGTGGAAGTGCTTGTGGCCTCGGTATACGGTGCCACTGCCGCTCCATTTACCACCGCCGAATATATAGCATCCGCATCCAGCAGATCATTTGCATTGAGAGAATCTCCTGCAATTCCGGTATCTGCCGTCACACCTGCCGTCTTGTAATCTGCCGTTCCGGACCACTGTGCCACGTTTTCCGTGACGGACTCGTCCGCACGGATATGAACCGACGGTGTTCCCTCATCGATCAGATAAAAATAGAATACATACGCCGCATCCGAAGATGATTTGTAGCTGTATGTCGTAAATCCGTTATAATATTCCAGATACTGTTCTGTGGTATTATTATATTTTGCGTTGGCATTGATCACATAGTATCCGCCGTTCTCATTTGCCTTCTGCAGCTTCCAGAGACTGTAATCTCCCGCCGCGTCCGCAAACGTCACGGAGCTGCCCGTTGCGCCGGATGTCAGATATTTATCACCGCTCACAAAGGTATAATAGCCGTTTTCATCCACGGAAACCGTAAGTTCCGCCGTATCCTCCGGAATGGCAAGCGCGCCGTCCGCTGCAGTTGCCGACACACCCTTTAACTTCTTGCCGCTTGCGGTCTGGGAGAGCACGCTTCCGGTTCCGTTGTTCTCGTAATAGAGGGCGACAATATTTCCGTCCGAAAGTGTGGTGGCAAGTGCTGCCTCCTTGCTCTTTGCACCCTGTTTTACCGTGTAGGCAAATTCTGCCGTCTCACTCGTCTCATAACCTTCGAGTTCGGCTGTCGCGTAGATCGTCACATCTTCCTCGATCACAAGCGCTTCGGTGTATGTCTTGTCTGCACTGTCCAGATCGGTATGGTATGTGATCGTTGCTCCCTCCGTCGCACAGGAGAGCTCCACCTTCGTACCGGCTTCCACATCTCCCGGCTCCACGGAAGCTTTGACTTTGGAACAGACCGTTCCGTCTGTCGCCGCCTCGCCCTGTGTTCCGGTGACTACAATGTTGTTGATGCTGGTCACACCGTTCGTGCCGACTGTACTCTGGTTCACACTCGTGTTTCCCTGCATCGTCACACGCAGTGTAAACGCTTTTCCGGACAGCGCCGCCGGGAGTGCCGTCTGCTGATACACCGAGGCTAGACTCGTGCTTAAGGTCACATCCGTTCCGCTGATCTTTGTCCAGCTCGCTCCGTCAATGGAATATTCCAGTGCAAAGTTGGCAGGACCGGTTCCGCTGGAGCGCATGTCTGCAGAAAATTTTAAATCTGTGTAATCTGCAGCATTGACCGCAACCGTAAAGCCCGCTCCCTCGCTCCATCCTTTTGCTGCGATTCCCTTGCTGAATCCGCTGTAAGATGCTCCGCTTACGTCAAGCGTTCCGCTGCCCGCTGTCGCTGCTGCCGGAAGTCCCGCTTCCGGTGCCGCCGTATAACTGAAGGCCGCAAGGCTTTCTGCACCCGCCGTCTGGATGAGCGCCGTATTCTGGTCTGCCCCAGACTCCGTATTCTGTACCGCATCCGCCTGCGCTGCACCATCTGTCTGCGCTGCATCCGTCTGCACTGCACCCTCTGTCTGCGCTGCGTCCGTCTGACCGGCGTTCCCTGTCTGCGCCGCACTTTCTTGATTTATTGTGTTCTGTGCACCTTCCGTGCTGTCTGCTCCGCTCTCCGCTGCCGGCGACGGATTTTTCGCCGCTTCGCTTCCGGCAGTCGTCTGCACCTCTGCTGCATACGCCGTAACAAAAGACGCATCTCCTGCTACCGTCGAAAACACCATGCAGAATGCGAAGAAAAGCGCACATATGTTTTTCCAATGATTCTTTTTCTTCATTTTCACAACTGTTCCTCTCATTTTTTTGTATGTAAAATAAACTGTAACGTTTATGAATCTTCTCTTCTACCCTTGTCCGGTAAAACCTTGTAAAAAAAGTGTAAAAAAGGGCTGATGCACCCTGCATACATCAGCCCTCTTTGGCTCTTCCTAGTGATGGAACAGGCGGATGCCTGTAAATGCCATCGCCATATGATATTTATTGCAAGTCTCAATCACATGATCGTCGCGGATGGAACCGCCCGGCTGTGCCACATACGCAACGCCGCTTCTGTGTGCGCGCTCGATGTTGTCGCCAAACGGGAAAAATGCGTCCGATCCAAGAGATACCTCTGTGTTCTTATCCAGCCATGCCCGCTTCTCCTCTGCCGAAAAAACAGGCGGCTTCTCTGTAAAAATATTCTGCCATGCACCTTCTGCCAGCACATCCATGTAATCCTCGCCAATATAGAGGTCAATGGCGTTGTCCCGGTCTGCGCGCTTGATGCCCGGCTTAAACGGAAGGGAAAGCACCTGCGGCGACTGACGCAGCCACCAGTTGTCCGCCTTGGAACCGGCAAGTCTCGTGCAGTGGATTCTGGACTGCTGCCCCGCTCCGATACCGATCGCCTGACCGCCCTTGACATAGCACACGGAATTGGACTGCGTGTATTTTAAGGTGATCATCGCAATGGCAAGATCTCTCTTCGCCGCCTCCGGAATCTCCTTGTTCTCCGTCACAACATTGTCGAAGAAATGTTCATCGATCACCAGCTCATTTCTTCCCTGCTCAAATGTGATTCCGAACACTTCCTTGTGCTCGATCGGCGCCGGCACATAGTCCGGATCGATCTCAATGACATTGTAATTGCCGTTTTTCTTCGCTTTTAAAATCTCAAGTGCCTCATCAGTGTATCCCGGGGCAATGACGCCGTCCGATACCTCCCGCTTGATGACAAGCGCTGTCTCCTTGTCGCAGACATCCGAAAGAGAGATAAAATCACCGAACGAGGACATGCGGTCTGCGCCGCGCGCACGAATATAGGCATTTGCAAGCGGTGTAAACTCCACATCCATGTCATCCACCCAGTAGATCTTGCGCTCCACCTCGGAAAGCGGAAGTCCGACTGCCGCGCCCGCCGGCGACACATGCTTAAAGGAGGTCGCTGCCGGAAGACCGGTTGCCTTTTTTAACTCGGACACGAGCTGCCAGCCGTTGAATGCATCCAGAAAATTGATATAGCCTGGTCTGCCACAAAGCACCTTGATCGGCAGTTCGCCGTTCTCCATATAGATTCTGGACGGCTTCTGGTTCGGGTTGCAGCCATATTTTAATTCTAATTCTTTCATGATCCTATTCTCCTCACACGTTCTTGTTGATGATTCTCGTCTCGTATTTTCCGGTCTCAATCTCAATGTAACGCACAAACAAAGATACTTTATTGTCTGCGTTTAAGTTCTCCCAGACCGTGTTTGTGAAGGTGTCGATGTCTCCCTCGATGCCGACAAGCTTCGGCTCTCCCTCAAAACTCGGCAGCGGATTGCCGTCTCCCATGTATGTATGGATAAAATGTCCCTCGCCGGCCACCGGATTCTGGTATGCAAACGTATAGCGGTTGCAGGCGTCCGGATTGCCGTTGTTACTCTTTAAAATAGACATCGCGTAGTTGTAGGTATTGTTCTCGATGTGCATGATACCGGAAATCCGCGGTGTATAGTTCGGTGCGTCCGGCTCAAACTCTCTGGTGCGCAGCGCCTGCTCGAACGTCTGCTGCTTGTCCATCAGTTCGTAAATCGTATCGGTCTGATCGCCGTTTGTCACGATCGTCTTGTTGCCAAGCACGCGGACCGGTGCATAAATGATGAGACTCGGATCTGTCAGCTTGGACGGATCAAATGCCTGTGTGCGGATTCCTTCACCATCCTCCACAAAGACCCTGTTGCGGCTGTTCTCGCTTCTTCCCATGATAAAGTATGCGGTTACCGCATATTTTCCATCCCCGGATCTGCCAATCACAATTCCTCTTCCCGGATATGTATTGGACGAAAGTTCCTTCGCAAGTGACATCATCTTCATGATTTTCCTCCTTCACATCACACATTGCTACATTGATTGCCTTCTTTCATCTTATCATGCGGATTTTCTTTTTACAAGGAATGCGTTGTCATTAGTATTATGAATTTATTTACTGAATTCTATTAGTTATACTTATCTATATTGCAAAGCGTCTGCATCAGAAGCCCGGCGCGGTTCTTCCACCTGTGCCGCTTTTCTGCCATCCGATATCCCCGCTCCGCCAGCTCTGCCATCCGCACCGGATCCTCAAGCAGGCTTACCACCTGATCCGGAAGCTGTTGTAACGCCCTCAGGGAGTAAAAACAGATATTTTCCCCGTCCCGGCACTCTTCCCGCAGATACCGGCTGTCGTCCGTGAGCGCCGCCGTTCCCTGCAGCATCGCCGTAAAGACGCGGTCATGTGCTCCGTCTTTAAACCAGGGCATCACGTTTAACGCGATCCTGGCGTCACGCATCGCCTGCACACACGCCGCCGAGTTCACTTTTCCGCCACTCGTCCGCACGTTCTGCGGCTTTTTGCAGTGAATTTTCTCCCAGTCTGCTCCGAATACCCGCACTATGATACCGGCATCCGCGAGCGTCTGCACTACTTTTTCCCGGAAATAGCTGCGGACAAACAGATCAATCCAGATCATCCCGGACATCGCTGCGCAAAGCTGCTCTTCCGGCACTGCCCCAAGCTCGTTGCGGATGTGCCGCTCCATAACCGCATCTACAGACTGCGCGGGATCCGCGATCAGATCTTCCGTGATCCGCCGGTAAAAGATCCGATAATCGTCATCCAGCGCCTTTACTTTTTCCTCCAGCATCTCCATCGACACATAGTTGGCAGTGAATACAAGGTCAACGGTTCTCCGCCCATACGGCACGGGCTCTGGTACATCCGCTCTGTGCGTTCCGTGTTCCCCGTCTCCATGCAAAAAAAGAAGTTCATTGCCCGCCAGCGGCAGGAACTCCACCTTCACCCCCGGGTAAAACCGCCTCACATAGCCGACGTGCTCTCTATCCACACAGAATACCCGCATCCGCTCCCCGGCTTCCTTCAGACAGCTGTGATAGTAGAGCGGATGATCCACCAAGATATTTAAGACGGGAAGGTTCTCCTCCTGCCAGATACTGCGTCCGCTCTCCGTCTGAAACACAGCCTCCCCGCGCAGCCCGATGAAATTAAAGGTGACAAGTGCCGTCTCTTCCCGGTCCAGAAAATGCAGCATTACATCCATCGACTCATACATCCGCTCATAGTCAATAAAACAGGTCTCATACCCATTCCTCTCCAGTTCTCGTGCAATCTGTTCGGAAAAATACCCCAGCGTCTCCACCGCATTTTTTATGAAAATGATTTTTCTGATCTCTGCCATTCTGCCCTTCCTCTGTCCGGATAAAGGAAAAACAACCTCCCTGAATCATCCTTTCGGATTCTGTCTGATCAGAGAAGGTTGTTTTTCATCACTTATTTTCTATGACTCACATTCGTTTTTGATTTAATTCTTGAAGCTGTGGATCGGCGCCGGGATTCTGCCACCGCGGTTAATGAACGCGTCACAGGAGAACTGGTTCACCGGCATGATCGGCGCATAGCCGAACAGTCCGCCAAATTCTACCGTATCGCCCACCCCTTTTCCGATAACCGGAATCAGGCGCGCCGCAGTCGTCTTCTGGTTGACCATGCCAAGCGCCATCTCATCGGCAATCATACCGGAGATGGTCGTCGCCTTGGTGTCTCCCGGAATCGCAATCATATCGAGTCCCACGGAACATACGCAGGTCATCGCCTCAAGCTTCTCAAGTGTGATCGCTCCTGCCTGTACCGCATCGATCATGCCCTGATCCTCGCTGACCGGAATAAAAGCGCCACTTAATCCGCCGACATAGGAGGAAGCCATCACGCCGCCCTTTTTCACCTGATCGTTCAGCATGGCGAGCGCCGCAGTCGTTCCCGGTGCTCCCGCATACTCAAGTCCTATCTCGCAGAGAATGTCCGCCACGGAATCGCCGATCGCCGGTGTCGGCGCCAGAGACAGATCCACGATACCAAACGGGATATTAAGAAGTCTGGATGCCTCCTGTGCCACCAGCTGTCCGACTCTCGTCACCTTAAACGCCGTCTTCTTGATGGTCTCACAGAGCACCTCGAAGTTCTCGCCGCGCACTTTTTCCAAAGCGGTCTTCACCACTCCCGGTCCGCTGACGCCGACGTTGATGATCGCATCCGCCTCCGTCACACCGTGGAATGCGCCTGCCATAAACGGGTTGTCATCCGGTGCGTTGCAGAATACAACAAGCTTCATGCAGTCCGCAGAATCGCGGTCCTTTGACTGCTCCGCAAGCTCTAAGAGAATCTCTCCCATCAGCTTGACCGCATCCATATTGATGCCGGTCTTCGTGGATGCAAGGTTCACCGAACTGCAGACACGCTCTGTCCGGCAGAGTGCCATCGGAATCGAGTGAATCAGCATCTCATCCGCCTTCGTCATACCCTTCGACACCAGCGCCGAATAGCCTCCGATCAAGTTCGCCCCAACCGTCTTGGCTGCGCGGTCCAGCGTGTCCGCAATCGTCGCAAAATCCTCCGGCGTCTTGCAGGCTGCACCGCCCACCAGTGCAATCGGTGTCACGGAGATACGCTTATTGACAATCGGTATCCCGTACTCGTTCTCAATCTTCTCTCCGACTGCCGCCAGATCCTTCGCCACGGTCGTGATCCGGTTGTAGATATTCTCATTGAGCTTTTTTAAATCAGAGTCAATACACTCCAAAAGACTGATACCAATCGTGATGGTACGAACATCGAGATTCTCCTGCTCCACCATCTTGTTGGTCTCATTTACTTCCCATATGTTAATCATTCCGTCTATCCCTTTCTGTGGACATTATGTCCATCGGTCGATCTTCCTGCACATCTGCCTAGATTCTGTGCATTTTTTCAAAAATCTCTTCCTTCTGACATTTGATGGACACACCGATCTGCTCCCCTACCGCATCGAGATCCTTCTGGCAGTCCCCGAAAGATCTCGATGACTGACTCATGTCCACAATCATCATCATGTTAAAAAATCCGGACACGATCGTCTGCGAAATATCCAGAACATTGATATGATTCTCCGAAAGATAGGTACATACCTTTGCGATAATACCGACGGTATCTTTTCCAACGACTGTTATGATTACTTTGTCTACTGTATTCTCCATGCCAATCTCATTCCTCCTGCTTCCACGTTATCACTTTATCGTATTAACACTGATTATAATACACGGAGCTTTTATAAGTCAATGCTTTTAGATTGCTTTTGTGCCAGGGCAGCATCATCATTCTCTTATTCACCCGGTAGACGCGCACACCGTCCGTCAGCCGGATCACAAGCTGATCGTGCGTCACCCGCCGGAAAAACTGCACGCTCTGAATTCTCTCCCCCCGGGAAAAACAAAAACCCATACAGGTCGAGTCTGCCGGCATATACAATTCCTTTTTAGAAATTTTTAACGAGGAAGTGTAAAAACTCCTAGGCGGAGAATCCGGAAAGGAACGCCGCAAGGGTAAGTACAATCGTAAACACCCAGCCGTAATATTTTCGTTTGCTTTCTGAATATTCGCTCGTCACATGACGCTTGGGATGGTTCTTATCGTACCATACGGTAATCTCATTTTTCCAGTTTTTAAACTCTGTTATCATGTCATGGTAATAACTTTTACCATCTACTTCATATTTGTATTTTACGTAGTAATCCGCCCGTCTTCTCTTCATTGCGTCATGTTCTGAGAGTCCGTACCTATACTGCATTGACGTCCCAACCACATATGCTGTCGTTTTCCAGCCTCTGGCATCCCACTTTTGGATCTGTCTCTGCCGGCGTCCATTTCCGTATAAACGGAATACAAAAAAGCATATTAAAAATACAAATCCTGCCTTTATAAATCCAAGGGCAAAATGTATGGGTGTCAATGTCTCCAATCCGCCAAATTGGGATATAAACATTACAATCAGCCCTAATACAATACTTGCTATCATCACCACAACCAGAGTAATTGCACGTCTCTTTTTCTTTTTTAAGTTATGATCCATTTTTTCTCCCACAATGCAATTTTTCAGAAATACTCCGTTGCATACACATCTGTTCTTCTACAGATAGGTCATCGCCGAAGTCTTCTATAAGCAATGCAATATACCTCTTAAGCTACGCACAAACAGGCATTATGAAAAGAGATGTGCTAACAGTCTGGCAACCAGAAACATCGTGCAAAATGTTGCCAGTGCGGTGTATCCACAGCCGGTTTGAACCTGTTTCTCGCGGCTTCCTTCATATGCATATACCGCTTTCTTTGGTCTTCTTTTGTCATAATACACTGTAATATAATATGGTGGGTTCTTCATAACACCACTCTCAAATTTTAATGTGATATAATACTTTTGTCCATTTACCATATATTCATACTTTTTCTTTACGATACGATATATATCACGGTTTGTTGACTTATGTAAATCCTTTGTCTTAACACACACAGCTTTCGCTTTACAACCATTTTTTTGTGCTTTCTCTATAAAACGCTGTGCTCTTGATTTCCCCCAAATTACCCATCTTAAAATTCCATAAATAAAAACGATCAAACCGCATATAACGATAATCCCGCCCTGCGCCGTCTCTGACATCTTCCACAAACCTCCCTCTCATGGATATAGCAACAGTTAAAGTTTTTCTAACTGCTCCTCTTCTTTCTTACTTACTATATAGTGTAAGTCAAATCCAACCGCTTCAAAAATACAGTTATTTTCCTTTCACCGGAAGTTAATATTTTAATTCACTTTTACCCCAGAACTACAACCACATTCTCCCATTTAACCAATTGGAAATGAACACCATTTTACCATCGTTACCAACATTGTTCGCACCCCCCCCCCGTACTGGATCTTGGATTCTCTAAGCACAATATCCAGAATTCCTCTATTTCTTTAAAACTGATTTCACTACAAATTCACTTCATTTATTCCATAATTGTAACTTTCCGTGAAGTATAAAGTTCAAACCATTTTTTATAATCCACATCTGCTAACTTTGAAGTGTAAAAACTGCACATGCCTTTAACCGTTTTATGTCCGTTTGATCTTTCTGAAAGTGTTCCATCCTTTCGATAATTCCAATATTCCCATTCAACCAAGCCATAAATATTGTATCTTTCTATATTTTTTTTATATTGGATACGCTCAATATCTTTATAAAAAAACTTATCATATTCTTTTCGCGAAAGATTCCGGTCATAATAATATTTTTCGCGATAAACTACCATATAGTCTTCATAAAATCTTATCTCAAATGGAGAAGGCGTTTTCTCTGTGGCGTATGCCGTCCCAAGTATTATCACACTCATTATAATCAATAACAAACGTGTCCCGAACGCCAATTCCATAAATGTATTTTTATGAAAAAAAAGCGAACTAATTATGAATAGTATTACCAAAATCCAGACCACCTTTTTTAAAACATCATATATTTTACCATTATATTTATATGTCCAGACACTTTCCACGCTTTTAATTACATAAACAGGCTGATCCATATTTTCCTCCTGTAGCTTCTGCTATAATTTCAATTATCTGATTCTCAGCGCTCTACACCAATCTGCGCTTCTTTTCAATCCAATGCCATTCTTCCTTCATTATATTCTAAACATCTGAAACAATAGTAACACGCTATGCCATCTGGCAATTCCTGCGTCGTAATTCTGTTTCATATATATTTATAAATTCTTCTATGTCCAAATCTTTATTACGTATAAATCTGTCATACCATTTCCAAAACAATTTAAATTGCCAGCAATATTTATTCTCACAGTATCGGATAGCGCATATCAGCAAAACAGTTCCAAGGCTCCACGATATCAAAACTCCTGCTATATCTCTTCCCTGCTGTGTCTCCAATTTACTCCTTGAAATTACTTTTTCAAATTGGTCATTATGATCCAGATATATAACAACTTCATTATCTGCATCCGTATAACCTACCGCTCTGCAATCCAACGTCTTTTTTTCTCCTCTGATATACCAGATCTCATTTCCATCAACATGACCATAAACCATTTGAGAGCGATCTAATCCACCAACCCAATGAAGGAAAAAGCACACACATATGATAAGTGGAATCGGCAAACATATTAGCACACACTTTTTTCTCACTTTAAACCCACGTAGATATGCCTTCCGTACTTCTTCATAAATCTCCGGCCGGTAATTACACAATTTTCCCTCCAACCATCTTAATCCAGCACGCTGTGCCTGATGCTGTATTGCTGCTGCACTTGCAAATACCTGCGCATCCGAACTCATCTTTTCATCCTCCTCTATATCTGCGTAATAACTTTTAATATTCAAATCACTTTATCTACAAATTTAATTCTTTATACTTAAACTGTCAATATATTCATCCATAAAATATTTCATTTCTACCTATATCACACAAAATTTCCAATAATTTTCCATTATGCCTGCAAACTTCTGTCTGTTTAAAATTTGCCACACCGCAAATACTCTAGATCAGACTGTTACATCTATCATCAGACTTTTCTTCTGTATTTCAACCAAAACGTAAAAACTCCGGTGACGACATATCGCTGCCTTTACAGATATGTCATCACCGAAGTCTTATATAAGCGCTATATTATGCATTTCATGTTATGTAACACATATCATGAAAACAGATGCACCAACAGTCTGGCAACCAGGAACATAGTGCAGAATGTTGCCAGTGCGGTAAAACCGCAACCACTCTTAACCTGTTTCGATCTGCTTCCTTTTCCTGCATACACTGCTTTCTTTGGATTCTTAGGATCGTAATATACAGTAATATAATTAGGCGGTGTCTTTGTAGCACTACTTTCAAAAGACAATACTATATCATATTTTCTGTTTCCCACCACATATTCATATACATTCTTTTCAATCAAAATTCCTTCATAATTTGTCGATTTGCGAACTGATTTCGTCTTAACCAGCGTTCCTGTCGCTTTACAACCATTTTTTTGTGCTTTCTCTATAAAACGCTGTGCTCTTGATTTCCCCCAAATTACCCATCTTAAAATTCCATAAATAAATACAATCAAACCGCATATAACAATAACTCCACCTTGTGCTGTCTCTGACATTTCCACTAATCTCCCTTTCATGGATATAGCAGTAGTTGAAAAAGGTTTCAACTACTGCTATTCTTTTTTCATTATACCATACTACAAAGCAAATTCAACTACTTTTTTAATATTTTTCTTTTTCTCCGCAACAGGATCCATGCAGTACCTCCCGCTACCGGCACGCACACGACTGCAATAGCACCGTAGAACAGCGGTTTATTCGCATAAAACATAATCCACTGACTCGGGGATACCGTGATCTCCTGAAACAGTTCATTGTATTCATTTGTCGATCCATCCGGCTGCACGGCACAATCTGTACAGATAATCTGAACCTGCATATCCAGTCCTTCCGGCACTGTAAAGGTAATCTTTCCATCATTATCAGCCAGTTGTGTCAGCAGATCTTCTCCTGTCAGTTCCACACGTCTGCTGATATCTTCTCCTGCCGCATTCTTTATCGGATTACCGTCGGAATCCAACACGATCGCTGCAAAACTGTTTAATTTTCCACCTTCATCGGTCGGCATAACACTTACTGTCTTCTCATCTGTCTGATATCTTCCCTGCTGTTTTAAGCCTGTGATTGTAACGATCGGTGCACTCTGATCTACAACAAACGCCACTCCCGCGTTCTTAACATCACTGTAGGCCACCGTCTCCGTCTTATCCTTCGACTCAACCGTCAGATAATATTCACCCTCCTCCTGAAACAGTTGTTTATCAATGATGTAATCCCGCTCACTCCACTGTCCGTCACCACCGGAAAGCTCCGTCTTATAATCTCTGTTTTCGCCTAACACCTCATCATTCAGACGTACCGTATAATCCTCCACAACATCAACATTGATCTCGCGGATAATCACATCTTTTTCCACACTGTATACATAATACTGCGCTGTCAGTTCTTCTGTATCGGCATCCAAGAGGAAGTTTGAGCCATGACGGTTAATGGAAAACTGTACATTTTCATACTCGCTGCCATCTGCAAGAGAAAACTTCTGCGTCGTATGTCCCGCCATATCCGTAACCGAACAACTCAGTGTGTAAATCGCATCATCCGGCAGATTCTCTACCGTATACGTATAAATTCTTCCCGCTTCCACCGCGCGTGCTGTCCCCAGCGGGATTTCTTTTGTCTCAAAAGAGCCGTTCTCATTCTGCTCAACTGCCGTAAGACTTGTCTCAAATGTTCCTCCGTCCAAATTCTGGTCTTCCGCCGTAATGGTAAATCCGTATTTTTCTTCTTTGCTCGCACTGCCTGCCACAATATCCGACACAGAAATCACAGGATCCTCCGTGTCAATTGTGATCTGCTGTGAAGCATACTGCTCCATCTTATTTCCTGACTTATCCGTATAATCTGCTGTAATCATATAATCACCGTCGCCTTCAAGCGTGAAGGTTCCGATGTGCACATCCTTGCTTTCATCACTCCACTGCGGTGTCACGGAAATCTGTGCATCATCTCTTGTCACACGCAGTTCCACATTCTCCGCATAGAAATTTGCTTCCGTGATCTCCATGGTTACAGTAACATCACCATCATAGTAGGCAATTTCATTTTCCTCTTTCACCGGATCATCCATTGTGACATTGATCACCGGCTTGATATTATCAACCACCGTTCTCCTGTCATCCGACAAATTGCTGGTGTTTCCTGCCCGATCCGCAACTTTACATGCCACGGTTCCATTGAACTGATTCTGTTCTCCCAGTTCCCCCTGTGGAACCTGAATGGCAACAGATGCATTTTTCCCGCTATGACCAATCTGATCCTCCGTAATCACCATTCCGGCAATCTCAGAGTTCACATTGCTTACATCGTTACCTTTCGGCGCATCAAATACGATCTGATGAATTCCGGTTGTCTCATCCTGCGCGGTAATCGTTATAGTCGCCTGCGCATTATAAAATCCAAATGTCACTACCTCAAGTACTTCTTCCAGAACGCTTTCGCTATATGTAACTGCCACATTTGCAGGTGGTGTCTTGTCTACCGTAAATTTATCCGGAACATAATCCGCCGCATCATGCAACGCCAGATCCTTATACGCAATATCAAACTGATAATTGGCATCAATCGAATAGGTGATATTTGCTGTATAGACATCCCCATTCTTCTGCCAGTTATCACGATTTGAAAGGTAGGAAGCATAATCACTTACCACAATGGGATTGTCTTCCGCATCCACCGCACTGACTGTTGCCGTCACATCATCTGCGCGGAAGTTCTGATCTGTAATTGATATGGTTGCTGTCTGTGCCGCATTATAATACTTCACACCATCTATTACATTTGCTACATTCTGATTTTGATAATTTACCTGTATCACCGGTGCAACGGTATCAATCACAATTTTCTCCGATCGGTAATCCGTCATCCGGTTCCCGGAACGATCGGTATAAGACATTGTCACAATATACTCACCATCCCCGGAAATGGTCAGCGTTCCCGTCCACCGGTCTCCCTGTCCGCTCCATGTCACATTGTTCTGCCTCTGTCCATTCACGCAGACAGCCACATCCTCCGGATAAAAATTTGCCTCGTTAATGTCAAATCTGGCCGTTACATCGCCATCATAATACAAGATTGCGTTTGTATTTTCCGCATCGTACTGGTATTCCGTCTTTGTCTGCAGTGTGTCGGCATCCACCACCTGTTTCGCCGCAGTATAACTTACCGACCGTGTCGGTGAGATCGTGTCTATAATCTCAATACGTGCATCATCGTTCTTTACACTGCTGTTGCCTGCGCGGTCATTCGCTTTTACTGCAATGCTTCCGCGATATTGCTCATATTCCGATGCGCTTAACCGAAACGTTGCCTTTGCCTGTTTTCCATCCTCAGAATATGTAATCTGATCTCTGCCAATTACCGCACTCTTTTCTGTCACATTGACTCCACTGGCATCCGCTTCTTTACTGTATGTCCAGACAAAACTGTCAACACCTGACACCTCATCCCTCGCTGTGACCGTAACATCTATATCTCTGTTATATGCATAATAGCCAAATGTAATGGCATTTAACACTTTTTCCCATGCATTCAATGCATCGTTATAGGTAATCGTCATGCGTTCTGCACCCGGCGCTGTTTTATCGATACACCATGATGCAGCTCCGGTTCCTTCTCTGCCCATAAAATCGGTTGCCTTTACCTGCATATCATAATACTGCTCTGTAGTAAGCGGCATCGTATATACCCAGCGTCCTGCTCCATCCTTCTTCCACGAATCACCGGAAAGCGTCTCATTGTTCAATACAAGTTCAGCCTCATCCGCGACGAAGTTTGGATCTGTCACTGTAACTTTTGCCGTAATATCCTGATTAAAGTAATTTTCGTATAGCGGACACTCTGCTTTTCTCCCCTCTGCATCAAGAAAATCGATCTTTACCTCCGGTCTTTCCGTATCGATAATCATCTGCTGCGAAGTGTAAGAATCCATCACATTTCCGGATCTGTCGTCATACTCCATCGTAATCGTATAGATACCGTCCTCCGTTAAGGTAAGACTGCTCGTCCATCGATCTCCGTTCTGCGTCCATCCTTGTGACTCCTGTCTGGTTCCGTTCACAAAAATTTTTACATCCTCCGGATAAAAGTTTGCCTCTGTGACGGCAAAGGTTGCTGTAATATCGCCATCATAATAAAGAATTGCGTTTGTGTTCTCACTCTCATAATTATAATTTTCAATCTCCTCATATGTGGCAGCATCTACTACCCTGTATGCAGGAGAATATGTAACTGTGCGTATCGGACTGATATTATCGACAATGTTAATTCTGGTACCGTCATTCTTGACATCACTTGTGTTTCCGGCTTTATCCGTCACTGTCACCGCTACGCTTCCCCGAAACTGTTCTGCCTCCGTTGCAGTGAGTACAAAGGATGCCTTTGCATTTTTCCCATTATTGGAATACGCAATCTGATCCTGTGTTATCACACCGTTTTTCAACGCAACATTTTTTGTCGTGCTGGTGTTTTCTTCCTGCGTATAAGTCCATGCAAACGATTCCACACCTGACACCCGATCCTGTGCATGTAATGTTACCGTTACATTATCTTTGTACGCATAATATCCAAAGGTAACCATATGCAGAACTTTTTCCCATGTGCTCGCTGTCGGACTGTACTCAATCTGAATATCCCCTGTTGCAGGCGCATGCTGATCCACCGTAAAAGTCACTTCCTCTGATGTCTCTTTGTCTAACAGGTCTTTTGAAGAAACCTTCAAAGAATACACCGCATCCTCAGAAAATGTAATCGTATTCTTCCACGTATCCGTTCCATTTACTCTGCTCCAGGAAGAATCAAACATTTTTTCTTCGCCGTTTGCAATCGCATGTGTTGCATCCGGCATAAAATTGGACTCCTCAACCGTTACTTCCGCAACAATCGTTTGCTGATAAACGCCTTGATAATTTGCCGCCACCGGCGCATTTCCGTCGGTTCCATGCAGCGTAATCCCAACCACCGGAGCTTCATTGTCCACAACAATCGTCTTCTCTGTTGTGATCTGCGCCCGTCTGCCGGCGCCATCCACAGCAGCCGCCTGAATTTTACCTCGGAACTCTGCCGGAATCCGGAACGAATAACTTACTTTACCAGTCTGTGTATCGATCTCTATTCCCGGCGTTCCCGCTGTAACATCGACTGTCGTCTCTCCCTGACTGACACCATTTGCCACCGTCCCGTCCGACATATATGCGTATGACAGTGAAGCCACTCCAGAGATTGCATCATACGCCGATATTGTTACATCAATATATTCTGCATTGTACAAACCAAATGTAATACCCTCCAGCACTTTATCCACAGCGGTTTTGCTGTAAGTAATATCATACACAACGGGATCTGTCTTATCTAATTTTACGGCGTCCACGCTGACTGCATCCGTGATTGCGCCACTGTTTAAATCACGCAGATAAATCTCTCTACCTGGATTTGTACCATTCTTATCCCATTCAGTGTCCCAGTCAACTGCCGTCTTCCACTCATTATCCTCCAGCGTATTGCTGTAACTGATCTGATAACCTGTCGGTGCCGCAATTTTTACATTACCGGTATACCACTCACTGTTATTTGCTTTATCCCCCGTCACTTCATACGCGTCTGCCGGCGTCTGCGCATAGGAGACCGTCACCGTATAACTGGCGCTTCCTCCCGTATAACAGTCACTTTCTTCCCATGTAGCATTCACGGTTGCTCTTCCAGTCACACCATCCTTGAAAGTAATCTCACCGCTTGAAGAATCCAATTGTTCTACGATCTCACTGCCCGCGGTCTGTCCGGTCACTTCATACACAATACTTCCCGCATTCTGTTGCAGTGCTTCCGCACCGGTCAGTGCATTGATATAGCGCTTTCCCTTTTCACCATACAGTATCGATACATCGCTGCCGTCTGCAAAACCCACCTGCGGATTTGCTTTATGAATCGTAAGTACATATTCCGCCTGCGCATCATTATAACCGGCTGAACCCGTGCTCTCTGCCACAACCTTTACCGTTCCCGGCCGCTTGATGGTCAATGTTCCAAGCTGTGCATCAATTTCCGCCACGTCAGATACGTTGTTTCCATCCGCATCTTTCTGTTCTGTGATCGCATAGGTAATCGTCGCGTCCGCTACCGTTCCGAGCAGTTCATTCGTATAGAAGTTCCCGTTTTCTCCATAAGAAACAGATGGTGCGCTGTTCTTAAACTGAAAACCGGTCTGATCTCCCTTCTCCACCGTAATCTGGTAAGATGCCACTGCCGCTTTGTAGCAGGAATCCTCTTCTTTCTCCGCAGTAACCTTTATTGTTCCTTCTTTTATAAATGTAAGAACTCCGGAATCCGGATCTACGCTGCCACACTCATTTCCTTCTGTAACAGCATAATGTATCGCGCCGGTTCCCTCTCCGCCACTTGCAGCATTCTCAAAACTTCCGGTTCCCCAGCCCTGTTTCCCCGGATTCGGATTTGCAAATACGAATCCGGTCTGATCCGCTTTTTCAATGGTAAGATCATAACTTGCAACGGCTTTTTTGTATTCTTCACTTTCCTCCAATGCCGCTGTGATTGTCACAGTACCCGCACATAATGCGGTTACTTTTCCATCCGCATCTACTGTTGCCACATTTTCATCCAGACTTTTATATGTAACAGCTACATCCGGCTGTTCCTGCGACACTGCAATATTTGAAAAATCTGTTCCATAGGGAACCGCATCCGGCGCTGGCATAGCAAAAGCAAACGTTGTATCCTCTTTCTTTTCTTCCATCTGCACATCCACACCACTTGTATCCGCCGTCGTATCTGCTCCCGTATAAGCAATCTGGTTTCCTTTGTACCCTTCTTTTGAAAAACTTACCGTGTAAGCAGCTCCCGCTGTCAGATTTACCGCATATGCTCCATTCGCATCCGTCTGCGTTCCTTCCACAACGGCATCTGATGTCTCTGAAGTTAAAGTTACCGTTACATCTGCAATCCCGCTTCCCGTCACCTGATCCGTTACACTTCCCGACAGCTGAACCAGCGTTGCTGCAGAAACTCTTAGCGCTCCTATCGGTATCGCACTTACGACAACAACTGCCGCCAGCAGCAGCGCTATCATTCTTTCTGCCAGTGATGTCTTACTAATTTTCATTTTCCGCACTCCTTTTCTTCTGTCCCTTTTCACGCCACAATCTCATCTGTGTGAATATAAGTAATATCCAGTTCTATCTCAAACGCTGCTTCTTCAAGCAATGTTGTCTCACCGCAGGACTGCACATTTTCAAGCTGCGTTGTAATATCGGATGCCGTTTTCTCCGTCAACTCTACCGTCTCCTCCGACTGCGGCATAGACGTCATCCGCTGTGTTGCAATCTTAGTGGTAATGATGTCCATTTGTCCTGTCATGTGCGGCAAAGGCTGCACTCTTCCTGACGGTGATATTTTATCCGTTAATCTGCCCCTGCTCTTCCAGTTTTCGTCCGGATCATTGGTTCCATTCTCTTTCCAGGAACTCTTTTCCTCAATCGTCCGGATACTTTTTCTCGCCGTAGATCCACTCAAATTGCCGATCACTGCCGGTATTTTTAGCAAGGAAAACAGCAGAACAGAGACCCCAAACATCACTCCGCAGAGAACCGCTGCTATCACAAAAATATAGCGATACATCTCATATGTCATTCTTGTTCCCCCTATTCTCCGACCGAATCCAGTTTTTTTTGCGTTTCACGAATCGCATCCTGCAGCTTTTGTATATCTTCACTGATCACAGATTCCTGTACCGCTCCCGCTTCTTCGGATATGGAATTCAACACCTGCTGCAATTCCTCCGCTGTTGCAACCTCAAGGAACTGCACCGCACGTTCATTGATCATACGGTTAATCTCATTCCAGACCTGAAGCTTTGCATCTACACTTCCAAATTCATCCGCCTTATCCTTCAGTTCTCCAACCATTTCCCACAATCTTCCATATTCCTCATACATTTTTTCTGTCTGTTTCACTTTGGCACCGTTATACTGATTGATTAGCTCCATACAGTCCGCAATATCACAGTATATTCCAGCAATCGGATAATCCTCCTTCGAGACTTCCGCAAACCATTTTTCCGCATTTACATATCTGTCATAGTCCGTATTAACATCATAATAAAACATGAAAGATTCCCCAAATTGATAACACACTTCCTCATATCCTTTGGGATTGCTGTTTTTTAATTTTCCCAATACATCTACGCTGTCATAAAACCCCTTTGCGTTTTTTTGATCCAGACCAAGACGCAGCTGCTGCAGTGTCTGCCCTTCTTCTCTTGTCAGCACAAAGTCATTTATGAGCAAGTCGTTCAGACCAAGGTAAGCATCCGTCCTTACCGGATCCGTCAATATCGCTTCATAATAATCTTCCGCATTCTCCGCACGCTTCAGGATGATGTCATAATTTTCACTTTTTTTATTTTCCGCAGAAATGTATCCCCATATGGATACGGCCGCACAAATGACCATCAGGGAAACACTCGATGCAAATGCGGTCAGTTTCCTTTTTTGCTTTTTCCGGAACACATCATCAATCTCATCATAATGTTCCAGTGCATACATCAGTTCTGCACAGGATTGATATCGATCCTGCGGGTTTCGCTGGGTACATTTTAAAATAATCTGCTCCAATCCGCCGGAAAGCGACGGATTGATCTCACGGATAGGCCGGATTTCGTAAGGCGGCTCACAGGGATTCATCCCGGTCACCAGATGATACAGCGTAGCGCCCAGACAATAAATGTCCGTCCTTGCATCCGTCTGCCCCATTCCTCCGAACTGCTCCGGTGCAGCATACCCCACAGTTCCCAGACAGGTGGTATCTGCGAGGTTTTTTTCTTTAAATTCTCTTGCCGTTCCAAAGTCAATAAGCGTCACATTCCCGTCCGGCTTAAGCATCACGTTTGCCGGCTTCATGTCCCGGTATATGATTGCCGGTGTTCTGGTATGCAGATAACCAAGCACATCACAAAGCTGCTTTGCCCACTCAATCACATGTTCCTGCGGCTGCGCTCCATATTCTTCCAGCGCTCTGCTCAAAGGATTTCCCTGTATGTAGTCCATCACAATCAGGAATGTACTCTCATCCTCGATCACATCCACGATACTCGGCAGACTCGGATGGCTCAGCTTTTTCAGCATGTCCGTTTCCGCAACAAGGCTTTGTTTCACCACTTCAAAATCCTTGACGCCATCTTTGCGGACTTCCTTAATCGCCCATTGTTTATTTGCTTTTTCATTCATTGCAAGATAAACAACACTCATTCCGCCTTGTCCGACTTTATTTAAAATTTTGTATTTGCCATCGACAAGCGTTCCTATTTCCAGCATGCCCATCCTCCCTAAAACGTCCGTACCAGCGCAACTGAAATATTGTCCCGCTCACCGCGCATTTTGTTTTTTTCCACCAATTCTGTCGCACAGCATTGCATCTTGTGTTCGTCCAAAAGTTTCTCCGGCTGTAAGCCTTCCCCAATCTCCTCCGGCGTTATTTCATGCCGAAAGCCATCGGAGCAAAGCATATAGACGGCATCTCTCTGCACTTCACCGAAAAACATATCCGGATATACCGCTTCGGAAGCTCCCACACACTGCAGCAATACATTGCGCCGTTCATCCATTTTCGCCTGCTCTTCTGTCATGTTTCCGCATGCTACTTCGCGTGCCACAAATGTCTGGTCTGCTGTCAGCTGTCTTATCCCGTTCTTAATCTCATAGGCACGCGAATCCCCGACATTTAGTATGTAAAATCTCGATTGTGTCAAAAGCATCGCTACTACTGTGGTTCCAAGCCGGACTCCCTGTCTTGCTCCGTATGATTTAATCTTCTCATTCTGTTGTGTGATAATTTTCTCCCACTGGGTTTGTATCTCAGAATCCATAATTTCCGTTTGCATACATAAACCCGGCAGTTCCTTTACCACCCACTCATGAAACGCCTTCACAACCGTTGCACTTGCCACTTCTCCGCTTGAAAGACCTCCCATTCCATCGCACAGCACAGCAAATACCATTCTGCCTGCCGGTGTACGAATCACTTTCATACTGAGGCTATCCTGATTTGTCTTTTTCGTTGTGCCTATATCCGTTGTCGCTGAAATAATAAAGTTCACGCCCGCACCTTCCGCCTTTCCGTCTGCTTTTTTAATCCTTTATCCATGAAAGACAAATTCTTCATTTGCCAGCCGTATTTTATCTCCTTCGGATAAAACAACTTCCTCGTTGCTCCTGATCATCACACCATTTACATAGGTATGATTTGTGGAATTTGTATCCAGAATAAAGCACCGTCCTTCCCTTGTGATAATGTTGGCATGGCTCCGGCTGACCGCTGTATTATCTCCAATAAAATAATCCACATAACTTTTTTCTTTTCCGATACGGAATACCGGTTTACTTAATGATATTTTTTCGCTGTTCTTTTCGCGGATCAGATAAGGCATATTCTCATTTCCCTGCATATGCACTTCCGACAATACTGTCGTCTCTCCCAGTCCGCCGCCTAATACCGTTGTCTCTCCAAAATCCGCCCTGTGCTCAACAATCTTTCCCTGTGACATCATCGGTGCCGCAGGCTGTGATGTCATTCCGTTTGGTCCGGCGGTTGAAATTGCCGGACCTGCGGTATTCTGCGGCGCACTCGCCATTCTGTTCTGCAGCATTCCGTTTGCTGGCATATTCCCCGGCATCGTTATACCGTTATTTGGCACATTCCCCGGCGCACCCGGAACCGCATATTGCTGCGTCTGTACTATCCCTGTTGTGCCTGCCGGATTCTTTCTGGCTTCCTGCTTCTTTCCTTTTTCTTTTCCTGTCTTCTTTTCCTGCTTCTTCTGTTCCTTCTGGCTCTTATACAAAGCCGCATTTTCCTTGTTATAATGCTGCATCAGATAAAACCAGGACATCTCCTTTTTCTGTGCATTTGTACCACTCGCCGGAGCAGCCTGTGTCGGCTGCTTCTGTACCTGCGGTTTCTGCGCCGACATCACCGGCTGCCCGGACTGCGGTACCTGTGGCTGAGGTCGATAAGTATTTCCCGGAGCAGCTTGCTGCTGATTTTGCCGTGGCAGTGCCTGTCCCTGCGATACCTGCGGCTGTGTCTGTACCTGCGATGCCTTCGGCTGCACATTTTCCTGTCTTGCCGGTGCCTGCACAGCCCCCTGTACCACCGGTGCTGACTCGACCGAAAGCTTTTTCAGGAAATCCGAAAAAGCTTCTGTAGAAAAAGAAGCTTCCTTATTTAAATAGTTAATCATACGAACAAAATAGTCGTTGTTCTCTCTCGAATTCAGACTGACCGTAAACAACAGTTCCTTAAAAAACAGTTTCATATCCGGAAGCTGTTTTTGCTCCCCAGCAACCGGAAGGCATATCATAACCGTTGTCTCCCCTGCGGCATCCACAAAAATGTAGTTTTGATCAAACAGAATAGATCTCACGTCAATCATATATTCTTCTGCATCGCTTACTGCCGCAGCGATTCCGTTAAGTACTCCCAGAAGCTGTTTTTTATTGACCGGGCTCATCAACAACTGCTGCACAGAGATTCTGGTTGTCACATTATATTTGATATATTTTTTCTCATCCTGTTGTGTATAAACAACCGGCGCAAAATTCTTTATGCTGTTATTGGTAAGCATTCCAAGCGTCAATGCGTCTACCTGCTCATCCGGTCCAACCGGATACACCAGATAAGTGCCATTTCCCTGATTTTCAAAATAAAATTTACTCATTTCTGTCACTCCAGATTCTTCCATAATTTGGAGCAGGTCGTCTGTCTCACATTCACAGGATCCATGCTCCAGACATTCATGTCATACTCTAATTCATAGTTTAAAACGATATACAGCGTATCATCGGCTACATAGGATTCCGAAAAATCCAATCCGTCTAATCCGTCTACTACTTTTACATTCTTTAAAAATTCATCTGCAGCAGCTTCGTCCCCACCGGTCAGATATCCGACAAAACGTTTCTTTATCACATCCTGGTCAACAATCGCTCCCTCATGACAGCTTGTGTAAGACGTAAACTCATCATTGTTAAACAATTCAAAAAGACCATTTATCAGATCCCCAACGGATTCCCAGCCACCATTTCCGATTCTTTCTGCTGAATACTCATCGAGAGACAGACTCTGTGATGTCTGCAACAGCGTGTGTGCTGTTGCGTTCTGCGCCATATACATTTTAAAAAAACCTGCTAAAAACAACATCAACACTAAAAATACAAGCACCGAAACGCAAGCTTCCAGTGTGATGGCTCCCTCTTCTCTTCCTCTTCTCATATCAGTACCCCCTGTATTGCTCCCGGGTAATCTCAAACAGGGAAGAATCTATCAATGCAGGCAGCATCTGCTTCACTTTGACATCTGCCTCCGTGCGGAGATAGGTGTAACTGCTCCGCAGATCAAACGTGTAATCCACGCCTTTTTGTTGATAGTAATAGAGTGTTTCTGTCTGTATCAAATTTTGTAACCGTGCAAGCTGCTGTTCCTTGGTAACAGTTAAAAGCAATAGCATAAAACAGTATTCCCTGTAATTGAATTTCAACAACTCACTTGTATAATTGTCATCATCGTCATCATCATCATCGTCATCGTCATTATTATTATTATCCCGGTTTTCATAAAGATATTCTTGATATTCATAATCATCCATAGTGGCACCAAATGCATTAACAAGTTCTTCCTTCAATACCTCCGATTCCTGCGCTGTCACTCGTGCCACAGATATCATCTTATTTATCATCGTTGGTAACCCGGTTGGTGTTAAGAATACTGTCTTATCATAAATACTAAAAGATTCTCCATTTACTAAAAAAATTGTTTCTATTAAAGGCTCTAGTACCATTTCCAATCCGATTACAACTGGATACCCAAATGTTGTAGCCGCAGCCAATTCCTGTACTTCTGTATTAGCCACCACAGGAGCAATGTCAAGCAAAAAACGTATTAAATAAAGTGCGCAAAATGTATACAGTTGATTTGCCACCTCACTATTACTTCCATATAAAATATATTCCAGTTCCGCCCCGCTGAAAGTTATATCATCTCCTGATCCATTAACATATCCTTGCACCGCATCAATCAAAGCAACCAGATCATCAAATACTGTACCATTATTTCCCACTATCTCTTGCTCTGGGAGATCTTCTAATGTATATCCTGTCATACACTTAAAATCATCATCCGTTCTGCACGAAAGATTAAACGTCACATATGTACTATAATATAGCCGATCACATCCTTGAAACAGATCCAGAATATTTCTGACAATGCCACATGCAAATTGAACCAGCGCTTCAAACAAATTTACAATGTTCACAATAATCTCTTTTAGTTTTAAAAGCGCCTGTCCAAATTTCCAATGTGACAGATCTTCTTTGAAGTTCCTAATAGCTGTTATAGTATCAGCTATATTATGTATAATCTGTATCACTCCTCCATTTGCTGCATTTCCTCCTGGTAATCCACCCAAATTTTGATTATAATAATCCACATCCAAATAAGCAGATAATTCTGGATCATACAACAACGTCATTTGAAAAATAGAATTATAAAAAGATGTCATTCCTTCTAGCAAAGCAGATAAACTTCCATTCTGCAATTTTTGCTCTTGCTGTGTCAAATAGCTATTGATCTCTGAAGCAGAAATATAGCCCCCAACTGCTACACTATGGTATATCATCTCATCCAAACTCGCCGTCTCCGATGTAACGAAACTGATACTATAATCGTCAACACTCGTTTTCATACTATCAAAGCTCTGGATAATGGTTCCAATAACTGCATCATCATAACTCTCAAAGGTATCCTGCCAACCGCTTGTCACCTCTTCACCACCATCCGAAGCAGCCTCCAATACTCCAATCTGCGTTTCTAACTGTGCTAATTCGCGTTCGATTGTATCTCTCTCTCTCAACAAATTTTGGTACGTCGGATCATTTTCTGCAAACCCATCTCTTTGCATCCTCTCAATCTCTCTCTTATTGTCACGTTTACGCTGGCTTTTATCTAGTCTTGTTTGCCTTAATTCACCAAGTGAAGATGCAGCCCCTAATGCATTTGTACCGATTCCTGACAATGATTCCTGACATTGGGTCATCTTAGTTTTATAGTCCGATAATGTTTCAGAAATATTTCCCAATATCTCACTATAACTAGTTCTGGCAGTCTCTGCATTTATCCGCAATGTATTTATATTCGCATCATATGCCGCTGCTCCTTCCGGGTCTTCCTCCCCATCCGGACGTGTTTCTCCCAACGCCTCTATTAAATCATTTACCGCATCCGAAAATGCAGTGTAACGTTCCTCATACGTCTGACTATAAGCATCCAGATTTGTCGCATCCTCCACTAGATCCTCCGTATAGTCAACCAATGTCACTGTTGAATCAATGACTCCCACACCACCATTTAAACTGGCTACAATATTATCAAACTGTCCCAGTTCCTCCAATTTGTCAATCAGATAAGACAAATTCAAAAAATTTTCCGCCAACAGTGTCGGTGCATTTAATTTACTGAACTCCAAAATCTGACTTTCCAAAATCTCCGGATCTCCCAGTGGATATATCCCCTCTGCGCTCTGATTCTCCAGCGTCAAGCTTGATCCGAGAACACCTGCATTCGTTGATAGATAACTGCCATACAAGGCATCCAGATTGATCCCTTGATCTGCTGCCAAAAGTCCCCATCTCTTATGCAGATATTCATCATAATTTGCAAGCGTTGCCGTAGAAGAAATTCCCATTGCTTCATCCAACACTGAAACAGCACTGTTGTAGCGTCCGGTCTCCACCAAAGCCATCGCTATTGTAAGAAACGGTGTCATTATGACTGCCAGAAATAAAGAAATTGCTCCCCGGATTCCATTGATGTATTTGAAATGCTTAAACTTCCAATATCGTTTTCTCATCTGTTTCCCCACTTTCTAATCCGCAATCAAGCCACGTATATCATTAAAAAGTTTCATGATGCTGTTAACCAATCCCACAGTTTCGCTGCCAAACTGCCCCAGTGAAGTCTGATTATCCACAAAATCCACCATACTGATATAATCCAGCAAATCCACACATTCCGCATAAGCAGTTGTCTCATAATGTGCCACACTATCAAATCCAAAATATGACAGCGCCTCACCAAACGGGACAGTATAATCTCCTGTCACAGTCACTTTTATATGCCTTCTGGCAATTGAATCCTTTTCCATTTCAACATCAATCTGAGGATCTGACGTTGCTTTCGTATAGGTTGTTTTTATTAAGCGATTCGATGCATAGTCCATAATCTTTTGTCTGGCGGCCATTTCAAGTTCTGTTCGATTCTTCAGGTAACGGTAAATCGGCATATCCGTCAACTGTTCTTCCGTGACATATCCAGTTACTACGTCTGCACTTTCCAGTCTGTAAATCTGTGCATTCCTTGCCGCCGTCTCGTTCGCAATCGTCTGCACATTCCATGCCTGAAACAACACTGAAAAAATAGCCAGCAGGAAAAAAAGCAGAAATACCGTGATCGTATATACGATCAATCCTTCCAGCATTACCTCACCAGACTCATTCACATGCTCCATCTTTTTCATAAGCAACCCCTTTACTCAAAAACGAATCTCATTATCTGATAGGTGCCATCTGAGGCACTCACCATACAGGTCTCATCCGAATTAAAATAATAGGCATCCAGATAATCAGATTCGATCACCTGCTCATATCTGCTGTTTATAAATCCCCAGTATCCGTTTTCATCACAAATAGCCGCCAGATGGTCGGAAAAACTTTTTGCACCGGCATATTGCGGTTCCACGGCAATGTTTCCCTCCACATCGACATACCCCCATTTGTCTCCCTGTTTAAACGCAATAAGTCCGCCATCAATGCAGATATCCATACCGTCACATGAGAAATCACCGATCTGATTTTCCTCCAAATCATAAATGTGGTAAGCGCCGTCCTTTTTCGCCAGTATCACACCACCCTGTACATAACTGCCATACAAATCGAGTTTCATGTCCTCATAATTGTCAGACACCGTCTTTCCGGTGTCATCGATCAAAAACCATTTTTCCCCCTGCAAAACGGCAGCTTTATGATTATAAAAACTTCCTGCCTGATCGTATTCTCCTGGCAGATATTTCCCATCTGTATTAAGATATTTCCATTTATCATCCACCTTTACCGGCACATATCCGGATGTCTCTGAGTAATATCCTGCATCCTGTACCGTAATCTCAAATCTTGCCCGCGTTACTTCTTTTTTATCCAAAAGTCTTGTATCAATATCATTCGTATAAATTCCATCACCCTCATCATTGATTAGTCCAATAAACTGATACTGACTGCTGACTTTCTCTCCTTTGCCATCAAGCACCTGCCATTTATCACCGTCACATACCGTGATATAACCGTTCAGGCAAGTTTTAAATTCTGTATAAAGTTGATAATCCAATTTCACTTCATACAACAGCTTCTGATAAACAGCCGTCAGTTCTTCACTTTTTGCTCCGCTGTTCAACGCTTTTTTTGCCGCTGCATATGCCTTGGAATCATTCTTTCCTTCCATATATAATTCAATTTCTGCCTGCCAGAATTCCGCCTGCTTCGGATATGCCACGGTTGCTGCACTCATATCACCGATGTAGCAATTCCGCACATAAGCAGTCGGTTCTTCCGCGTAATACAGGTCATAGATTTCCTTAATTTTCTGATATGTCTTTATATCATCGGAATAACTTAACGACTGCTGATAACGTTCAATTGCCTGTTCATACAAACCATCCTTCAGGCTGTCTTCTGCCGATGCCAGCAAATTTTTATATTCTAAATAGGAATGTATATTTTTTGACCAGAACACACCCCAGCCACCGGCAAGCACGCCGATCATTCCTAATGTAATCAGTATTTTAGAGCCTTTCATTATCCTCACCAGTCCTTCTTTCTTAGTAAATTGTAAAGAAGAGCATCACTGCATATCCCACATATAAAAACGGTCCAAAAGCCAGATGATCTTTTGCCGTACATTTCTTCAATAAAACCATCCCTGCCGAAAACACTGCACAACAGAGCAGCGCTAACAACAACGTTGAGAAAACAATATTTGTTCCGCACAAGAATCCATGTGCCATCAAAAGTTTGATATCCCCTTTTCCGATTCCTCCTTTGGATGCCTTGTCCGCAATTCCCAATACAACACCGCAGAGCAGCGCTCCCAAAATGGCTCCTGCCAGATCGATCCCTACATTTCCACCCATCAGTGCTTTTATGGCAACAATCACAAGACTGGAAAGTACCATGATTCCCGGTATAAAATTAGGTATAATGCGCATTTTCTCATCAATCACAGCCGCTCCGAGTATCAGAAAATAGCTGATGGTAAGACGCACCTCCTCCGCAATCAGAAAATCTCTGGTGGCAATTCTGCAGCCTTCCAAAACAGACACTGCCACAAGAATCAGACACATTACCACAGTCCGCCAGCCTCTGCGTGTCTCTTTCGCCCCCCGCTTCCGTGCAACCGCTTTCATTGGTAGCATCATTGCCGCTGCCAGAATTCCCCAGCCAATTCCATGTATTACAACATTCACTTTTTATGCTCCTGTCTCTCTTATTTCAATGGATACAGAGAAAACCTGCTTGTCTCTGCAGCAGGTTTTCTCCTTTTTCTTTTAACCTCTTCCACCATTCTGGTTAAAAAAGTCGCCTACATTTGTGTCAACCCAGGCAAGAACCTGATCCTTGAATCCAAGAAATACGCCGGCAAGTGCCAGTGCGATACCAAGAAGTACCAGAATTGATATAAAGTTCGTGTCGCCTTCCTCGTGATTCAGGAAAGAATCTACTCTAATCTTGGCTCCAATCAAAAATGAATCTGCTTTCTCTAACAATTTCATAACTGTTGCCTCCTTTCTCAAAAATATTTATCTATACGCATTGCGCATAAATCAAAATGACATGCTCTGCATCGCCGCCGATACAATGATCATAATAATTCCGGCGAATGTAATTCCGAGTGGAATTATCAATTTTCCAGCAGCAACTTCTCCCTGCTGTAATGCCATCTGCCGCTTATGAGCCCAGAGTTCACTTGTCTGGGAAACCATAAAATCTGCCAGTTCGCTGTTTCCCTTCTGCATTCCCTGAATCATTGCACTTGTAAACTTTTTAATGCTAGCCGAATCTGATGTAACTCCAAATTTATAAATAGCTCCAACATCTGATTCTCCGTTTTCCATATCCTCGCACGCCTGCTTCATCAACGCATACAGGGTTCCCTCTTTTCCATAGGCAGTGACGCGCCATGCCTCCCGCAATACCATACCGGAATTGATTAGTAGTGCCAGCTTTGAAACCATATTCGGGAATTCTGCCTCGCACTCTTCCCTGCGTTTTTGCACCTTCTCTTTCATCTTAGACAATGACAAATTCCAAAACGCAGCGATGAATAACAATACCAGAATCAATAAAATCGGTATCTGTTCTGTTTTTAAAAAACCAGATAAAGAAAATCCAATGGAAACAACCAGCAGCGTAAGTGATAAGAACTGTGCCCATGCAAGATTTGCATAATATTCATAATACTGATCTCCCCAGAGTAATTTTGCCTGCTTCTTCAGATCACGTTCCATTTTGCCGCGAAGCCTAAAGATCCTTCCATCATTAAGACTAAATCCGACAACATACACTTCTTTCAAAAAATATTCACTGCCATCCAGACTTTCCACCATATAGCCGTACTGTTTTCCTCTGGCTAAGTTCACAAGAAACATCCCTGTAGCAATCGACGCCAGAAGCAGCAAGATAAAATTCAATATCATATTCTCATCCCTTTATATCTACTATTTTCAATCCGTATTTGTATGCCCCTACAAAAATCCCGATTGCGATCGTATTTACAAACACACCCATCGGTGTCGCAAAATTAGCCGCAAATGCTTCATTCGTAACACGCAACAGCATAACAACTGCAACTGGCATAATGCTCATAACATTGTGCTGCATCTTATTGGACGTAAGTTTTGTTTCTATTTCATCCGCCACCGCCATCTTCTCACTGATGATATTGTGTGTCCGGTGAATAATCACTTTCATATCGCCACCTTTTCGGTAACATACTTCAAATACATCTGCAAAACTTCTGATGTCTTCATTACCGCTTCTATCCCCAAAGTTTCTCATCATATCCTCAATATTGATGTTCTGTGCAATTCCGTTTAAAATCTCCTGCATCTCAACCACAATATAGTCTTTTTTTTCATACTGCATATTCAGATCTTCATATGCCGCCTGAAATGCATTTTGTACATTACTTCCGGATGAAAATGATGCCGTCAGCGACTCCAGCATATCCCGGAACTGCAGTTTTAATTTATTTTTCCGTTTTTCTAAACAATTTTTTATATATACAGGAAATGCAAAGCGGACTGCAAGCACACCCACAATCACAAAAAAAACAAGATTAGAAATGTATGTAGCTGTAGTTGCCATACCATCTCTCATAAACAGATTTCCATAGAAGACCATCCCCACACATCCGCCGATCAAGAAAAACAAGATACTCACAACTATTCGTTCTCCTTTTCCCGGGACGTAAACATCATAGTTAAGCATTGGGTTATTGAGGGGCGAATTTATATACTGTTCTTCCTTTTTCTTTTCTTTTTTCATATTGTTCAGACCTCTACTTTTATTCCCGCTAACTGTAGTTTAAAAACATTTTGCATTTTGTTATCCGTCCGCTTCAGGCTGCCGGACACTTTTTCCAATGTTGTATTCTCATCCTCTTCAAACACATATAATGGGTTTAACAGGATTTCTCCGTTTTCATATCCGATCACTTCTGTAATTTCCATTGTCTTTCTCGATTTATCCCGAAGGCGAGACAAATGGATCATAATATCAATCGCTGACGCAATCTGCTGGCGAACAGCATCGAGTGGCAGCCCATCTGCCCCCTGTAGAACCATGGTCTCCAGTCGGCTTAACATATCCGCGGTACTGTTCGCATGTCCGGTGGACAGTGAACCGTCATGCCCGGTATTCATTGCCTGCAGCATATCCAGTGCTTCCCCGCCGCGGACCTCGCCCACGACAATCCGCTCCGGACGCATACGGAGTGAAGATTTTATCAGATCACGAATCGTAATTTCTCCCGTTCCGGATGCATTGGAATTACGCGTTTCCAGACTGACCAGATTGTCGATACCAACAATCTGCAATTCCGCCGAATCTTCAATGGTAATGACACGCTCGTCCTTCGGAATATAATTAGAAAGCGCATTTAAAAACGTTGTTTTTCCGGATCCCGTACCTCCGCAGATAAAAATATTGTACTTTGCCTGCACCAGCAGTTTTAAAATATCCGCAATTTCAGGAGTGAGTGAACCATACGCAATTAACCGTTCAATTGTCATAGGTGTCTTCGAGAACTTACGAATCGTGACAATGGGACCGCACAACGAAATCGGCGGCAGCACCACATTCACACGCGACCCGTCCGGCAATCTGGTATCACAGATCGGATTTGCCTGATTGACCTCTCTTCCTGCCTGTCCCACAATCCGTTGAATAATGTCCTCCAGATTCTGTTCGCTTTCAAAATGCTTATCCAGCTTATACAAGCGTCCATTCTGCTCAATGAAAATCCGATCCGGTCCGTTAATCATCACCTCTGTAATCGTGTCATCATTGATAATGCTGTCGAGCAGACCAAACCCGCGGATGGCGCCGTAAACCTGTCCCGCAATCGAAATTTTCTGCTGAATGGAACAGTACGCATCACTCATATACTCATTTACAATCTGTTCCACTTTTTCTTCCAGTTCTTCATTGGAGATCTGTGCCAGCTGAAAATGATCCGTTATGTACTTTTTTATTTCAAGAACTTTCTTCTGTTCTTCCTCACTCGTCATTTTGCAACTCCTATTTACTATATAACTTTGCAAAGTTAGGAATGTTTATCAGTTGTTCGATTACCTGCTGCGTCGTCGCATGCTCAAAGCGTGGAACACCACCCAGTTCTTCCAGGTCAAGCCCCTGCACAGCCTTGGATGTCTTATTGCTGAATTTGTTATAATACAAATATGCCTGGCTCATAAGAACCTCATTTTTCTGCTGCGCCCACAGTCTCATTGTCTGCAGCCCACGTTCCAATTTCATATTGGAAATATCCGTTCCGTCGCTCACAAATACAATTTTGGAAGAATATTCCAATATTTTTTCTACTTTGGGATTCAAATCCAGATCGATATCGGTTATAATACAGTCATATCTGCCGGATGCACACAGTTCATCCAGCAATGTCTTAACATCTGTTTCATCCATTTCCTGTAGATCCAGGGCAACTTTCGGACTGGCATAAAAATAAACACCGGATGCATCCTGTCTTAACGTACTCTCCAGCTTTATATTCAAATTATTCCGCTTGCTTTTGACGGCATATAACAGATCGCCGAAATCTGTCTGTCCCTCTCCATGAAAGAAACTGTCTGTCGTTCCGAAACGTTCCAGATTTAAGTACAAAACCCTGGCTCCACGTCTGACTGCATAGATGCAGAACGCCGCTGCGACTGTAGAACAGCCCGTTCCTCCCGAAAACGATCCGAATGATATCACTTCCGTTGTATTCTGATGATTGGATGAATATCCGCTGATAACTTTTGTCGTATTTTCCGCATAAAAATCTAAGATTTGCTTATAGAAAGTCTCCGCGCGCTGATATTTGAATATCGTGCGCTGTCCATGTATTTCTTCCGTTTCTGCATTTTCTGCAATATAGGCAAAGCATGTATTTTCGGGAATGTCCGCCACATTCACTTCAAACTGTTCATTCGCAAGAAATACCTCCACTTTTCCCGACTGCACACACTGAAGTGCCACTTTGGAATCGGAAAAGGAATAAAATTCAATACGGTCCGGGTATTTATTTAAAAATACGGTTGATAATCGTTCCAAATAATTTTTGTCTTTGTCTAATAAAGCCAATTTTATCTTCATGTTGTATTCTTCTTTCCCGCCATCTACCAGATGCGACAAAATTTCACAAAAAATTCACTTTTTATTATATTTTCTCCATTTTCCCGTTTCAACGTGTGACACTCTGTGTGACACATTTACATCGTTCGTTTGGAGCTCTCCTCCCAGATTTGCCGTATTCTTTCCGTTGTAGTTTCTGCATCCAGAAACAGATCATTATCCAGGGCAAATTTTTCAAAGCCGCACAAGGAATCATAGACACTCCATTCTTTTACCAGCAGCAGCTGTTTTCCCTTCTTTTTGCGCCAGATTCCCACCGTTCCGCGTCCGCCGGTAAAAATCCCGATGCCGGGTTCCATCGCAAGCTTCGTCTCATCCGCCATATATGCCAGGCACTGTCCTTCCCTGATCCTTGCCAGCCAGTGCCCCACACAGTTTATCCGCTCGTCCTGCGACATTCCGCCGTCCTCACGCGCTCTCTGGCACTCCGTGCCGCAATCCGCACGATCCGGATTCAGATATGCCCGCAATGCCCGCTCCGAAAAATAATATTTCCCAGCAATGCCCGCTCCCTCCCGGGAATTTCCTGCGTCATCCGAAGACTTTCTCCCGGCCGGGAACAACAGTACACTCGGGAAATAACCGAATTCCATATAAGTTCCATCCATCTGAATATCACGCAGGATGCCTTCATCCGCGCCTTCCAGCTCATAATGCATGGCAAGTTTTGCTGCGCTTTTCTTCATATAGTTATACTGCCCCGCAAAAAATTCCGCTGCTGCACTTTTGTACAGAATCATGCACTCGCTCCGCTCCTTATTGCACAGGAATACACTTTCTCCGGCCAGCACCATATTGGGCAGCAATGTCATCTCGTTGATATGCGACCGGATGTCATCATAATAGTAATAGACGTGATACGCTCTGCACTCCGCGGCAAGTGCCAGCACAGAAAAAATGAGCATAATATTTTCGTTATTGTTTCCGTCGCAGTCCAGACAGAGGATATGCTCCAAGATAACGTTTCTTCCTCCAACTGCATGTAATAACAGTTTCAGCATCTCATTCTGATCCGGCTGCATCATCATACGAATGAAAAGAGGCTCCTCGCCTGCACGCTCACATTCCTTCCGCAGCAGGCTGATGAACGCCTGCTCCACTTCCAGTTTTCCGTGCCGCACGTACTCCGCTTCCTCCTGTGGTTCCTCTGGCATCCCGGTATCGGGAAATGCCGCGGGCACTGCCGGTTCCTTCATACGAAAATCCTTCATTCCTTCCAGTGTCTCTGCGATCTTCCGATACCCCTCATACGTTTTGTCCCCGTAAAGATTTCTGTAATACGCATCCAGCAGTTCTCCCTGCTGCTCCGGCAGCAGCATCATTCCGTCTGCCAGCTTTTGCACCTCTCTGTAATTCTTCGGGGTCCGGCTTCCGGACATGTATTTCTGTATCAGCGTCCGGTCCATCTGGACATTTGCCGCCAGCTTTTTCACCGAAATATTCTTTTCATTGATAAATGATTTTAACAATTCCGAAAATACTATCATTGTCCACTCTCTTTTTCTTTTGTCGTCCAATCAGAGTCCATTATAACAATACTAATGTATTTTGTAAATATACACCGTTCTTTATACACTTGTTAGAAAAGGAGTAAACAGAATGTTGGGGGATCGAATCAAAACCTTACGAACTGCCCGCAATTTGAGTCAAGTTGAGCTTGCCCGAAAACTGAACGTTTCTAAGCAAAGTGTAAGCAACTGGGAGAATAACAACATTCTTCCGTCTGTGGATATTGTGAAAAAACTAGCTTTGTTTTTTTCCTGTTCTACCGATTATCTGCTGGAAATGGAGCAGGATCGCATCATGGTGGAATTTACCGATCTGACGCCGGAACAAAAAGCTCACATTCAACTAATTATCAATGATATGCGGACTTTAAATACAAAAAAATAGAGCAGGATTCCTTCTATTGAAATCTCGCTCTATCATATGTCAGATTCATAACCTACGTTCTTAGTCTTAGAACCGTATGCTTCTTCTTTCTCCGGTCTTAGAACCGCACCAGCTCGGACGGCTCGTCTCTCTTTGCCACATACATCGGAAAATCATCCCCCTTATAAGGATTATCTCCCATCGCCACTTCCAGCCGTACCGTCTCGTACGCAAGTTCCGCATAGTTATTTTCCTTGGACAGATGTCCTAAAAAGACCGTGCCGAAATGATCGTGCAGCACCTCCCCGAGCAGCCGCCCGGAAAGCTCGTTGGACAGGTGTCCCTTCTCTCCAAGAATACGCTGTTTTAACGGATACGGATAACTTCCGACCTGCAGCATATGTACATCATGATTCGCCTCGAGAAGAAGCACGTCCAGCCCCTTTAACTTCTCCACAATATGGTCGTCATAAATTCCCAGATCCGTCATGACCGCCATGGATTTTCCAGGCTGCTTCATCTTATACGCCACCGGCTCAGCCGCGTCATGTGAGATGGCAATCGGCTCGATCGTCATATCTCCGATCGTAAAATCCTCCCCCGCATGAATCTCATGAAACAGGGCGGGATCGATCGTTCCGACGGATTTGGTGTGCAGTATCGCATCGATCGTCCCCGGAGTCGCATACATCGGCAGACCGTAACGTCTCGCAAGGACGCCAAGTCCTGCGATATGATCCACATGTTCATGTGTGATCAGAATTCCCTGCATCTCTTCCGTTTTCAGATCAATCGAATTCAGACCGGATTCAATCCGCTTTCCGCTGATTCCGGCATCCACTAAAACATGACATTCATCTGTTCCCACGCAGATACAGTTGCCACTGCTGCCGCTTGCTATACTGCATAATTCCATTTTATTTCTTCCACTCTCTATCTGTTAATTTCCTGCCAGCGAAGCTCGATCTGGTCTCCCTCGGAGAGCACTGCCGAATACTGTGCCTGCTGTCCGTTCAACTTTGTGATGATCGCTCTTCCCGCAGATGCCGTTAAATCAAAATCGTAAAAATCAAAAATATCTACAAAGATGTAGCTCTTCTTTCCGGTCAGACGTACCGGCTGCTGATTGATAAACACAACCAGTCCCAGATCCGTCTTCTGCGATGCCTGCTGCACTTCCCCTTCAGCCGGCTGCTCCACAGCGCTCTCTGCTCCCGTGGCATCTGTCACAGATGAAGGTTCCTGTGACATTCCATGCTCCGCTTCCTCCGCCTCTGTACCGGTCTGTGCCTCACTCTCTGCGGCATCCACTTCCTCTACCGTCTCAGCCAGAGTCTCGTCCGCTGTCTGCTCCGTCCCGCCAGCCGCAGCCGTCACAGGCTGCTCCGCAACCGGAAGTTCTGCCGGATCCACCGCCGCTGCTCCGAAAGAAAGCACCACCCAGTCCACGGAAAAGTTCTCGTACACAAGACTCTCCATGGTTGCCACGCGGTTATTCACAAGAATCTCATGATCCATGTCCACTTCCACATCCATGAATGCCGCCAGCTGCTCCACGGTATAAAAGCTTCTCGTCTCAACCGCATCGCCCTCTTTGATCTCATAGGACGGCAGTTCCAGACTTCCGTTGACTTCCAGGCACTTCGGACAGCGCACGATCCTGCCGTTGACGATTACCTTCATCTCCGAAGAGGAATACTCATCCAGCTGCTCTAAGGTACATACCGCCGCTTCGCCCTGTGTCGACGCTTCGATCACGATGTCGCTGTTCGGTTCCAGCGGGGTGTTGATGTTGACCAGACGGTCATTCATATAGATCTCTGCGGACTCTCCCAGCTCACCTCTGACAATCCGCGGAGTGCCGTTCACGGTGAAATTGAGTTCCTTGCCGCGCTTCGGGAACAGTTCCTCATTCGGGAAACCGGCCTGCAGGGCTGCATCCACGATTGTCAGCTTATTGTTGTCATACAGCTTGATCCGCTCCCCGTTAAAGCGCACCATGATAAAGCTGTTTCTCTGATCGTAATAATTTAAGCAGATACCGATCGGCGTGACGAGCAGCGGATCCTTCTGGATCTCTGTCTGAAGAAACGTCACTTCCTGCAGCACTTCCTCACCGCGCAGCGCTACACGCTCTGCCGGCAGATCCAGCTTCTTGGCAAGCATCTCCGTGTAACCGTGGATCTTACCGCCGCCGCCGACGATAAACGCCGCACTGACGCTCTTGTCTCCGTTCAGCTCCTTGATCTTCGCCGCTACCTCGGTCGTCATCTTATCCACCACCGGCTCCGTCAGCTTCCACACATCCTTCGACGGAATCGTGTGCTCGATCATCATAATATCCTTGTAGGTCACCTGATCGTCCATACCGCTCGAGAGCTTGATCTGCTCCGCCGTGTTGAAATCCACCAGATAACTCTGCACGATCAGCTCAGTGATCTCATCCCCCGCAAGCGGAATCATACCGTATGCGATGATGCTTCCGTCTCTCGTCACGGAAATATCGGATGTTCCCGCACCGATATCCACGAGCGCAATATTTAACAGTCTGTAATTCTCCGGAATCGCCACATTGATCGCCGCAATAGGCTCCAACGTCATGTTTGCCACGGTCAGACCCGCCATACCGACTGCCGCGTACAGACCGTCCACAACATCCTCCGGCAGGAACGTCACGATGATATCCTCGCTGATACGTTCTGCCTTATGGGATTCCAGGCTGGAGAATGGTTCATCATTTAAGAAATACTTCATGACGGAATAACCCACACAGTAAAACTTGTAGCGGGTATCGTTCATTTCCTTTAAAATGGACTGTGCCTTTTCAATTCCAAGCAGATCCAGTGTATGAATATCCTCGCCGGTAACGACCGTCTCCTCCGGGAAATCATAGCTGATGTTGGTCGTCACCGTCTTTAACACACGGCCTGCGGCTGCAATACACACTTCGGTCAGTTCCTGCCCGATCTGTGACTCCAGCTCCTCCTTCACCTTGGCAATGGTATGCCCCACGCGTCCGATATCGTGAATCTGACCGTCCAGCATGGCACGCGTCTCATGCTCAAGCATATACTGTGCCACCACGACAAATTCATTCTCCGTCTTATAGCCTACGGTTCCCACCACATTTCTCGTTCCAATATCAAGACCAAACACCAGCGGCTGGTCGAATACGCTCGTATCGCTCATCTGCAGTATCTCCTAATCTCTATTTCTTCTCCGAAAGCGCCCTGTCAATCTGCGCAAAAGCCTCCGCCACACTGCCGTTGTTGTCAATCACAACCCTGCAGTGCTCCCGGTAGACTTCCTCCGTCAACTGGCTTGCAAAAATCCGGTCTACCTTTTCCGTGGAATATCCTCTGCTTGCCATCAGGCGTTCTCTGCGAATATCCTCTCTGGTATAAATATACCAGAGTTCGTCACAAATTTCATCATAATGTTCTTCAATCAGAAGCGCTGCCTCCAGCACCAGAAGTTTTCGTTTTCCACCCTGCTTTTCTCTCGCCGCCTCTTTTTCCACATAGACGCGCACCGCCGGGTGTACAATGGCATTCATCTGTCTGCGCTTCGCCTCATCGGAAAAAATGACTGCCGCCAGTTTCCCCCGATCCAGTCCGCCCTGCGGCAGGAAAATATCCTCCGCGCCAAACGTCTCACAGATCCTGTCATAGCACTCCGTCCCGGGAGACATCAGCTCATGGGCAATCTCATCCGCAAGCATCACGCGGGTATCCGGCTTCTTCGCCAGGTATCCCAGTATTTCCGACTTGCCGGCTCCTACACCGCCGGTAATTCCTATAAATCTCATCGTTCCACTGCACCTCTATTTTGCCTGATACCAGTCACTTCCCGCATGCACATCAATCTCAAGCATCACCGACAACTGTGCTGCCCCGTGCATCTCTTCGGCAAGAATCTTACGCACTTCCTGCTCTTCCTCTACCGCTGTCTCCACCAGCAGTTCATCGTGCACCGTCAAAATCAGCCGGGATTTTAACCCCTCCGCCAGCAGGCGGTCATGCACCCGGTTCATGGCGATCTTGATAATGTCCGCCGCCGTTCCCTGTATCGGGGAATTCATCGCAATGCGCTCTCCGAACGAACGCTGCATAAAATTACTCGAGGAAAGTTCCGGAATCGGACGTCTTCTTCCGAACATCGTCGTGACATAGCCTTTTTCCTTCGCCTCCGCCACCAGTCCATCCAGATACCCCTTGATCTTCGGATAGGTCTCAAAATAGCGCTCAATGTACTCCGCCGCCTCCTTCTTCGTGATGGAGAGATCCTGGCTGAGTCCGAAGGAGCTGATTCCGTAGACGATACCAAAATTGACCGCCTTGGCATTGCGGCGCTGCAGATCGGTCACTTCGTCAAACGGGATGTGGAATACCTGCGACGCCGTCGTCCGGTGAATATCCTGTGCATTCCGGTATGCCTCAATCAGCTTCTCATCTCCGGACAGATGCGCCAGCACGCGCAGCTCGATCTGGGAATAATCCGCGTCCACAAACACAAAACCGCTCTTTGGCAAAAATGCCTTGCGGATCAGTCTTCCCAGTTCAATCCGCATCGGGATGTTCTGGAGGTTGGGCTCCGTACTGCTAAGGCGTCCCGTCGCCGTGATGGTCTGATTGAATGACGTGTGGATTCTTCCGTCCTCTGCGATATAGTTCACCAGGCCGTCTGCATAAGTAGACTTTAGCTTGGTCAGCTGTCTGTACTCCAGGATATCCGCCACAATCGGGTAATCCGGCGCCAGACGGTCCAAAACATCCGCCGCCGTCGAATAACCGGTCTTCGTCTTCTTGCCGTTCGGCAGGGAAAGCTTTTCAAATAACACCACACCGAGCTGCTTGGGAGAATTGATATTGAATTCCTCCCCGGCTTCCTCATAGATCTTACGCTCGAGTTCGTCAATGCGCACGGCAAGCTTGTCTCCGTACTCCTTTAGCGCCTCCCCGGACGCAATGATTCCCTCTTTTTCCATATCTGCCAGCGTGAAGACAAGCGGCATCTCAATCTCGCGAAACAACGCTTCCATTCCGGTGTCCGCAAGCTCTTTTTCAAGCGGCTCCCTGGTCTTGTATGCCACGTATGCCATATAGCAGACACACTTTAAAAATTCCTCCGGCTTTTTCTCCGACGCCTTCTCATACGTGAGCTTCTCAATAAGATCCTTTCTCGACGGAATCATCAGTCCCGCATAATCCTTGGCAATGTCCTCATACGGATATTCATTCTTAATCGGGTTTAAAAGGTAGGCCGCGATCGTGTTGTCGAACAGGTTCTCCTCCGAGATTGTTCCAAGACATTTTTTCTCAAGCATCCCCAGTTCCTTTAACTGCGGCTTTAAGTCAAGTGTCGCATAGGAAGCGGCTGCACTCCCCGCAAACAATTCACGGATCTTACGGCAGGGAAGTGCTTCCGATGCCTCCACGTAACAGATTTCCTCCTCACCACATGCAACTGCAAGTCCGAGAAAATCCGGGATATGACAGCTTCCTGCCGTCTCCTGCTGCCCCGCCTCTTCGCCGGAGTTCTGCATCGCAAAGCTGCCAAACAGATTCATCTGACCGTCAGCCTCCGTGTGGGCGTCATGCGTTTCCTCCTGTGGTACCACATAGAACCCGCATGCTTTTCCACGCAGGGATGCAAAAAATGCTTCTGCCTCCTGCGCCTTTTCTATCTTCTTAAAATGCTCCTCCGCCGTATTCTTCGGTGCTTCCACAGAGAATCTGCCGAGGAGATTCTTAAATTCCAGTCTCTTACACAACAAATAGGCTTCCTCTGTATACAGATCGGAAACCTGTTCTAAATGCGCGTCCGCAAGCTTGTAGGCAATGTCCGCATCGATATCGATCGTCGCCAGCGTCTTGCTCATCTGCGCCATATCATAATGCTCTTTTAAATTCGTGCTTGCTCTCGGCGGCTTTAATTCATCCACATGTGCGTAGGCATTCTCAATACTGCCGTATTTTGCGATGATCGCCGTCGCTGTCTTCTCGCCAATGCCGGGAACTCCCGGAATGTTGTCGGAAGTATCACCCATCAGTGCCTTCACATCAATAAACTCCGTCGGCGTCACCTGATACTTCTCGAGGACTTCCTTCGCGTTGTAGTCCTCAATCTCGGTTCCCGTCCTCTTCGTCTTCGGGATCCGGATCTTGATATGATCTGTTGCAAGCTGCAGAAGATCACGGTCACCGGATACGACCGCAACCTCCACACCTGCCGCCTCACTGCGCTTTGCGATGGTTCCAAGCAGATCATCCGCCTCGTAACCGCCTTTTTCAATGATGGTCACACCCATCGCACGCAGCATCTCTTTCATCAGGGGCACCTGCTGCTTTAACTCTGCCGCCATCGGCTTGCGGGTGCCCTTGTATTCCGCAAACATCTTGTGGCGAAACGTCGGCTCAGACACATCAAACGCAACCGTCAGGTAATCGGGCTGCTCCTCCTCCAGTATCTTGAACATGATATTTAAAAATCCGTATACCGCGTTCGTGTGAAGTCCCTCGGAATTGGTCAGATCCGGGATTCCGAAAAATGCCCGGTTCAAAATACTGTGTCCGTCAATCAATACCAGCTTTTCGCTCATTTCTGTCTCCGTTTCTAGATTGCTCTTGTATACTTCTTCAGCCACTCATTCTCTTCCGGTGTCATGTACGGAGAGAGTGTCTTGTATACCATTGCATGATAGTCATTTAACATCTTCTTCTCACGTCCCGTCATCTCGTCCGGATCAATGGCATCCAGATCAATCGGTGCGTACGTAATATTTTCAAAATTCATGAACTGGCCGTACTCGTTTTTCTCCGCCTTGTGGCATACCAGTTCGTTCTCGGTACGGATACCGTATTTGCCTTCCAGATATACGCCCGGCTCATCCGTCGTGACCATACCCTCTTCCAGCGTGCCGTTATCATGGCGCTCCGGCACCACTCTCCAGCGGAAGCCGTTCGGTCCCTCGTGCACATTCAAAATGTAGCCCACACCGTGTCCGGTACCGCACTTGTAATCAATGCCCATCTGCCAGAGCGGCCCGCGGGATAAAATATCCAGATTCAGTCCGGTGCAGCCGTAGAGGAACTTGACGTTTGCAAGGTTCATGTTGGAGCGGCATACCGTTGTAAAATGCAGCCGCATCTCGTCTGTGATCGATCCGAGCGCCATCGTTCTTGTGATGTCGGTCGTTCCCTCGAAATAGTGTCCGCCGGAATCTACCAGCAGGAAGCCTTCCGGCTTTAACTCGGCATCCGATTCCGGAGTCGCCGCATAGTGCATCATGGCAGCGTTCGGTCCGTATGCACAGATCGTGTCAAAGCTTAACTCGATAAAGTTATCCTGCTCTCTTCTGCGCGCCTCCAGGTAATCCGATGCGGAGATCTCCGTCATCGGAATCTTGCCGATATTGGTCTTCAGCCAGTACATGAATTTGGTGAATGCCACACCGTCCTTCACATGTGCCTTGCGGATATTCTCCACCTCGACCGGATTCTTGACCGCTTTCATGATCTCGGTCGGGTTCGGCTGGTCCACAATGCGGATCTCTTTTTTCAGGCTGCTGGTAATGCGGTAGTTGACCGTATTGCCATTCATCAGTACGCATGCGTCCGCCGGGATCTCTTTCACATAATCATAGATTGCATCGTAAGGTCTGGTTGTGATGTGATTCTCTTTTAGATATGCTGCAATCTTCTCATCCACAACTTCTTCCTGTAAAAACCAGATGCACTCCTTGTCGGTAAGCACCAGGTAGGACAGGATGACCGGCACGTAATCGATGTCTCCGCCGCGGATGTTTAACAGCCATGCTATATCGTATAAGGAAGTCAGAATATGCACATTGGCTCCCTCTTTTTCCATTACCTTGCGCAGATCCGCGATCTTGTCTGCCGTGCTCTTGCCGGAGTACTTCTCCTCAAGCAAAAACAGCGGTTCCTTAGAAAGCGCCGGGCGATCCTTCCAGATCAGATCAATCAGATCCTCCGTCACGTACAAAGACCCCTTCTTTTTCTCCGCAATGGCGAGAAGCTTTCTGCCCCAGCTTCCGTTCACCACTCTGCCGTCAAATCCGATGCAGCCGCTCTCCGGCAGTTCTTTTTCAACGAACTCATCCACGGTCGGCACACCCTCTTCACCCATGCGGTAGAGCATCACGGTACTTCCGGCAAGCTGCTTTTCCGCCTGCACGAAATAGCGTCCGTCTGTCCACAGTCCTGCCTCTGTCAGGGTAATGACCGCCGTGCCTGCCGATCCGGTGAAACCGGTGATAAACTTTCTGGCTTTAAAATGCTCCCCTACATATTCGGACTCATGAAAATCGGCGGTCGGTACAATATAAATATCGATCTTCCGCTTTTTCATCTCCTCGCGCAATGCGCTTAATCTTTCCTGAATCATAGTATTCTCCATTCCGGAGCGTCTATCCGCTCCATTTTGTTCTAAATATCTGTGTACTCAAAGAACTTTGTATCAATCTCCGGATAAGACCGTTTCAACGAAATCGGTCTTCCGGAACGGTTCAAAAAGCAGTGGGAACTTGTTCCTGTAGTGCGAAGTTCTCCCGTCGCCTTATCCGTCATCCGGTACTCCACTTCCATCTTGATTCCGTTATACTTGGTAATCCGCGGCTCAATGACAACCACATCATCAAAATGAACCATGCTGTGATACTCGCAGGACACCGACAGCACCGGGCTGATGATCTCCATTGCCTCCATCTCCTTATAGGAGAGTCCGATCTGATCCATCAGATCCATGCGCGCCTCTTCCATCCATTTGATATAGTTGGAATGATGAATGATGCCCATCTGATCCGTCTCGTAATACTTGGCATGATGCTCATAAGGGCGAATCTTGATCTCATCCACCTGTTTTCCATAGACTTCGATTTCCTTCTCTGACATCTGAATTCCTTCTTTCCTTGCAATACATAGACAACGACCTCTGTTTCCTTCGCCAGGCAACCCGCAGGCGCTTTGCGCTCTGCGGGTCGCGGGCTTCGCCCGACTTCCCCGTTTGGATGCGGCGGATATGTAACAGGCAAGCCTGTACACTTCGCCGCATCCAAACGTGCTGCCCGGCTCATTGCCTACGCGTACATTATCCCACATCCCATTTAAAATTTCAATATCCGCAGACAGCGTTCTAAGCTTCCTTCCGTTCGCTACGACCGGCTTTTGGGCATGTGGCAATTTCCTCTTTTATCTCATTTTATCTCTAATCTTCAAAATATTCTCTGTAGTCATCCTCATTCGAGAAGAGCATGTATTCTCCGTTTACATATCCCATATAGCCTGCCGCCACAACATATCCTTTCATAAAAAATACACTCCTTTCGTCATCTGATAAAAGGAGTGTATCGCATCATGTGTCCAATTCTTTGGACACATCATCCTGTTTATTATCTTTAACAGCTTTAATAAGTAATATTATCAGAATACACTTCGGGATTTCATGTGGAAATGCAGATGGAATATTCGTTGGAGAAAAATGTGAGCATTCTTCCGGCTGAATGTTTGCATCGGATTCCGTGTCTCTTCCACGTTTGGACAATCCGACGGGTGCATGTCCGACACACCGGAGACAATGGGCGGACTT
>QWCY01000313.1_pt1 | contig 83083 bp, 75 predicted proteins | sample 1972631 | NCBI WGS metagenome assembly QWCY01 (sample SAMN09866696, study PRJNA288562) | Human gut metagenome isolate pre1_stool, whole genome shotgun sequencing... | isolation source: gut | host: Homo sapiens | place: USA: California
GGAGCTAATGCAGCTCCTTTTTTTGCTGTTTTCACGGTTTCTGCATATTTTCGTTTACAGTGAACCCAGCAACCGGCAACTTTCAGGTCGTCATGCTTTCTGTCCAAGGTGTGGTAGGAAGCATATCCATCTGAAACAAGGATTCCTTTGTATCCTTCAAGATATCTGTCTATCACTGCGGCTGATCTGGAACCATTATCATATTCATACAGATATATCTTGGGGGAATCCTGTATTCCCGGGGAATGATAGACCCACATGTAATCCTTGCTTTGCGGATCCTGTGCATCTTTTTCACCGGACATGATAAAGGGCGTTTCATCGCAATGAATAAGAGGGGCTTTCTTTAACTCAGCCTTCATCATCTGATGAACACTATCCAGGTAGTAATCACTTAACCGTATCATCCATCCGGCCATGACCTGACGGGATATGTTAAGTCCGTCATAACCATACCCTTCCGATATCCGGTTAAGCGGTACTGCATTGATATACTTTGCCGTAAAAATGGATGCAGCAAAAGAAGGCGTGAGAATACTATGGTTAAGCAACCTGCTTGGTGCTTTGCCTCTCATGATTTTGCTGCCATTTCCATTGCTGGCATACACGCCTATATGATGTTCTACCGCCTTGTAGGAAGGAGGAATCCGCTCCAGTTCTGTATAGATTTCATCTTCCAGTTGATGCCATCCCTTTGGCATCTCACTGTTTAAGATATCTTCAGGAAGATAGTGGTTAACTACCTCAACCTGAGCAATCAGGTTAGCATTCTGTGCCTGAAGATTCTGCAGCATTTCGAAGGTCTGGAGATACAGAAGCGAGATGGTTTCTTTTGAAAGATTATTCAGTTCGTCGATTGAAATTCTCTTGTTTTCCATACCTTTAGTATACCACAAATAGTGCTGAAAGTCCGCATATAATCGGCATTTTTTGAGATTTTTGATAACGTATTTAACTGTCAAGGTACCTATATACAAACCGTTAATAGATATCCGGCTTTGTATCTTTTATTACTTTTTTCTGTTCTATGGAAAGACCTTCCATGAGCCAGCGAAACTGCTGCTTTGTCAGCTTCCGGGCCTCGTTTTCATCCCGTGGCCACTGATAAGAGCAGTCTCCGGTAAGACGTTTATAACACAACAGCCATCCGTCCCCCTCAAAAATGAGGGCTTTCATACGATTCTTTTTACGACCGCAAAAGAGAAATACACTACCGGGTTCTGTGGGGTCAAGTCCCATTTGTCCCCCAATAACGGTTAGCAGACCATCAATACCAAGCCGCATATCCGTTCGGCCGGTTCGTAAGTATATGTGAGTAAAACATTCAGCATCCTTAAGCATTGCGGGCAGCCCTCATGATTTTGGAGAGCATCTCCTCCGATATATCGCGGCCGACAGTAATGCTGATTCCGTTAACGGAAAAGCCAAAGCTTTTCGCTTCTTCATCCGGAACCTCGATTTTGGGGATTGCATCATTATGCTTCGAACTTGGAACCAGTTCGACCAAAGCTCCGGTGGATACGGACGCAGGCAATAAATCATTGTTGTCAGGAAGAACTGAAGTTGCCCTCTCTTCCCGAATCTTTCGTAGCCAGTAAAAATAAGAATTGCGACTGAGCTGATTCTTTTCACAGTATTCATCAATCTTCAATCCGGATGCAAGCCGGTCTTCGATGATAGCAGTCCATTGCTGCATATGAAGTTGCTTCTTGATTGACTGAACCTCAGGCATGGTAAAATCGTCCTTGGGTTGAAAAAGTGTAAAACGTTTTAAACTTTTTACATTATCTCAACTTTTGGCAGATTATGCTATTTGCGAGTTATTTACCTGATACGAATAATTCTATCAAATATAAAAGAACCACTAAGTTGATATTCTGTATTAGCTTGTATATGCATTAAAATAATTCCAAGACATGATAATGCTCTTAGTCCATCTATAGAATCATAATGTACTTTGGTTAGACCTTGGCAAGTTTCTCCTTTTTTTCCCCCCCGATTTTATTTACAGAAATTTCCATTCTAATATTCTCTTCCTATAATTTCAAGCCCTAAATCATTGATTTTGGACTTTTTCTTTAAACAATTACCTCATAACAAGTGCTAAAGTGCATGAACATTTATTGTGTCAATTCATAAACGATGAAAACAACCAATGGACTTTCCAGCACAACGAAGTAGCTATATTATTGCATGAGCTTTTCAACATTCAAAAAATGTCCTGCAAAATCATCGCTGACTCCTTTCCTGTATTTTTGGAATTTAGAACTTTATCAAGGCACATGGTGTCAGATGATGCGGGCATCATGGAGGAACCTCCAGGCTTCTGAGCTATCAGTGGTTTATTAATGAGTAACGACTATCGATCCAACTTATAACCTTTTCCTTCACTCCACTGAGTAGCTTTTGTCTCAGCAAATCTATAATACTGCATACGATAAACACTACTACAACAGAAGCAATAGCGCTGGGAATAAACCACTTAGTCTGATACAATTCAACGTTCTTCAGTAGAACTGGGAAAAGCCAAACGGCCATCAGCTGATGCTCATGTATGAGATAAATTCCAAATGTCGAAGACGCCACCTTGTTGATAAAAGGGGTGAAAAACGGCTTGGACTTAATGGCAACCAAAAACAATTCATAAACGATGAAAACAACAAATGGACTTTCCAACACAACGAAGTAGCTATATTTTTGCATGAGCTTTTCAACATTCAAAAAATGTCCTGCAAAAATTACCGTACCTATAATCCCTACGTAAAGTAGCAACCCAATCGTCGATAATAAAATATTCTTTTTTACTTTACCATCAGCACCGAATACCTTATGCAGAAGGAATTGAAACCTGCTGCAGTTTATACTGCTCTGATACCCCCCCCCGAGTTATATGAGGTTGGTCATGCCACAGCTTTAAATAGGCACCAATCACATATAAATTAAAGCAGGGAATCAGCTTGCCAAAAGCAAAACCACTAAAACTATCTGATAGTGAACCATATGCAAATCTTGAAACAGTAAAAACGACAACCAAATCCACAATCAGCTTTTTGTATTCATCTATTTCAAGACTCTTAAGCATCTTATTCAGCCACGGAGAAAACAGCATGATAATAACATATGTAGTGAAATACCACCAATTTACATATAAAAGCGGCAAGAAAGACTTTAATATAAGCTTTAATGTAATATATTGTCGCCCAAAAGCTGCAAATAAAACAAATACAACAATCGAATAACATATAACATCTAGGTAAAGCCTTAAAAACCTCTTTAAAGTCATCTTCTGGTCAATCATGAAATATCCCATGATGAGAAGAAAGATTCCAACACCAACCTGACCGAATGCAGTAAAAATGCTATAAAAGTATCTGTTCGCACCATATCCCAAATCAGTACCTGACAGACCATGTGGATAATGAGAAGCAATAATCATAAACATTGCTATGATTCTAAGTAGCTCTATATTTGAATTTCTTTGCTTATGCATTTCTTTCATTTCAACAATACCTTTTTGACAGCCCTGGACAGCATTATTAAAAACACTTCTTACATACATCGGTTTCCATAAAGATATTTAAATCTTCCGGAGTGCCAGTACCGAACATCTTAATTCCGACATCATTAAACACTATCTTCATGCCGGCATCAATCATCTCATTATAAACAGGCGCTACATAGAATTCATTGTTGATGCGAATATTCTTGTCAATCATCTGATGAGCATACTTCACAAAATCGCTGCCATGCTTGTAGTTATATATTCCTACAGTTGCCTCATTAGATATAACTTCCTTCTCACGCACCAATGTCACGAATCCATTCTCATCGAATTTGATATAGCTCCACTTCGGATGAGAAGCTGGCATCGTCATAATCAAGCCATCATTATCTCCAATTGCAGATAGATAGTCATTAATATCCGTATCAACATACTGGTCGCTATTAGCAATCATCATTGCGTCTTCATTATTAATGTACTCCTCTGCCAGAAGAACCGTGCATGCGGCTCCTTCTGTTATGTGATCGACGGTCACAACCTTGCAACCCAGAGCCATTCTTTCAAGCTCTTTGTCAATCCCATACTTCTTTATATGCTCTTCCTGGCAGATAAAAATAAATCTATGGGGCTGTGTCGGAGTGATGTTCTTGATTACATATTCGATCATCGGATGCCCATAGATATCAATGAGCGGTTTCGGATTCTTATATCCAGCATTAGCAAAACGGCTGCCTCTACCAGCCATAGGTACTACAATATTCAACATAATCTATTCCTCCAAATTTCTTAATTCCAAACTTTTACGAGTGACTCGTCATCACTCCACCAAGTACTTGTCATTGTTAGCCCCTGGGAGCTTAACAACAACATTTTCAGCATCTTCCAATGCTTCAAAATCGGTCGCATCTCCCGGCTCCACAATGATAATATCCCCAGCAGAATATACCTTATCGAACATTCTCACTTTCCCCTTAGTAACAAGGGTGATTTCCGTAGCAATCTTGTGATAATGTTTTTGCTCTTTATCGCCCTTATTGTAGGTCTTGTAAGCGACCTCACAATCGTTGGTTTTATACAGTGTCGGTGTGAAGTTTCCAACGAACCAACCTCTCACCATATCATTTAATTTAGCTTCTTTCATTCTCTTTACTCTTTCTTATATGCCTATCAGTCCAATTTTTTCGGCCTACTGTTTTTGTTTTTCGCTCATCTTCTCATACTCTCTGATTTTCTCAGGAGAGTAGAAAGAATGATACTGCTCTTTTTCGATCTCATAGCATCCAATTTTTTTGTTCATAAGAACCAACTCGTTTAATGAACTTGAAATGTAGTATTTACCATTAATACTGTTCTCTTTGAGTATTACCTTCTTAGCTGCCTCAATGAAGTCGCTGCCATGCTTGAAATAATAGAAACCTGCAATCGCATTCTTTGAAAGCGGCCTTTTCTCTGCGACTTCAATTACATTATCGCCCTCCATCCTTACATAGCTCCATCTAGGATGAATACTAGGGAATGTAATCACTCCGGCATCAAGGTCATGTTCTTCGAAATAAGCCACAACATCCGAATAGTCCACATCTATTATCTGGTCACTGTTTGCAATAATAAGAGGCTCATCGGAGTTTATATAGGAAATGGCAAGCAAACACGTACAAAGTGCTCCGCCTGTCTCATTTTTCAAAGTTATAAAGCTACTATCCGGTTCTGTAATAATCTGTGCGGATTTATCAATATGAAACTCCGTGCACTCCTTTTGATTAAACACAAAGATAAAATGGTGGTCATCAATACTCTCAAAATTTTTGATGATTTTTTCGAGCATAGTCTCACCGCCGATTTCTAGCATCAGCTTTGGAAAATAATAATCCTTGAAAAAAGTGGACTTGCCCATTGCTGGTAATAATATATTAATCATGCTTCCACCTCGTCAATCTTATTTCTTATGTTTGTATAGTTTACGTCATACACCGTTTCAACCTGCAAGACATACGCTCCACTTGCCAGACCAGCTTTCACACCATTCGGATTGTCTTCTACGACCACGCACTCATCAGGCTTAAGACCAAACCTGCTGATAGCCGTCAAATACATTTCAGGATCCGGCTTTGCCTTTGTGACATCCTCGTTAGATACAATCAAATCAAGATAATGCGTTAATGCAGCCTTGTCCATCATATTGCAGATTGTGTTCCGAATAGAGTTCGAGCATACCGCAATCCGGTAACCCTCGTTATTTAACCGCGAGAGTGCGTATTCATGATGGAACATAGGATGACACTTCTCATTTACCAAACGCATTGTATTGTTCTGCTTCACTTGATTGATAAACCCATGTAACTCTTTTGGCAAATAATTCTGCTCTCCAAGTAGCTCAAGTTTCACCTTTGTGGGCAGCCCATCAAAAGTATGCAGATGATCATACCTACTGATCTCAACGCCAAACAATCTTAGTGCATCGTTCAACGCTTCATAATGCCAGTCTTTGGCATCGATTAAAACACCATCCATATCAAACAAGATGGCCTTGATCTTAGACATCGTTCCTTCCTCCCTGTTATTACAACATTTTCGTATTATTTCTATCGTTCTATCTTATTCTGTAATTCTACCTACTTCCCATAGAAGAACACTCTAGCATCTTTCGGATGGTTAGTACAAAGCATAACCTCATCGTTATTCAACAAATCAGAATCTTTCAAAAGTCTCCACTGTTCATCGTTCTTTCGACTGTGCAGATCCTCTGAAACAATACAGACCTTTTTCCCCTGCTTTAAAAAGCCGTGAATTCTATCTATGCCATACCAGGACTCATAGAATGAATCCAGCCAAACGCCAACGCTTTTATCAAGAAGCACTGGATTTTGCAAAATATCGCTACAGCCGGTAAATATGTTCAAATTCGTTTTCTCCGTCTGATAAACGAGATCCGGGATGGACATATCAAATGTAAAATAGTTGGTATGCTTGTATTTCTTTAACAAAGCCTCTACAACATCTGCTTGCCCATCAGCCTTGATGTTAAGTGCCAATGGAAGATTTCTGCCATTCATGATTTGCAATAAGTCTTCAAACGTCATCTCATCGCCATTTGGCATATTATGTGAGATGACTATATTTCCGTTGATATCCCTTAAATCTGTCTCTGTTCCAAAGCCCAAGTCAAAAGAGCGGTCAAAAGCAACTCTTTTATTGCTTTCTGTTTGGAAGTCTTTCCAGTATCCTCTATGTGATAATATGATCATTGTTGAATTCTACCTCCGTATGAAGTCCTTACGAAATATACAAACTTATAAAGAATGATACTTACACAAACAGTTACAAATATAACCGCAAATGGAAATATGCTATTGCTCAAATTAAATTCTTTTATCAGCGTTCCCACCATCGGATGTATAAAATAAGCAATCATAGAACAATTAGTTCCGAAATACACAACGGCATTCCAAAACAAATTTTCGCTAGTACTATGACTTTTAATACAATATTTGAACGCAAAAAATTCGGCAAGAATTGTTCCAACATAGAGCACGCAATTTGTATTCGGAAATAAACTCATAGCAAGTAAGCTTTCTAATATGCTTAATGCACCAAATAATACCATCCAAAGCAGTTCTTTGTCTGTTTTCAATCGTAATCCATCATGCATTTTAAAGCCCAAAAGCATAAATGGTATGGCATCAAAATAAACATTTCTCACAACATATGTATCATTTAAGCTTATTGGCCCAATGCTCGTAACTCCCAACCCTACTAATATGAACCTAACAAAAATGTGTACCGAAAACAGTAATATAGAAATTTCAACAGCTCGATCGTATAGGAGCCACTTCATTTTGAGCTTGCACATAACGAAGAACAAAATGTATGCTTCTAGCAAAGCCCATAAGAACCACTGCCCCCCCCGTATAAAGTTGCACCAAATAACACGGTTTTTAAAATAGCTTTTAATGAAAATACACCCATTAAAAAGTCAAGCAATATTTTCCCGCTCAAACCTTTTTCAATCACCAGAGAAATCAATCCAAATACAAAGTAAATAGATAGATGCATAAATGTCAACTTTGCGGCATGCTTGATTTTCTTTGGAAGGACTTTTTCGACATCGGATAAAGAACTTCTCCATAGGAAATACCCCGATACCATAAAAAATAATGGAACCCCAAGATGCGAAACAGTAACTTCTATTGATCCTACTAACCCATCATGATGAAAGTGATTGATTATGACCAAAATACAAGCAACGCATTTAAAAAAATCTATTGTAGTATTTCTTCTAGCTTTATTATTACAATCCACTACCTGTGTCATTAAATGCCCTCCGCATTCTATCAGACTGAAAACAGTTTATCGTTCGATTCTTAAATAGTTAACTATCAGGGTATCCATTGTATCTCCCTCCGAAGATACCTAATAGGCATGCCAGTAACAACAGCATTAGGCTCATTAACAGATTTGCAAATTGAAGCATCTCCGGCAATTACACACCCTTGATATATCTCTACGCCTTTATATATCTTTACCCCGCTACACAGCCAACAGTTATCATGAATAATCACAGGTGCTGGCGGATTCAACAGTTCATTATCGACATTTCTGATTTCATGAAAATCAGTATCTATTATTTGCGTGTTCCATGACACTCTACATCCACTGCCTATCTCAATATGATGAGAACAAAATATCTTTGCTTCACCCATAATCTTTGTCTGCGTTCCTATAATTAGGTTGGCCCCATTGCGACAACTTAACTGGCCCCCCCCCCGAAATTCACATGACCGCCTATAAAAATATTGCCATCGTTTTCAATGCAAATAGGTTTTGAATAGGCTACAGCCAGCCCATCAAATCCCATTCGCACAGAACCAAACTTTTCCTCGTTGACTTTAATTGTGCCACTCAGCGATAGAAAGCGTGTAAACGGAGAAACAATAATTGGACAGCGAATTGCTTTTTTTAGCGGCATCGTTCTAAGGCACAAATATAACGAGTTTGGCAGCCCTAAAATTATCAGAGCACGCCTGATGAATTTATTCATTTTCATATCCTCCACACGCTTCCACAATAAGTAGATAAAACATCTCATCTAGCCTTCTTAAAAATGTTTCTCAAGTATTTATTTTTAGTAACGATCAGTACCAAAGCATATACAACAACAGATACAATAATTTTTAGCAGCAGACTCACGATAAAAGGCAGGTCACAGGTGGAAACCAGGCCGCAACACAGAAATATACATCCACTACCTAAAGCAACTTGCAAAACATTGGAAAGTTCAACTTCTAAAATCTTATATCTTGACACATAAATACACTGCCAAATAAAAACAATCCCTTCAGAAATTGCTGTAGTGATTGCCGCGCCATTTATATTATATCGAGGTATAAAATAAAAATTTAAAGCGATGTTTATAACAGCGCTTACTGTCATAGACTGCATCGTGACTTTTTCAAGCTTCATAGGCAACAGTACAGCATACATAAATGCGCCCGATAATACGGCGAATAAAAGGCTAAAACCAAGAATCGCCAAGGAGGTCGATGCCTCCATGTACTCACTTCCGCCTACAACATAAATAATGTCACTTGATGTTGCTATTACACCGCAAACTGCAGGAATCAAAAATACAATAATTGTATTCAATAATTCATTTATTTTTACCTTAAACGAATCCATGCCCTCTGATGTTATTGCATTTGACAAATTGGGCAATGCAGCTTCGTACAAAGCCGCCATTAAAGATTTCAAAACGCGATAAACCTTATTGGAAACACTATACAGACCAGTATAATAATCCCCCTGCATTGCTCCCACCATCGTCATATCAGCATTAATATAAATCTGAGATGACATGCATAGGGCAAACGTTGTTAGAATTGGTTTTACATGTTTCTTTAATGACGAGAACTCGAATCCGAACTTAACTCTTCGGCATACAATATATATATTAATAGCACTTGCCCCTACCTGTGAAAAAACATATACCCAAGCGTATTCAAACAAATCAGAGCTATTATGTACAAAACCAAAAATCAATGCCAAAGAAACAAGTTGTATTATGATAACTCTAACAGTTATATAGAAGTACTCTTCATATATAACAAAATACCAATCCAAGCCAAGCGTTGTCCCTGCAATTATTACACTTAAAATTAGTAATAGCGAATTATATTCCCGTAAATCGACTGATACGGCTAGCATTATTGCAAAAACAATATAGGCAATAACTGTTGTGATTAAGCTTATTAAAATTAGGTCTGATACAAACCTATCACTACGCTCTTTATCATCCCTAATTCTGGCACCATAACTCGCAGAATATATAGGAATACCAAGAGAAGCAAACAATACAAACCAACTAATAAGACTGTAAGCATAATTAAACTTACCAAGATTTTCAACACCAAGTACCCTTGAGATATATGGAAACGTAATTAAAGGAAATACAAGCAGAATAGTCTTCTTGATAACATTCAAACCGGCATTTATTTTTAGTTTGTCTTTATTGCCTTTACTTGAAAACAAATTCAGATAACGATTCATAATCCTCTTTATACCTCAACTCTCCAGTGTACAAAGATAGCCAGTTACAAAAATCAAAATTGTACAGTGAATACTCGCCTTTCATTTCTCTTGTATCGTAGTATCCATTCCACCTTGCTTCGTCCTTTTTTTCAGAGTACTTATTCCAAAAAAGTCCTACATCATTTCTGTTAATGCAAATCAAAGAGTTTTTAACAAAGCCCCAATAATCTTTTACTGTACAATCATATGGCTGCTGTGTAAGCCTGGCGAAGTTTCTCATAAAAATCGATTCCGGTGCCATATCTTTTTCTGCCATTTCACGTTTGCTTGCCCCCTTTGAAAAACCTCCCTTATCGCGCTTATCTAAAGAGATATAAAAAAGTTTTTTTATATCATTAGATTTTCCAAAGTAGAAAAAGTCCGAAATATAGAACGGCTGAAACATATTGCCATAAGGCATAGTAACTGTAACTATTCTTCTATCTTGATTTTGAGCCAGATCTCCTAATGGAAAAGTATTTACTAGTGCGCATAAGTAGGACAGAGCCATTGGATGATACATCCTCTGATCACTCCGTATTTTACAAATGTACTCTGCACCGTTTTCAATAGCAGCTTCAACACCAGCAGCTGAATTAATAATCTGAAAATTTATGTTCAGCCTTCCCGAACATATCGGTTCCTCTGACTCAACGACAATTACGTCAAGAGCTTTTAAAACTTCCTCGGCTTCCTTTGGCAACCCTTTCCATGTGGAAAAAACAATTATGGCATTCGAATAATATTTCCTATAAAGTCTTATTGATTCATCGGTAAATCCATGAAAATAAGGACCCTGAATAACTATCCCTATTCTACTATTATCACTGATATCAATGGATTCATTCGCCGTATCCGTCGTTTGTGGCCGTATTCGATACGAAACATAGTAGGCCCCACCTTTATCAACACAATCACACAGTGACGAAAAATTCTTTTCAATGGACTTTGCTTCATCATTTGTCATCCATCGTTGTAACTTAAACGGAATCCCATGATATATCTCAAGCATTTTCAACAAAAACTTTTTCATAAACACCTATCCTCAATACATCCCTTTCGAATTGGGTCATGTAGTTGGTCTTTACAAAACACTTCTACAACTGCAACCAACATCGGAAGAGCCAGAATGTTGTTTTTTATATAAACATCATTACTAAGATAAGAAAAGCAAATCGTAAATATCGTCATACTTAAAGCAACTACACTTTTTCCTTTAAGTTGGATAAAGTTTACATACACGCTTCTTATAAAAGGTAAATTAAAAATAACAAATCCAATAATGCCGTATTCGAAGAACTTGCTTAATGTACCCAAATCAGAAATATAATAGCGCCAGTTTCCGCCCTTTACACTCTCATATGTATTCAAAGGTATTAGGCCCAATAAAGAATGCCCATTAATTGCCTCCATATAGAATGCAAGCCCCTGCAATCTAATGCTTGTCGAATAAGTTGAAACGTCAAAACTATCAACAAAAGTATCAAAATATTGACTCTGGAGTATTATAATAGCCAAAATTGCTAACGCAATTATCGCAACACTCTTCTTCCACCCAATCTGCTTTCTTAAAATCAAAGTCAGAAACAATGTCACGGCAATCGTAATTACTAACGACCTCGACTGCATAACGCTATTAGCATACCAAGTAACAAATGCAATGGTAAGAGCAGAAACCAGCTTTTTCCTTTTACCAAAAAGAAAATTATAGAGTGCAAACGCTACAACCAAAGCATCAAAACTAGATGACCGTATTCTGATTAATCCGTTTCTCTGCCACACATAGTCTTCTTCGTAAAGAACATAGTGCATGATATCAATTCCTTGGTAATTAAAAAGCCACCAAACCATTGTTTTCATAACTAGGGATGCTACAGAAAGGATTACGATTGTGCGGAAAGTTTTTCTTCTGTAAATTCTGTCTGACAACAAATAGGTTAGAGGATACACAAGCAATATGTACAAAAACGAAAGTATTCTTTTAACATATTCTAAAAAGCCAATGTTGGCAAAAGCAAGTCCATAAAGAGTTTCAAGAATATAGTAACCAAAAAACAAGCATAAAAATATATTGATAAACTTGGAATATTGTCTAATCACTCTATAAATTGATTTCACGGAAAAACAAATCACAGTCAATATAACAGCCGAACAAGCTGTAAAAACATTGAACACGTTCGTAAAATCCGCAAACATCAAAAACTGAAGATTGACTATACATATTAGTAAAACATAATAATAAATTAAATCCTTTATTTTCAATTTCATTCTCTTTATTCCTGCTTTAGCGATAATTTAGGCTCTCAACAATTGCCTTATTACACATATAATGGGGAGAAATCTAATTTTATACAATATAAATTTGAGTTTATATTTAAACTCCCAGTTCTTAGTTCTTTTAATTACTAATATTTTATCCCACGGCTCAGCATAAGTTGTCTTATATGAAGCCTCTATTGCCCTCTTTAATTCTGATACCGTGAAAACGGAAACATGACCGTATTGATAATATATCATTGAAAAGTTGCATAAAATACGAAGAGCATACCATTGCATTGCATCTTCGTTGAGTTCTAGCACCTTTTGCATTTCAATCAACGCTTTAATTCTTTCATCAATTACCGATTGTTTATATACGTGTGTAGCAGAATCGCTATTTTCAAAATAGGCGTACAAAGTTTCTTGTAGCTTAGCAACCTTATTAGCCATTCTAAAAACTTCATAATTCCAGATAACATCCTCCATATACTTAATATCATCTGGAAAATCAATTTGTTTCGCTACTCTCGAATCCACCAAAATCGAACAAGGCCCACAAGAAAGATATCCGCATTTGTTTCTTTCTATATTCATCCCTCTAAGAATAATTTCATTTAAAAAATTTTTGTCTCTTTCTATGCTACGATCCAATATCTCTACACTATAATTCCTTGAAAATCTGTAGTTAAAATCTTTTACCGTCTCAAGATAAGAAACACATATATCTGCTCCAGTATCTACTTTTGCAATATACATATCCTCCAGCATCCAAGGAGCAACATAGTCATCTGAATCAATAAAGCAAATGTTATCTGCCTTACTCTCTTTTAGGCCAAGATTTCTTGCCTTTGAAACACCTCGATTAGCTGTATGAAATATTCGAACATTGCGTTGTCCCACACATTTTTGCTCCAAATGGTTCGCATAATCTACAGAACTCCCATCGTCAATAATAAGTATTTCATAATCCTTGAAGGTTTGCTTCAAAAGGCTTTCGATACATCTATCGAACAAATCTAAAGGGGTGTTGAAAAAAGGGATTATTACACTTATTTTATACTCGTTCATAAGGTTAACACCATTCCTAGATAGTTTATGTGGCACCACATTCGACTTCTAAAAAATTCATAAACTATACCCTGATACTTGTGGTCATATTAGACAGTCCATACCATAAATATATGATATCCAACACTTACTGGTAGCAATACATACAAATGGCACGGATAAGCCTAAATTCCACCAATTAGCGCCAATCAGTCATGCATAAGATTCCTAAATCTATTAACAACGTCATCGGAGAAGGTAAACTGCACCTTTTTCTCCGGCAGAGTGTCTATCATTGCTCTTACTTCCTCGACATTAACATCCTTATGAGTCAGTTTCTCAATGACAGCCGCAACTGTATCTAATGCCTCATCGTTCCAGTTATATCTTGCAATTTCCTGTGTTCCAAAGCGGATGCCGTAATCATGGAACAAAGTCTTTGTCTTTTTGTTCAATGTAACCCTGCATTTATACGCATTGTCGTAAATCAAGTCCATCATTTCTTTCGATGTATACATGAAGATCTGATGAGTCTGAGAGATATGACCATCAAACTCACCGATGTCAAAGCCATAATTTCTCAGCTTCTTTCCGATATAGTTCGAGCAGTGAACCATGTGGCTCATATACTCAGCGCCGAACTGTTCAAATTCAATCAACGAAAACAGCAAACAAATCTTCTGATGCATCTGAGAATGACGAAGAAGGGTCGGATTGATCATTGTTTCCATCTTATCATGCAGATATTTCTCATTCGTCATAATCAAACCGGATGCCGGCCCAGAGAAAGTCTTATGCGTGCCGCCGAACATTACGATATTCTTCATCGTCTTGAGCGGATTGTTGCACATGCCAGCTGCAATCAGTCCCATCAACTGGCTACAATCCCAGAGCAACACACAGTTGGTAGTATCAATATTTTCAACAGCAAGTGGCTTAATGAGGTCAGATGGAGCAAGCAGTATATAGCCGATACCCTCTTCCTTCACCTGAGCATTCAGCTTATCGTAGTCCAGATCATCCTTACTAAAATCATATGGAGCTGGAATAGCTTCAACACCTAAACGCTCAACAACTGGCTTTACAGATGCGTGCCCTCCTGCACTCTTATCCAGAATCATCATCTTATCACCCGGCTTACACAGACACTTAGTAATCATGTCAATCGTGTGCATACCAGTATAAGGACGCGGATCAGTATATTTTGCTCCAAAGATTCTTTCGCATGCGTCGGATATAGCCTGATAATATGGAAACAACTTCTCGCAACCGATAAAGTTATCCTCCATATTAAAAGAATAGGTATTGTTCATTATATATCTTTCCTGAAAGCCAAAACTCAACGGAAGATTGGCAAACGGAGAGATTACATTTTCAGCTGCGCAAAGCGGCAATGCTTCATCATGATATTTCTTGAATTCAGAAGAGTAGCCGTACAGATGATCAAGTACTCCGCTGATATCCATATCATATCCTCCATCGATTTTTATGTTCTGATCCATTTTATAAAGCTTTAAATTCACATCAGACATGTCTCTGCACTGATAGTAAACACGCCCTTGGTAAGTAATTCTATCCTTGTCATCTGGTTCAACATCACAGATGTACACGTCTCCACGGCATCTAAACTTGAACAGCGACAGCTTAATCTTCTTTAAAGATTCAAGCCCAACAATATTGTTTTCTTCTACGGCAAGCAAATAGCAAAGCTTCTTCATAATGGAAGAGTTGGAATTATTCCGATATGCCTCATCGAAATCTCTCAGCTCTTCTAATGAATCAAATTCATGTATAATTCCGTCGTTGCATCTCTTGGCATACATATAAAGATCAGCAAGATGTTCATCCTGGATATCCGCCCAGAACTTATTTGCTGTCTCCGGCAAATCAAATTCAGCTTCAATAAAGGAGATCATCTTCTTAGAAAAGTTTTCGGAAAAAAATGCATAGCCTAAAGTGATCCACGTATCGTAGCACTTATCTCCATAGAAGGTGTCGATGATTTTATCATCACTATCGGTTTCAATGCCACGCTCAGCGGTTTTCCCAGGCACAAATAAAGTGCAATAATAGGAGTCATAGGCATAGGTCTGGAAAATGTTCTCAGAAAAATATAAATCCGAAGATGTTATAATCGTGTTCTTCAGATATTCTTTTGCAGCGTAAACTGATGCATGATTATTCCTTTCAGCATAATCTTTAGCTTCTACAAGTATTACACCATACTTCTCCTTAAGGAACTCGAAACATTCCTTCATATACCCAACAACAACGATAATCTCTTCTATACCCTTTTCGCGAAGATGGCGAATCTGACGCTCTATAAGGGTTTCACCCTTTACAACAAGAAGTCCCTTCGGCTTCTCAAAATTCAATGGAATAAATCTTGTGGACATTCCTGCCGCCAATATAATAGCATTCTTAATGCGATGTGCATTAAGAACATCTCTTCCATTTTTAGTGAGTGAGTAGCCTTTAAGCATTCCATTCTTCTGTAAAGATGAAATTGCATTACTCACCTCATCAGCGCCTTTATAAAGTTCACGCGCAATTCCAGCAATATCCACACTTTCGTGTTCCGAAATCAAACGCAAGACATCAAATTGTAGCTTGTTCATATCCCTTTTCTCCTCGTATTTTAAAATAGAATTTAACTTATATTCCTGAGTTATTTGAAAATCAGCTTACATGTTATGTTCATCCACAACCTCTGGATTCTTTATCGCATAGTATCCATGGTGTGGTTTACGATCTTGCTCTTTCGGAAATTTCATATAGTCTCCATAAATATGTCGTAAAAATTGGTCATACCCTTGTGGGGCTCTATACTTTTTTCCCTCAAAGTCCACAAGAACATATTTATCAAACAAGGTTCTTTCGTATATGCAAACATCTCCACCGTTGCCCCAGACAGCATTACCTACATACTTTGAGGTATCATAAGGCTTTTTACGTGCTTGCTTTTTTAGCTGAGCAATAAAGAAATCCTTTCCAATCGCTTTTGAAAGTAAAAACACAGCTGGCTTAATTATCTTCCGTATCTTTGATTTTGTAATTCCTTTTTCAAGATGAACCCTCGCCGCCTGAAAACATAAAGAAGAAAGATAATCTCCTCTACGCTCAAACTTTACAGCCTCTTCCCAAGTATCACCCATTCCATCATATGGATAAATATCTATGAAGGCACCCATTCCATATGGTTTTTCATTTTCCATAACGATACGATATCTGTCATCTGACACCCTGGTAATCATGTAGGGATATTCCTTATTTAGGTCTGGCGTGAAAATTTTTAGGTTTGGAAATTCTTCCCTATGATTCACAAAGTATTCCACAAACCTATCATGGTCTGGTCTCGGCATCATGATATCCAAATCATCATCCCAAGGAATAAATCCTTTATGCCTTACTGCTCCTATTAATGTTCCAAACACCAAATAATAACGATACCCCTGTTCATCACACACTTTAGAAACAGCATCTAATATTCCGACGGCTATTTTTTGATTTTCTTGAAGCGATAACTTTTCCATATCTCAATCATCCGATCCCTTAAAAACTTTTCTTTTTATATTTTTAGTCTAGCTATGATAGCAAGGTGAGCAAAAATATATTGCATCAAAATCTTTATCGATGTAATCATTCAATGCGAATTTCAGATATAATCTTTTCAATAGCTCCATAATCTCCAAGCTCATCGTCCATACAGGAAAGGATTATCCGTACTTGATCCTCTGTAATTGGATCGCCGCTAATTGTCACGCTTAATATATCATTCACGGCAGCCACAATATTAGATTTGGTGGGTTTAGCCTTAAGTTTCTCACACAAACTGTGAGCGTATTCCTTCATCGCCATATCCCGCTTCCTCCTTTTCAACTATTGCAAAACACTTCCTCGTACCTATTACTAATCTTTTCCCAGCTATACGCCTCAGCAATCCGCTTCTTAGCTTTTACGCCCATAGCAGCTCTCTCGGCTTCTTTCATCTGGTCAGCCTTATCAATCAGCGCCGCCAGACTTCCATTATCCTTACTCCAGTAAAGTGCACTATCCTCAGCTACTTCCTTATTAAAGCCAACATTCAGCAGCAGGTTCAAATCCGTACTGCCCAGAGCTTCCAGCAACGAAGGGTTCGTTCCACCGACCTCATGACCGTGGAAGTACCCATAAGCGTTCTCGCGAATTTTCATGAGAAATTCCTGATCATACACAGTTCCAACGAATTTAATGCGCTTATCTGAACGGAAATGCAACTTTTCTTCCAGCTCATCAAGGAACTTTGGATTCGTGTTTGTGATAATAATGAAGTCCTTTTTACTCTTGCTTTTCATAAACTCTGCTATCATCGTCTCGTAGTTGTTTTCCGGAACGAATCTGCCGACAACCAGGTAGTAGTTGTGAGCAGAAAGCTGCTTCCGCTCATACCAATCCATCAAACGCTTGCTGTCGTCGGAGAGTGTGGACTTCCTTGTTTCTGCGCCGTAAGCGATGAATGTTGTGTTTACTTTCTTCTTACTTGTGTCGTATGAGCTGTGTATGTACTTCTCGATGGTCACAGAGTCGCAAATCACAAGATCAGAATTCTTGACCATCATTCTTTCAGATTCCTTCCAGTACTTCCGTACTGGTGCTGACCACTTGGCCCTCATCCACTCGTGGCCATCCGGATTAAGATATACACACCCTCCGAGCCTGTGAATCTCCCGATAGTAGTGCTTCATGAACGGTCCAATACGGCACGCCATGATGTAGACGATAGGATGCTGGATGTTCTGCTCTTTAATAATCACTATGCTCTTCTTCAGCGAAGCCACGTCATAGTAAATGGCCTGTGCCGAGCCAAGCTTCTCAGGAACATGGATTTTGAAGCAGTGAGCGTTGTGATAGGTGAATTCCACAACCTGACCGTCTTTAATCACACGCTCACTCACCCCAGCCAGTGTCCTCTCATCCATGCAGCCGGGGCCGTTGGCCTTACATGCCACATGGTACTTGATGCTCTGGTCATTCTGGTGGTACTCGGTCAGCTTATTGATGAAAGTCTCGTAACCGCCATATGCACCGAGCGACTTTGCTCCTACCAGGAAGACGTGCTGGACGGGGCGTTCCGACTGAGAATGCTGCCCGCTATTTGATTTTCTCAATTCTTTTGATTCCTTCATATCTATATACTCTAAATTCCAAATCTGTCTTGTGTCTAACGTCTGCTTTACCGTCTGCTCTCTTTCAACAGCAGCCATACGATAATGGTTCTGCTCTTCTCGAACGTCTTGAAATACCATCGATGTGCACACCATACTCTACTGATATTAGTCACACCGCACCCTTCTTCCCCAATACAGCGTATACTGTTCTTAGTAGAATTTTTATATCCAGCCACAGACTCCATTCCCGGATATACCTGGTATCCAGATTTACGATTTCTTCGAAGTCTGTGATGCTGCTTCTTCCGCTTACCTGCCACATGCCTGTGATGCCGGGCTTGATTGCGAGTCTTGCCCGGTGATGCAGTTCATACTGCGATACCTCCCCTGGTAGTGGAGGCCGTGTTCCCACGATACTCATATCTCCTTTGAGGACATTAAAGAACTGTGGGAATTCATCGATACTGGTCTCCCGGATAATATGACCGATTCCGGTTTTCTTTGTCCCATCCGGCAGGACTTTGTTTCCGATGACACGCGGATCGAAGTCCATCTTGAACATTCTCCCGTCGCCCATCTGGTTCTGGCTCATCAGCTCCTGCTTACGAGCCTCCGCATCCATATACATGCTGCGGAATTTATATATTTTGAATCGTTTTCCGTTTCTTCCTATCCGTTCCTGAGAGAAGAAGATCGGTCCCGGAGAACTGATATAGATTGCCGGTGCTACGAACAGGAATAGGATTCCTGTAATCACACATCCAACCAATCCTCCCAGGATATCCATCAGTCTCTTCAACATCAGCTGTATAGCCGATGCTGAGTTCAGGCTTGTGGTTAATACGGTATAAGAAGCAATTTTTTCAACGAATTGTCTCCGATAATCATTATTCTCAATTCCTGTCAAATTGAGGTGAACCGTTACTCCCGTCTCTTCGATCTTTTCCATCATTTCCATGGGATATTCAACCGTATTCGGCAGAACAATCAGCACCTCATCGATCCACTGCTGACAGATATATTCCGGAACGCTTCCTCGATCTGCTACGACAGGAACTCCGCCGAGCATCTGTCCGATGGCTTCACGATCCACGATAACCAGTCCGTGAATCAGGAATTGGCCATTGCTTTCTGTCTGTACCTGACACACCACCTCTTCGGCCTGTGATAACGTGGTTACAAGCAACAGGGATTTATAATTTCTGTGCCGGCTGCTGCTCTTCATCATATGCTTCCATAAGAGGCGTACGCCTAAGGTAAACACGAAGTACAAAAGAAGCGTTACTGCAAAGGTAAACCTGGAATAGGTACTTCCCTCCTGCACGGCAAACAGATACGCCAGCGCAATCATTCCTACGCAGATACAGTTTTTTATAGTGGAAGAAAATTCATGATATAGCTTCCTCTGCATCACCTGATGCAGGGAATTCAACAGGAAAATAGCAGTCAAATCAGCCATTTCCAGTACGATTGCCATGTTTCGATAAACAAGATAATAATAAGGGTTAATTCCTTCTCCCCGAATGATATAAGAAATACAAAAAGCGAATTGCAGACAAAGCATGTCAAGCAATATGAAATCAATATGTTTCAGCCATCCTTCCGGCTCCCTTTTGTACATATGGAAAAATCCCCCTCGTATCCTGATACCGTCTAGTGCAATACGTCTGGCGGTATTTTTTCTACATCATCAACGCTCATCTGCACGGAAAGCAGTTCTCCAAACAGTTCCATCTCAACATCAATGGTTCTTTTCCGTTCATCAACACCAATTACCTTCAAAGTCTGATCCCCACAGATGCCCTGGGTATTGATGACATAATCACCGGGCTGTATGCCGGTGGCAGATAATACGCTGTTTCCTTTTGCGTGGCAGGCACTCTCAATGTGTTTCCTGCGCAGCCTTTTCTCTTCCTCAATCCACGGAATCTTTGCATCCTTTTCTGACCACAGACCGAATTTCATTCTCCGCATCTGTCCGAAAAGTAGAATTTCTGCAACGGCTCTCCTATGAGAAAGATCCAGTTTAATGATATAATCCTGATACTGTTCTAATGGTCCTATAATTGCTGTGACTCTTCCATTTGAGTTTTTCTCAATATAACTGACCCTCATAATTCCATCCGTGTAAATGCTGCGTAAGAATTGTTCTTCTTCCTCACTCACAGGGATAAAGGTCTTTTCTTTCTGATTGCTCTGATCCAGCTGATCAGACAGCATAATCGCAAGCTTGGGAATTTTCCGAAGCTCTTCATATACTTCATCCGGACGGTCGGTCTTGATAAACACATAACCGGCGAAGGTTTTCCTGACGCTGATGTGTCCAACGCCTTCCTTGCGCCAGACATCTTCATACAACGGTACAAAGCAGCGTTCAAATAATGTCTGATCCATCCTCTGATTAATCCAGGTACATACCTGCTCTTCCTGCCCATTCACTGTCTGAATTACATACCACATGATAAGTTCGCTCCCGATTTTTTTGATATAGCTTCGCCATTGCCGCAGTGTCAGCTCCGACGTAAGCCATTCTTTATGATCGTTCGAAACTTCAGGAAGCATATACTACTCAGAAGATTTCTCACTGTCTTATATCTTTCAGAATCCTGCAGACATCACTTGCATCCGCGAAAAGGGTACACGGATAGAAAGCTGCCGGCATGATCTGAATCACCTTTTTATTTAACGTCTGCGCCGGTGGGGACCGGCGCAGACAAATCCCCACACTTATTTATAAATCTAGATTCATTTTGTCATCTGAATTCCGGCGTTTCCACCTTATTCAGATAACGGATTAGTTCTGAACGAACATTACAGGACCGGACTGTGTCAGGTCGAGTACGATATGGTCGAGTCTGATTTCCTTAACGGTAACCGGAACCCATTCACCATTTACAAGCTGTAATACTGTAACATTCTCTGTTCCGGCTAAGCCTTTAACATAGAAGTTAACGGTTACAGTGTTTCCTTTTGCTACAGGAAGCTTCGCATTAACGAGGTTAAGGATCTTTCCTGTTGCTGCTGTCTTAGCAGCTTTAACGGTTGCAGCGTCAACCTTTCTTAAGATAACAGTCATATTGGTTGCTACACCATTAACGATGATCTTTCCGCCCTGCCCTACTGGCAAAGTGTCAGTAGCAGAGAGTCCTGGAGTAGATACAATCGCATTGTTTGTGTATTCACCAACAGACATGCTTACTTCAGCTGCTGCTGTTTCGACAGCGCTGTTCTGTGCGCTCTGTGTAGATGCTGCTACTACTGCACCTGCTGACGGTGAAGGAGCTGCGCATACTGCCATAGGCATTACAAGAACTGCTGCTGCAGATACTAATGCAATAAGTTTCTTCATTGGACCAATTCCTCCCTTCTTGCAAAATTAAGTGTGGTTTATATCAACATCCTTCGATGCAGATATCAGTACATTACTCTTCGTCCTCAAAATCATATACGAAGTCGGTTCCATCGAATATCATACGGTCCATGCTTGCCACGCCTGCATTTACAAGTCCTGCCATCACAACGAACTGTCGGTCTCCTGTTGTTATTCCATCGAGTGTCAGAAGGAAATGTCCGGCTGTGATGTCCTCCCAGCCATCCCTCTTATTCATAGTCATGTCTCTTCGGTCATAGTAATCCGCAAGATATGCATTGCACCCCTGATAGGTGGTATAGTCGTATCTTCGCAGAATATCACTGCCCTCATCATAGTAGGCAGCATAAATACTGTATGTATACACATTATCCGGCGTGTAAATATAGAGTGCCTCATGCTCATTAAAGGAATCAGGCTCTTCAAACTTATGCAGTTCATAGAAAAGATCTCCTTCCTTCTGATCCTTTCCATGAATCACGGTATTGAAGTCACAGAGGTTTGTCTGATTCGGAATCTCGATATAAAGAGCCCCTGCCTCTCCTTCCTGTCCATCTGCCATATGATTCTGATAATAAGTATCCGATGTAGCACTCTGCAAAAGCGGCCGGTCAATATCCGTTCCCGGAATATACAGCCATCCCCAGATCTCCGGATTTTCTTCCTGTAAGACCGTGAAGTCAATCCGTCCGTCCTTCGCTGTTTCAAACTGAAGTCCGGTACGATTTTCTTCTGCCTCCGGTGTACTCTCTGATACACTCTCTGATGTCTGCTCTTCCGTTCCTGCTGTATCCTCCCTGTTGTCTGTATTAGAAGATCCGCATCCACTGAATGCTCCCAATATCAGCAGGATACTCACGATTACAGTCGTTAATTTACTTATTGTTTTCTGTCTGATCTGATTTTTCATTTCTGATTTTTTTACACATCTCATCGTTGGTTTCTTTTGATACCTCTTGCTGTTTTCTGAATATCCTTTATGCTTCTTATGCTTGTACTTGTTATGCCTGTACTTCTCTGTTATCTGCAATTACTGCTCCACCGGCTCATAGAATACCTTTAGAATCAATTCAAACAGATCGGTCTCATCCACATAAAACTCCTCGAATACATCCCCCTGCTTTGTTTCTCCCTTCATGGTATAGAGATAATTCTCATCGAAGCTGTAATCCTTTGCTATGGATACCAGATAGGTCATCTCATCCACCGTCAGACTGGTAACAGTCTGCGGAGCGATCGACTGATATACGGAAATCGGAAATCCAATGTCTTCCTTTGTCTTTTGCTTTACCTTCTGCAAATACGTCGTAATAAACTGCTTCTGACGCTCCAAACGATGATCCGCAGAACCGAACTCCTTCGTATCACGATTATGAATATAGGCAAATGCAAGATCACCTTCCAGATGAACCTCCTCACCCTCCTTAATTACGGTGCTGTTTCCACTCTTAATATCCTCCAGTGCCACTACATCCACACCACCTACCATATCCGTAAGCGGTCCGATGGCATCCATATTGATGGCAGCATAACCATGAATCGGCATTTCATAGAACAGATGCTGTACGGCATTCACCTCATACTCACAGCTTTCTTCCACTCCATTTCCAAAGCCATGCTGCACGGCAATCTGTGCCTTCACGGTATTCACAAAGGAACCGTTATTATCATAAACAGAAACATCCGTCATGGTATTCCGGTTAATCCCGATAACACTTAAGGAATCATCATGTGGATTTAATACCACCAGGAACAGGGCATCGGCCTGTCCGCCGTTTGTTCCTTCCGCTACTTCCTTCACATCCTTCGTCTTATCAATTCCCATAATAAGGAATGTCAGAATATCCTCGTTATATGCATAAACCTGACCGTTATACTTCACCCAGCCTTCTTTCCAGCCGGCGGATTCTTCTTCGGTCGGCTGCAATTCAATCACCACCGGCGCATTTTCAAGCTTTGGCGCCGCAATCACATTGCTGCGCAAATTCGCCTTACCAATCGCTCCCACAATCAGGAACGCTGCAAATGCAACTGCAAGCAGTCCCGTAATCGCAGCAAGCACAGTCAACGCAACCACCTTGCGTTTACGCTTCTTATCGCGCTTCACCTTTTCCGGATCCAGAATCTGTGACTTCTCCAGATTCGCCACACGGTCTCTTCTATTTTTCTTGTTCGTTAACATGTTGCCCACAATCTCTCACCCATCATTCTGTCATTCTTATTTGTCATCTATCTAAACTATTTGTATAATTTGCGGTTTTTGATAGTTCTTTCACAATCAGTGCAGCCGGCGGAATATCACAAGCAGACCTTTCGCAAAGCTTCCGTCATATATGACTACTTCACATGCACCGTCACACTCACCGGATCCGACACATTCCCATCAGAGTCTGTCGTCGTCAGCGTTACGGCATGATCTCCCCTGGCATTGACATCATATTTGGACGCCTTCAGATTCTTAAATAACGTCTCATATCCATCCTTATCATCCTGAAAGCTCCCAACCGCATCAATCCATGCCGGAAGCTGCCCGGCGGTCGCATTTACGGTAGTACTCTTTAAGATAATTTTCGGATTTCCGGCCTTGGCAGCAGCTTCCTCCTCCTGCCGTCTCCCCGCTTCTTCCTGTTGTCTTTGCTCTTCCTCTTCCTGTGCCTTCCGGTCCGCCTCTTCCTGCTCTTTACGGCGTTGTTCCTCTATATCCGGTGTCGATGATACGGAAGGAGAACTTTCAGCTTCTGTATCCTCTTCCGGCGTATCTTCTGCATTTGCTGTGGCCTGTAGTTCTTCTTCCTGTGCATCTGCAGGTTCCAAAGTCTCCGGCTCACCCGGAAGCGCTCCATCCATGTCTCCGTCAAATCCTGCCATTCCGATATCCTTCATAGCATCTCCGGTAGCTTCGTTTACTGCTTCAAACACTCTGGATGCTTTCGCCGCATTTCCGTCAAGATCCGTTACCGCATAATAAACAATGGCTCGGTTTTCATTCTTATTCTGAACAATCTTTTCTACTACGATCCGGTCTGTGACATCTCCGTCCTTGGCATCTACAGCGCCCACTCCCTGCAGAAGCTTCTCATTGTCAATGCCACTGTAATAAATCAGGTCATTTCCGGAAAAAGAAATTACCGGCGGTTTCCTGTCCTTATTAAGCAGCAGCACCACACAAACGGTAATCAATATGATATTTAAAACGGTAAAAACAACTGCCCATTTTCCACTGTCTTTCATACTTTTATTCCTCTGTCACATTTATTCCGGCTGTAATTTTTCCGACAGCATATACTGTTCGCGCATCTTTTCAAATCAGCTCAGACTACAAATTTATCTCTTCTAAGTCAGAACCTCTATCCAGCATCTCATCCAGATTCAGATCCGATTCTGCACTTTCTTCTACTGTCGAATCCATCGGACGCTTCTCGGTTAATTTTCTTGAAGCACGCATTCCTGCTTCTGCTCCGGCTTCTTCCGCTCCCTGCCTGCTCAGATCTGTTGTCTTCGCATGTACGCCTTCATTTCCGTATTGTCCGTAATATTTTCCATAATATTTGCCATAGTATTTACCATAATGACCATAGCTCTTCGTACTCATATCCACCTTGTTAAGAACGACACCCAGGATACGGCTTTCTGTCTTGTCAAGCTGTGCTTTTACATTTTGTGCAAATTTATAACTGATCGCATTGTTCTCAATAACAAGAATGGTTCCATCACACTTCTTGGCAGCAACTGCTGCATCAATTACACTCCCAAGCGGTGGAGTATCCACAATCACATAATCAAACAGTTGCTTTGCTTTATTAATCAGGCTTTCAAAATTTTCTCCGCCAAGAAGTTCACTGGGGTTAGGTGGAACGGGGCCTGCAAAGATCATGTATAACTTGGGGAAGTTTGTTTTACAGATCACATCACTCAGTTTCTCCCGTCCCACCAAAATGTGAGTCAAACCCAGGCGCACTGCACCTGTTTTGTATCTCCCTACTAATACAGACTTACGCATATCAGCATCGATGAGCAGAGTCCGTTTCCCTGCCTCCGCAAAAGCCTTGGCAAGTTCCATGGCAACCGAGCTTTTTCCTTCATTCGGAGTACAGCTGGTTACGGCGATTACCTTCAAGTCTGCGCCACTGAATTCAATGTTGGTACGCAATGTTTTGAATGCTTCTTTAATCCGGTAATCCTCAGATTTATCAAATCGTAAAGATACATGCTGCATGGTTAACTCATCCATGGTCATTCTCCTTATCTTCCCGTGCTTCTCTATGTTTTCTTCGTGATCCCATCCGGGATCATCCCGTTATTCCTTAACACCTTACTTACTCTGTTTATGCTTCTTCTTTTTCTTTTTGGAATTGACCTCATCTTCCTTCATGGGAATCAGTGCCAGTGTGCTTAAGCCCAGATACTTCTCAATATCATCCGACGACTTAATCGTATCATCCATGAGATAACGAATCAGAATTATTGCACTGATTCCAAGACATCCAAGCAGTCCTCCGATAAGTGCCCATTTTGAGCAGCCCGGGGATGCCTTTTCGGTTGGCATATTGGCCGTCTCTGCTACATTAACTGCGTCAATGTCCATAACATTCTGAATATGGGTGCTTGCATTTTCTCTTACAGAATTCGCTATATTCATTGCCTGCACCGGATCGTGATCCTCTACGGTAATCGAAACGATTCGCGTATCACTCGGCGTTGTTACATCGATCTTCTTAAGCAGATCTTTGTATTCCATATTTAAACCAAGCTCCTGAATCACAGCCTCCAATACATAACGGCTGTTGATCAGCTCCGCATAATCCTTCGTAAGCTGTGTCCCCAGCTGCACGTCACTGTAGGTAACAGAAGAACTGTCGCTCTTATTTAAAATATATATTTTGGTTGTAGACTTATACGTCGGAGCAATTATGAACTTGCTTAGAGCAAAACAGCTGAGCGCACAAAAAAGACCGATACTTAAGATCAGCCACACATGTCCCCACAGGACATAAAACAACTCCACAAGATCAATTTCTATTTCATCACGTTCATTTTGATTTTCCATGAAGTTCTCCTTGGTAATTTCTCACATTAATCATCTGACAGGATTCATCAGAGAATCTCATTTCGTATAACATGTTCCGGATTATTCACAAAAATATCCTCAGCATATTGATTCCCATATTTGTGAACAATATAATCCGCACATTTCTTTAATTCCGGTGCCCGTTTCTTCGTGTCATGTGCATCTGTTGCCACAAAATGTACCAGCTCCTGCTTTAACAGCTTTCGTGTAAAGCTCTTCATTCCAAACCCCACATTACCCATTACACTTCCGGCATTCACCTGAATATACGCGCCCATTCCTGTCAGATCTTTGATACGTTCAACATGATCTGCCAGACACTGATATCGCTCCACATGTGCTATAATCGGGAAATAACCTTCAGATAAAAGGTCATAGACACCATTACGCAGATAATCGTAATCATCCATTGGAGCAAATTCCAAAAGTACATATCTGGAATCCGCCATCGTCCTTGCCACGCCGCCATGCAGCTCCTGTGCAAGTTCCATACGATAATAGAGCTCATTTCCTCCGATTAGTTCAATTGACAATCCGGTTCTGCTCATCTGCTCCTGTAGTTGTTTAATATAGACATTCATACTGGGGATGTGAATATTGTGTCGTCCAGGTTTATTATGTGGTGTGACAATGATAGTACGGATAGCATTTTGCTGTGCAATCCGTAACATTGCAAGACTTTCCTCCATAGACTTGGATCCATCATCAACCCCAGGCAAAATATGGCAATGAATATCAATCAGATCCATATTTTCATCCTTTTCCCTTTTTTATGTATGCTATTTTCAATATCTTCCTATAATATATTATGCTATTAATAATATATTTTCAAGACATATTTTGCATGAAAATAAATTCTATTACGATAAAATCTTATAAATTATGTTCAATTTTATCCTCTCACGAAAATTTATACACTTTTTATAGTGCATTTTCTTTTTTCTCGATATTTATTGTGCTTTTTGTATGTTTTAGAGGGGTATTTTCGGATACTATAGAGATCAAGAGGTTTGGAATCTATACATATCATAACATTGAGCCCCGATGGGCCGGCAGAAATCTACAGAAAGGAAAGTGGATGATCACAGGAAATAAAAACCGAACATTAGAACAATATCTGAAAGAACTGCGTAAATCCTGCAACTATTCCCAGGAGTTTGTTGCATCGCACTTAAACATTACGCGTCAGACATACTCACATTACGAAACCGGGCGGATCACTCCACCTGTTAATTCCCTGTACAATCTTGCCAAATTATATGGAATTCCGGTGGAGAACCTTTTAAATTTAGTAGTCACCTATAATATTAATATGGATTTTGCACGAACCATACAACCAACGAACATGAATTGTCCTGATGAAATCGAGGCATTTGTTGAATATACCAACGATCCACAAATTCGCAACAAATTGAAATACCTCAATCGTGATGAACGTCTGCTCTTATATTATTTTCAGTTACTGGATCTGCGTGACAAAGAAGACATTCTGGACTTTATGAAATTAAAATCCCACAAACGTCCACATGTACCTGATGAAAAACGTGATTAGAAAAACCGTGGCTTCCGCCACGGTTTTTAACATTCTTATTTATTATATTTCTCAAGACATTCGGTTAATTCTGATATACAAACGTTTCTTCATCTTTCATCGGATAACAGATCAATTCTTCTGCGTCCAGATCTTCCCTGTGCATGTCCACTGCCGTAATCTGATGATTCTGGTAAGTGGTGTAATAATAAATTCCCCTGGAAGCATTCATGCAGGAGGTATAAATCGTGATTTCATATTTTCCGTCCGTCACCTCACAGCACCCTCTCTGTTGTTCTACCGATCCCAGAATATGGAAGAACTGTCCGACACTGTCCTCCTCTCCCTTTCCGGATACTGCATGCATTCTTGTATACGCCACACGTACAAACCGGGACATGGATGACAGATCCCCCGGCATTCCCAATGCTCCCATACCTCTGCTGTAGGCCTGCAGCGGAACCTCCTTTGCAAAATGGTTCTCCGGCTGCTTTTCCGAAAGATGCATGTAATTGTTAAGATTAAACATCTGCATTTCAAAGGACGGATTGTTCGTCAGGACTCCCACCGGATTGTCATGGATCTTTAGTCCGTCTGCCATGGATTCCACCACAATGGATCCTGTTTCATCTGCAATCATCCAGTGAAGCTGTGCTGTAGGGAACTGCTCACTGAACGGAGTTCCCACAAGATTCATGTCAGCAAGTGTTTCTTTTGCTTCCTTCAGATCTGCACACCGGCTTAAAATCCACGGAATAAATTCAAACTGTGCTATATTATGCTTGCCATCCTGAACCTCTGCATAGACCGCATTTCCTACGAAGTTAAGTCCGGCCATACCGAGTCCCTTTTCATTCACCGCATCATAATAAAGCGGATACCCTTCTGCCACATGTGCCATTCCAATGATCGCATAGTGTGTATCAGGCATTCCGTCATGCCGGAATGCAAACGGATATTTCCTTGGCGTAATCGTGATCTGTTCTCCATAGGAAAATTCATAATCCAGAGTTCTTCCCATATAAAAGTCTTTTGTTTTATAAGTTGCTGCTGTACACATGATCGGTCCCTCCTTTTTGGTAATACCAAAGCTCTTTAAACAGTCTTTATCTTTATTTAATTAAGAAAGCAGAATACCTCTTCTCTTAGATATTCTGCTCACTGATGTTATTATAATTCGTACGGTGTAATCTGATATACAAAATAGTTAAGCCAGTTCGAATACAAAATGTTGCAGTGTGCACGCCATTCCAGGCAGGGTTTCTGCGTATCATCATCCTCCGGATAATAATTCTTCGGCACATCAATCGGAAGCCCCTTTTCCTTGTCACGCACATATTCCTTGTGCAGTGTATAACGGTCATACTCCGGGTGGCCCATGACATAAATCTCCTTACCGCCTTCACTCATGCAAAGCAGAACACCGGCTTCCTCAGACTCTGCAAGAACCGTCAGTTCCTTACACTGATGAATATCTTCGGAAAGAACTGCCGTATGACGGCTGTGTGGAATCAGGAAATAATCATCAAATCCACGAACAAGCGGATTCTTGCGGTTCATCACCTTATGATGGTATACCCCGAATAATTTCTTAGGCAGCAATACCTTCTTTAATCCATAATGATAATACAGACCGGCCTGCGCTCCCCAGCAGATATGGAAGGTCGACGTTACATGCGTCTTCGCCCAGTCCATAATTTCGCACAGCTCCGGCCAGTAATCTACTTCTTCAAACGGAATCTGCTCCACTGGTGCCCCTGTAATAATCATACCATCATATTTTTTATTCTTTAGTTCATCAAAGGTATTATAAAAGCGATTCAAATGCTGGATCGGCGTATTCAGGGAAATATGACTGTTCATCTTCATAAACGTCACTTCCACATGCAGCGGTGTATTGGACAGTGCCCGTAACAGCTGCAATTCGGTATCCTGCTTCACTGGCATGAGGTTCAGAATGCAGACCTTTAAGGGACGAATATCCTGATGCATGGCACGATTTTCATCCATAACAAATATATTCTCATTTTCCAAAATTTCTTTTGCAGGTAATGCGTTCTGTACTTTAATCGGCATTGTACATATTTCCTTTCCCTGTTATATTGGCTGTCATTACCTCTGACATGCGATACTACTAATCATAGTCCTTTTCTCTTCTTTTGACAACCTCTGCTTTGGCGCAGTTTATCAGTAGATCTCCTTTGGCAGTTTATCAGTAGATAAATACCTTCAGAACCTTTCTATGAACTCATCCTCGGTCAGAATCGGAATGCCCAGTTCTTTGGCTTTCCTGTTCTTGCCTGAAGAGGACTCAGAATCATTATTAATAAGGAAGTTTGTCTTTGCGCTGACGCTTCCGGTCACCTTTCCTCCCTGCTGCTCCACATAGCTTTTAAATGCATCACGGTTCTTAAACCGGTGTACATCACCGGTAATTACAAAGATAAGCCCGGCACAGGTACCTCCTTCCGCACTGACAGCTTCCCCCTGTATAATACGAACCTCCTGCAAAAGGTGTTCCAGGGCTTCCTTATTCTTCGCAATCTGATACCACTCCATGACAGAACCAGACTTTTCCGGTCCGATTCCGTCAACATCTTCAAATCCCTGTCCGTTCTTCATCCGCTCAAGGAATCCATTAAAGCTCACACTTCCTACGATCTTCCTGGCGGCATCGACGCCGATCATGGGAATACAGAGCGCATATATGAAGTTCACCGCTTTCACTTCCCGGCTCTTTTCAACCGCATTCAACAGGTTTTCACAGGATTTATCTCCGAATCCCTCCATATTGCGGATTGTTTCAGCATGCTGTCCCAGATGATAAATGTCGGCAAATTCATGTACAAATCCTTCGTTCATAAACCGCAGCATAGTCTGAATTGATAAGCCATCGATATCCATTCCGGACTTGCTTACAAACCTGGTATATTTCTTTCCCTGCCTGGCGGTACAATCCGGATTCGTACAATGAAGTGTTTTCGTCCCGCTATTGCTGATATGGATCTGCGTCCGCGCACCGCATACAGGACATGTCTCCGGAATGTGGAAAGAGCCTTTTGCCTCCTTTACTGCAATGCACTTCGGAATAATCTTATTTGCCTTAATAATTTCCAGGGTGCATTCTTCTCCGATTCCAAGTCTCTCCATTTCACTGATATTACAAAGGGAAGCACGGCTCACCGTCGTTCCCTCCAACTGCACCGGTTCAAAAACAGCTACGGGAGAAATTGTTGATGCAGCGCAGGACCATTCTACATAGCGGAGCTTTGACGTTGCAGAAACATCCGCCCATTTAAACGCAAATCCGGCACGTGTCGCATGATGACCGGTTACCGATCCGGTAGCAGCATACACGGTGTCATCATAACAGATGACCAGTCCATCCACCGGAATATCCATCTGCCCGCTCTCAACCTTATGCGTCCAACGTGCAATCACTTCATCCAGACTGTCCTCATTGCACCGTTCCCGTTCAACTGTAAGGAATCCTTCCTTATCCAGATAATCCATCTGCTCTCCGAAAGACCGGATTCCTTCTTCACGGTAAACCAGCGTGAATGCATGGAAATATACACAGCGTTCCTTTACCTTCTGCGGATCATCCAGGCTTAAGGTTCCGGAGGCAAGATTTCGCGGATTGGCATACTTCTCATCATCATCTTCGATCAGATCATTAATCATCTCAAAATCCGTATAGGAAATCGTTGCTTCTCCACGGACAACCATATGCCCCTGATAGGAAATCTTTAAGGGGAATCCCTTAATGGCATCTTTTAAAAAAGTAATATTATTTCCAACCGCACCGTTTCCCCTGGTTACAATCTTCGTAAGCTTCCCTTTATCATAGGTAAGAACCAGTGTCAGGCCATCCAGCTTCCATGACAGCCAGATATCCCGTCCTTCTGCCCACTTTTTCAACTCGGAGACCTGCTTGGTCTTCGCAAGGGAAAGCGCAGGGAATTCATGCGGTTCACGGTTTCCTCCCGTTTCCTCTGCTCCGGTATTCTGCGTCGGACTATCCGGAAGAATATAACCGGTTTCCTGTTCTAATGCCGTCAGTTCATCAAACATAGCATCCCATTCATAATTTGACATTTTCTCTTCCTGCCCCTGATAGTAGGCACCAGATGCCTCATTCAAAATTCCGACAAGCTCTTCAATTCGTTTCTTCTTAGTTTCCATTTTGGCAATCTCTTTCTTTTATATTTCAGCTTAAATAAGAATTATATCTCTTATGCAAACTGAATTTTGCAAGTTTTCCTGCAAGTCATTCTGTTTTACTTTCAGGCGGTTATTTCATAATTCCCGTTCTCATTCGATTTCTACTCTTTTTCATAAAATGAAACCTGTTTTTCTATTTGTCGTTTCCTAACAAGATCTTGGGTCACAATCCCTCACAGATCTCTTCTATTGGTAGACCGCATCGTATAACGCTTGTAATTCCGCCCCGAGTATCTGCCGATATTCTCCTTTTTTTAACTTTGCAAGTTCGATATTTACCACACGAATACGCTTCAGTTCCTTCACTTCATACCCAAGTGCTTTCGACATTCTGCGTATCTGTCTGTTGACTCCCTGGGTCAGTATGATACGGAAAGTAAACTTGCCGATCTGCTCAGCTTTGCACGGTCTGGTTTTTATTTTTAACTCTGGAAGCCAGACTCCCTCTCCCATCTTTTGAATGAAATCCTCTGTAATTTCTTTATTTAACTTTACGATATATTCCTTTTCGTGTCCGGCACTCCCCTTCATCATGGCATTAATCAGCTCACCATCATTCGTGAGAAGAATCAGTCCTTCCGAATCCTTGTCAAGGCGCCCTGCATAAGTCACTCTCACCGGGAACCTTACCATATCCGTAATTTTCCTGTCTGCGAAGCGATCCCGTTCCGTACAGGTTACTCCCACCGGCTTATAATAGGCCAGAACCACTTTATCATTCTTTCCATGAATGCTCTTTCCACGCACTAAAATGGAGTCCTCTGCCGAGACACGCATTCCCATGGCTGCGGGTTTTCCATTCACCGTAACCAGTCCCTGATCAATGAGACTGTCTGCATCTCTCCGTGAACAGACGCCACAGGATGCCAGATATTTATTCAAGCGTTCTTTTTCCATATTCCTGATATCCCTGATCTTCCTTATCTTTCTGTATTTTAATCTTTCTGTATTTTAATCTTTCTAAATTTTAATCTTTCTATGTTCTTAAGCTTTGCATTCTTTACATGTAACTCTTATTGTTCATTCGTGATTTCATTTCATACAGCTCCTATAAATTCATCAATGATTCCGTTAACTCAACTTCTACCATGATCAACGATTTCAGCACATAAACCATTCCGGTTCTCACTGTTCACTCAGTTCATTAATAATTTCAATTTCACTTCACAACATACTGCTCATACTTCCCGGCATCGGCATGATGGCAATTCACACGAAGCCGTGTTCCTTCAGGTTCATAGGACTGTTCCAGAATCTGTGCATTTTCCTGCAGATACGAAACAATGCTGCCCTTGTCATAGGGAATCAGCAAGCGAACCTCCTCATAATCTGCATAAACTCTCCTGATAATTTCCTTTACCAGTAATTCGATGGATTCCGGCTGCCTTGCACTGATGTAAATCTTATTCGTTCCTGCTGTTCTCGGATATGTGTTTTCCCCAAAAGACATCTGTTGCAATTCTTTTTCCTGATCCGGTGTCTTGTGAAGCTGCAGCATCTGATTCTGTGGATTCTGATCCTGCAATTTCTGGTTCTGTAGTTTCTGGTTCTGTAGTTTCTGCTCCTGCTCCATCTGGTTCCGTGGCTTCCCGGTCGTATTCGCTGTATTCGTGAGCCGATCGGCCTTATTAAAGACAATCAGCATGGGAATATCTCCAGCCCCCAACTCCCGCAGGGTCTCTCTCGTAGTCTCCATCTGTTCCTGATACCCGGGGTCAGAAACATCCACGACCTGTAGGAGCAGATCTGCTCCTTTAATTTCCTCCAATGTCGAATGGAATGCCTTCACAAGACCATGTGGAAGCTTATGAATGAACCCGACTGTATCCGTTAGCAGAAAATCCTGATTATTTCCGGTGTTGATCCGCCGGATTGTCGTGTCCAGTGTTGCGAAAAGCATATCCCTTTCCAGCACCTTTTTCTCTTCATCCCCTACAAACCGTTCGACCATATGATTCATAATGGTCGATTTTCCTGCATTCGTATAGCCAACCAATGCTACCAGAGGAATTCGGGATTGTCCCCTGCGCTTTCTCTGTGTTTCACGTTCTCTGGAAATGGCATCCAGTTCTTTACGCAGTTCACTGATACGGTGCTCAATGTGACGGCGGTCAAGCTCCAGCTTTTTCTCTCCGGCACCACGGCTGCTCATACTGCCACTGGTTCCTCCCTGTCTGGTCAGTGCCTCATGCATTCCAACAAGACGCGGCAGGAGATATTGCAGCTTGGCTGTTTCTACCTGTAACCTGGCTTCCCGTGTTCTGGCTCTCATCTCAAAAATATTGAGAATCAGGGTTGTTCGATCAATAACAGGTGTTTTTAATTCATTCTGCAGGTTTTTGATCTGGGAAGGCGTCAAGGTATCATTAATTAGAATAAGCTGCGCATCCAAAGCCTGCGCAGCATCCCGTACTTCCTGTACCTTTCCGGTTCCAATGTAAAGTGCTTTATGCACGAATTCCATTCTTTGGGTAACCGTCCCAACCGGTTCCATGAAACACGCCTTCGCCAGTTGTTTCAATTCTTCCATGGAGTTATCAAAATTCTGTTCTTCTCCCGTATCTACTCCGACGAGCAGTACCCGTTCCAATTCTCTATTCTGTTGTTCCTCTAAAAAAATATCCCAATACTCTTCCATAGCACCTCTTATGAAATTATCCAATTACTTATTATTGTATCCATTTACTTCTGTAAATGTTTATCTTCCCCATGCTTCAATGACACTGATATAAGGAATCAATTACCGAAAAGTAATTTTCAAATGTTTTGCGGCAGCATCCCGGATTCTTAATCACAATATTTCCCGTTTTTAATCCCGGAAGTGTAAATGCCATTGCCATCCGGTGATCGTCATAGGTTTCTATTGTTATGTTTCCACGTTCTGTTATACTTTCACGCTCTGCTACACTTTTACTTTCTGCTGCACTTTCACTCTCTGCTGCGTTTTTACTTTCTGTTGCACTTTCATTCTCTGTTGCGCTTTCACTTTCTGTTGCACTTTCACATTCTATTGTACTTTCACCTTCCGCTACAATATGATCTTCAGGAACTTTCCCCCACGGAAAAATCTGAATTCCGTCAATCTCCGGAGCCTCTTCGCACCGCACTCCCATTCGCTGCAGTTCTGTCAGAATCGCACGGATCCGGTCGGATTCCTGAAAACGGATATGTCCGATATTGTGAATTCTGGTAACACGGTCTGCAAAAGGTGCAAGCGCAGCCAGTGTCATCGTCTGATCCGAAAAGTCCTTCATCGAAGTATCCACGCCATGCATTTCCGGCTCCTTCATAGTCAGCCGTATTCCTTCGGGCGTCTTCTCTTTCTGACATCCCATCTGTTCCAATACGTTCAGGAATTGAATGTCTCCCTGTAAGGATTTCTCCTGAACCCCCTTAACAATAACACTTGTTTTCAGTAAAGGAACCATGGCATAAAAGTAGCAGGCTGCCGATACATCCGGCTCAACTTCATATTCCGTAAGCCCCCATCCTTCCTGATGAGCAATCTCATAACAATTCTCCGTCTGCTTCACCTGAATACCAAACTGCTTCATCATAGCAAGTGTCATTTTAATATAGGATCCAGCGGTTCTGCTTCCGGTCAGATGTATCTTTAATCCCGTTGGAAGGAGGCATGCTGCCATCAGTAAGGCACTTGCGAACTGACTGCTGAGATTCGTATCAATAGTGATTTCACTCATCTCATTCTCTTCCTGTGCTACATCATTCCGGCATCTATCTTCTTCCGCTACCATCTTCTGTATTTTGTCTTTCTGTATTTTATCTTTCTGTTCTTCATCTTCTGTAAATTGCGAAGACAGTTCAAAGGGAAAATGATATTCTTCATTATTAAATCTAAATTCAACATTTAATTTCTCTAATATTTTCAGGATCGGCTCCATCGGACGCTTACGCATCTGTTCGGATGCATCCAGATAATAATTACCACCTGCAAAAGCCAGTGCAACCGTAAGAAACCGTGCCGCTGTTCCTGCACTTCTTACATTGATGGATGCCTCCGGGTTTGGAATCCTGCCATCCGTACCCTGAATGGTCACCTTCTGCTTTTCTTCCTTGATTTCTATCCGGAATCCTAGCTGGATCAGACAGTCTAAGAAGCCTCTGGTATCATCACTAAACAGGACTCCCGACAATACACACTTCTTACCAGATAGCGCAGCTAACAAAAACGCCCGGTTGGTAATACTTTTCGACCCTGGCACCTGAATAAGATACTCTTTCCTCGGATTCAGTTTTCTTACCTGATAACTATCTGCTTTTTCCATAAGTGTTCCCTTTCTTTGCTATCCTATTAACTATACTATTTTTTTCGTCTTATGCCAATCCTTTTTCAGGTTACTGTTAACTCCTGAATAATTATTTATTCTACCACTCTTTGCGTGTTACAATCCGTATGGAAACAAAATAGGATATGAAAATAATTACGGCTCCGATCCCGACAATTCCCACCACATATGCTGCATCCGGTATGGAAGTCAGAATTTTCTCAGGTGCCGGAATATGTGCCACGTAATTCACCAGATAAATAACTGCAAAGATAACCAGAAAAGCTGCAATATAAAAATATCTGCCCTTTTCTGCTCCATACTTATAAATAACCGGGAAAGATATCGAAAAGGCTGCCGCAAGAATAAATCCTGTCACAAACAAAGTATCTACATCAAAACCGGAAGTATTTATCATTGGGAATACCATGGCAATTCCTCGGATCAGCAAAGCCACGATCATTCCGGCAATTATGGTCAATAAAAAGAACAGATACTTTGCAGCCACCATTCTCTTTACTCCTCCCGGAGTTGTGAGATAAAACTTATTAAATCCACTGCTTTCATCCATGCTCATGGTTGTAATGCTCATCATCCCACCTAGAACCACCATATAAATCGACACAAATGATATATTTTTCATGCAGACTCCCCACACAGCCATCGCCAGAATAACGATCACATACTGTCTGGCAAATCCTTTTACATTGTATAAATCCTTTAACAATAATCCTTTCATTCTTATCGCACCTCGTCTCTCTTAACAATATAAAGCAAAATATCTTCAATGGAAGCATGATCCACAACAAATCCCTCCTGTTTCCATCCTGCCGCATTTTTTACCAGTACCTGGGCTCCATATGCATTTTCCATCTTTCCGATGATCTGCTCATCCGGAATCTCATTCCCTTCGACAAATCCTTTACCTTCTTGTCTGTAGGAACCTGAAGCTTCCTTAAATAAGCAAAATATTTCTTTTCCCTCCCATGTCCGGTAAAACTCATTCATAATATGATGAATCTCCTTTGCCGTGAACTCAACAGGCATATTACATTCATCAAAAATAACACCAAGCTGTTCCTTCCACTGATTGCTTCCATCCTCCTTTTCATTGCCCTCCATTGGATGTCCAAAGAGATAAATATCACCCGTTTCTTTATGTACTAAATTAAGAATTGCCTTAATGGTTGAACTCTTTCCGGCTCCGTTCTCTCCAATGAACCCAACAATTCCAGAAGAACATAATAAATCATTTGCAGCTTATTTGAAGTCGAAGAAATCCCTGCAGGAAACCGAACGCCATGTTCTTTCTAACATAACTCCGGATTCTACAGGGATTTTCGCCATACCTCTATTACTTTATTAACCGGTTACTTCACTACCTTATTACTTTATTATCTATTGCTTTATTTTCTTGTTATCTATATGCTTATGAGCTTTTCCTTCCATGATTTTTACAAGTACTTCTATACTACATCCTATCATTTCTGTACTGTACTTCTACTTATCTATGCTAATGTCCCTGTACTGCCATTATTTCTGCATCCCGATCTTCCTTCGCACAATCACAAAACAGATTACATGAACGGCTGCCGTCAACGTCCAGGTAATGGGATAGGAAATATACAGCGTCTGTAAGGTTCTGCTCCACTGAAATATCGTATAAATATAAACCACACGAAAAACACATACTCCCATTAAGGAAACAATCATCGGCATCACTGCATAGCCAAGTCCCCGAATGGATCCCACCAGTACATCCATAATTCCGCACAGGCAATACATGGTACAGATAATCGACAACCGTTCCAATCCATAAGCAATGACCTCAGGATCAGAAGAGTAAATTCCAAGAATCTGATTTCCTAACAGATAAGCACCATTGCCAAGAATCAGTCCAACCGCCGTTACAAATAAAATACACTCTGCCAAAATTTTATTGATTCTTCCATACTGTCTGCCGCCAAGGTTCTGACTTGTAAAGCTCACGGCTGTCTGATGCACCGAATTCATTGAAGTATACACAAACCCTTCTATATTCTGTGCAGCAGTATTCCCGGCCATAGCTACTGATCCAAAGGAATTTACCGATGACTGAATCAGCACATTGGATATGGAAAACAGCACACCCTGGACTCCCGCCGGAAGTCCGATCTGTGCAATCTTTCCAAGCATTTTCCAATGAATACGAAGCTTCGTCCATTCTACCCTGATACAGCCCTCACTCTTCATCAGGCAACGCATGATCAATGCCGCTGAAACGCACTGGGATATAATTGTTGCAAGCGCTACGCCCGCAACCCCCATATGAAAATTGATCACAAAAATCAGATTCAGAATAATATTAATCACGCCTGCGGCTGCCAGGAAATACAATGGTCGTCTGGTATCCCCAATTGCTCTTAATATTGCACTTCCGAAGTTATATAGCAGCATCACCGGCATTCCCACAAAGTAGATCCGCATATAAAGCACGGAATGACTAATGACATTGTCCGGTGTATCCATCCATTGAAGCAGTGGTTGTGCCAGTACAATTCCTATAAAAGCAAGCAAAATACCGCCAAGAATACTTACTACAACTGCAGTATGAACTGCTTCCTGTGCTTCCTGCTCCTGCTGTGCACCATAAAACCGTGCTACCAACACATTGACACCAACCGATAATCCAATAAACAGATTCACCAGAAGATTGGTCAATGCACTCGTAGAACCCACTGCCGCTAATGCCTCGTTACCGGCAAACTGTCCAACCACAATAACATCCGCCGCATTAAATAACAGTTGTAATATACCTGAAAGCATCAATGGCAGCGTAAATAACAGTATTTTTCGAAACAAAGGCCCATGGCACATATCGATTTCATAGGATTTTGTTTTTTCCATTTTATCCTTACCCTCAGATCATTATTGTAAATTTGTAACTATTCAGTACAGGTCGAAGCATTTACTGCTGAGACCGTAAGAAAATGATTCAGTAATGCAAAATCCCATCGCGAAGCCGATTTGGAATGGATTTTGCATCGTAACTGTGAAGGTACTGAACAGTTACGTAACTTTCGTCTCTATAGACTTTCCTCAAATTTGTCCAAAGAACCGGAACCACAGTACAGTGCCAGCTTATGCATCGTCATTTCCGCCAGATTTCTTCCTTCCTCACAAAGCTGTGCAATAAATCTTCCATACAGATCCAGCGTTTCTTCAGAATAAGAAAGAAGTTCTGCCTGCAGGCATTCTTCCGGAGAAACAGGAATTTCAGCAGAAAGGAACGCTCCTCGCAAAAAATCAGCTGACTTTGGATATCTGACAGCCAGTTCCTCCAGCCAGTCCATCCAGACCTTCATGATTTCTTCTGCAATCTCCTGTTTCACTAGAGTAATCTCCGGATTCCACCCCTTATCCTTCATCATCCGAAGATCATGAATCCGGCTTTTCAACATTTCTGTTGTCCAGCTTCCATAGATACTCTGCCTTGACATGGCAAACACCTCAAAGCTCTCCATTTTCCGGAAGCAGCGTCCTTCAACCGGATTCCCTGCTGTCTCCCATTCCAGTTCGATCACTTCATTAATCAGTGCCCTTTGAAAAGAACCTTCCTTCTGTTCCTTTCGATCCTTCTGCGGAATGCTATGAAGAATGTTATCCGTATGATGCTCCAGATAATTGTCCTCACCACTTGTCAATCCCTGTTTCTTCATCTCCTTAATAATCATAGCCACAATCAGTTCAATCATATCCGGAATCCGTTCATCTCCATTGGGCAGCTCAACAAGAGCCGTCAGAATATCCCGGATCTCCGTAAGCACCTTCATCTCCCGTAAACCACGATGCATCCACTTATAGAAAGGTGCAAACCTCCGATTCAGCAGATAGATCATCGACATGGTATGCTTCAGAAACTCTGCCAAAGCAATATCAGCTGTTACCTTTTCACCACGTCCAAACATCCGGTTATAATTATACTGTCCGGATTGCGCCATCAGTGCTGCTTCCCTTGCAATTTTCTTAATTCGGACCTCCTCCGGATAATACTTCAGAATTCCATTCCGGATTCTGGTAAATTCGCCTAAATCATCCCGGAAAACCTTTCCGTTCGTCGCTGATGCCAGCTGATAATCCTCTAAAAATAACCACTGGTTTTGTGTGGTTGGCACATCCGTAAGTCCAATCAGCTGTTCATAAAATTCTCCAATACGGAACACTCCGACACTCCTGCGTGCCTTATGTGTCTCGATTCTGGTTACCCCCATATAGGTATCCGGCAGCTTATCATATTCTTCCTGTAGTGCCTCTCCGATCTCATCATATACCTGATCCGTAAGCCATAAGCAAAAACCCGGTCCAAAGTCATGATCTCTCGATACCTCGTCATCAAACCCAAAGCATTCTGATCCTTCTCCCACAAGTCCGGCTGCAATCATTCCTTCATAGGCAGGAAATTTCATGCGGATCATCGGAATTCCATATTCATTATAAAAGCTTTCACACAGTTCCAATCCTTTCTTAAAGTGAATATTCTGCTGTGGAAGATCCTTCAACTGCTTCTGTACAGCGTTCAGATTCCGCAGGGTAATTTCATATGCTTTATTTCTTCCTGACGTTCTTTCAATTTCATGGAGTGCCCGTTCATAATAATATGCAGACTCTTCCATATTTCCTGCCAGATACTGAGCCTCTCCCATGGCAGAAAGCGCACTACTGTAATGATAATCCTTTTTCTCATCCTCTTCAAAAAGTTCAAAAGCACGACGTAAATTCTCAATTGCCTCCTGGTATCTCATCAGTTTTATCTGATAAATTGCAAGACTTGTATAAAGAATTGCAGTCTCAGCCCTTGCTTCATGATATAAAACTGCGACAGATAACGCACGTTCCTGACAGTCACAGGCACTTTCATAATCTCCCATATCCTGAAAAAGCATTCCCATACCATTATATAAATTTACATATCTGAAATCCGTATCTTCTATGTTATTGATATAAATCCCGCGAACCTCCTGATAATGCACCATGGCTTCACGAACCAGTCCACCTTCCCGGCAGGTATTCGCAACATTAAGCAATGTTGTCGCATAAGGAATGGTACCGGCCAGTCCTGCCTGTGCAGCTACCTGCAGTACCTCCCTGCAATATCCCAGTGCCTTCTCAAATTCACCACTTTCCCGGTAATAGCCAATGAGCTCGTTCATTAAAGTAATCAGGGATCCGATATCCTCCTGACTTGCAGAGTCCTCGATTTTCTCAAGTAGAAATCCTTCAATTTCATTTGTCCTTTGTTGTGTAATCAAAGTTTCCAGCTGCTCCAAAGACTTCTCTACATTCATATCGCTTTCTCCTTTCACTACCTGGCAGTTCCATCCTCTTTTAAAACCCCGGCACGTTCCAATACTACCATAATTCCCGGTATCAGAATCACTTGTATAACAATTCCCGGTATTGCACCAAGGAATGCCCCCGCCATAAACATCTCAAATGTAAATGGTTCCATGGTTACCTGCGTGAGAATAAATCTGACCAATCCCCAGACCAGTCTTCCCGCAAGCATTGCACCAATCAGTGATACATATAGATTCAGTACATAATTCTTTCCCTTCCCGGCTGCACTTTTTTTGCTTAACTGCTGCATAATCAATCCAATCACTGCTCCATATGCAGCAAGTTCAAAAGTCATGGAAACACCAATCGGAAAGATTGGCGGCATACCAAATAACAGATAACGCAGCAACGGAAGAATAAAACCTACCATCATTCCATACTGCCACCCACAAACCAAGCCGCAAAATAATACCGGTATATGCATTGGAAGCAGCATACTGCCAATCTGTTGGATTTGACCTGTTATAAACGGAAGAATCAGACCAATTGCCATAAACATTGCCGATAATACAAGTTTTTTGATTCCTCTTGATTGTTTTCTCATTATGTACCTCATATCTTTCTTTTAATGTAGTATAGTATATCATAGTCTTTACAAAAAATCTATTTTCTCTATTTTTACGTTTTTTGCATAAATATGTATTTTATCTTGCTTTTTATTTATCTATGCACTATACTAAATATAGTGTCTTGCGCACAGATTTTCCATGTATATTCCCCTCTGCATCCTTGCAGAAATACAAAATGTGCATATACAGACATCAATCTTTCTATATTTATTTATGAACCAAATCAAATTTCCCACATTATAACTGAATCAGATTTCCAGTTCTTCTGTTTTATTCTATCTCTATCTGTTAAATACCGGACGCCTTCTGTTGTCATTTGTGTGTTTATGAGACTATTTCATGTCTTCGGAGCTTTTCGGCCCGATTGAAAGAGGATATTCAGAATCCATAGTATGAATCATATTCTTCTTCGACCATATTCCCTGTTCTTATTATATAAGAATATCAAAAAAGCCCGGAAACATAACGTTTCCGGGCACTCTTTATAAATTTTATACAATACCCTGTGCTGTCATGGCATCTGCAACCTTTAAGAATCCGGCAATATTAGCACCGGCAACATAGTTGCCTTCCATGCCATACTTCTTAGCTGCATCATCGAGGTTATGGAAGATATTAACCATGATTCCCTTAAGCTTGCTGTCTACTTCTTCAAAGGTCCAGCTCAATCTTTCTGAGTTCTGGCTCATCTCTAATGCGGAAGTAGCAACACCACCTGCATTGGAGGCCTTACCAGGCGCAAACAAAACACCATTCTCCTGAAGATATTCAGTAGCTTCCATCGTAGTAGGCATGTTCGCACCTTCTGCTACAGCAAATACGCCGTTTGCAACAAGTGTCTTTGCATCTTCAAGGTTCAGTTCGTTCTGTGTTGCACAAGGAAGAGCGATGTCAACCTTAACAGACCACTGGTTGGTTCCTTCTGCCTTCTTATCATGATACTGTGCGGACGGTCTTGCTGCTGCATACTCGGTAAGACGTGCGCGTTTTACTTCCTTAACTTCTCTCAGTAATTCTACATCAATTCCTTCCGGATCATAAATCCATCCGGTGGAATCCGAACAGGTAACAGGCTTAGCACCAAGCTGCTGTGCCTTCTGAATTGCGTAGATCGCAACATTACCTGCTCCGGAAACAGCAACAGTCTTTCCTGCAATGTCCTTGCCATTACACTTTAACATTTCTTCTACGAAGTATAATAAACCATATCCGGTAGCTTCTGTTCTTGCTAAAGATCCACCGTAGCTTAAGCCCTTACCGGTAAGTACGCCTTCATAAAGACCTGTCAGTCTCTTGTACTGACCATACATAAAGCCGATCTCTCTTGCTCCTGTACCGATATCACCGGCAGGAACGTCAGTGTCAGCTCCGATATATTTGTGAAGTTCAGTCATAAAGCTCTGGCAGAATGCCATTACTTCTCTGTCTGACTTGCCCTTAGGATCGAAATCAGAACCACCTTTACCACCACCAATAGGAAGTCCGGTTAATGAGTTCTTGAAGATCTGTTCAAAACCTAAGAATTTGATAATACCAAGGTTTACAGAAGGATGTAATCTTAAACCACCCTTGTAAGGTCCGATTGCACTGTTAAACTGTACACGATATGCATTATTAACCTGAACCTGTCCCTTATCATCTACCCAGGGAACGCGGAATAACAACTGTCTTTCAGGAGTAACGATTCTCTCTAATAAAGCATCCTTCTTGTACTTCTCCTCGTTTGCTTCAATAACAACTCTCAGAGATTCCAGTACCTCTTTTACTGCCTGATGGAATTCCGGCTGTGCAGGATTTTTCTCTACGACCATCTGATAAACTTCATCAACGTATGACATTGTCATGTCCTCCTTTAAATGTTTGTTGTGGCACGGTATCCTTGTATACAATCTATGCTATAGTACACCGCTTTCTCAATCTGTTGCTATTATATATCAGATTTTTTTTCCTTTCAAGCATTTTCTTACACTAAAGTGGTAAAAAATCGTGGTAAAATTTTGTGAAAAATATTCAAAAAATATCTCTGGTCAGTTGTAATAAATTTATAAATACTCTTTCAGCTTTTCAATGCTTTTTTCTTCAAAATCCATCAGTTCTTTAGCAATCTCCACGGAACGGTCACCTGCATTCTCACAATGATTCATTATCTTCCACATATCCGTCAATCCACGGTTCGTTCCCTGGATCAGAAGCTCTGCTACATGACTGGTGCTGGAATTGAGCATGGTATTCGCTTTAATTGCCCCACGCAGAATCATTTCCTGATATCCGGTTTCCTTGTAGCACTCAGCCTTTCCCTGTAACAGCTCATTCGTTGCCCGATTGTAGATCTCCCCATATCTCATGCTGTCCTTCGTCACCTGTGCCGCTAATGTGTCATCATAAATTTTACTGCTGATGGAATCAATAGCCTGCATTGCCATCTGGGTATTTTTCTGAACCTCACGTAATATGTTCTTGTCATCACTTTTCATTTTCTTAAAACCCCTTTCCTGTCTAAATATGTTGGATTAGTGCATCCAACACTGCCATTCATAAACTACCAGACTGTTTAGACCTTTTCCGTAAAACAATTCACCAATACAGCTTTTATGTGCTTCTTATATACACAGTAAAATATGCATGGCAATGATTTCATGTGCATAGTAATAATTTCATGCACATGCCCATAGTTTCATGCGCATAGTAATAATTTCATGTACATGCCAATGATTTCATATGCATAGTAACTCAAAAATGATCCACCGGACCATTTTCACATATGCATGACAACAAAGAAACAGAGTAAACAAATTCTGCCTATGCAGATTCATTTACTCTGTATCATTTCCATTCATTCCTGAATTATACCTGTAGTTTCTGTAATTTATGTAGATTCCAGACTTTCCTGATTAGTATCTTCCCTTTTTGGACTTTTTCCGCTTCTCTTGCTTCTTTATGTCCAATTCAGACCCTGTTTTCCTGCTTTCCTCTCTTTGCTTTCTTCTCTTTTGGACTTTTTCTGCTTCTCTCACTCCTTTATGTCCAATTCAGGCCCTGTTTTCCTGCTTTCCTCTCTTTGCTTCCTTCTCTTTTGGACTTTTTTCTCTTTTCCTGCTCCATTATGTCCAATTCAACTTGTGATTCTTCTATAATGTCTGCAAACCAACCGGAATTGTGAAGTTCGCTGTCCCTTTTCCTCTTTTCATCCCCAGAAACTTTCTCTCTCAGAGTTCCGTAACATCTACAGCCATTATTGGCTAACCTCCATAACTTCTTCACCGCAACTATTGGCTGACTCCGTAACTTCTTCACCGCAACTATTGGCTGACCTCCATAACTTCTTCACCGCAACTATTGGCTGACCTCCATAACTTCTTCACCGCAACTATTGGCTGACTCCGTAACTTCTACATCGCAACTACTGGCTAACCTCCGTGACTTCTACGGCTTTTACCGATTCTCTGTCGTTTCCGCAGCTTCTGTAGCTGCTGTGTCACCTACAGCCTATACTACTTCTGCAACCTCTGCAGCTTCTATAGTATCTGCGCCATCTACTCTGCTTCTGTAGTTCCTGCAACTTCCATAGTACCTATGCTATGTCTTCTGCTGTTTTTGAAACTTCTGTGTTTTCTGCTGTTTCTGTAACCTCTGCAGCCTCTGCACTTCCTGCTGTTACTGTAATCTTAGCAGTTTCCAAAGCTTCTGCTGTTACTGTAGCTTCAACAGCTCCCGCAGCTTCTGTAGCTTCTGCAACATCTGCTGTTACTGTAGCTTCTGCGGTTTCTGCTGTCTGAGGCTGATCAGCCAATTCAACCAAATGCTTTCCTTCCTCTTCCTGCACTTCGCATGGATATTTCATCCCCCACTGGGAACGGATTTCATCCATAATCCGCATCACACGGAGTGTCTCGCTGTGTGGCATCTGCGCACATTCGATCAGACCACACTTAATTGCGTCGATACAGGCTGCCACCTCATATTCATAACCGGAAATCTGCTTCGGACATTTATAAGATGCCACTTTCTTATACTGCCTGTCATATACAGCAATACTTTCAAAATTGTTGATATTTTCAACAACTGCAAAGCCCTTCGTTCCATAAATAATGCCCTGACGGTCACTTAAAGACACCATGGAGCTGTTTAAGTTCGCTACCTTGCCATCATAATATTGCAGGCAGATTGCATTCTGCTCATCTACTCCAGTCTCTGTAAAGGTACAGCAGGATGCAATCTTACTGATATTATGTCCAAAAATCATCAATGCAAAATTAATGGTGTAAACACCAACATCCAGAAGTGCACCGCCCCCCAATGCCAGGTTCGTTAAACGTTCCTTACTTCCAATCACATATCCCAGATTGGCTGTTAAGGTCTTCGGCTCACCAATAATTCCACTTCCAATCACTTCACGGATTGTTGTCAGCATTGGCATATATCTTGTCCACATTGCCTCTGCAAGGAATACCTTGTGCTCTGCTGCAATACGTACCAGTTCCTCTGCCTGTGCTGCATTCAGGGTAAATGCCTTTTCACACAAAACCGGCTTTCCTGCTTCCAGGCACATCTTCACGTTCTCATAATGCTCGGAATGAGGAGTTGCCACGTAAATAAGATCTACCTTTTTATCTGCCACCAGATCGGCATAGGATCCATAAGCCTTCTTACAGCCATATTTCCCTGCAAAAACGTCTGCATGAACCTGTTGCCTGGACGCCACTGCATAAACCCGGACATTTTTCATTTTATTTATCGTTCCTGCCATGATTCCTGCGATATTACCGCTTCCCATAATTCCAATATTAAAATTTCCAAACATTTCTGTTCCTCCTTTGCAGCCGGTTACTTTATTCCAATGAGCTCCATAACTGTTCAGTCCCTCCACAGTTACACTGTTTCTATATTGTACCAAATTTCCAGCGAAAAAACAGTCCTTACCAATGTCAATCAGTAAAGACTGTCTGCTCCTGTTGTTACTCATTCCTGCTCTCAGACACATTTATCCGATCACGTCTGCATTTTGGAACGGTTACTCAAGATATTCGCTTTTAATAAAGGCATTGCTTCCCTTGTATTTAACCTTGGACCAGCCATCTGCCTGTTCCATGACAAGTTCAAAGGTATCTCCAACGTAAGCGGTTCCCAAGACATCAGAATCCGTACTTGCACTCTTCCTGACACGAACCGTTTCCTTAACCTTCACCTGATCGCCAGGTGCCTTGCCTATTGACGCTGTGCTGCCCGTATTCTCCGTATCAGTGGAAGCATCTCCTGTAGTATTCTGGGCATTATCAGTACTATCTGTATTATCTTCCTGTGTAATATCTGCTTCAGCCGGTTCTTCAGAAATCACTTCCAGGTAATCGCTCTTGATATAAGCGTCTTTCCCTTCATATTCAATCTTACTCCAGCCGTTCTCCTTCTGTTCTAAAACAGTAAACTCCTGATCCACCTGAGCTTTACCAAGCTTATCAGCCTGCTCACTGTCCGAAACTCGAATATTTACAACGTCCGTGGCACGAGCCTTGATCGCAACTGGAGCGGTCTCTTCTGCAGTCTCATCCGTTGTCTCGCCAGTCTCTTCTTCCGTCTGCTCCGGCTGATCCGCCTGTGCCAGAATCTCTCCGACATCTTCGTTAATCTTTTCCTTCATATATGCAAGGAATTCACTCAAATTTTCATCCTCTGCAAGCAGATCATTGTACGCCACTACAACTTTATTATTCAGATCTACCACATCATCCTGCAGCGTAACCTCTTTAATATAGCTGCTTACCGTATCATCATACGTGCCATTATTGATGTAATAGTTTCCGTTCTCATCCTGTCCGATGTAGTATGTCTGCATTCCCGGAATTGTGGTTTCCAGATCATAGAACTTCACTTCGGAACATACATAAGCTACATAGGTATTGTCCGTAAGTCCGGGCTTAGTGTAAACGTCCAGCTGTGGGTAGGATTCAATATACTTACTTAACTCTTCGACTTTAATCTTCTGAATGTCATTCAAATAGGTATTGAGACCTGAAATTGTCTCCATATCTCCTGATGCCTGTGCATCATAATACGCTCTTACGACATTGTTGACCTCCGGATATGCGTTCTCCTCCAGATCATATGCCGGCATATCCTGAACTTCCTCTTCCATCTGCTGCTCAGCAGCCAGTGAGGCAGCTTCTGCTTCTTTTTCTAACTTATCTCTTTGATTTGCATTTACAGCAACTAATACCGTTATGAAAACACACACAATAAGGATTGCCGGCATCACGATCTTTCTATGATCCAGTATCCAATCCTTAACCGTCAGAAGCTTATCCTTGACCCCCTCAAGTCTGCTCTGATTGTTTTGATTCATATTTACCATCCTTTAAAATTGTCACACACATATCCAAGGTGATGCAAATGCACCCGACAGGAATCGAACCTGCATTAAAGGCGTCGGAGGCCTTCGTTCTATCCGTTAGACTACGGGTGCATGTGTGTTATAATATTACAAAATTGTTACATCACCTTGAATATATTATCACAACTCTTAGCGCTTGTCTAGTAAATAAAGTGCATCTTCCTTTTTATTATAAAAAAATACAGAATCTGCCAATACCTCTTCCTCCTCCACCTGGCTTCTGTTAATCTCCGAAACAATATCCAGGAAGGCTTCCTGATTAAGGCTTGGTATACTGGGAATCAGAATGGTTTCATGTACAGAGCTTGGCAGTATATACAGATCAGCGTTTTTCTTTTCTGCAAAGGATTTCAACTGATCCCGATACAGAATACAGGCTGCACCAAACAGCTTCTGTTCATTCGTGAGGACATACATGGGAATCATGTCTTCAAATAATTCTGCTGGAAAGATTCCGTCCAAAACTTCATTCATATTTTCGATTTTAGGCGGGAGTAGCCGTGGTGCATTCAGATATGCTGCCTCATAAAGCTCTTCCTCCGTGACATTCCAGGTATCCATATGACTTTTTCTGATAAGAACCGTTGCTTTTCCGCTGAAAGGCGCATTTTCAATCAGATAAAAATAAACAATTGACAAATTAAAAAACGGACGGTTGGGAACATCCCCAAGAATTTTCCGGTTCTTTTCCGTATTAATCAGCTTAAAGGAAAGCTTTCGTTTTGCCCTGGAAAAGTCCGTAAAATCACTCAAATCTACCGGACGCTTTAAATCGGCCTGCCGGAGCCGGTCTGCCATTTCGGATACGGTAATCCGTAATTCCTTTTCACTCATATCCTCCCGGTAATAGTCGTCAACATATATGGTCGGGAAGGAGTTAACATTCTCACGGCGCGCCACAATTCCGGTTAAAGTAACTCCATTGTTCTTTGTTACCCTGCGGGAAAAAACGTGATAGCTGTCACCAAACTGCTCCTGTAAGAGCAAAACAGCCTGATTGGTAAATGATGTGATATTCATAGATAGAATTTCCTTTCGATAAAAAAATGGTTTTCCGGCAGACGCCGGAAAGGATTTGTGTAGTGTAAAAAAGTAACTATTCAGTACAGTCCAAGCTCTTGCTGTCAAGTCCTTAAAATATGATCCTGTAACGCAAAATCCCATCGGTGAAGCCAATTGGAGACGAATTCTGCATCAAAGCTGTAAGGATACTGAACAGCTGCGAACAAGCTTCACCAGACTCACCTTCGGTTTGCCAAGTGAACTTGTATGGTTCGCACTAAGCTCGAAATAACCTCGCTAAGTGCTCTACTCAAATAAAAACAAAAGAGACAATGAAATTCATCATTGTCTCTGGCTTGTCCTTTGATATTAAAAACACATTTTATACTCTGGAGAGATATTCTCCGGTTCTGGTATCGATCTTGATTACATCGTTCATATCTACAAAGAGAGGTACGTTAACAACTGCTCCTGTTTCAACAGTAGCCGGTTTGGTTGCACCTGTAGCGGTATCGCCCTTGAATCCGGGCTCTGTATCTGTAATCTGAAGTTCTACAAACAGAGGGGGCTCAATTGCAAATACACTGCCGTTATGGGAACAAACCTTAACCATTTCGTTCTCTTTCACGAACTTTAATGCATCACCTACGGTTTCAGCATTTAATGCAATCTGATCATATGTTTCAACATCCATAAAGTTATACAGATCTCCATCGGAGTATAAATACTGCATATCTTTTCTATCAATACGTGCCTGTGGACACTTTTCAGTAGGTCTGAAAGTCTTCTCCACTACGCCGCCACTCTTGATGTTTTTCAGCTTGGTTCTGACAAAAGCTGCTCCTTTACCAGGTTTAACATGCTGAAACTCGATAATCTGGTAAACGTTATTATCCAGCTCAATTGTAATACCATTTCTGAAATCACCTGCAGAAATCATAAAAATATTCCTCCTAAATAAATTCACGTTATAATTCTTTTACAGTTTAATATAAAAAAGAAGATTTTTCAACCCTTTCTTATCAGATTCGCAACTTTTTCCATTGCTTCGAGGTATCCTGCAAGCCCATGTCCGTAAATCTGTCCGTTGCAGACCGGAGCTGTTACGGAAATTTTGCGGAATTCCTCACGCTGCGTAATATCCGAAATATGGATCTCCATCTTCGGCATGGTAACACTGGCAAGTGCATCCCTGATCGCATAGCTGTAATGGGTAAACGCCCCCGGATTGATCACGATGCCCTCTGTTCCGTCAAAATAGGCATCCTGGATCCTGTCAATAATGGCTCCCTCGTGATTACTCTGGAATACCTCCGCCGTAGCACCAAGCTCCTTTGCTTTGTCGGAAATCATCTTCAAAAGATCATCATAATTCTGCGTTCCGTAAACTCCCTTTTCCCGGATTCCTAGAAAATTTAAGTTAGGACCGTTAATCACTAAAATTTTCATTTTTTTCTCCTGTTCTGCTCTGTCTGTTCTGCTCTATTTGAGATAGTTTACGGATAATTTCATCCGCAATGAGCCATTTATTCTTACCCTCAACGGTGATGATCTCATCCGCGCATTTTTCATACCACATATCACGCTGCTGCAAAAGCCCGGTGATCCTTGTATAAGGATCCTCCGTCTGTAAAAGAGGCCTTGTCGTATCTCCCTTTAGGCGCCGGTAAACCTCCCCTGGTGTGATTTTCAGATAAAACACATATCCTAATTCCGCCAACAGCTCCCGGTTCCTCTCTCCACGCAGAAGGGCACGCTGCCGCACCGGTTCCTCTCCATAAAGATTTCCTCCGATCGGAAGGCCTCCTCCAAGTGCAATCACCATGGGCTCCTGTTTTTGGATCAGCTCACGCAAAACCTCCGTTTCCATATCCCGGAAGGCCTCCTCACCCTGTGTGGCAAAAATATCGGATATGCTCCTGCCCTGCTTCTGCTCGATATAACGGTCGGTATCCAAAAGCTCCTGTCCACGCTTTTCTGCCAGGATTCTTCCGATGGTGCTCTTTCCGCATCCCATAAAACCGGTGAGAATCACCTTATTCTTTGCCATAGCATGCCTCCTTAAGCTTCTCATAGACAATGGCAGCCTGGTCTTCTGTAATCTCCACCTGATTCCATAATTCAAACGCAATAATTCCCTGATAGAGAAGCATTTTAAGTCCATTATAAGCCTCTCCGCCATGCACTCTCACAAGCTGCATAAAACGGGTATCGGCCGGCCGGTATACGAGATCGTAACCCTTCGAAATCTTTTCATAAAAGGCAGGATCTTCGATGACTGCCTCATGATCGTGGGGCGCCAGGCCTACGCTTGTGGACTGGATCACCAGATAATTCTTCCCCGGCAGCGTCTGATAGCCGGAAAGCTCCATCGCCGTCATCTGCGTGTATCCGGTCTTCTCTGCAATCTCCTGTACAATCGCCTGCGCTTTGGAAACCGTGCGGTTTAAAAGATACACATGGGAAGCGCCTTTTGATGCACATAAAAAGGCAACCGCCCGTGCCGCACCTCCGGCCCCTAAAATCAGGACCTCACGATTTGCAATCTCCATGCCGTCACTGCACATCGCGCGGTAAAGTCCCGGCATGTCCGTATTATAGCCCTTAAATCCGTCCTCCGTGCGCACCAGTGTATTCACTGCGCCAATTTTCTCTGCCAGTTCATCAATCTCTGAAAGAAGCGGTATTACGTCACTCTTATAAGGAACGGTTACATTCATTCCATGAATATGTAAGGCAAACGCCCCCGGCACTGCCTCTGCTAACTTTCCCTGATCCACCAGGAACGATCCATAGACCAGCGAAATCCCGGTCAGTTCTGCAAGGGTATTGTGAATCAGCGGCGATAACGTATGTGCGACCGGATTTCCAATGAGTCCGCACAGCTTCGTATGTCCATCAATCTGCATCCTTATCCTCCTTATATAAAAAGATTCTCCCCTGCCTCCTGCAGGTTCTCTTATAGGAAGCAAGTACAATCTTTTCCAGATATCGTTTCAATACAATCTGAATCTCTTCATGCTTCGCAATCGGCTGTACCAGAATCGAATAAATTCCGCACCGTCTGGCTCCCCAGACATCCGTAAACAGCTGGTCGCCGACAAACAGCGTGTTTCCTGTATTGCATCCAAGCTTTTTCATGGCCTGCTCATATCCGGCCTTCCCGGGCTTTCCTGCTTTAAACAGGTATTGCACCTGTACCGCATCGTTAAACATCTTCACCCTCGGCTCCTTATTATTCGAAAGCAGCATGATACGAAACCCAAGCTCCTTCAAGTGCCGGAAAAGTGCGATGCTCCGCTCATCCGCAGGTGCGCCATGCTCCACCAGTGTATTATCAATGTCAAAGATTATTCCGCGGTAGCCCTGCTCATAAAGCCGGTCAAAATTGATCTGGTAAGTGGATACGATATATTTATCCGGATAAAAACATTGAAGCATGTGAATTCTCCTCTGAGATTAAATATAAATACCCCTTACATGGCGCAAGGGGTATGATTCTTTACGGATTCAAAAGTGTTTCCTTCCCTTAAAACCTGGGAATCACAACACCATCTTCTGACTGGAAGACAAAATTCTGTGAGCTTCCAACAAAATACTGGTATTCCTGTAACACTTCATCTTTACGCATATCGGAGACAGCCTTCATAACATCGAGATTCTCCAGTCCGCTCTCGCTTCCCAGATAGTCAAAGCTGTCTGTTTTATTAAAAGTAAGAGAAATGTTTTCAAGATCAGCTGCCTTCGCTCTGCGATCCTGCGCTGCGAAGTCTGTCATACGGGAATAATCCGGGGTACTCTGCTGCAGGGCTGCCTGCTGCTGTTCCTGATCCTGGCGTCTTACTTCCTCGCCGCTTACCAGCTTAATCTCCGGTCTTTGATAATTCGAACAGGTTGAAAGGCTTCCCATTCCCTGATAGATCTGTATGCCCATTACTCTCACCACCTTCCAAAACAATGTTATCTTAATATATTACTACGATAACCTCTGATTTGCAACAATTCTTCCTAAATATTATTCAATTCCGGCAGATTCAAGTAATTTCTTCGTATAGGGATCCTTCGGTGCAAAATAAATTTCTTCCGGCACTCCCATTTCCACAAACTGTCCCTTCTGCATAATCATGACATGATTACACATCTGATAAACAACCCTGAGATCATGGGAAATAAATAAAATGGATAAGCCCATCTCTTCTTTCAGCTGTTTCAGAAGTTCAAGTACCTGGGCCTGAATGGTTACATCAAGGGCAGATACCGGTTCATCCGCAATCAGGAGCTTTGGTTCCTGCATCAGCGCCGTACCGATACAGATTCTCTGCCGCTGTCCGCCGGACAACTGATTCGGATAACGGTCGATCAGCTTTTCATCAAGACCTACCCGATGCAGCATGGCAATTACCCGTTCCCTGCGTTCCTCCGGTTTTAAAAGCCCTCCCCCCTGTGGTCCACGCAGGCGCAGTGGCTCTTCCATAATCCAGCCGATGGTCTTAGACGGATTTAACGATCCGTAAGGATCCTGAAAAACCATCTGCGGAAATTTCGATGCATGGATAATTTCTCCGGTATAAGGAACAAGCCCCAGGATTGCCTTGGCAAGCGTTGACTTTCCACAGCCGCTCTCCCCGACCAGTCCTAGGATTTCGCCCTCCCTCATCCCAAAGGAAACATCCTTAAGGACATGCTGGTACGTTGTTTTACTGAATATATTTTTTTTCTGATTTTTGTAGGACACATTCACGTTCCTGACTGTCAGAATATTATTTTCCATTTCTTTTCACCTTTGGTATTGCTGCAATCAGACGCTGCGTATATTCTTCCTTAGGGTGTGCAAAGACCTCCTGTGTCAGCCCGGTCTCCACAATATAACCGCCCTTCATCACCAGTACCCGTTCGCAAAGCTGCTTTACCAGACTTAAATCGTGGGAGATAAACAGGATCGACGTCTGCTTCTCCCGGTTCATCCTCTTTAACAGCTCCACAATCTGTGCCTGGATTGTTACATCCAGCGCAGTCGTTGGCTCATCTGCAATCAGAATCCGCGGATTGCAGATCATGGCTGCTGCAATCATTACTCTTTGCCGCATACCACCGGATAATTCATGTGGATACTGCCGGTAAAGCCGTTCCGGATCCGGAAGCTCCACTTCCTTCATCATCTCAATTGCTTTCTGATAACGTTCTTCTTTGTTAAGCTCCGTATGAATCCGCAGGGACTCTTCGATCTGCCATCCAATTCGTTTTACCGGGTTTAAAGAAGTCATCGGTTCCTGAAAAATCATGCTGATTTCATTTCCCTGAATTTTGCGAAGCTTTGAACGCTCACAGGTCAGCAGATCCAGTCCGTCAAACAGAATCTGTCCCCTCTTATGCATGTCCCTGCGGCTTAACAGTCCTGCAATCGCAAGGGCACTCATGGACTTGCCGGATCCGGATTCTCCCACCAGACCGACAATCTCTCCTGCTTTCAATTCCAGATCAAAATCATATACTACCGTTTCCGGAATCAGATGGTCGTGAAATTCAATATTTAAATCTTTTACTTCCAATAATAAAGGCTCTGCCATTTCAACACCTGCCTGTTTCTTCTTATCGTCCCTACTCCTTCTTCAATCCGTCGCTCAACAGACTGAATCCAAGTACCATCAGAATAATGGCACATCCCGGTCCCAGTGCATAGTTCGGCACACGGAACAGAAAGCTCTGCGCCTCGGAAAGCATGCGCCCAAGACTCGGTGCCGGCGGCTGTACGCCAATTCCCAAAAAGCTCATTCCGGCCTCTGCCAGAACGGCGTTATTAAACCCAATCATAATCGAAGATAACAGCACACTTACCGTATTCGGCAGGATATGCACAAACATAATCCTCAGATGGGATGCCCCCTGCAGACGCGCATTCTTAACATAATCCATATTTTTATATTTCAGGAATTCACTTCGTACAATTCTCGAAAAGCTGGGAATAAAGGCGATACCAAGTGCAATCACCACCTGATAGGTTCCCGTTCCGAGAAGTGAAATAAATACCAATGCCAGTAAAATACTCGGAAACGCAAAAACAGCATCGATGATCCGCATCAGGATTTCATCGATGGTTCCTCCAAAATAGCCTGTAAATGCCCCGATCAGGACACCAAACGCAGTTCCGATCAGCACGGTTCCAAGTGCAACAAGAAATGTGGTTCCAGCACCCTTCATCACCCTGCTCAAAATATCTCTTCCAAAATTATCACATCCCAGGGGATGTGCCAGGGAAATCCCTGCAAACTTATTCGCAGCCTCCATGCTTTCCGGATCATAAGGCGTCCAGAAAAAGCCGGTCAGAATCAGAAGAAGCATCACTGCGGTGATTGCTCCGCCAAGAATTAAATTGTAATTTTTCTTTACATTTTTCATTCTTTCACCCTACTCTGCTGTAATTCTGGGATCAATCAGTCCATAGATCAGATCGACCGCCATATTCACCACAAGTACCAGAACTGCTATGCAGACAATCACAGCCATGACAACCGGATAGTCTCTGTTCGAAATCGAGGTCAGCAGAATTCTTCCAAGTCCCGGAATGCTGAAAACCTGCTCAATAATAATACTTCCTGCAATCATATCGGCAAGAGCCATTCCCAAGAAGGTCACCACCGGAATCAATGCATTCTTTAATACATGCTTATATAAAACATCATTCGTCCGGTTTCCGCGGCTATATGCCGTACGCACATAATCCAGCTTTGCTTCCTTAATTACAGAGCTCCGAAGAAGCTTCACTGCCATCGCCGCTTTCGGAAGTGCAATCGCTGCTGCCGGGAAAAAGAGATAACCGATAAAGCCGGCAAAATCCTTTTCATAGGATACATAGCCTCCCGGCGTAAACAGCTTAAAGATTCTTCCAAATATTAACGTAATCAGAATTCCCGAAAAGAACGGCGGAATCGCCATAATGATCTGATTAATGATATATATTATCCGATCCACGACACCGCCCTCATGCTTTGCCGTATAAATACCAAGCGGAATTGAAATCACCACCATCAGTACAAACGCCATCAGGGTCAGTGTAATCGTCACCGGAATCTTATTGGCAACCATTCCGGTAACCGGCATCCGGTAGCTGTAAGAGGTTCCCATGTCTCCATGAAGAAGTCCTGCTGCCCATCTTCCATACTGGACAAGCACCGGATCATTTAATCCGAGCTCTTCCCGCAGTGCAGCTACCTTCTGCGGTGTTGCTTCCGTACCGAGCATGGAGGTCGCCGGATCTCCGGAAATAACATGGAAGGACAGGAACACAAAAAACGTCACCGCAAGCAGCGTCAGTATCATTGTCAGTATTTTACGAACTACATATTTCATGTTCCTGCCTTCCTTTCTCTTTTACAAATCTGTCCGAAGCTTCGAAACAAGCTGCGGATTGTACAGACTCCCGGCTTCTATTCTTTACTCATCTGCAAGACGGATCTTCGCAATATCCTGAATATAAAGCGGATAGAACTCATATCCGGTATACTTCTTATTTAATGCCACAAACTCCGGTAAGTCCTGAATATAAACGTTGGCTGCATTTTCCGACAGAATCCGCTCACATTCCTTATAATATTTGGTTTTTTCGTCATCGTTGGTGCTGCTGATTGCTTTTTCAAAAGCTGCATCATAATCGGCATTACTGTAATTAATAAAGTTCTTTGCATTATCGGAGGTAAATCTCTGTAACATGGCAGAGCCGGTAATGTTTGACGCATCGACGCCAACAAGGGTAGACTGGAACTGTCTGTTCTGGTAAACATCACTTACCCAGCTATCCCACTCAATTAACTGGATCTGTGCATCCACACCGATCTTCTTGAATTCCTCTTTCAGTACCTGTGCGGTATCAATGTGCGGCTGATAATTGGAAGGTACGGTAATCGTAAATGAAAATCCGTCTTCAAAGCCTGCCTCTTTTAAGAGCTCCCTGGCTTTCTCAATATCAGTGTTATAGGTATCATTTAGCTCCGGCATAAAGTACTTGCCAAATGAAGGGAACATACTGCTTCCCACCTCGGTACCCTTTCCATCGGAAACCATCATCATAATTTCCTGCGGATCAATTGCATAGCAGAGAGCCTGACGAACCTTTTCATTATCAAACGGAGCCTCTGCATTGTTGAGGTACAATGCCTGTACGAGATTCATGGTTCCCTCGAGCACGTTAAAGTTATCGGATAACTCGGCTGCCTGGGTAGAGGTTACTCTTGCAAACATATCAATGGAGCCCCCCTCTAAATCCATCACGATGGTGTCTGCATTGGCACAGATCTTGAGAGTTACATCCTTAATATAAGCAGGTTCGCCCCAGTAATCGTCAAAGCGTTCCATCACGAAGTTCTCCTGCGGAGACCGGGATACAAACTTATAAGGTCCTGTTCCGATCGGGTTGGTGTCAGGATCCGCATTCGATGCCGGGATGATTGCCGTTGTCATATAGGCAAGGAACTCGGTATCAGCTTCCTTTAAAACCACCTGTACGGTCTTGTCATCTAAAATATTGACACTGTCAATATTAGAAAACGCCGCTACCAGGGGTTCTCCGGCACTGGTATCGGCGCATTTATCAAGGGAAAATTTCACATCCTCTGCGGTTACCGTGCTTCCATCATGGAACTTCACATTGTCTCTTAAGGTAAAGGTATAGACCTTACCTCCTTCGGTTTCTTCATACGAGCTTGCTACTGCAGGGACAAAATCACCATCGCTTGTAACCTTTACAAGTCCTTCAAAAATGTTGAACAATACCTCTCTTGTTCCTGCCGTCACCATCTTGTGAGGGTCAAGACTGTCCTCTAAGTCCTGAGGTATTCCGATCGTGATTTGAGAGGAAATGTCTCCTTTCTTATCACCTGAGCATCCGCCCAGTGCAATAGTAAGTGTCGTCAACACGAACAGTAAAAGAACTGCTTTAAAGCTTCTCTTCTTCATGTCTTTCATTCCTTTCTCACTTTCCATATTTAGTTTTAGTGGGTACGTTAAAATTTTAACGCTCTTACATTCTATACAAAAAGATAAAAAAAATCAATAGTGTACAAAAATAAATACACTATTGATTCTGATTCTATTTCCTTATTCCAATACCTTTTTAAGCTCATCCATAAAGGTATTAATGTCCTTGAATTCCCGATAGACGGAAGCAAAACGGACATAGGCAACAGCCTCTAAATCCTTCAGCTTATTCATGACCAGCTCTCCGATCACACGGCTCGGCACTTCCTTCTCTTCCATGCTGAAAATCTCGGTTTCCACTTCATCCACAAGAGTCTTGATCTGATCAGCACTGATCGGGCGCTTATGACAGGCACGCAATACCCCGGCCTCAATCTTGGTACGGTCATATGCCTCACGGTTATTATCCTTCTTCACTACAATAAGCGGTATCGTCTCAATCTTTTCATATGTGGTAAAGCGCTTATCACATTCATCACAAACACGACGTCTGCGGATGGAATTATTTTCCTCGGCAGGTCGTGAATCAATGACTCTGGTATTCTCGTGACCACAAAACGGACATTTCATACAATGATTCCCCCTCTGATTTACTTATTATAGTATAGGACAATTTTTTCATTATGTCAACCGAATTATGGTAACCACTTTTATTTAGTAATCTTCGAAAGTAACATTACAATCAGCATGATTATGATAATGACCGTAAAGATTCCAAGCATTCCTTTTCCCATTAATTCCAGGGCTATCCAAAAATTTTCCATAGCTTTCTCCTTTTCAAATCAGAATATTTGCCTCTTTATTGATACAATCTGTTCAGAAGCACTTTCATAAAACCACTGCATGTTTCTGAATAAACTATAAATAATTTGCCAGAAGGCTCATCACCATGCCGCCGGCTACCACCGATGCAATCTGACCGGACACATTTGCCCCTGCAGCATGCATAATCAGAATGTTACCCGGATCTTCCTTAAGCGCCATCTTCTGCACCACACGGGAAGACATCGGGAATGCCGAAATTCCGGCTGCCCCTATCATCGGATTGATCTTCTGTCTGCGGAACAGATTTAACAGCTTGGCAAACAGCACGCCACCGATGGTATCAAAGATAAACGCTACAAGTCCGATGGCCATGATCATAATGGTATTTACACTGACGAACTGCTCTGCCCGCATACTGAAGGAAATTGTAATTCCAAGCAGCAGGGTAATGAGGTTTGCAAGCTGGCTCTGTGCCGTTTCGGAAAGACTCTGTAATACTCCACACTCCCGGATCAGGTTTCCAAACATCAAAAAGCCTACCAGGGAAACACTCATCGGTGCAACCAGCCCGGCAATAAAGGTGACAATAATCGGAAACAGGATTCTTGTCGTCCTGGATACCGACTTTGGATTATACGGCATCTTAATGCAGCGTTCCTTCTTCGTTGTTACAAGCCTGATGGCAAACGGCTGGATGATCGGAACAAGTGCCATATAGGAATAGGCTGCCACGGCAATCGCTCCCACATATTTTGATCCGAAGATCTGGGAAACCAGAATGGAGGTCGGACCGTCCGCCGCCCCGATAATTCCGATGGAAGCCGCATCTCTTAAATCAAAGCCCATCAGGGCTGCAATGCAGATAGCAAAGAAAATTCCAAACTGTGCCGCTGCTCCAAACAAAAACAGCACCGGCTGTGCCAGAAGAGGACCAAAATCAATCATGGCACCGATTCCGATAAACAGAATAATCGGAAGCGCTTCCGATGCCTCAATTCCAATCTGAAACAACCATTCGATAATACCGTTTGTCTCTCCGATCCCTGCCATAGTCTGATTAAGCACACCGGAAGACGGCAGATTGACTAAGATGGCTCCAAAGCCCATTGGCAGAAGCAGCGAAGGTTCGAATTCCTTTTTCACTGCCAGATAAATAAGTACTGCTCCCACCACATACATAACCCATTGCTGCCAGGTGATGGACAGCAGTCCTGAAACTAAATAATCCATAATGACCTCCTTTTTCTTGGGGACTAATCAAGACACCAGCATTGTCCCTCTCACTAAATTCATGCTTCGTCTATAGCTCGCATTCATTAAGTGTTCCGGACTGGTTTACAGCAAAAAAGAGACCTATATCTCTCATTTTGAGAGATATAAGTCTCGTCATTTCAAATTAAACCAGAATGCTGTGACAGTATATCTGAACACTGCAGACTTGCTGTTGATTTAATCATACAGAAGGCTCTGTACTGACTACTCCCCTATATCCAGTTCTTTCCGGTTATTCTTAAAGCAGCTTCCACTTATGCATCCGGATGCTGCTTTCGACTAACCTTCGACTTAATCAAGGATACCATCTTCAGTCAAATCTTACAAGTAAAATTCTCGTAAAATCCGCCATGCCGCTATGCAATCAGATAATTTTTCATAATCCGTAGCGCATTCTTTTCAAGACGCGATACCTGTGCCTGGGAAATTCCAATGAGGTCTGCCACCTCCATCTGTGTTTTCCCTTCAAAAAACCGTAAAGAGATAATCTCATATTCCCGCACGCCAAGCCTTTTCATGGCTTCGCTTAATGAAATTTCTTCTACCCACCGGTCCTCGCGGTTCTTCTTATCGCTGATCTGGTCCATGACGTAAAGTGTATCTCCATTATCTGAAAACACCGGTTCATACAGGCTCATTGGATTCTGTATGGCATCGAGTGCATACACAATATCCTCCTTGGGAATACCGATTTCCGTGGCAATCTCCTGCAGGGTCGGCTCCCTCATCCCCTGTTTCATCATGGTTTCTTTGGCATATATGGCTTTATAGGCGGTATCCTTTAAGGATCTGCTGACACGGATACTGCTGTTATCCCGTAAAAAACGCCGGATCTCACCGATAATCATAGGCACTGCATACGTACTGAACTTCACATTCAACGTCGTATCAAAGTTATCGATTGCCTTAATCAGACCGATACAGCCGATCTGGAACAGGTCATCCACATTTTCGTTACTCCCTGCAAAACGCTTGATCACACTTAAGACAAGCCGCAGATTTCCTTCAATATATTCCTGCCTTGCCTGTTCATCCCCCTGCTTGATCCGTTCAAAGAACTGATCCTGCTGCGTACTTTTTACTACCGGAAGCTTGGATGTATTGACACCACAGATCTCCACCTTTCCCTGCACCATGTGTATGACTCCTTTCCCGTACTCTCTGCTTTGCGCAAAAGCACTGATATTAGAAATCATTCACCACATTTTAAATTTTTATACAGACCACTTCTTATTTTGCGGAATCCGTAACGTTCCTTCCTCCTGCCGGCTGCATATCATAATCAGTAAGAAGACCTTCAGGGTGATTCTCATGTTGTTTTCTGAATTAAAGTGCAAGGACGTTATAAACTTACGGAACTGTCAGAAACTCGGAAAGGTATCCGACCTTGAATTTGACGAATGCAGTGGTCAGATCCGCAAGCTGTTTGTTCCAAACGGAAATAAGTTCCTGAACTTCCTGTGCTGTGAACCGGACTACTGTATTCCCTATAAGGATATCAGACAAATCGGTCCCGATATCATTATTGTAGACATCAAGTGTTAATATGGCTGTTAATAAGGCACCGTTTTGCGAGCTGACAGTGCTTAGATTTCCCGCATCATCTCCCTTTTTAAGCGCTTCATAATCTTTTTCTCAAGTCTTGAAATATACGACTGGGAGATTCCGAGAAGCTCTGCGACCTCCTTCTGTGTCAGCTCCTCTCCGTTGCTGCTGCCTAATCCAAAGCGCAGATTGATAATCGTCCTTTCCCGTTCCGAAAGCTTATCGACCGCCTTAAGAAGAAGCTTGCGTTCCACCTCATCCTCAATATCCTTATAAATAATATCCTCATCGGTTCCAAGGATATCCGAGAGCAGCAGCTCGTTACCATCCCAGTCCACATTCAAAGGCTCGTCAATGGATACCTCCATTTTCGTCTTATTATTTCTTCTTAAGTACATGAGAATTTCATTCTCAATGCAGCGCGACGCATAGGTTGCCAGCTTGATATTTTTATCCGGATCGAACGTGTTGATGGACTTGATAAGACCGATCGTTCCGATCGAAATCAGATCCTCCACGCCCACTCCCGTATTGTCAAACTTCTTGGCAATATACACTACCAGCCGCAGATTATGTTCAATCAGGATTGACTTTGCCTCTTCCTCATACTCGGTTCCCAGATCACTGATCACCGCATTTTCTTTCTCCGTTTCCAACGGTGGCGGAAGCACCTCCGAGCCTCCGATATAATGAATATCTCCCTGTCTTGTCAGGAAAAATCCAGGCTCCTTCCGATACATTTTAAATTGTATTTTCCCCGGAATTGCAACTTTAAATACCATTTTTTCTCCTCCTACACATAACTTTTCCAATTTTCCCTTTTTGTTCTATGAAATCCATTCAGGGGACAGAATCATCTGATAGCTTCCGCTTTCTGACAGCCTTCCCTGATACATGGCAAGAATTCCCTCCGGCAGCTCCTTTTCCCCGTCATCGGTTCTGATCTTAATATTGGATACTTCCATTCCCATCATGATCCCGTGCGTCTTTCCCACACTATGATAGGGAATGACCTTCAGCTTTTCCGGAAGCAGCCGGTCCTTCATTTTCCGGAAAACCTCTTCTTCCAGAATGGAAACACTCCTTCCGGACACCGGTTCCCGCAGTCCGTTTCCCGTATCAATCAAGGCAGTTATCTGAAGCTCTTCAGATTCTCCCTGAAGGATTACGGTACAAAACGGATTTTCCTTTCTTTTCTGTAAAAACCGTATCAGTACTCTTCCTCCCTCGTACATCACTCCTGCACAAACCAGAATCAGAATGGCAGAGCTTTTCATCATCTGCAGGAACGGGATTTGTCTTTGCAAAAACAGCAAACCTCCGCCCAGAAAGAATGCAACACAATACAGATATCCGGTGTGCCTTAAAACTTCATAAATCGTTTTCCCCTTGAATACGAAGAAGCACCCCAGCACTGATACCGGCAGCATCACAAGAACCATCAGAAGACTCTGACTGTCGTTAAAAAAACAGATACTGATGCAATAACCCAACGCACCAGCCACACTCCCTAAAAGGATTCTTAACAAAGTGGTGGACTTTCTTAAGATAAACCCGGTCAGCCGAAAAAGGTAAAGGTTCATTACCAGATTCAGCAGGAACACATTTTCTATATAAACTGTTTTCACGGTCTGCCTGTTTTCTCACCTCCCTGACCTTCATTATAAACATGAAGAGGTTCTGAATTTGTCAAAGGAGAGACCAAAGCCAGCGGCATTTGTCGCAGGATTCGACACTCCGGTTATTTCATATAAAAGCTGAAACTCTTCAAGCACCACCATACTTTGATGCCGGGGCTTACGCAGGAACTTAGAAGTTCCTCTATTTTGATCTCAATCAGCAAGGATTGGACATGGAGGTCCGCTCCACTAAATTTGTCCTTCGCTTCGCTCGGTCTCATTAAGTGGACGGGTACCGTTCGCACTAAGTTCAGACTTCGCCTTTGGCTCGTCTTCACTAAGTGCTCTACATGAAAAGACCTTGCATCTCTGCAAGGTCTTTGAAAATTTTTCTTATGAACTTTATTTTTATGCTCCTACTTCTTCTGGAGGAAATCCGGAATCTTGATCGGCTTCTCGGTTACATTGCTGCGGATATCTCCGGGGCTTGTAATCCCCTGAATGGAATGCATCGGTGCAGTTGCTCCTGTCGGAGTGCTGCTTCCGGGAATGATATTGATTTCGGATGGCTTCGCAGCCGGAGTCGTCATGGTCTTTAAGGAAATGTTCGGCGTTACCGGCTTCACATACTTTCCTGCGAAGGTACCGAATCCGGATACCGGCTTATTCGTCGGGATCGTATCGTCCTCCAGACCGGTTGCAATAACGGTAATCGTACAGGTATCGGTCTGTGTCTCATCATACATTGCACCAAAGATGATGTTCACATCATCTCCTGCCAGCTCCTGAACATAGCTTGCTGCATCGGATGCATCTGCCAGTGAAATATCACCGGATACATTGATGATCACATGGGTTGCACCGGAAATCGTGGTATCCAGCAACGGACTTTCCACAGCCATCTTCACTGCTTCGCTCGCCTTATCATCGCCCTTGCCGCTACCAATACCGATATGGGCAATACCCTTGTCCTTCATAACGGTCTGGACATCGGCAAAATCAAGGTTAATGATAGCAGGTACATTGATCAGATCTGTGATTCCCTGTACCGCCTGCTGTAAGACCTCATCTGCTTTCTTAAGGGCATCCGGCATGGTTGTCCGGCGGTCTACAATTTCAAGTAATTTATCATTTGGGATGACAATCAGGGTATCTACATTCTCTTTGATCTTCGAAATACCACCGATCGCATTCATCATACGTGTCTTTGCTTCAAAACGGAAGGGCTTCGTTACAACACCGACTGTAAGGATTCCCATATCCTTGGCAAGCTTGGCAACAACCGGAGCGGCTCCGGTACCGGTACCACCACCCATACCACAGGTAACGAACACCATATCTGCACCCTTCAATGCTGCTGCAATCTCTTCGCTGCTTTCTTCGGCAGCCTTTTCACCGATTTCGGGCTTAGCTCCGGCGCCGAGTCCCTTCGTCAGCTTCTCTCCAATCTGAAGAACCTTCGATGCCTTACAAAGCTGCAAGGCCTGTTTATCCGTGTTAATTCCTACGAATTCCACACCTACGATGTTCTCATCTATCATTCGATTGACTGCATTATTGCCTGCTCCACCGACACCAACAACGATAATCTTAGCAGCGGCTCCTGCGTCATTTGTTTTAATTTCCAGCAAGGGTACTTCCTCCTTCAATCCCGAATAAACTCCAACAGGCTACACCAAAACCTGTTTTTAAGCATAATAACTCAAAAATGATCCAGTGGATCATTTTCTCATATGCATAGCAACTCATATAGCTTATCATATAATTTTTTGAACTAATTATCAACAGTAAATTTGAAGAAATTTATAACAAATTTCTCATCCGGCGCTTTCCTGATCCGGCTCAAAGGAAATGTTCTTCGTTTCTTCGGTGTAATTCTCCATCCGGAGCACACCGCTCTTTCCTTGAAGTTCTGGAAGCATATACTGCAGCTTCATCAGCTTTTCATCCAGATCAGTTGCATTTCCAAGAGCTACCCTCACCTCATCAAAATAAAGGGTAAGGGTATTGTCACTGCCAAAATAAATGCGGTCAATGGACAGATTGTATTTATTAACCAGCTGGGTAATACTCAAAACAGACTTGAAAATCTCGGGGTTGTCCACCGGAAGCGGCTCATACAGCACCACATGGTCAAACTGCAATCCCGTCACAAGCGGAATTCCTTTTGTCTGTTCATTCGAGCTTTCTACCACAATGCCATCCTTGTCAAAATACATGTAATTTTCAAGATATTCCACATAACCGGCAAGCGCCTTTTCATACACTTCAATCTTGATCGTGTGCGGATCCATAACGGAAACATCCATTTTTTCCACAAACGGAACATCTGAAATACTTTTGTTCTTATATTTCATGGACAAAAACAGGGAATTATTTCCATAACGCCCTGTCATGACCATATCCAGAATTTCTTCATCCGTATAGTGCACATTTCCCTCGACATAAGAGGTTGTTACCGTATAATTTGTGAGAATATACTGATATCCCAAAAGTACTCCCAAAAGCAGAAGGAACATAATCAAAAGGACGATAAAAATACTCTTATGATTTCGGAAAAAATATGTTTTATTCTTTTGGACTGGTTTGCGTTTCTTTTTCTTTGCCATCCGTATCCTTACCTATATAAATGTTCACACCAAGATTCCGGTAGTCCCGGCAGATGTCCTCATATCCACGTTCAATAAAATGTTTATTATAAATAACTGTCTCTCCATCCGCCATGCAGCCTGCAATAATCAGCGCCGCTCCGCCACGCAGCTCCATGGCATTGACCTCCCTGCCATAAAGCTTCGGTACCCCATGAATCAATGCTTTGTGCTCACTTAAAAGCTCAATATCCGCTCCCATGCTGCGAAGTGACGGCACGACCTGAAAACGGTTCTCAAAAATGGTTTCCTCAATAAGGCTTAAGCCTGATGCCTTCGTCAGAACCGCCATCAACGGGGACTGCATATCGGTCGGAAAACCCGGATAGATCTCCGTCTTCGTATAAGGAACCGCATTCTGTACCGGTTCTGCCATGACCGATATTCCTTCTTTGGCAACAGCAAGTCTGGCTCCCATTTCCACTGCCTTTTTCAACACGGCATGCATATGCTGCACCGGAGCATCCCGCAGGAATATATGCCCTCCGGTTCCTAATACACTAAAAAGATACGTGCCTGCCACAATACGGTCAGACGGAACCCGGTAGGTAATGCCATGTAATTCCTCCAGACCCTTAATAAGCAGGGTATCCGTTCCGGTTCCTTCAATGATGGCTCCTGCCTTTGTCAGAAACTCACATAAGGAAATGATCTCGGGTTCCTTCGCAGCATTCTGGAGCACGGTAACCCCCCTGGCCTTTACGGCTGCGAGAACGATATTTTCGGTTGCTCCCACACTGGCTACCGGCAGCCGGATTACCGCCCCCTTTAATCCTCTCGTATAAGCCCGGAAGTATCCCTCTTCCTCATAAAACTCCACTCCCATCTTTTTTAAGGAACGGATGTGAAGATCAATCGGACGTTCTCCGATTACGCATCCACCGGGATATGCAAGGGAAACCTCCCCGATCCTTCCAAGCATCGCACCAAGAAGCATAATCGAGGAGCGCATACAGGTAACATTCTCATTCCGGATCGACTCCTGCTGCAGTGCCAGATCCGTAAGACAGGAAGCATCGACAGTAATGGCCCGGTTGCTCCGTTTCACCTTACAGCCAAGGGATTGCAGCAGATTCTTCATATGCTCCACGTCCTGAATTCTCGGACAGTTCTCAATGGTACACACATCATTGATCAAAAGGGCAGCCGCCATCACCGGCAGCACTGCATTTTTTGAGCCTTGTATCGTCGTTTCCCCGAAAAGGGCATTTCCGCCTCTGATATGAATTGCATCCACTTCTTCCAACACCTTCCGGTTTAAAGTATGACCTACTCTATACTATGTAGATATGGAAGAAAAGGTTACCTGCTATCCTGTACTACAGGTCTTTCAACCGGATTCCTCTTCCGACACTGAACACAATGCCGATCTCCGCAAGAAGAAACATAACCGACGATCCTCCGTAGCTGATAAACGGAAGGGAAATACCGGTGTTGGGAATGGTATTTGTTACTACCGCCACATTTAAGATAACCTGAATGGCAATATGCCCCATCACCCCGACAACTAAAAGTGCTCCAAACAGATCCGGTGCATTGTTGGCAATAATCATACAGCGCCAGATCAGAAGAATAAACATCATTAAAACTGCAATGGCACCAAACAGTCCCAGCTCTTCACAGATAATGGAAAAGATCATATCATTCTGTGCCTCCGGAAGGAAACCAAGCTTCTGCATGCTCTGTCCAAGACCCTTACCAAGAATCCCTCCGGAACCGATCGCATACAGGGCCTGTAGGGTCTGGAATCCCTTACCGCTTGCATAAGCCTCCGGATCCAGCCATGCCAGTATACGTTCTCCACGGAAGCTTCCGACACTTCCACTCTCTGACATTTTAACAATCAGAAAAACGATTCCTGCCACGCCTGCTATCCCGATCAGTCCAAGGATAATGAACCTCTTATAATCCGGGCATGCCACAAAAAGCATGACAACGGCAATTCCCATAATAATGATCGCAGAGCTTAAGTTTCGTGTAATAACATAGATGAGACCACTTATCGGCGCTGCCGCTCCAAGCACCACAAGGAAGCCCTTCATGGTACGGATATTTCTTCCCATCTTACAGATGAGATACGCCAGAAACAGAATCATGGCAAGCTTTGCCACCTCCGCCGGCTGTAAGGAAATACCGAACACACGCAGCCACCGCTTTGCACCGTTTGCTTCAATACCAAACGGAATAATCAGAAGCACCAGTGCAACCGATACACCATAACCGATAACCGCGAACCGCTCCCAGATGTGATACGGCAGATGGGACACAATAAACAGAACGACAAGTCCCGCCAGCGTTGAAAAAATCTGCTTGCGGAACAAATAAGTGGAATCATTATAGGTCAGATTTGCATCATAGGCACTGGTCGAATACAGCATGACAAGACCGAATGCCAACAAAAACAACACTATAAAAAGTAACGTATAATCGGAAAAGGATTCCTGATTTTTACGTGCTCCTCTCTTAAATCTGTCCATTGACCAAACCTACTCTCCTAATTTATGAACCAATATAACTGTTCAGTTCCTTATGCCTTCAGCAGCAAGTGCTTCAGGCTGCACCGAATAATTATAAACCATTTCCTTAAACATCTTACCGCGAACCTCATAATTCGGGAACATTCCCCAGCTTGCACACGCCGGAGACAGTAACACGGCATCTCCCGGAACGGCATTCTGTACGCAGATCTGAAATGCCTCTTCAAAGGTATCTGCAAGAATAATATTAGAAAATCCATGCTTTCTTGCACACTCTGCTATTTTATCCTTCGTCTGTCCGATCAGGACAAGGGCTTTTACCTTGCCATCAAAGTTTTCAATCCACTCATCGTATTCGCTCTGCTTGTCATAGCCTCCACCGATCAGGATGGTAGGCTTTGTCATGGCACGGATCCCCTGAATCGCCGCATCCGGATTCGTGCCCTTTGAATCATTGTAATAATCTACTCCGTTCTTCGTAGCAACAAATTCAATCCGGTGCTCCACTGCCTTAAACTGACGGATCGTTGCAAGAATCACATCCATCGGAACGTCCATTGCACGGCAGATGGCAATTGCTGCCATCACGTTTTCCACGTTGCATAAGCCAACCAGATTCATTTCATGAATGTTCATCAGCCTCTGTACCTTTCCATTCTCTGCGAGCATAATCTCTTCGCCCTGAAGGAAAAGTCCGTCGGCAAGCTCTCTTTTCGAGGAGAAAAATACCACCTTCGCAGGGCATTTTTCACCAAATGTCCTGGTATAAGCATCCTCATAATTGAGTACACAGACATCCTCCTTCGTCTGGTTTGATGCAATCCTCTCCTTCGTCTCGACATAGCACTCCATGGTGTGGTGACGGTTTAAATGATCCGGTGTAATATTCAGGATCGCGGATACCTTCGGTGCAAAGGTATGGATAGTCTCTAACTGGAAGCTGCTGATCTCCGCAACCACCACAGAATCCTCTCTCGTGTCCATCGCAATATCTGTATAAGGATTTCCAATGTTTCCCACAACAAAAACGGACGGTTTGTACGCGCTCATGATTTCTCCAACGAGCGTAGTCGTTGTGGTCTTTCCGTTCGTACCGGTAATGGCAATCACCTCACCTTCGGAAAAGACATATGCAAGCTCGATCTCTCCCCATACCGGAATTCCTCTTTTTTCAAAAGAAACCACCATATCGGAATCAATCGGGACACCGGGGCTTACTACCAGCAGCTCCACCTGTTCCTCCAGCTCTAAAGGAAGCGTTCCTGTCACAAGCTGTAAGGAAGCAATTCCTGCCGTCTTCTCCTTTAAAGCTTCCACATTAAGCTTCTCATTACTGTCAAACAGAATCGTCTTCGCTCCGGCCTTCGATAAAAGCCCTGCGGCTCCGATTCCGCTTTTTCCTGTTCCAATTACCAGTACGGTTTTATTCTGTAAATCCATGTTCTTAACCTCATTTCTATATTCGTAACAGCTCAGCCCTGCCCATTCATATCCGGCGTCTGCCCTATATTCCCAGCAGTGCAGCAATACACATTACCGCTGTTATTATGGTAAATAATGCAACAATGCGTGTTTCCTCCCATCCGCACAGCTCAAAGTGATGATGGAGCGGAGCCATTTTCAGAAGTCGCTTTCCTCCGCTTACCTTAAAATACACTACCTGGGCAATCACGGAAAGCACTTCGATCACATACACGATGCCAATCAGTGGAAGCAATAACGGCAGATCCATCAGATACGCACAGGCTGCCACGAAACCTCCCAGTGCAAGGGAACCGGTATCTCCCATGAAGACACTCGCCGGATGCACATTAAATAAAAGAAAGCCCAGCAATGCACCTGCGGCTGCTCCCGTCACCGGAAACAATCCCTCATGCCAGAATACGGAAATGATCAGCCACAGCATTGCAACCATCAGAGTCACACTCGCTGCCAGTCCATCCAGTCCATCGGTAAGATTCACTCCGTTTACCGTTCCAATCACAATAAAGAAAAAAACCGGAATCGAAAGAGCTCCCAAAGACAGGCTTTTCCCATTGGAAAACGGAATCCGCATCAGAAAATCCATCCCACACACCTCATACAGGTAATACCAGAATCCTGCCGTTAACAGAAACTGCAGGAGAAACTTCTGAAATGCGGACAAGCCCTTCGACCTTCGAAGGACTACCTTGATAAAATCATCCAGGAAGCCGATCCATCCGAATCCAAACGTTACACACAATACCGGTATTCCCTCCGGAAACCTGTGCAGAAATGGAAGTGTCGAAAGCAGAATGCTAAGCAGAATGATAATTCCCCCCATAGTTGGTGTTCCTGCTTTACACAGATGGGTGCTCGGTCCATCCTCTCTTACGGTCTGACGTACCTTTACCTTCTTCAGTAGTGGAATCAGCAGCTTACCAAGCAGTGCACTCAGTAAAAAGGCTGAAAGAATCGGCAAAACAACATCTTGCATTTTCATTAATCATACCTTTCAATTATAATCCATTTTGTCCAGATAGGGAAGAACATTTTCGAAAAGCTGACGCACGACAGGAGCAGCCACCTGACCGCCATAATATACACCCTGTGGATTATGGATGATCGCAATCGCAAGCACCTCCGGATCATCCGCCGGTGCAAATCCGATAAAGGAAGCGATATATCTCCCGGTTCCTCTTGGAAGCGTCTGACTGGTCGCTGTCTTGCCTCCTACCCTTGCTCCCTCCACATAACCGTTCTTCCCGGAGCCGCTCTCCACCACCTGCTCTAAGATCATCCGCATGGTTGCCGATGTCTCTTCCGATACAATCTGTCTGCCCTCTTCATAAGACAGCATCCGAATGTTCTCGCCCTGACGGTCTGCCACCTTTACACCAAAATGCGGAGTGATCCTTTTTCCTCCATTTACCAGCGAGGAAACCGTTGCCGCCATCTGGAGCGGTGTCACCTGAAAGGACTGCCCGAAGGAAACCGTGGCAAGCTCCACCGCTTTCATATCCTCCTTTTTGTGCATAATGGTGCCTGCCTCTCCCGGGAGATCCACGCCGGTCTTTTCCAATAAGCCGAACTGTTTGAAGTATTTGTAATAATTGTCTACACCGAGCCGGAGTCCGACTGTGATGAATACTGGGTTACAAGGATTCTGTTTCTATGAGTTTTCTACGACTGGAAGGGGATACCCCCTTCCTTATGTATATTCCCCTTTTTCTTCCCCTATAACCTCCCAATAGCAATCTTCATGGTGAAAGCTGGGTTTTACATATCTTAGTTTTCCCTCATCCCTTAACAGCTTTACACTTGTCCATGCATAACTGTACTTTACCGATAACTGTTCCGCCATTTCAGGAATTGTAATATATGGATTTTTCCGAATTAAACCAATTATCTTTTCATTACTCTCTTTCCTTCTTCTGGTGAGAATGGTTTCTTTGTGATAGTTGAATGAAAAAGTGTATAAGCTATCCTCCATATCTAAGAGGTGATATAACTCAAAGTTTTTCTCCATTTCTTCTTTATCCATCGTAACATTGATTTCTTCGGTGTTTCCTATCTCAATTACCTTTACACACTGAAATAAGAGTTGTAAAATTGCCTGCGTATCACATTGATAATTCCTGATATCTGCTCTGATTTTCTTGAGTCTCTTATACTTATCTTCCATGGAGATTTCACTTTCTTTCAATTCTTCTATTCTCTCTGTTAAACTCCTAATCTCCTCATCGAGCTTATCATTGTAGGTTTTGAAGTCGTTATCAGAAATGACAGCACTCATTAACTTTTCAAACAGAATATTCTTTTTCTTGGAAAGCTGATTAAGTTTTCCCTCTATGCTTCTTTTTTCTGAATCATGGTTCGTATGAAATAAGGCTTTCTCAACCAACTGCATTGTTTTCTCTATCAGGTCACTGGAAATATGGAATACTTCTCCATACTTCTTTTTGAATGACTCCTCCAACTGTTCCTCTAAGGTTGTCTCGTTTACGGATATAGTATCACAGGCTTTCCGACTCATGGTAAACTGATTCGAGCATTTCCATACTGCCATCTTTTTACCATAATCTGTTGCGATACTATTTCTGTAAAACTGCTTATGACATTTTGTACAATATATTTTGTTACTCCAACGATGCCTTCCAATCATGGATTTGTCACACTCCACTTTGTAAGTTCTGCTTTGCAGACAATCCAAAACCTGTTGATGATATTCCCTGCTGACAATGGGTGGAATCACATTCTCCTTGTATATCCAATCTTTTTCAGATAGCTTAATTGATTTCTTAGTGTAAAAATTTAATGCTGTTTTATGTACAATACAATCACCATGCAATAAGGGGGATGTGATGATATTTCTCCATGCCGTAGCACTGATTCTATCAGGTTGACACTGTTTCGTTCCATTCGTACCTTTACTTAATACCCCTCGTTCAAACATGATATTCGCTAATCGGTAAAAGCCTACTCCATTTTCCACCAGTGACATTGCATATCGAATCTCACTGGCTTCTTTCTCATTTACTTCCCACCAAACCCTTTTATTACGCTCATCAATCAATTCTACTTTCCTATCCCACCCCAATATAGGTCTGGTAATATTTAAAGCCTTTTGACCCTCTGCATAAATTTGTCTGTTACTGTGAATATCCCTGATTTTCTTAGATGTTACTTTACTTTGCTCCGCATCTACAATCGCCTGCATGGAATAAAGTAAATCATCCTTATCATGTTGATAGATATGGTCATCAAGATAGAAGTATAAACTCACATTTTTATGCAATATCAGCTTGATAAAGTTATGCCATTCCACCTGACTTCTACATAATCGGTCTGAACACTTCACGACAACTAAATCCAATCTGTTTGCCTGAATATCTTTCAGCATACGTTGATATTCATATCTGTGCTCTGCCTCTGTCCCCGACTCTGGTTCTACATACTGATTCACTAAGGTTAAGTGATTCTCCAAGACCAGTTTTCTTGTGTACTCTACCTGTTTATCCAAGGCTTCTAACTGCACCTTCTTCTCGGTAGAAACTCTGTTGTAGATTCCCACCCTTGTTTCGGGTGGGAAATTCGCTAGTTCACTCATACGCTTTTGTCCTCCTGACTTTTTCTCCCTGTGTTTACCAGGCTCATAATGTTTATGAACTCCTCTTCTGTTAAACTATTATTCTGATAAAGCAATCGGATAATCCCTCCTATGATTGCTCCCTCATTCTTCACTGTTACTACCCTGTTCTTTGATAATTTAGATGTTCTTTCCATCTAATCCTCCAGACGAGGTTTTTACAGTGTATGTCATTGGAACGCTGACAAACACAAAATGCAAGACTTTTTTACTGATTTCCCTACTTTAGTTCCAAATCAATATGCATTTGTTAAATTTTTAACGATGTATTACCTCAACTTTATTAAGTCTGGTTGACTATAGATAAAAAGTATCCAGTTAAAGAGGTTGGTTGATTAAGGGGACGTGTCGGGTGTTTTTGTGATGTTATGGGAAAGTTTTTCAAACTCCTTGGGGTGTGAGGTACTGTTTCCATAGGGAAAGGGTATGTTATGAGGGGGAATTATAATGATGTGAGTGGTTGAGGGGGACGCTAGGAAAATAAACTTCCTTTCTCCACTTCTTATTTTTCCTATCCCTTGCTATAAAAATTTCTAATCTTTATCCCCCATTTTTAAGTTCCTAGGGGGTGTAGCAAAACTCCTGCTAACTTGTTCCAAACACGCTTACATTTTCCGAAACGCCTCACGCTACCCTGATACGTCACTTGAGGTTTTCCTATCTGGGCTTTCTGACAGCTGCTATTCATAGGAAAATAGCAGGATAGGGAAATTGGTTTCGTTAGTTGATAGTATTCTTTTTGGGGAAATTTACTGCTGAATAAAAAATGTGAGTGCTTGGGAGATTTTGCAAACTTGTTCGGGAAATGGATAAGAAATTGGGTTGCTTCGGACATACATTATTTTCTTTCACTCTCTCTTATTTTTTCTGAAATTCTTTGTTTCCTATTCCTTTTTCTATCGTTTTAAGAAAATTTTATTAAACTACCCCTATCCCAAAATCTCGGTTACTTCTTACCTTGGTCTTTTCGGGAATTTTCTGAACATAAGAAAAGCCTTGCAACAGGGGAACTGCTACAAGGCTTTGAGTGATGATGATACTATCCTTACTCTGGATTGACCTCTCCATAGATATTGATTTCTATATATAACTTTCTTATATCCAAGGACTCCCATGGTTCTTCGGGAGTGTTATACTCTAATAGGTTCTTGTTTGTATCTAGGGAAAGGTAGGCATCGGGTATCTCTTCCCCATTGATTCTGATTTTTCCACTTACATCCCTAATCTTGGAATCATGCAGGATATCTATAAACGAAACTCCCTCATCACTGGAATCCAGACAACAAATGATGCCTGAATTGGGAATCTCTTTGTTGTTAAACTTTATCGCTAACATGTTAAACACCTCCTGCCTTGATAATCTTAATTTTTATCTGCTCTGGGGTATATTTTCCATTCGCCAGAGCAGTAAGTTGTTCAAGATTCATACCCCTGTGGTAAGCATCTACCAACTGTGCCGTGGTGATGTCCTTTACTCCAAAGGGTACAATACGAACCGCTCCCTGTGGAGTCATTGCTAAACCCTTGAGTGTTTTCTCCATTCTCCCAATCATAGCCTGCTGGGTTACTAACTGCGCCCCCAGCCTCTTAAGAACTTTGATAAGCTCCTGATCCATTTTCCCTTCCTCCTTTAAAATCAATTTTTCTCCCTCTTCTTTTTTAGGCTGTTTTCCCTGTCAGGTATTTTTACTTTGCACCCTGTTTTCTACTGTAGCAATTTCTTTTCTCCATTTCGTTCACTTTTAGCCTGCACTTAGTGGTGGTTGAATATATTTCCCCACCATGCTTCAGGGGAATGCTTTTAATATAAAAAATATTATGAGTTAGTACCTGTTTGGGGGAGGTTTTGATTGAGAAAATGGTGTGTTATGGTAGAATAAACTCATAGGAATAATAGATTTTCATAAAGAATGGGGAATGTAAATAATGAGTGATGAATTTAAACTGGAAATTACTCCTAGAAGTACTCGGATTACAATATGGAATAATGTAGATAAGGATTTCTCTAAGAAATTCCATGATAGCTTTGGGAAACACTCTTCTAATCTCTCTGCTCCTCCTTTGGATATGGTTGATGTAGGGAATGAGGGAAGTGTGGATGATGAGAAAAAGAAAGAAACTAAATTTAATAACTATAAACTTAGAAGAAAAATCCGTGCAAATACTTTTAAAACTCTTGCATATATAAACTTTAATGCTCCTAACTGCTATCTACTTACGTTGACTTTCGATGAAAGAAAGAGTTCTAAGTGTAAGGATTTAGATTACTGCCATCGGTGTTTTAAAAAATATATGTATGAACTCCGAAAGTTGTATGATGATTTGCTTTACCTTGGGGTATTCGCAAAACAAAAGAATGATAACTGGCATTACCATGTCCTCATTAATCTTCCTGAAAATTCTACTGCTGAACTCAAAGAAGTTAGGGATTTGTGGAAAAGAGGGATTGCTCATACCAGAACTCTCTATGATTGGGATGATTTTTCTACAAGGGTAGACTATTGCGTTAAGAATATGCTGGATAATCCTAAGGAAGATGCGCAAGGTAGAAATGGTTATCTGCGTTCCCATGGGTTAAAGGATAAGGTTGTTCTGAAAAGTTGGAATGAAAATGAAATGGATGATGCTTATAGATACTTGTCTGATTTGATTAGTAGTGAAGTAGATTCTGAAAAACCTAAACACTTATATACTATCTCCTTTGAGGATGACCCTGAAATCTCCAGTTTCATCTCTCAATATATGAGTAAAAAGGGATTTCCTGAATTGTTCGGTGATATGAAAGTTGCTAGAAAAATTTTAAATTAATGGGTGTCGGATTTGCTTTGTATGCAAAAAAAATAACACCCTATGGGTGTTGGTTGTGATTGAATCGATGGGGTGGGTGGTGGCATTCGTGGTTACCCAGCCTACTACTTTATACTCCTCCTCTTCCTCTATTATTATTTTGTTACTTACATTTGTCCTTGTGTGACAACCATCTTCTGTATAAGTATTGTCTGGGAGAAGGGTGCGATAATTCTTGACGATTTGGGTTTTGCCTTGGGATTCTAATGGAGCTGGATGAGGATTGGGTTGGAGGGGTTCATCACAGGTGGTCTGACCATCTCGCTTCGCTGTGATTACCATCATAGCCACACCGTAGGTGCGTACCTCATCATTTGTTAGTTTTCCTGAACTGGATGCTGTCCATGGAATAAACCCTGCTTTCTCGCCTGCACCGCCTTTGGTGATTCGCTCTGCAAAGGGTGCTATGCTATTTAAGTATGAGGAAAAATAATTCTTAGATGTATATTGGGAAACTACTGCGTCAAAATAATTTAAACAATCTGTACAGGTTCCTACAATCGGAGAACCTACTGTTTGAAAGCCTGCTCCCGATGATTTGTAATATTCATCTAACTTCGCATTTAAGTCATCCATTACTTGCATTATCATACCATCAGGGATAGCCGCATTCGGATATTTGTTCTGTAACATTACTCTTACCTGATAATAATTGAATTGAGGGGCTTTATTGGCTCCACCTGTGGATACACTGTATTGGAAGTGTAATACTGTTTCTATGACAAGGATGTATTCGTTACTACTGAAGTGTTGAGCAACCTCTGTGCCCCAATATGTACTTACCACGTTACTTGCATTGGGAATTCCATTTCCATCTTCTTCCATCATCCATGCCTTGATTTGTGCCTGATTGGTCGTCTTATTCTCATTAAATGGAGTATAAGGCCATGGAGCAGTTCCATCAAAACTTTCCTTGACAAACCCTCCCTTTTTTGAACTACACCTCACTATTGCACCGGGGATTTCATTATAACCTTGGCATTTTAAAAGAATGGCTCCGGCTCCGGGAACATTACCTCCTGTTTCGGTTAACATATAACACAAGTATCCTGTTCTTGCATAGGAGATTCCGTTTACTATCTTACTGTTTCCACCACTACCATGCGAACCTATTACATCTACAAACAATGCGTCTGCATAATCCGATGCACCAGCCGCTTGAACTTGTATGGGTTCGGTTATATAGGGAAGTGTTGTGATAGAAACTACTATCGCTAGGAATAGGGATAGCAGGTTATTTTTTAATTTCTTCATGCTTATATGAAAATTCATGAATGTCCTTCCTCCTTCTTTCTCTGGATAAAATAAAAAATTATTTTTTATTCTCCCTTTGATTAATAAGTAAAAAATCAGGTCACTTATGACATCTAGGTGACCTGATTCTTTCATACTCGTGATAATCTTAAATAATTCTGCACATTAATATTTACTTTGCAATAATGTAAAAACCCCATTCTATATTTTTCATTACTTATATTCATTATACTGTCATAATATGGTGGATGTTGCTGACTGTTATTTTGTTCATGGGTTCCATTTTTTACTTTCGCTATATCCTCCAATACAAACCAAAATACTTGATTTATCGTTTTTCTACATTGAAATTTAGAATTATCGTATGTATTAGCCACTAATCTGTATGCAGACAGCCATGTCTTTATCAGATTTGACTTACCATATCTTATCACATCCGAATCTGATACAATAGCATTCGTATGATAAAAGAATAATTGTGCCAGCAACGAAATCAATTTATCTGTTTTAAATACTGGTAAATTGCGTATCTTAGATTCATATTCAATCCAGTTCTTTTTCACACTTGACTCTTTATTAATGGAATACTGGTTACACAGATATATTACAATCTCCTTATCTATTAAACTCATGCCATTACAATACTTGTCTATAACTGCATAAGCATCATCACCAATATCATGTTTCACAAAATCTAAACACTTGTTTACAAACATGCTACAAATCTGTAATTTCGCTCTACTCTTATCCCCAATGTAAGTACCCGTACACATATCTGCTGTCTCATTTAGTTGATTTATCAATTTTCTAATATTCTTTGCAGATTCACTATCAGCTTTATTCCCAATAGCCTCCAAAATTTTTGAACAAATTTTATCTACCTTTTTACAATGTTTATCAATGGCTGCTTTGTATTGGTCGGTTGAATCTACAGATTCAACTAAATCATCTATGCCACCAAATGAATCTATCAGTTGACATAACTCATCTCTATATGTTTTACATAAAGCTTTTAATATATCTTGTTTTCCTAGTATTGCTTCCCTATATTTTTTATAACCTGTATCAAACACTTGAAAGCATTGTTTTAATCTTTGCTTGCGTTCTTCCTTACTATGAAGTTTCGGAACATTTAGAGTTATGTCCGTCTGAAAATTGTCTATGTACTTCTTAAATTCTTTCGCCAAATCCATCATAAACTCTATGTACATGGGTTCCCCGAATACTGTATATTGAAAATTTTTATATATGCTTTTTAAACACTCTACTAATAAACCACTATATTTTTTATATTTATTATACAAATCATTGCTGTTTATACTATTTAATCCGTATAGTATATCTATGACATATTCACAGCTTTCCGGCTCATCATAATTATTAATATATTTTCTAACTGTACCAGATACATTTAATTCTGGGAACCCTTCCATCCCTAATAAGGTTTCCCTTAATTCCTTCTTGCTTCTCTCCAATTCACTACTCTTGTTAAATTTTATTAGTTTGTCTGTTCTTATCCCCAAAAAGGTATAGTTAGCTGGTTTCATGTATGACCAGTACCCTTTAAGAATGCTAAGCAAATCTTTTATGAAAATTTTGTTTTTTTCAGACCTATGCTCATCCGACATTATTACTTGTAACACTTCCAAGAACTGATAAATCAAACTAATATCACTGGAATTATATGCTATTGCATTAAGTGCATTAAATACAAATTTATGCTCATTTGATATAAAGTGCTTACCATAATCATTTTCTATAAGCATAATTTTCCCATTTCTAGCTATGCTTGCATTCAAAATGTTGACTGTACCATTTCGCATAAGTTGTTTTAGTTTACTCTCCTGACACCATGTTGAGAAATCATTGTTTATTACTTGAAATTCTCGTATCTGATTTTCTGTACATATATCTACTATTACAAAATTATTTATTGCCATTGCTTATCTCCTCCAATCCACAAATTTATTTCCATGTAGCTTCTAATCTTTAGACTGAATCAAGCTGATTTTAAAAGTTCTTTCTCTTTTTCAGTTTCAATTTAAAATTAAAAAATATATTTATTCTCCCTTTGATTAATAAGTAAAAAATTAGGTAAGTCTAATTTGAAATGGTCTGATAAACTTTACAGATGCGTGTTTTGTATTTTATGTGTTTCTTATTATAATTCTGTTTACTTCAATCCCATCTTAGTGTATCATATAAAAATGAGCGTTACTCAAACGGGTAGTGGTTCGCCTCTCGCCAAAATGTTTGACATTTTGAGAGCTTCCTGTATTTTAGGAGGTGGTACAAATGGAAAATATAACGAAAGGTACATAATTTGATGCCAGAAATTACTGTGAGTGTCATTGGTATTGTTGTAACAGTTATCAGCATAATTGTTACGCTTGTCAGTATCATTCAGACTTGCAGAAAAGATAAACATCAAAAAAGCAACCGCCCTCGACCAAAGGAATAGGTTGCTTTTTTAATGAGTAACTATTAACTTGGGCGAACCGTTTCTTTACGGTAACGCTCTTTTTATATTCTTAGATTATCACTTATTAAGAGAATCGTCAATGCAATTCTAAAAATGTGTTATTATCTCTATACTTACTGAACTTGTGCCCCAGCACAATTCAAGTCAGAAACAAGTTGGTCTGGTTCATTACCAATTTCATTTGCGTTACTTGGTGACCAACCTTCAGGGGTCGGAGCATCAATGTGTCCACTGGAACCACCACTCGGCATATCTTTCATAACATCCCTTGTTATGTATTCTACTACCTCATCATAAGAATAATCATCCTGCCAACCTGTTTTATTCTCTGGATCTTCCTGCATCATTTTAGAGAAGTACTGATATCTCTCTTCTGTAAACTCTACTTTGGTTGTTTCCTGTTGTTCCTTTGAAGTATCCTCTTCTACCTGTGGTGTAACTTCCTCATCATAATCACCATCCTCTATAACTCCATCTGTACCCTCTACATCTACAGATAAGTTATCAGATGTTTCTGTGGTGGGTACTTCGGATTGGACTGGGGCTTCGCCTGTTCCCCGCTCTGCTGATACCTGACTTGGTAGTGCTAAGTACGCATTGGTGAGCATTTCTAAGAAATCTTCCTTTGTGGCTCCCTCTTCCCACCTGCTATCCTTATCAACAATTATTCCCTTCTCATTTGCTACTAACAAGGCTTTATACATTCTTTCAGGACAACCCTTATCTGGATTTTGAAGTGCATAAGATAATTCGTAAGACTGCCAGTGTTCCTTCTTGTTTTCTCCCTCAATAAACTTCTGAGCGACTGCAATATTTCCACCATTTACTGTGTCTACATAACACTCTCCCTTGATATCTACATTATCATACTCTGTTTTGAAATACTCCTGAACTATCATATAAACTAATTCGCCACGTGTAATTGTTCCATTCGCTGTATGACTATCTAAAGAACCACTGCTGATATCTAAATAACTCTGTTCTGATAAATTACTTGCAAATATCGTATATTCATTTGTATTGCCAGCGTCAACCGCTTCTCTGAACTCACCATCCTCTGATAATGTGTCAGTAACAGGATTCTCTGCTTTGAATAGTGCTGACATAGCTTCCAATCGGGTAATGGTGCTATCCATATTTGCATATCCTGTTTCAGAATCATTGAGAATGTTAAAGTAACCATTGATTCCTGCTAACATCGCTCTTTTATAGTTTCCCTCTTCATAATCTATATCTGCATAATTTTCAGACGATGCCTGCGCAAGTTCTCTCTGGACTGCTACATTATTCCAGTAACCCTCCCTAAACTTGTTGTTTGCAAACACATTGTATAAGGTGTTATTTCCATCCTGTTCTCCATCCAAGTTAACGTAAAATACACCATTTTTACTGTTATCCCCAAACGCTACAATCTTAAAGATATTTTCCATGGAACTTCTAAGTTCTGGCTGTGAAGTCAACTGGTCTAACTGTGTCCATTCTACAGTTTTCTCTGTGCCCTGCTCCTGATTGAGGGGCACAGCTACCTCAATCTCTATGGCATCCCCCTGATTTATCATCTGTAACATTTCCGACTGTGAAACCGATGAACATCCCATAAGCTGTGATGCAATGATTAACATTGTAATTGTAGGAACGATAACCCTTTTCACTGACATGAATTTTGGTCAAATGACAAAGTAAGTTCCAGTTTGACAAAGTAAATGTCCGGTCGATCCCTGCCCTACATGTGGGCAGGGATTTTTCTGCGCAAAAACTGCTTAA
>QWCY01002752.1_pt1 | contig 82316 bp, 98 predicted proteins | sample 1972631 | NCBI WGS metagenome assembly QWCY01 (sample SAMN09866696, study PRJNA288562) | Human gut metagenome isolate pre1_stool, whole genome shotgun sequencing... | isolation source: gut | host: Homo sapiens | place: USA: California
CATAGTCATAAGATTACATTTAAAGAGGAGAAATGGGGAGACAACGGAAACAAGAGACCATTCCCTAATCATACTAGGCCTGACTCAGATTATTCTGCTGATACTCAAGTAACCGGAGGAGGTAGTCCTCATGAGAATAGACCTCCTTATTTCGTACTAGCTTATATCATTAAACTATAATTCTATATAAACTTTTAAAATTATTAGGGCTTTTATATTTAAAGAACAGCTAATCGCTTTCGTCCAACACACAAGTGGAATTCTTATTGGGAAATAAGTTACACACTGGAAAGGGAACCTCATGCACTGGGTTCCCTTTTTTTATGTTAGTAATGTAAGTCTTCTTTAGCTTTCTCTTCCCAATATCTTATATCTTCTTTAAGTTCTGAGATATATCTTACCGAAGATTTAGTTCTAGGCATATCAAAAAACTCTACTAATAAAATGTTAGTGATACGAGAACCATCCTTGATTCTCTCTTTAATATAGGGAGGAGGACTAAGCAATATCTCGAAGATCAAATAAGCATCGGGAGATAGGTTCTTCTTCATATATTTATATAACATATCAAGCATTTCTCCTTTAGCTTTCTCTTCTTCTGTATCATCTTCTAGTTCTTTATCATTATCGAATAAATCTTCTAATTGGTAAAGATTCTGATGATATTCTGCTCCCTCTCCATAAGCAGTTCTTAATAAATGATTCTTAAAGGTACTGAGAGAAGCTAGTATCCTTGCTTTTAAATGTTCTTCTTCACAAGTACCATAATATTTATTAAAGACAAATAACATCTTATCCCAGAAATAAGAACTTATGATATCTGGTGTAACATTAAACCTTCTATTATCAATTTGCTTAGTAAGACGTCTGATAACTGGTTTACAGATTTTATACATCCTATCAAAAGTTTCTTTATCATAATTTTCTTGCATAGGTTTCAACCTATGTATCTCTGATCCGTTGTTGCCATTTTCCTTTATCTTCATAAGTCTATGTTTAAAATGATATGCAAATATAAGTATAATAAATTAAATATAAAATAATATATTAATAAAGTTCACCTAGAAGCTGAGGATTAGTGAGTACTAGGATGAGAGTCTATATGTACAACTCTAACCGAGACTATAGAAATCTATATGATTATACTTAATTATATTGCAATATGAAAAAAGATAATACCAAGTTTGAATTTGACACCAGCTTTCAATTAGAAATCCTAAGGTATCTCTTAAAGGATAAAGAGGGAGGTCTAATAATCAAAAAGATTAAACCAAGTTACTTAGTTCTGATTGAGCATTCTTTAATTGCCGAGGGCATATTTAAGTTCTTCAAAAAGAAAAACAAGATGCCTTCTAAGAATATCCTTAAAGAAGTTATAAAAGAATTGCTTGAATCTAAAAATTACGTTGACCTGGTTACTAAGGATGATATACCCAATATCCATAAAATAATCGATGACCTATATTCAAATCCCTTGAATGATTCCGAATACATTCGAGAAAAGATATATCAATTCTCTACCTATGTAGAGATGAAGAACTTGAATGATTCTTTTGATTTGGATAACTTCGAACAATACGAAACCTATTCAAGGAAAATAGAAAAGATACTTCAAAACTCGAAACCCAAGAAAGATGATGAACCTATCTTTATGATAAGGGATATTACAGAGAGACAATTCAAACGTCAAGCAGAACCATCTGTAATACCTTGTCCATTTAGACAACTTAATGATATTACCAATGCTGGAGGTTACCCAGAACATTCAGTAAATGTTATTCTCGATAAACCCAAAGCTAAGAAAACTTTCTTCATGGTAAACTTGGCAAGAGGGTATTTAAGAATGAAGAAATCAGTTTTATATGTAGATACTGAAAATGGTAAAGAACAAATCATGGACCGATTTATTCAATCCTCTATCAATAAAACTAAGAAGGAATTATATTCAGGTGAATATGATAAACTCGAAGCTAAACATCTTCGTAAACTTGCAAGATTTGGAGTTGAACTAGTAGTTGAAAGAGTTCCTGCCATGATTACGGATTGTAATTATATAAGGGAACTTATAATTAAGCTAAGAAACCAGGGTATCAATATTAAAGTACTGATGGTGGATTATGCAGGAAAGCTTGCTTCAATTGCCAGAGATAAAGAGGATTTCGACCGTATATCAAATGTATATATTGATATTCAGAATCTAGCAGAAGAGATGGACTTAGATATCGTATGGACCGCTCATCATATTACCAGAGAGGGTAAGAAACATAGAACTACTAGATATGATGAGAATGATATTTCCGGTTCTATTGCAATTGTTCGTAATGCCCATACAATAGTTGGTCTTAATTCTACTGAACAAGAAGAAAAAGATGATATACTTCGTTGTGAATTAGTAGTACAAAGAGATGGTTTACCTAGTGGTAGAGCATTATTCAAATGTGATGTTGAAAGGCAAAGATGTGTAGAGTTTACTAAAGAACAACGTAAACAGTACGATGAAATATATGGTGAGAAGCTCGAGGAATCTCTCAAGAAGAAAGGGAATCCCGATGCTAATGAAGAGAAACGAGCTAAAACCAGTGGAGATATATAAACCTAAAATATGAGATTATGATTAAGAGATTAGAAGGAATTCAAAAAGGTCAGAAGGTTTACTTAGTACCTTCAGATTCAAGATGTACCCCACAATATGCAGAAGTATATTCAGTGGGTCCCAAGTATATCAAGTTAACTGGAGTTAATATAAGTTTAAGGGAATTCTTCTCTGAAGATGGAAGATCTGCTAAATGGGGAGGATGGGAACTTTTCCTTTCAAAGGAATCCTATGAAGAACACAAAGAATTACTTTCACTTAGGTCACAGGTAGTTACTTTATTTGAGCAAATGGTACTGAAATGCGAAGACCTAGATAAATTACGTAGGCTAAAGAAAAGATATGCCGAATATGATGACCCATTACCATTTTAACCATGAGTAAGATCACTAATGAATTTAAAACCAAGCTCTACAATTATTTTATTAAGAGCTTGGGCGCTTACAAATATAAACACGGTTGGATGAAATTACCCGTATGCCCATTCTGTCATAGGGAACATAAGATGGGAATTAATCTTTCCATGTACCGTACCAATTGTTTTAGATGCAATTATCATATGAATCCTGCTCAACTAGTAATGGATGTTGAAGGATTTGATACTTATGCCGAACTTTTAAAATTTCTAGATAATGGAAACTTTACAGACAAAGCTTTCTCAGAAGAGAAGATTGAATTATCCGATGCTAAGCCCGTCTATCTTCCAGATGGATTTAAACTCATTAATCAAGGAACATCACAAGTTGCAAGAAGCATTAGAAGTTACATGTCGAGCCGTGGGTTCACTATCGAAGAATTATCAAAACACGGTATCGGATATGTTGCCACTGAGGGACCTTTTTTGGGGTACCTCATCATACCATATTATTATAAGGGCACGCTCAGGTATTACAATGCGAGAAATGTTATTGGACAGGGCCCAAGATACAATAATCCAAATAAAGATATTACGGGACTTGGAAAGGAATTCATTATCTTCAATCAAGATGCCCTCGACATGTATAGTTCGATATTTATCTGTGAGGGAGCAATCAATGCACTTACTATGGGAGACAGGGCTATTGCCACCATGGGTAAGGCAATCAGTGCTTACCAAGTTAACCAGCTTATCAAATCTCCAGTTAATAGATTTATATTACTCCTGGACCCTGATGCCATCAAATATTCAATCAACCTGGCTTTCAAATTGGTCGCTTATAAAAAGGTCAAGGTTATACAATTGCCTGAAGGTAAAGATTGTAATGATCTAGGCCGTAAAGAAGTACTTAAGTTAATATATAATACTCGGTACCAATCCTATCAAGATTTAGTAAAATTAAAAAATAGCCTATGAAAGAGAATATTCCAGGATACCCAGGATATCATGTTACACGAGATGGTAAGGTGTATAGTTGTTTAATTCAGGGTGGCTCTTCTAAAAGGGGACCTTGGAAGTTAAGATATACCGCTATTACTAAAACTGGTCATGAGCAAATAAGATTAAGAACTCCTACTGGTTTTCGTAGTAAGGGAGTTCATCGATTAGTAGCTTTAGCCTATATACCTAATCCTAATAGTTATCCTATAGTAAGACATCTAGATGATATAGGTACCCATAATACTGTAAATAATCTTAGATGTGGTACTCAAAAAGATAATGTGAATGATTCCATTATTAATGGTAAACATAGTATGCCACCCTATGGTTCAGGTTTAAATAGCCCAAGATCATTACTAAGTAATAATCCTAGAAAACAAAGGAGAATACATAGATTATTTTCTTTAGGTTATACCTATAAAGAGATTGGTAGAAAAGTTAGATTATCACCTAAAGTAGTATCTAGATTTATCAGACTCAGAAACTCCTTGGATTGAGGATTTCCTATTATAATATATATATAACTTAAAATAAGAAAGTATGAAACAATTATTAGAAGCTATAAAGGCTAAATACTTATGCCTCCATGATTGGGAGATAATATATAGAGTTGAATATATTGATGGTTGGAAAATCCTATTAAAATGTAAGAAGTGCGGTAAACTTAGAAAGAGAATAGTATGAGAGACCCCTCTATTCATATAACTAAGCATCAATTCGAAAAAATCCTATCTCAGTTAGAGGTATATAATTTTCCGATTGATGCTTTCTTTGTTATTGCTCGTAAGGAAGCAATAAATACTAGAGTTGTAGTTGTTACAAACAATAAGACAACTAAGAAAGTTTCTAACATTTTACTAGCATCTAAGGGAGATGCTGCTTTAGTTGCTGATATTATATATGCAACTCGTATAAAACTAAAGCATAGAGGAGTTAGAAAAATAAGAGAAACAGAACCAAGAAATTGGGCAGTATGTAAAAAGATAGCAGAGCTATGTAATCAATTCTGTGAAGATTTCCAATTAGATACCCGGGAAGGTTTTATCAAATATATCGAACTAGGTATCAAGAAAATGGATGGTAATTACAATAATCTTTTAAACAGGTTATCGGTTATGTCAGAAAAGATATCAGATTTATATTCTGCTACTTTGGAAATGGAAGAGGATTCTGGTAATGCTAAAGCTATACATGATTACTTTATAAAGAGAGTAGCTGATGTTACTGGCATATATGAATCATTCGTTAATCAGCCAGATAAATATATACACTTTGTAAGGTTAGATAAATTTCTATCAGAGAAAGGGTGGGACCCAATTCAATTCATAGATGCTCAATTTGAATCCCTTGCTTGGTGTAATGGTTTACCTGAACCAAGTCAGATGTATAATGACAAGGCTATAGAAAGGTATAATAAATACTTATTTAAACATAAAAATCAATCCTCATCGGAGGCTCCTAAAATAGAAGGAAGTCTCTGGTCAAAAATTAATCAATCATGAAAGCTTTTAAAAATCGTTTAGAAGAGATGGCAGAAGCCACAGTAAATGCTTTGGATTATTCCGATAGCAAAGTAGAATACCCAGATATTTCTATGGTTCAGAAATGGCCTAAGGAAATAATCTTGCCCTTGTATGATTTATATAAAAATACTCGGTATTCAGAATTAGCTTCAATCCTTATGTATACTCAGCATCAGGCTAGGTTTGAAGAAATAGGAGAATTGATGCTTGGTATCGGATTAGTAGAGATGGTACATTATGATAAGCTGGGAGACTTCTTATTAAGAGCTTCTGATGTAATGGACACCGATATACCAGGAAATAATCAGTTAACTGTACATCCCCTAATAGATCTTGGTACTTCAGCAGAATCTGCTTTAAGATTATCATTACAAGCAGAAAAAGAAACTCTAGAAGAATATTATAAAGTATTCGATTCTCTGAATAAAAAAGAAGAGTATATAAAGAGAAGTGATTATATTCCAGTTACCTATCTTATCCAGAAATTCATTGCTGATGAAGAATATCACATTTCTCTTTTAAAGAAAGCTCTGAAAGAATACGAGGATTCCGATGACGAACCTAAGAAATGTAAATCAGTAACAGTAATCATATGAAAATCATAATTCGTAATTGTAACGTTGCAGAATTAGATATACCTCTAAAATATGCAACTAAGTTATATAACGAATTTGCTATCAGACACCCCAATGCCTTTTACCTCCGTACTAGGCAACGGGGTATGCAAAACTGGGATGGCAAAATAAAGTATATAACCAAGACTGGTCAATTTAAGATAGGCTTACTTCCTTCAGTATATAAAAGATGTATTGAACTTGGAATTAAGCCTATCATAGTAGATATGAGACAACCTTTACCTAAAGTCAGTAAAGTTGTAACTCAGATAGGTAAGTATAAATTAAGACCCGAACAAGAGAAAGCTGTTAAGGCAATCTTATCTAATAAACTAGGTGAAACACCTTTTCAGATTGGAGTATTAGATTATACAGTAAATGCAGGTAAAACTCTGATTATGTCTGCCTTATATTTATCATATAAGAAGCAGTTAAAGACTTTGCTTATAACTAATGACTCCGATTGGTTAAATCAAGCTAGAGATGAATTTAAGCAATATCTACCGGGAGAAGATATTACCTTTGTTCAAGGTAAAGTTTTAAACTGGAGTAATTTTACCATCGGTATGGTTCAATCTATTTCTCGGAATATGAAATATTATCAGAATGAACTTGCTAAGATTGATATGGTATTAATCGATGAAGCTGACCAAGGAGGTAGTAAGCAATATCAGAATGTGATCACTAGGTTATTTAATACCCGAGTTAGAATCGGATTATCTGGTACCATTTATATGAGTAAGCTTGCCAAGGATAAAGTTAAGAATATGAATTTACGTTGTTTCTTTGGCGATGTAATAGCAGAGTTTAAACTTAAGGACTCGATTAAGAAAGGGTATTCAACAAAGACAATTGTAAAAACAGTAGAAGGTAAACCTTGGTTTGGTAATTGGGAATCAGATTGTATGTCCTATAATGAAATATATGATGATTCCATTACCCATAATAAGATTGCCTGGACCATGGCATTAGATAGGTTGAAATGGAACCTTAATCAAGGTAGATATCCTGCTCTCGTAGTATGTAAGCATATTGCACACTGTGAAAATCTATGCAAATTCTTTAAAAAGAAGCTAGATAATAAATATAATATTGCTTATGTGCATGTTAATACTCCTACTAAATTAAGACAACAGATAATGAAGGATTTTAGGGAGGGTAAAATAGATATCCTGGTATCAACTACAATTATTGCTCGAGGTAAAAACTTCCCTAAGCTCAGATATTTGTTGAATACTGCCAGTATGGATTCTCAAGAAAAATCAATTCAGTTCTTAGGACGATTGGTAAGAAAGGATGAATCCAAATCCAAAGTTTACCTAGATGATTTACATTATCCCGGGAATTATTTAAGTAGGCATGGGAATCATAGAAGAAAGTATTATCAAGATCAAGGACTTAAAGTTATCCGGTTAAGTAAGCTCTGGGATAAGTACCCTAGACATAAGCCTTTTCAAGGATAATAATTTCTGACTATGAGTATATACCTTTTCTCCGTAGGAGAAAAGGTATATTACATGTTACGTTAAGAGGCATTAACCATTAATAATCATAAACAATGAAGATTCTACAAAAAATCAAATCATTATTCAATTGTTCTGTAATACCTCCAGAATATATATTCAATGGCATAGGAATAGAACATATAACTCCTATCAAAAAATCCAGGGATAAGCCTGATGAAGTTCGATATTATTTTATGATCCATTTTCAATCTGGGTTAGTAATCAAAGTTCAGATATATACTTCTGAAATAGAAGTACCACCCATTCTTCTGTCTATCAGGGAACTATTTATAAAGGGTATGGGACATTCATATATTACTCTGTATCAAGATGAGATGATGGATGTTCAAATCATAAGATATTATCATAAAGAATTTTAAATTGGGAATTATGGCAAAGAAGAAACAAACTTTACCTGATATCAAGAATCAGGATCCTTTAGAACCTATTAATATTGCAGAACTGGGTTCTAATTCAGATCCTTGTTTTGGTATTGGTTATGACTTATCAACTAAAGAATGTAAACTATGCGGAGACTCAGAATTATGTGCATTCAAGATGTCACAGAATATGAATATCACAAGGAAAGAGCTAGAACAGAAGAATCAATACAAGGATTTGGATGTATTAGAAGACACGGTTGGAATCAAGAAATACATCCGAGGCTTGATTCGGAAAGGGAAAGAAAGAAAAGAAGTTATTACCAAAACCGTTGAGAAATTCGAAGTACCAAGAAAACGTATTAGAGAACTTTATAAAGAATGCAAAAAATAGAAATGATATGGGCTATGTTCAAGGTATACCTTAACAACCCAAATTACTATGTGAAACAAGAGGATATACTTGCTAATGTATGTGGCAATGGAAGCAGGGATGTAAGAAAGATAATGAACTCTCTTGGTATTCACAAGGGAAATCCCTCAACATTAACTTATGGCCAACTTTTAAAACAATGCAATATAATATGAACAGATTTAGATTTATCAAAGTAAGAGACGTAAAATCTCCTTCAAGAGGAAACGAAGGAGATGCAGGTTTAGATTTCTATATTCCTGAAGACTTAACTCTACAGGATTTAGTAAAAGCTAATCCACAGTTAATATTCCATTGTGAAATACCTGAACCTGGTAAAGTAACACTTGAATATAATTCAAATAACCAGGTACAAGTAATTTACATTTCTCCATTTACCAGAATACTTATCCCATCGGGTATCAAAGGTTTATTAGAACCAAGGTCTTCTATGCTGATGGCAGCAAACAAATCTGGTATATCAACTAAGAAAGGGCTTATCTATACTGCCGAGATAGTAGATTCTCCCTATACTGGAGAGATTCATATCGGTATATATAATACTTCTCATGAGTTTCAAATAATAGAAGCTGGAACCAAGTTAGTACAGTTTATTCATGTACCCATTTATCTTACAGAACCCGAAGAAGTAACTCATGAAGAATTCTACAATGATGCTCAGTATTGGGGAACAAGAGGTAACAATGGATTCGGATCAACCAATTAATAATCATAATATATGGCAACTTTAGATGAACTAGCGAATAGGATATCGGTATTAGAGAATCGATACTCAACTTTAAACAGTGTAGTGAACGGGCATACTACTGAGATACATAATCTTGATACTAGATTAGATACTGCAGAATCTAAACTAAATAATCATGAGGAACGGATTAAAACTCTAGAAGTTAAAGTAGAAGATCACGAAAGGAGACTTCAACTGATAGAGAACTCTCATATAAAGTATACCGTATCAAGAAAGGTAAAATATCCCAAGAAAGCAGACCAGGGATTCTATCTGTATCTTCCTGAAGATCTTACGATTGATATTCTCATGGAATACAATAACGGAGTAATCAAACAGAAATGGAACTGGTTGAATAGAATCTTCAATCCTCAGGGATTTGGTAAAGTATCATTCGACTTAGATAGAAACAGTGAAGGACACATTAAAACCATCGTTCTTGGTCAGAACACAAGGTTATTAATACCAACCGGTATTCATATTGAAGAATTCACTCCAGTTAAATCCGTACTGAAAGCTGCAAATGAAGAAACTAATTCCATCAACAGTGGGTTAGTATACGGTATAGAAGTACTTGGTCAAGTTCCAGGAGATGAAGTAGTGGTAAGTGTATTCAACCCAACTTCTGAAATCATTGGAATCGAAGCTGGAAGCGTATTGGTTCAAGTATTACATTTATTCTCTTATCATACAGTACCAGAAAAAGAATAGTTACTATGGATATTTCTAATCTGAAAGAAAAAGCCCCTGAAATCAAACAGGGGCTTGAACTTGAGAATATGTATGAGATTGGCTATCGTCAATTAGACTGTTATAAACCCTTAGAAAGGTTACCAGAATATCCCATGGATATTAACAGTACTAAAAATCAATCTCTTATGAAAACCCTTATATCTCAAGTAGTAGAGGAGTTAATGGAGGGTTATGAATCTACTTCTAATATAAATGATATTCTAGAAAACAAGGGATGGAATACCAATTTATATACTGACGTAGAAGAGATTCAGATAATCAACAATCTACAGAATGCTAATGAAGAACAAGCAGATGCAATAGGATTCTTCTTATCAGCTCTGATATATGCTAATATATTGCCAGAGGATATCTATAGTTGGGCAAACAAAGAACTGACTAAAGGGCAAAAGGCAGTAGAAAACTTAGAAGATGTAATGGCATTCGGCATTCATATGATTTTAGAGATAGATGCCATTAGTAGTATATTCAAAAATTTCAAGCTAATATCCGAAACAATTGAGGATAAAACTTCCGAGTATATAAAGGGATTCAAGGAAATGAGTCCAAATTTGCATACCGATGAGAAAAATATTTTGTTTCAGATAGTGTATGTTTTGAATCTTGCTAGAAATACTCTTAAGAATCGTACATGGAAACAGTCACAAGTAATAACTAAAGAACTAGAATTCCAGGATAGGCTGGTAGAGGCATTCTATTATTATATGGGATTCCTATCAATAATGGGATTTACTCCATTGGGTATATACGAGCTGTATTTCAAGAAAGAACGGTTGAATGAATGGAGAATCACTACACAATATTAATGAAAGGAGGTATTTGTGTCAGGTTGGAATAAACAATTAAATGGCTTAGAGCTTAATACAGAAGAGCAAATCCATTCATTAGAGTTTGCTACTTCACAAGAAGCATGGGAAAAGTTAAATGAAGGATTTCTAAGACTAGAACCATCTTTATTTGCAAAAGGTGCTACCGCAAACAGTGGAGTAGCTGTGGTATATAACGTATTTATAAAAATACGTAAAGCTTGGGTAGACCCAGATTTTGATTATGGTAGATGTTTCAATTATAAAGAGACTAAGTGGACAAGCTTACTGAACAATTACATTGATTTCAATAAGCTTGATTTATTGCGTAGTAAGCTGAGAGTACTAAAAACCAAGTATAATCAGAATTACAACGTTACTTATATGTTTAATAATCATCATGATAACGGTAAACAATGTTTAATTGCTGCTACATTCTCCAAACGATTTGGGGAAGACATACCTGTTATTACAATGGTAATCAGGGCATCCGAGATAACAAAAAGGTTAATCTTCGACTTCTTACTAATACAACGAATGGCGGAATATGTGTACGGACCAGAACAATCAGTACAAATCAATTTATTTGCCACTCAAATGTATGGGAATGTAGAAACACTTCTGATGTATCATACTCATAAACCTTTGAAGAAGGTATTAAAGGGAACTGATAAGGAAAATTCTTGGATAAAGAGGTTGAATGAGGTATTTGATAAATTTCAAAACGGTAAAGAGAAAGATTTCTCTAGTTTTAAGGTATTCTTTAGAAGTTTTAAAGTGCTTCGACCAGATTTATATAAGGAAACATATAAATCTATGAAAGCAAAGGAATTACTTCTTGAATATGAAGATATCGAATATCCCGAGAATGTAATCTCTTACTCTCAACGTAAAGCATATAAGAAGAAACTTTTAAAACAGAAGAAATGAGAATTTATAGCAGTAGTTATGAGTTAATGTCTGAAATGGGCAGAGAACTCAACAGTTATGGTCAAACTGTAAAACCAAAGACTTACCAGAATAAGAATATTGAAGGTAATGAAGATTTTGTAACTAAAGAGATCATTTGCCAACAATATTGCTTAACTTCTTTGCAAGATCCAACGTGGTTATTCTTCTATTCAAGGTCTAGGGAATGGGCAGATGCTGAGTTCCAAGAAAGGATTGATACCTCTGATATAATTAATCCAGGTAAAGCTTGGGAATTAAGAAAAGATTTATGGGAACAGTTCTTGGTAAATGGTAAATTTGATTATACCTATAACGAAAGGATGGTAATTCTTCCCTATACCATACAATTACTAAGATCAGATTCTGATACTCGTAAAGCGGTATTACCTATATTTAATGGTAATGGTGAAGATGATACTCTTTATTATCATGGTAATAAACGTATACCCTGCTCTATGTACTATGATTTCCTTATCCGAGAGAATAGTAAGAGAGAGAAGGTATTACACATTTGCTATCACCAAAGAAGTTCGGACTTTGTTACTCACTTTGGTAATGATGTATACCTTGCATGGAGACTAATGGAATATGTAGCTAAAGAGGTTGGAGTAAAACCAGGTTATTTGTATCACACAATAGACTCATTACATACTTATCAAAAAGACTGGGATAAGTTAGCCAGTTCTCTAAGAGTATTTGAGGATACTATCATATAATACATGCTTTATTTCTATTTTGTTTTGATGTCATTTTCGCAAAATGATTTAAAGTAACTCATATCAGGTTTAAGGAAGTAGGTCTGGGAAGATATACTTCCTTATTTTATTTAAAAAACTTCTAGCTAGTATGGAAACGAAATATAAGATTATAACCAATAAACAAGAGCTAAAGAAACTTATCCAATGCTGTAAGCAAACTGGTTATGCTTCTGTAGACTTTGAAACAAATGCAGAACCTATTTATAACAAAAGCTTTAAACCTACCATACTATCAGTTACTTTTCAACCAGGTTTTGGATGTTCTATACCATTAGATCATTTTGAAACTAAAAAGTATACTTCTAAGGGATGGAACTGGAAAAAGATGCTTCGTAAATTTGGTGAAGAAGTAATTGAAAATCCAAATGTAGTTAAGGTTGCTTGGAATTATAAATTTGATGACCAGATCTTTCAGAAGTATAATATCTATTATCGAGGAGTATGTTTGGATGGTATGCTTGCTAAATATCTCTTGAATGAAGAAAAACCCAATGACTTGAAGTCTATGGTAAGAAGGTATTTACCAGAATACGGAGATTATGAAAAGCAAGATAAATTCGATAAGATTCCATGGGATAAAAAAGAAATGGAACCTCTTTGCCACTATGGATGTCAAGATACTGATTATACTCTTAGATTAATGCTTTTCTTCGAAAAGAAGCTAATTGACTTGGGATTATATAATACTTACCGTAATTTAATCATGACTGCTTCTAGGGTATTAACTTCTGTAGAAAAGAATGGTTTATATGTAGATAGGGCATTCAACCAAGAATTGTTAGATTCCTACTTACCAAAGATAGAAGCAGCTAAGGAAGCAATATATAATTTGCCTAAAGTAAAGAAGTTTACTAAACTATATAATCAATCCAAGATTGAAAAATACATTGCTAAATTAGAGGAAGAGATAGAAAATTTAGACCCTAGAGTAGATAAGAGAAAGATACAATCTAGGGAACAAAAGATTGCTAATATACGAGCAGGAGTTTTTACTACGAAAAAGGAATTAGAGTTAATTAGACCTGTAAGTTTAGGTAGTTCAGTAGATTTACCTCAATTAATGTATTCAGAGGAAGGATTTAATTTTGAGGTAATCAAAAAGAATGATTCTGGTAAACCAAGTACTGATGAAGAAACTCTTACTAACTTAAGATTAACTGTCAAAAAACCTGATTCACCAAAGGCAGTATTCTTGGATAGTTTATTAGAGTTGAGAGGTTTAGAGAAAATGTATAAAACCTATATTGAAGGTTGGCATGAGAAAACCCAAGATGATGATAGATTACATGGAAGATTCCTTATTCATGGAACTACTTCAGGAAGGTTATCTTCAGCAGAACCAAATGCTCAACAAATACCTAAGACTTCAGTAGACCCAAATATAAAGAAGCAATTAGTTGCTCCAAAAGGAACTCTATATATTGCTAGTGACTTTAGTCAAGCAGAGTTAAGAATCATGGCTCACTTATCTGGAGATGAAACTTATCTGAATGCTTTTAACTCTGGTCAGGACCCTCACTTGGCAATTGCTGCTACCAAATATCATGTTCCTTATGAAGAAGCTTTAAAAATATATGAGGATGAAAATCACCCAGATCATAAGATATGGAAGGTAAGGAGAAAGCAAGCTAAACAGATTGCATTTGGACTTATTTATGGAATTGGTGCTAAATTACTAGCAGTAAAATTATCTGACCCAAAATCTGGTATCGTAGTTACACCAGAAGAAGCACAAAAGGAAATGGATATATTCTTTGGTCAACATCCCAAGTTAAAAACCTTCTTAAAGAAACAAGAGAAGTTCCTTAGAAAGAATGGGTACTTAGTTTCTTTATTTGGTAGAAAACGAAGATTACCCCAAATTTATTCTTCAGATAGAGGAGAAGAAGCTTATGCTTTACGATTAGCCTTGAATTTCCCTTGTCAATCTGCAGCATCAGATATGTGTTTATTTGGAAGTATATTAATATACTACCTTATGAGACAAGGAAAATTACCTCCTACAAAATCAGTATGCTTGGTTCATGATGCTAATTATCAAATCACTAAACCAGAAAACATAAACACATGGAGTATTTATGAGATGTGGCAAATTTATCGAAACCCATTAACTAAACCCTATTTTGGTTTTCAGATAGATGATGTTACTATGGACATGGATTTTGTCATAGGTAGATCTATGGCAGAAGAACTACCCTTTATCCCAGGTTATGATTATAGGAAAATGCTTGAACCCGATTTTTCAGTAGAAGAATACATGGAAGAGCATAAGAAATATAAACATATACCTATTTCAGAGTATAAGAAACGTTTTAACAAACAAATGAAACAATATGAAGAAAATTTTAAACGGACCCACGGTATGGAGAGCTAAATGCCCAGTATGTGATTGTGAATTTGAATATGATGTAAGTGAAACTATAAAGGTTTATGATAAAACTACTCTGGATGTTTTCAGGATAATACCATGCCCAGGTTGTAAAACCAATATAAAGCATTCAGATTCAGTATCTACCACTACAGAAACGAGAAGAGAGGATACTATGACAACATAACTAACTAATTAAAATTTTAGATTATGGAAAATGACACATTAAAGAAAGAGGCTGACAAGGTAATCAATGTAACTTACATGTTATCTGGAGTATTAGAACAATCCTTCCAAGAAATGGATGAAATTTTGGATAGATTACACAAAAGACTTCACCATGAAGACCGAAGGTTAATCAACTCTATCCGAAAACATATAAAATTTCTCAATTCAAACATAGAATCACTCAGAACTCATTCACTTTCTAAGATGGATGAAGAAACAGTAGAATGCTTTGATGATACTACTCTTAGATTTTATGTAATCTTCATGAAATTACTTGAAGTTGCTGGTATAGATTACCTTTGCGATTTACGATTATACTCTCTGTATAATCTGTTAGACAAATATCAATCCCTTACTAGTTATCCCAAATTAGATTCTAGGGCTAAGATTGCTTTCCTACAAGTTAAGAGAGATATCGAAAATGGTCAGTATTCTGCAGAAGATATGAAAAACGTTTTTAAGTTGAAAGATGAAAACCGAGATAAATAAACTTAAGGTAGTATTTGAGGGTAGAACCTTAGAAATAGATATTCAAAAGGAATTATCTATCAATGAGAACTTATTAAATTCTCAGCTAAAGGATTCTCCCTCTAGTTATTATATACTTGCTTCATTAAGAGATAAGTATATAAAACAAAGAGATGCTTTAGCAAGAGAAAAAGAGGAAGCATATTCTGCTGCATGGGTATTTATAAAAGATTCCAATGAGAGGTTCAATAATGATTACGTATCTCATAAAGCTAATATAAACCCCAAATATAAATCTATTTGCAAAAGGTATCTAAAGGCTGCAGCTAAAGCTAATAAATTTATAGCTATCTGTAAAGCTTATGAGAGTAGAGAAGGCATCTTAAGAACTCTTAATGCCAATATCCGTAAGTTACAGTAGGAACTATAAAAGATTACTAACTAAATTTTATAAATATGTATAATTTACAACTTATATCAACTCTAGTAGCTAAGAAGCTTGGTAATAGTATTCCAGGTTTACCCGTAGAAAATAAAATCTTGGTATATTCTCCCAAAGAGATTAATACCACTGCTTCTGGTATTATTATACCAGATATGGTAAAGGAAGGAGTTCCTCGTAAGGGTGTTGTTATTAAATCTGGTGTAATTACAGAAGAATATCAAACTTACAAGGACCACGTGGAAATCGGTCGTATAATCGAATATGGATTGTATGCTGGTAAAGAACATCAATTCGATAAAAACTGTTTACCTCAGGAATTACAACCCTTTTATGAAAAGGGTCTGTTCACCGTATTAGCTTTAAATGAGATTTCATACTCAGAACCCAATAACTTAGATTGATATGATTAAAGATAAGGACAAAAAGAAAAAGAAATTATCTTCTAGTGGCATGACTACTAAAGATAAGATGTTAGCCCGGAAAAAACAATTAGAATCCAAGGGTAATGGTAGTGGATTGGTATTCCCTAAAGAGGGAACTTTAAGAATGAGAATCAAATCCCCAGGCGATGATCAAGAATTGGGTATTGAATTGATTCAGTTCTATCTGAATAAGGATTTGGGAGGAGTTATTTCTCCGGCTACTTTTGATGAACCATGCCCATTTATGGAAAAGTACCAGGAACTGAAAAACTCAAAAGACCCAGATGACCAGGAACTTGCAAAGATGTTGGTACCAAGAAGAAAATACGTAGTGGGTGGAATAGTATATTCAGATGAGAAAGGTACTAAGGTAGATTATGAAGGAAAAGATAAGGGAGTATTAATCCCAAGATCAGTATACCAGGATATTATCGACCTTTACTTGGATGAAGACGAAGCTGGAGATATGACAGACCCAAGAACTGGATACGATATAAAAATTATCCGTTCTGGTTCAGGTAAGAATGATACTACATATTCTGCTCGTGCATGTAAACCTACTAAACTTGACAAGAAGTATTCAGGTAACGTAGATTTGGAATCCATAGTAAGATCTCAGATTAAAGATTATGATGAACTGGAAGAAATTTTGGCATCATTCTTAAAAGAAGGAAGAGATTCTGATGAAGAGGATGAAAAACCAAAGAAGAAAAAGAAAGGCATTCATAAGGATCACTACATGGATGATGATGAACCTAAGAAGAAAAAGAGAAAGTATAAGTCAGATATTTGATAAATTGGTTTTATAAATGGTTGGTAGAGGAGGTAATTCAAGAAATTGGTTATCTCCTTTATTTATGTTAATACATTACAGTATGGCAAAAGGAAAAGTGGGTTTAAAAGTTCCCTCTAAAAACGAATTACTAAAGAAATATGGGTCATCAATAGTACTTGCTTCTGAAACAAAAGAAACAGGTCTATGGTTACCAAGTACTTTCTTTGCATTGAATTATACCTTTGGTGGAGGAATCCCATTTGGTAAAATCCTAGAAGTAGCAGGAGAAGAATCCTCTGGTAAATCACTTATAGCTTACAACTTTGCTTATTCATGTCAACAACTGGGAGGGCATGTAATATGGGTAGATGCTGAACAATCATGGATGAATTCCTGGGCTCAAACTAATGGAGTTGATCCAGAAAGAGTTACAGTAGTTAATGATACTCGTATTGAGAATGTTGCGGATGCAGTAGCAGACTTAGCATTATATTTCAGATCTCAGTTAATACACAATGAGCCCATACTTCTGGTAATAGATTCAGTTGCTGCTATGGATTGTGCAGATAACATAGATTCAAAAATGACGGATGCTAAAGCAGAGATGGGAGGTAGAGCAAAGGCTTTGTATAAATACTTCCGTATCAGAAGCGAATTATTTTATCGACTGGGAGTTACACAGATTTATATTAATCAATTAAGAACTGCATTGAATGTTGGATTCGGAAAAGATAATACAACAACTACAGGAGGCGCAGCACTTAAGTTCTACGCTTCAATTAGAGCTGCTTTCTATTCAGGAAGATCTATCACTGTTAAGCAAAAGGGTAAAGAACGCAAAGCTGGGAAACTCGTCACGGTTCGACTTATTAAAAATAAAGTTGCTCCTCCAAGACCTACAATCAGCAAATGCCCAGTATACTTCAATCCTAAGTTCCATGAGGTTGGATTTGATAGATGCTTTGGATTAGAAGATGTATTGGTAGAAAACGATATAATCGTTAAATCCTCAGGTGGAGTATATAAACTCAAGGATAAAACCCTTGCAAGAGGAGAAGAGAAATTCCAAAAGCTTTTGGAAGAAGACGATGACTTAAGAAGAAAGCTTTTAAGGAAAGCAGATATAAATACCATTGGTACTACTCGTAAGAAACTAGAAGCTCTTACAGAAAACTGTTATCCCATAGATGGAGTAGAATACGAATCCTATAATGAATCAGAAGACGAAGAGGAGGAAGACGATGAGTAAGAAAACGATATTACTAATAGATGGAGAGAATATACTTCACCAAAGTTTTCACAAATTTGAAAAACTTAAGTCTACTGATGGAAAACCAAGTGGAGCAATATTCGGATTTTTTAGATCATTACATGGGTTCTTACATAGGTGGGACCCAGATGAGGTTATTATAACTTTTGATAATGGACACTCTCCTTATAGAGATGCTTTGTTACCAGATTATAAGGGACATAGGAAAAATATTTCAGTAGATTATGAATCTCTTCAATCTCAAAAACGTATTATTATGGGTATGCTTAAGCTCCTAAGAATTAAATATGTTTTTGATAAGCATAATTCTACTAAATATGAAGGAGATGATTTCTTAGCATACCTAGTTTTAAATAAAAAACCCACTGAGAAGGTAATCATAATATCATCCGATAAGGACTTTAATCAACTTATCGGTAAAGACGTAAAGATAAACAATCCAAGAAAAGATGAGATGATTCATCAGGGTAATTGTAAGGAACTATTCGGGTATTCTCCTGAAGAAACAGTAGATTACCTTTCAATGGTGGGAGATACTTCGGATGATATTAAAGGTATACCAGGTATTGGTCCTGTAAAAGCTAGGAAAATATTGGACGAATATGGTACTTTGGATAAATTTCTAGAGCATCATCATCAAACTTCTCATGTAGAGATTGCAGAAAGGAATAAGAAGCTTATAGATTTAAGATTATTTCAAAAAGAAGTACCATTATCCAAGTTACCTATGAAAAAGTTTGCTAATAAGGAGATAAAATACAAGAAATTCAAAGAAGTCTGTATCGAATACTCTTTAGCATCCTTTATGACAAATGAATTTATGAAACCGTTTAAAGATTTGTTATCATGAAAAGAATTATGTTTGTAGGGCCAAGTGGAATAGGAAAAACCACTTTGGCAAAGTTCATAGAAACCAAATATGGTATACCCTTTATATCTGGTAGTATGTCAGATTTAATGCCAGATACAAAAGAGATGCACCATGCTGAGTTTTTACACCAAGAATGTGGAGAACTCATAAACAAGGATTATCAATTGTTGAATCTGAGAAATAAGCTTTTCAAGGATAAAAAAACTTTTGTAACAGACCGTAGTTATGTAGATTTAGCAGCTTATTTCATATATAAACAATCTACTTATATCCCCGAATGTGAAGTAGATGCTTTCTTAGATATATGCAAAGATCTTACAGTTCAACAATGTGATTTATTAATATACCTTCCCTTGAGTATGTACAATATGAAAGAATGGCCAATGGAAGACAATAAGAAGAGAATCATAAATAGATATTATCAGGCTCAGATGTCAGATATAATGGGTAACCTGTTAACTCAGTGGAGTACTTTAAGTGTAATAGATATATTAGTAGTACCCCAATTAGATTTCTACGACAGAATACCCATGATAATGTCAAGATTGGATTGATATGAAGAAACAAGTAATAGCAATAGTCTTCTCGGATTTGCACCTGAATTTATGGGCGAAGTTCAATGAAGACAATAAAAGAACCCTGAATCATTTCAGGGTTTTGTCGATTATACAAGAGCAATGTAAAAAGTATAATTGTCCGGCATTATTCTGTGGGGATTTCTTTCATAAGCCAGAAACCATGGACCAAAGTTTAGCAAAGATATGTTATAATGAATTTAATAAACTGGATAGACTAAATATACTGGCTATAACAGGAAATCATTGCACAAAAGAATTAAGTCAGATTAATAAACACCCTTTTAGTTGGCTTTATTTAGTGGAGAGGTATGGTATAGAAATTATGGATTATCACCATAGACCCATATCTGCCTATCATAAAAATATTATTGTTCATGGAGTTCCTTATGTAGATCATAATATAGGTTTATCGGATTACTTAAAGAATCTAAAATTAGAAAAAGGTAAGAAACATATCCTTATGCTTCACACAGATTATCCTGGAGCAAAAGATACTGATGGTAGGGAGATTGATTCAGTAGAAAATCTAAATCTGAATGTACTGAATAGGTTTGATTTAATCCTTTGCGGTCATATACACAAACCACAGAGGCTATCAAAGAAGGTTTATATGATTGGTGCTCCTTTACAACAGAGAAGAACCGATAAAGATTGTAAATTGGGATATTGGAAACTTTATTCGGATTTATCTATGGAATTTGTAGAATTGAAAGGATTCCCAAAATTCGTAGATGTTGAATCCGAAGATGAAATTAAGGATGATGGCAATTATTATACCATTTTACCCAAGAAAACTAGTATTCAAGTAAATACAAACCATAAGATTACTAAGCAAGTTTCTAAGAAAACTCTAGCAAAAAGGTATCTAAGGGAAAAAGGTATAAAAGATGATGCTAAGAAACAACTTTTAATTGACACTTTAAACAAAGCTGAATCATGTTAACATTCACAAGGTTAAATATACAGGGATTTTGTTCTATAGATTCCTTCAGTTTACAATTAAACCAAGATTGTACAGTTCTTATAAAAGCCCCAAATGGTTTTGGGAAATCAACTCTACTGAATGCCTTAGTATGGGCATTATATGGGAAAAACATAAAGGGAGTATCTGAAGTAAATACCTGGAAAGAATACCAACCCAAAGATTATAAAGGTACCATGGTAGAAGTATTTTTTCAGAAAAACCAGGATTCATATAAGGTAATCAGATGTCAAAAATTTAAAGATTACCTAGAGGATGGTGCTAAGGGAAATGATAGACTCATAATCATTAAAAATGCCGAGATTATTAATATCAAGGGTAAGAATGAATTACAGAATGCCATCAATAAAGAACTAGGATTATCCTATCTGTTATTCATGAACTCTATCATGTTTGGTCAAGGTATTAAGAGATTAATCCAAGAATCTAATTCAGATAAGAAAAAGCTTTTTGAGGAAGTATTCGATTTAGAATACCTAAATTTAGCAAAGGGTATAGCTAATCAAGATAAGGCAGTTATCTTAAATAAGATTAATCAATTAGAATCCGAATCCCTTTCACTAAAGAAAGAATTAGAGGCCAATAAAGAAGCTTACTTCGATTTGAGGTCAAGGGAGAAATCCTTTAAGAAAGATCTCAGAGAAAAATCTAGGAAACTAAAGGAAGAACGGAAAGACCTAACTGCGTTACTTATTGCAAAACAAAAACATATTTCAGATGAAGTAGATGTAGCAATAGAACAAAAGGTAAAAAATCAGACTAAGGCAGTACAAGAGATAAAGAATCGAATAAAGATAAACAAGGAAACTCTAAGTACTCCTTTAAATGAGCTAGTAGATGAATCCATAGAATTAATAAAGAATAAACAATATAAGAAAGCATTGAAAATGCTTACTCCCATCAGTAAAGCATTTAAAGAAAGGGAAGAACTTCAAAGCTTATATGAAGAATCCGTAGAGAGGTTAGATGAATTGGAATTTAACTGCAGTAAGTATAAGACTTTAGTTAAAGAATGTTCCGATATTGCTTCAGACTTGGCAGATATAGATCAGGAAATCAAAGATCTTAAGAATCAGAAACTAAAGGTAATGTCTACCAAATACAATGGGATCAAGGCATATCTATTTGATTCATCCCTACATTTATTAAATCGTACTCTAGCTAGTTATTCAGAAGTATTAGGTTTTAGAATTGAGTTTAACATTGATCTTAATTCAACTAGAAAGGATTTTGTTACTCTTATAGAAAGGGATAATCACATTATTGATTATGATGAACTGTCAGGAGGTGAAAAGACTTTGGTAAATCTATGTATGGCTTTCGCAATGCACGAATCTTTAACTGCAAGTAAGGGTATTAATCTGGCATTCTTAGATGAAGTATTTGAATCTCTAAGTTCTGATAACATAGAATTGGTAATAAACCTAATAAAACACATATTCAACGGTAAATCATTATTTTTAATAACACATCACGACTCATTACCTTTATCAAATACTAAGATCCTGCAAGTAGAGAAAATCAAGGGCCTTAGTTATTATAAACCACTATGATCCATAAACAATACAATGAAATTATGGCAAATAGTAAAAAGAAAGGTAATCGATTTGAACTCAAAGTCTCAAAATGGTTTACGGAATGGACTTCTTTCAAATTCGGCAGAACACCTTACTCTGGTGCAAATCATCAGAGTAGGGATTTGTCTTCGGATATTATGTGTCAGGATGAAAGACATGCCCATAGATGTAAAATCTCGGTAGAATGTAAAAACTACAAAGACATCAAATTTGAACATGTATTACTGGGTAATAGATCCTGTGATATATTAAAATTCTGGGAACAAGCAAGTAAAGATGCTAAAAGGGCAAAGAAAGTACCCATCTTATGTATGAGATACAATTCAATGCCTGCAAATGAGTTTTTCTTTGTAGTAGATTATAAACTCGGTAGTATTATTGCCCAGTATGTTACTAAGGTAATGTATATCCAAGTACCTGGGAATACTCTTATGGTATTCATGGCTAGTGAAATATTAAAAGTACCATACAAGATGATTCACAAACAAGCTAAGTTAATCGTAAAAAACTCATAATATGAAAAAACGTATCCCATACTCCTATGTAATCTTCTACCTAGAAAGAAAGTATTATCACCTTATCGAGAAAGAGTTAAAAGAAAAGGGATACGAAAATATCAAGGTTATTATCCCTACTCTGGATATACTTAAGAGAACCGTTAAAGGTAAGATGGTATTTGAATCTGTTCCTATACTTTTCAATTATGGTTTTATGAGAATGCCCACAGAGAATGCTTTCTCAAGGCCTTTTTTAAATAAACTAAAACGAAATATCTCAGGTATAAGAACCTTTCTTAAATCTACTGAAACAATGCACGAAAGAAAAAAGAAGGTACGCATAGATAATGCTGAAGACTTCGATGATTTTTCATTAGTTGCAACTTGTTCTAGAAAAGATGTAAGGAGATTCATAAGATTAGCAAAAGCAAATAAGAAATACTCTGTTGATGACCTTATGAATGTAAAACCGGGTGATTATATCGTTTTAAAAGGGTATCCCTATGAAGGTATAGATGCTACGGTATTAGATGTAAATTACACTAATAGAACAGTAAAAGTACTCATTTACCCAGAACATGGTAAAATGGAAGTAACTCTTGATTTTGATAGTGTTCTTTACAGTGTATATCAGGATTCAGATCCAGATAAATTACATTGTAATAACTTTGACTATGACCCAAATTCTATTACTTCTGAAAAGATAGAAGAGAACATTAATAAAAGGAGGCGTTAATATGAATGAATACCAAAAGAAAGCATGGGACTGTTTGACTCCAACCGAGCAGCAGTCCCTTTTTCTTCAGTTATCAGAGAGTAAATCCTCTTGGGAAGCTGGAGAGATATTAAAATTATCTCATTATAAGTACCTAGAAATAAAAGAAAGGTCTGAAAAGTTCTTCCGATTATTTTCGGATTTCTTCGAAATACATGAGTCAATATTTAGACCAGATTGCCCATGTGAAAGAAACTTCCAGGATTATATCGAGGCTTGCATAGAAAAAAGGATGAAAAGGAAAGAGGCTCTACTAAATACTGGAGATGCCTCCCAATTAGTTCCTAAGGTAAATACTCGTAATCTAGAAAGAAATATAAGAAGATTACAAGGTTCAGATAATGAATGGGATAAACATTCTCTAGGTTTGATATTAGAATTCGATAGATGGAATAACTTTAGGATATTACCCAGGCAAGTACAGCAACCCTCTGCTTTCAAAAGAAGAGCCAATAAGAAAGAAAAGATTTATATCAACTACTTATTAGAGAAAGTACCAGAATGGGTTCATACTAAACTAAGAGAAAGGTTTAAGTATAAGGTAAAGCCTAGTATAAAGAAATGGTGGGTATGTTTAATATCTGAAGATTTATATACTGATGGATATTTATTACTTCCTGTAAGACCCACAGATGAGGTAATGAGGGAATTTAGTAAATTCTACATGTATATATTCGAGGATAAGGATGATGCAGATACATTTGGATTCATGGTATCTAAATTCAATGCCAAGACTACTACTGTAAAACTAGGTCAGAAGTTTTGGCCAGAATATAGATTATGTATCGAAAAGGCTTTGAATTACAATCAGGTAAATAACATGGATTTCAATGTGAAGCAATTGGATATGGCCTATAACACTCACATAAAACGAAAACCAAAGAAGAAACCTCAACCAGGAGCTGCTAGAGTGAAAGAAGACTCCTTCTATTGATCCTCAGCTAATATTAAAATAATAAGTAGAATATTTTTTTATAGAATATATAAGTATTATATTTGCATCAGAAAATTAATTAGACAAAATTTTAATATAGACAATATGAAGAATACCAACTTAGACATCCGCTTTAACAAAGCAAATAATATCCTCAACCAATTCAGTGATAGCTGGGAGGGTGATAAATTGAACCTATTACCTAATTTCCCAAAAATTAAGGGTATGGTATCAAACCACATTACTCAAGAGAATTACTTATGGTTAATCACTTATGATTTACCTAATGATCTCTTCGATAAGATTGATAACATGGGATTAGTTCCCTATGAGTATGTAACTCATGAAGAATTAACTCAAACCTATTACAATCAAAGATTCTAAAACTATGGCAAAAAAGAAAAAAGATAAATCAGCTCCATCAAAGGAAAAACAAAATTTCCTAGGAGCTGCAGGTAGAAACATGAAGTACAAGGATCTCAAAAGAAAGGCAGTAATCCTTGGTATGCCTTTTCCTGATGCTTGTGCTGCAGGAGTATTTGATTTAATCAAGTATATCAGTAACTCCACTAACAAACCAGATAAATCTCTAATTGACCAGTACGATGAATGGGCAGATAAACAATTGGAAGCAATCGGTTATGATAAAACTGACCCAATCCGTAATTCAAGATTAAGATTGGGATTCTTAGGAGAAGAAGGAGAAGATGGTATTCGAAAATTAAAAAGAGTACCAGGTATAAAGAAACCCAAAGAAAAGAAACCTCCAAGAGAAAGAGATTCTTTTAACCTCATTAAGGGTACTAAGAAATCCTACTGTTATGAATTAACCGAAAAGGGATTTGACCAAGAGAGAGTAGTAAGGAGAATGAAAAAGAAATTCCCTGATGCTAATGAGAAATCCATTCAACTCTGGTACAGGGCTGCAAAAAGGAAATTAAATGGTAAAACTAGCAAGGGATAATCGGAAAATATACCCAGACTTAATATATGTATGGACTTGGAGGCCTGATGAATATTGGGGATGGACCAAATATCAATATGCAACAGAAAGTAAATACCGAACCGAGAAGTTGTTATATAAAAAACATATATGTGGTTTAGGATTCTTTTCAAGATACCATGCTAGAAGAACCATAACTCTTTTATTAGGAGTAGATGCCAATTTATACATTCATACTATCAAGGGTAAGAATCTTATAAAACAAGGCATAACTGATTTACCCAAGAAAGGTCATCAATCGATATTCTTTAAGGGTAAGCCAACTAAAATACGAAGATTTATCTTTCCTGCTGAAGCAAGAATGGATAAACATAGGAGAAGGCATTTTGTAGTAAGAATGAATAAAATTTATAAGAAACATGGAAGAAGGGCATTCAACAGGGCATACCAAATTGCATTATACGGGTATAGGGATGAATTCTCACCTGAATATCGAAAGCAAAAGAGATTACAGGTCCATTCTGCTATCCTACAGGAGATACAACAAGCTGAGTCAAGGGGAAAAGAACCAATTTAACCTTGATTGCTTGAATCATCCTCCTAGGATTTGGCAAATAGCCCTGTTCCTTACCAAGGTATATCATATTAAGTTTAATCGTATCTTATTCAAAAAGGCCTACGATTTCTTAGATGATTTTGGAGAAGCTTCCTTGAAATTTCAGAACCAGGTTATTATCCCAGATAAATATCTTATAAAAGAATTACGATGGGAACTATGGAAACCTCTATCTGGTTATAAAATAAGGAATAAGTATGCTTACTTCATGACCAATAGGAAACTAGATTCAGAAATTTGGGTCTACCCAATAAGATTTTCTGATAACTATGAAACTTCGAAAAAAGGAAAATATCAATCATACACAGAAATGATGGGTAAATTGGGTTTTCCAGGTTTAACTAAAATATCATATAGCGATGAACACTAAATTAGAACAACATGGACCATATAATCCATTTGAGGGCAAATCCTTTAAGATTATGACCTATAATCAAGTGGACCAAGTTATAAACTCTGAAGTAGTTGAAATAACTTCACAGAAACAGTTTAATACCGTTCTAGAAAACATAAAACAATTTAATAATGCACATGAATCTTTGGGACCATTCCTAAAGAAGTATAAAAAGCTTATAACTGAGTGATTAACTATATTCATTAACAAACCATTAAAATTAAACAATTATGGCTAAGAAAAAAGAAACTAAGAAAGTTGAACTTAAAGAAGTATCTAGAGTAGAAATCAACGGTAATATCATTATTACTTACGAAGATGGCTCTGTAAAAATTATCCCGGCTCCTATTATGTTGACTGCTGACCAAGCATCTGAAATCTTCGGTTCAGAAGAAGATGAAGACGAAGAAGAGGAGGAAGAATCCGATGATGATGAGGATGAAGAAGAATCGGAAGATGACGAAGATGAAGATGATTCTGAAGAGGAAGATGATGAGGACGAGGATGATTCCGATGAAGATGAAGAAGACGAGGAGGAAGAAGAGGAAGAACTGACTGGAGAAGCTCTTGCTGAAATGGACTTCGAAGAATTGGAAGATGTTTGCGATGACAAAGACCTTGATACTGATCCAGACGACTTCGATGAAGAAGACATCGAGAAACTCCGTAAAGCAATTGCCAAGGAATTAGGTATCAAATTGCCCGCTAAAAAAGAAGCTAAGGGCAAAGGTAAAAAGGATAAAAAATAACCCATTTACCTAGCATAAAAGGGTAAGGATCATCTCCTACCCTAAAAATTAACTACTATTAGGTTATGTAGAAGTCACAACTTATTTATAACACAACTTTTAAAATATTAAGATTATGGCAAAGAAAAAAGAAGACACCAAGAAAAAGGGTGCTAAGGAAAAAGATCCCGAAAAAGAAGCTAAACGCAAAGCTCGTATGGAAGCTATTAAAAACCGTCCTGCAGGTCAAAGACCGAACGGTAAACAAATTGATGTTATCAAGATTTCTGATAACTCAGAAGTTCAGAACTTCGGTTATGCAATCAAAACAAAGAAAGGTGCTCAGGGAGTATTGGTAACTTCAGTATTGGTAGTAGATGGTACTCCAGTAAACACATCAGTTGCTTTCGTTCCCGGAGAATTGGCAATTAAGTCAAAGAAAGGACATGGTATTATCACTACTCCTAAGTCAAAGAAAGAAAAAGACACTGACGAGGGAGTAGATGAAGAAGAAACTTCTGAAGAAAACGAAGATTAAACTCCATAACGATTATACATTATATCAATTATCCAAAGCCCATTGCCTCACAAAGGTGATGGGCTTTTTTTATTTTCATAACCTATGGTAACCAAAGAAGAGATAAGAAAGAATATACAAATCATTGCACTTAATAATCTGATAGAAGATTATACTTCATTTCTAGAAGTATGCAGAAATCCCTCAGAAAGGGAATTAACAGAAAACATAATATCAGAAGCTAAGGAAATGATTTCAGAATATCAATCCCAAATAAAGAGGCCACAATGGAAAAAAGATCCTTCTCATCCTTAATTTCACAGATTGCTGAAATATACAAGGATATCAAATACTATAAATACCAAGCCCATATATCCTTGCAGCAAAGTAAGATGGGTGAATATAGGAAACACCAAGCCCATATTATGTATCAGAAAAGAAAACTTTATTCTTTATCACAAAGAGTAAAAGATATTCTTAACAATCCAGTTCTAGAAGTGAAATATATATGGGGAAATGAAACTAAAACCAGTATTTTCTCAGGATTAACCCAAAGAGAGATATCTGATTATCTTCATACTTGTGCAATGGTAAAAGGAATTGAATTAAAAATCCTAGAAATCAAGGAAATCCTTACCTTTAATTCGGATTCAATTCTATAGGTAAATATAAACTCATAAATTAATAAGGATATGACAAAGAAAGTAAAACCTGCTAAAAAAGCAAAGAAACCGGCTGATAAGACTCCGGAAATCACAAAAGCTGCAAAGGCTTTGGAAAACTACCTGAAAGAAAATAACCTGGATCCTGCAAAGGATTGGTCAAAGGACAAAACTCATGGTAAGGCAGTAAAAGAACTCATGGCAAAACTTAACAAGGAAAGAGATAAAGTTGCTGCCCAATATCCTGAGAAAGACACTGCTAATCAGAAGAAGCTGGTAAAAATGAAAAAGGCTTCTGAAGATGAAAAGAAAGCTAAGAAGGAAGCTAAAGCAAAAGAGAAAAAGGAAAAAGCTAGTTCAGGTAGAACAGCAACTAAATACGATTATCCTTTGGTAGACGGAAGAGAAATGACTTCCGAAGAAAAGAAGAAATATCGTATGGCTCAGAGAAAATTGGCTGCAGGTAAGACTCCAAAAGAATCTAAGCCGAAGGAAGAACCTAAGAAGGAATCCAAAAAGGATAAGCCTTCTAAGAAAGATAAAAAGGCCAAAGATTCTAAGAAGAAAAAGGCCAAAGACGAGGATTAATTTCCATTCTTATATTTGTTTTGTTAGTTATTAGTAGTTTTGGGCCTGGCAATAATTTTTGTCCAGGCCCTTTTTATCTCTAAAGTTATGAAAGAAGAAAAAGAAATATTCAAACCCAAACTACGTATCACTACACTTTCAGAAAATGGTAACCCTTTATCTGATAGATTAGTAGATGCTTGCACTGAGATGTATGCCGGTCCAAAGGTACAACATAAAGGTCCCATAAGAATAGAAGTAACCCTTGTTAATCAACAAGATATTTCTCAATTCAAAGAATATTTGGATAAATTATCTGGTAACTTACCAATCAAAGAATCTGCAGGTAGAGGAAGACCCTCTAATACTCAATCTAAAGAATTGGAATCCCCAAGAGAAGATATCCTTGCTGATGTAGAAAAGATGGTAAATGAAGGCAAAAGCCAACAGGGTATTATTAAGTATCTTAGAGATCTTGGATTTGTATTCATCCTTACAGAGGATTTTCTTTATCATTTCCCGGAATTTAAATTCGATAAGAAAGATGTGGGAGAACCCACCAACAATGGCCAATATCTCGATTCTTATTCATGGATGGCAAGATGTATAAAGAGAGCAAAAGATCCCAAGACAGATAAATTTGACCCTATGATTCTATTTGGGTTCAGTATTCTGCAAGGTCCCTCAAAGAAGATCGTTCCCTATCTGTATAAGGAAAGGAAGAAACCCTTTAGGGCTCAGACTGGTAAAACTACTATCTCACTCTCTCAGGCAGAATTCACTAAGTTACCCAAGTATATGTTAGAGGCAGAACGAATTAAATTCTCTACAGAGCAACGACAATTGCTTATGACTCCGGATAAGAAACCCTCTAAGTTCTTCTTAAGATGGGCATCAGATGCAATATTCCCAGATTCAATCAAGGAAAAGATGGCTGAGATCTTGAAGAGATAATCCACTACCTACCTCAGCAATATTTGCATATTATATATAAATTTTATATATTTGTATAACGAAATAAATAATAAGAAAAATGGATGCAGAAACCAAAACAGTTATTAAGAACATTGCCCAAATCCAAGTTGAGGCACTAACTTATATCTCTAAAAATTTAGAGGATACCGATCATTACCTTCTTAAAAAACTTCTTCAGATTGAAGAAGGAGAAATAAGAGGAGTATTAAATAATATGATAAAACTCTATTCAGATATGATAGAATATCCTCAACTTATAAAAACTCTTACAGAGTATCAATTATACGTCTGCTCTCATATCCTATGGAAAATGGAGGAAGAATGGATAACAGATAATTCTCAAGGAGTTTTGGGAGCATGGGCAATCATTCAAAAATATACCAACGTATTACATCCGGAAAAACTAAACATATTATTTTTCCGTTTTCCATTCTGGGAGTTACTCTTTTGGGATTCACTATTGCCAACACCAATAGTACCCGGAGGGTAACTCCTCCTTATGTAAAGGAGAGTAGAGAAGATTCTATTAGAAATGTAAAACGGTATGAGGAAAGCAAAAGAAGAGATTCTATATTCTTTGCTAAAGTAGATTCTATAAAGAAACTAAAGGATTCTCTTAGTAATCGGAGATTATACCAATATGCTTTCCTAGTAAGAGTTACTCCAGATAATATAATATTTACCGCAAGGAAATCTGGTTATCAACAAGTAACTTTAGATGCTCATTATACTAAACCCAGAGTATATTACCAAGTATTCACTTCCGATAAACCCTTATCACCAGAGGAAGCTTCTGCTTATGCCGAGAAATATGAACATGATCCCAGTAAGGTAACTATATTAACCGTAGAACAGTATAATCAGAGATATGGTAAATCATCATCTATTTCAGAATATGATATCTTTACTGAAGGCCTAGATTCCTACTATGATGATCCCGAAAACCTAGATGAGAACCCAGATGAAATCTTTGATTTCCTACTCGACTAGGGATCCTCAGCTATTGATAAAATAAATTAGAAATATTTTTCTATTTAAAAAATAGTTTGTATATTTGCATAAAGAAATTAATTAAGTAACATTTTTAAATTAGTCAATTATGAAAAAAGTAATTTTGAACAAAGTAACCGAGTTAATTAACAACCAAGTATCTAACTCATTGAAGGAAGTTAAGGCTTCTAAAACACAAAAGCCAAAAGAAACTAAAGAATCTAAGGCTAAGGAAGAACCCAAAGCAAAATTAGTAAAAACTACTACCAAGAAAGCTCCTACTAAAAAGGAAAAAGTTGTCAAGGAAGTTGCCAAACAACAGAAACCCAATATCATCGAACAAGTAATCTCCAATCGGGAAGTGAAATACATTTACCCAGATGATGTTACTGATACTCTTTCAAGAAAGAAATGGAGACAACAAACCCGTAATGAACTTCGTAAATTGGAAAGGGAAATGCTCCGAATCCAAGATCATAACTCTAAAGAATACAAGTCTGCCCAAAATAAATATATTACCTTCCAGAAAAAAGTATTGAAGGTAGATGAAGCAGTATAATTAATCCTTTGTTAACCCGGGACTGGGAATCACTTGAGGGCAATCAATATTCCCAGTCCCATATTTATTTTGGTTATGGACTATCGAATATTCTCCGATAAGGAGATGGAAAAACAGGAAAAAGACATGGTAGAACTTCACAAGAGATGTGTAAAGAATTACCTTGTTCAAAGATCTCTCAAACACGGAAAGATTAAAAAATTCTTTATCGTATACGATTATTATCTAGGCACTGAGAATATAAGAAATTACTTTTTCAGGCCTATAGATATGTTCGTAAGGTTTTTATTGTTGGGTAAACTTGAAGAAATAGAAGACTATGTCAAAGCTGATTCTAGAAAGAAGAAAAGAAAACATAAGAGAAATAAAAGTATGGTATCTTCAGAGTCAAAAACTATACGAAGAAAAAATGGTAGAGATAAATAAGACCAGCAAGGTATTATTTTCTGGGCCAGTATCTTCTATGGTTGCTTGTTGGAGAAATGCTTTACTCTTGGTAAGAAGATCTTATAGGATATCGAAAGATTCTAGAATTTCTTTAAGAAACCTTCAACATATTACTAGGGATATTAATGCAGTAAATGACTTAGAATTAGGTCAAGGTGTCAAATTTATAATCATTGAATTATGTTTCGAGAAATAGTAAAAGATGTATATATCGGTAAATCACAACTGGAGATCTGGGTAAATGGGAAAAGGGTCCCCAAAGAAACTCTGGTAAAGGATATTGCCTTGCCAACCCTACTGGGAAATAAATTGCCAGATTACGGTACCATAGGAAATTTTACCCAGTGGGAATTCGAAGTTAACCCAGGAGGCAATCACAAATTATTTATCACAGGTATACCTAAGAAAACTTATGACTTGGATTTATACCGATTAAAAGGAAGATTATGGTCATCCTATTACGAGGATGATAAAAGGGGATACTTATTTCAGGTATTACCCTATGATGTTAAACACCTAGAAACAGAGATATAATATAATGGAAACAAAAGATTACGTAAAGATATTTAAACTAGATCAAGAGAACTTCCAATTTAATAGAGGGGAGTTTATGAATAAAATGGGAGAAGATTTACTAGAAGTATGCCAAAGGCAACAAAAGATAAACCCAGCAACTGGTCACATATATTATTCAGATTTTAAAAAGGTAGTAAAACACTTCGAGGATAAATTTAATGAAATCAGTCGGCAAAGTATAAGACCTTTATCCCAGAATTTATGGAAGGCATTCTTTGCAACTCAGGTAGTGCCCCTAAGAAAACTCTGGTACCCAGAAACACAAAAAAGGATAGAGGAAATGAAAAATAACTCTAGTGAACAAGACAAAAAATCCTCGAGAGGTAAAAAAGGCAATTATGGCAAAGGAAATCGTTGACCTTCATGGCAATATTTTTAAGGTAATTAAAGGTTGGGAATTTTATAACAAGGTTCCCAACCTTGAAGGAAATTATACCTGGATATTTACTAGGGATAGGATTACCGATACTCAATTTATTTTGGCTTTAAATGAAGAACTCAATATAGCAGTTGGTTATTGGTATTCTAATATTTATCAACTATACGTAGCTTATCCTCTTAAAAGGATGGGATACGATGAATCTAAGGATATAAGAAAAGAATATTTGTATAATGGCAAAAGACAACATAAAAAGATTTCCTAGACCTATGGGAACTACTGCAATGGCAGCAGAATACCAAAAGAGTCAGAATCTTGAAGATTTACAAAAGGTATACAACTACATTATCAATCACTGGTTGATGGGTAATGGTATGCTATGTGGGATTATGTATGATATTAATACCTTCTCAACAAAAACAGGTATAGATATCAATTACATACGAGTATTTATGAGAGATAGATTATTGCAATCTAAGCTCTGGGATAAAGAAAGACAGGAAGAAATGCTACAAGCTCTATTGGGAGAACAAGTAGCATGGGCTTTAGAGGATAGAATGGAGATATCCCATCAGGTAAACATCCTAAGAGAATCTCAGGGAGGACATTACACTCCATTCATATCTGCTGAATTGAATAAAGCTCTTAAGATGAAACTGGATTCTTCTACTTCATTACAGTCTATCATACGTACATTTATGGGTGGAGGAACTACCAATATCTTTAATCAATTTGGAGATACCCAGAATAATCAATTGAATCAGAACCAAGGCATATCAATAGATGAAGCTAGAAAGATTATCCTAGAATCTCAAAAGATAATGGACAAGCCACAGGAAGCCAAATTATTGGCAGATCACTATGATTTATCTTCTTTACCTGAGGTAGTTGCTACTAAGCAAGAAGGAATTGATACTACCAAAGAAGATGGCCTTACTTTGAATACTGCAGAGATGAGGCAAATTACCGATGATTATAAGGGAGCTATGGAACTCTCTTCAAGAGAACATCATGAATTGAGAAGAGAGATAGAAGCTAACATAGATCCCGAGGATCCAGACCCAGAAATGGATATCTATTTAGATGAGGAGCAATATGAAGAAAAAGAGCCTACATCAATAGCTGAACAATTCCTCAACAGGTAATCGAGGTTTATTGCATAATTAATTTATTATTCTTAAATTTGCATCAAAATAAATAATAAGATTATGGATAAAACCACATTAAAACAGCTTAAACCAGGTACACTATTCAGATTAAAAGATTCTGAATCCAGTCCAGTATGGGTAAGAGATCATTATGATAGGTCTTCTAAAAACTTATGCTTGCCATAAATACGAAGACTACAATCATGAAGCTTTCTTCAAAGGAACCAGAACAGTATTCATTAATTTTACATATTAGACATTATGAACATCAAAAACCTATTCAACAGATTTCGTAAACGGGAACCAGAGTTAAGTTATTCCCTGAATCTAATCTACCTAGAAGATACTAAGGTAGTATTCAACCAGAATATACAATGTGCTAAAGACCTAGAGAATTACCTATCGGCTTATATGAGACTATTTGGCATGTATTCAGATAAGCCTTATGTACTAATCTATCAGGAATACAAAAGCAGATACTGGGTATATGACAAAGAACCTTACCTATTATACTACAAGGTACCCCTTATAGTTAACCTTAGTAGAAAGCTATCAGGTAAATCAGACATGGTAATAACCAAAGAAAAATACCAAGCTGCTAAGGATTTAGTTCCAGCTCATGAAGTATCTGACAGATTTAAGATACCAGAATATATTACTGGAGTCTTTACAGATATCTGGTATAAATGCCAAGGATATATGGATACGGACCATGTTGGTTTAGAGGAGATACTGGAATTGATGCAGCACAATTGGTTAAAGGAATTTGAATTGCTGGTATTCAATAGGAATTACGATACAGATATGTTATTCCTTAGTCATTCTCTTACCTATATCTTAGATCAGACAGAAGAAGAGGGCAGAAGAATATGTATTCAAAACATTATCGAACGTAACATAAATCAAGAAAATCAAGATGAAAACGAAACAATTTAACGTAAGCCAGTCTAGAATATATCCAGATATCAGGGATAAATATCTGGATTATATGAGAGAACAATATAATATGTTCATTTCGGATGATACTCTAAAGAATGATCTCAGAGAAATCCTTCGAAAGGGTACTAATAAAACTATCCATTTCAATATCCTAGAAAAGAACTCAGATCTCTTGGTATTTGAAACCTCTGAATACAGTAAGCTATTAGAGTTCACTAACCATTATCTCTGGATATTCAGGCTAGTAAACGATAAATGGAATTTAATCCGATACAGAGTATAAATTCGAAAGGCAGATAGTAGTTTGCCTTTCTTAGCGTTTACACATATCCTCAGCTTAGTATTTCAGGGTTTGCATATTTAAAATATTGTTCTTATATTTGCATAGAGAAATAAATTAATAACTATTTAAAATTTTAGACTTATGAAAAATAATGAAACCTCCCAAACCACACAACATCTAGACAAGTTAGTTACTAACCTAGGTCTTCAAATCCAAGAATTATTTTCCTTAGACTTAGAGGAAATCCTAGATTACAGCAACAATTTAATGAATCCATTAGTTAATGCCTACGTTGAAAACCAATGCTTAGCATTATCTGCAATGATATCTAAACAGGACGGATTTGCAATATACTCTTTCTTATTTCAAACTCCTGATACTTCTAACGGTGCTGCAGATGCTCTGGTAAGCTTTGCCATGAACTTTACCGATGGAGAAGCTAATATCAAATCTATCAACAGAATATCTTCAAACATAATGCAAATCACATTTACAGTATGACACCCATAAGAAGACTTTTAAATATCGTACAATTTGATCTAGCCGAGAAACTAAACTTGACTAGATTAAGATGGTACCATCTTAATCATCAGGACCAATACCTTCAATCAGTAATTTATGGTAATCCTGATAATTGTACCTTGTTCAGACTAAGGGAAGTACTTACTAATTTGCTTAGAGCTAACTTCTTAAGTTACTACATATTAGCAGATACTTCTGAATCTCTATCTATTTCAATACAAGGTAATGCTATCATTACATTTGTGATAACTAAAGACAATTACATAACTTTTACAATAACGAAATTATGAGCACAACTCCATACCCAGGTCCAGATGAAGTAATTATACCATCTCGTATATATTTCGATGAAGGTAAGAGAATAGATGTTAAAGTATGGCCTAAGACCATTCAATTAACAGGTCCCACTAAGGATTTAAACAAGGTATTCAAAACCCTTGAAAAATATGATGATTGGTGGCATCAGTTTAAGAAAAAGAATCCAGATGCTTTCCGTAAAGATGCGAAATATGTAAAATCCATTAATGGCCTTTTCCTTATCCAGAAAAGGCTCTATCAGATACCTAATAGAAGCCTCAGCTAAGTAATCAGGGATATTGCATATTTAAAATATTGTTCTTATATTTGCATAGAGAAATAAATTAAGTATTCACTTTAAAAACTTTAGACTTATGAAAAATAATGAATTATTAAAAAAGTATGCCGGTATCTCAACCCGTATCCGCAGAATCTTTGCTTATCACTACGACCAAATCCAACGGGAAGTACAAACAGAAATTTCAACACTTACCCCAGAATTACAGGCACAATTCATGGACTTAGTAATTGAATACATGGAAGAATCCATTAACTGGCCCGATCCCGATGACCAAGAAACATTCGAAAAACAATTACTCGCATTACTTAAACCATTTAAAACCAAGAACTTATGAAAACATTAGAAAATATCCAAGACCTTAAGAAATTACTTCTTAATCCCTATACCATTTATACTTATGACTATGCTGGTGGACTCATTACTACCGACTACATCGAGATTTACGAAATCGAGATAGAAGACGAACCCTTTGACGAGTTCCTTGGTAATATTATTACCTATGCTTCAGAGTATGACTTATTCGAAAACTTGAGAGAAAATCTTATTCGCATGGATTTAACGCATGGATTTAACCAAAGGTGCTGATGACCAATACTATGATTATTCTCCTTCTCAGGTAGAGGCTATCCTATTCGGAATCCTTCAATTAACTCCAGAACACCAAGATATAATCGTAATTGATCTCAAAAAACACCTAAAATCCTTTATTCAAGACAAAGACCAAGCGGAAGAGATGATAACCCAATATACCTGTTATTACAATGCCATCAAGAGATGGGAATCCAATCACAAGGAAACAGAAATCCTTCATCAACTTGAGATATCAAACCTACTCGAACAATTAAAAAATAACTAAAACAATGAAAACAACAAATCCTTCATCAAGAATCACCCTCAGTCAGAATGGTAATCAAATACTAACCTGCAAATAGAACAAAACAAAGAAGTCCAAACCAAAATCAAAGAGATAATATACAATAACCTCTATGATACTCTAGTAGATGAACTAAAGAGTACCATCTCTAGGTTCCAAGCCCAGTATAACATCCAAGAGATAAACCCATACCTACAGGATATACTTCAGAACCCAGAAGATCTAGTATCCCTCTCTCAACACCACAAAAGATAAATAAAAAGAATACCTAGAGCCCAGAAAACTCTAGGTATTTCTGTGTACACAAACCAAGTATACAGATACTAGGTACACAACCAATATACCTACCCCACTCCCAATAAAGAAATATACAAATAACAAGGTATACAATAAACCTACCTATATCATATACACAATCTGAATATACACATATCACTAATTAAGATACAAATCCCCTATATCACAATCAATATATAATAATACATATAACTAATATACATATCTTAGGATCTTGGTTTATTCCTTTTCTGTGTACCAACGGGGGTTTTTCGAAAAAGTCAGGAACATATCCATTTGGCTGCCCCTCTACTATACCAAACACTATAGCTCTCAAAATTTAAAGTACTAAATCCTTGAGGCCCCAGAGGCCATTTTAGGCAATAAAATCACCATACATGGCCCCTCAAATCACAGAAAAGCAAAAAGTACACTCTGGCAATAGTTTTTGAGATACGTATATGAGCCTTTTTGACACGTAGCTATTTTAGTAACGCCTATATATAATATACTAATATGGGTGGGATTTAGATACGTATGTATTTTAGCTTCACACGTGTAATTGAAAAGTGTTCTGTTTGGCTAGTTTGTGTAATCTAGGATTTAGGTTGTGATTTTGTGTACCTAGACTCGGATTTTAATTGCCAAGAGGCTAGGATTTATATAAAAATTGTGTACCTAGAGGGGCCATTTTAGGCTCGGATTTTATAAAACTGGGTACACAATTTATGCCATAAATGGCCTCGGATTTAATAAATTTCTAGGCAATCAAGGAGCCAATTTTAATTGCCCTCCTAGTAATATTGTTGTTAATTGCATAAGTATTTATATTAGGGTTATTTTAGATAATTCTAGGACATTAGTGGCCTTCGAAAGGCAATCAAGGATATTGCATAATTAAAATATTGTTCTTATATTTGCATCAGATAATTAATTTAATAACTAATTAAAATTTTAGATTATGGAAACAACAATTAAAACTTCATTTAATTTTGCAAAAGAGATTCAATGTAATTTTATTACTAAAAACAACCCCGAACACTCCTATCCTGGAGGCTTACCAGAGTTCATTACTCCTTACCTACAGGAGTTACAGGAAAATACCATTATACCTGACTACACTACTTTAATATCAATTACCACAATCGATAACCCAGACCAAGACGGTATACATATACTAACTTTCTTTAAAAACGATCCAGAACATTTCGATGACGATAACACTGCAAGCATTACTTGCATCGAATGCTTACGGGACACATTTGCCTATGATCCTGAAGCATGCTTTGGCCAAGCCCCAATCATAACAGAGTTCAATAGCTTTTTCACAGTATCAATCCCCTACAATTATTAAATTACTAACCTGGCACCCATAACAGGGTGCCTACAAATCCTATTATATATGAACACCGAAGAATTATCAAACCGATTAACACAAATCCTTACAGGTATTATCAGTGGAGAGCCTAATCCTAATATTATTCAAGGCTTTGTCCAAACCTTTATCGAAGGCTTCAAACCAGACTACTATTACGAAATCTCAGTCACAGACGTAGAAGGTTATACTCCTTTTATCGAATGCTATGCCTGGGACGAAGACGAGGATGGTCCTATACCTGGTATAAAACTTTTCAAAGACTTCAACATATACCTTGACTTCAACATATACCTTGAACGGAAATATTGCGAATACTAATAATATTGCCCAGGCCTAACTAAGGTACCTGGGCTTTTCTATGTACATACCTAAGAGGCCATCTATAGACTTCATATAATTACCTAAGAGGTACTAGAGCTTTACTACACATATACTTACTAGCTTTATATAAGAACCCACTAGGCCTATCTATAGATCTTATAAGGCTTACCTAAGTACGCTAACTATCGACCATATATGGCCTTCAGGTAATAGGTATATAATATACAGATATTCTATAGCCACTTAAAAGGCCCTCCGAAAATCCCCTAGAATTTTCTGGCCATGGGGATTTAGTACGAGGATTACCAAGAGGATATAGTAAGGGAACCATAGATGGCCTTAATTTGTTATCATACAGGTATTATATAGCGGACAACGTGCGGGCAATTTAGGCCGCCCGGAGGTTAATGAGTGGAAATTAGATAAAAATTTTTGATAATAAATAATGTATGCGCAAATAATAAAATTCATTTTTAACAAAAAATTTTCTCGAATTTTTTTGTAGATTAAAATAAAGTCCTTATCTTTGCAATGTCGGAAACGATAAGAGTTCTAAAATTTAATAAGAAAAATTTTCAAAAAAAAAACAAAGTAAATGCTAAAAAAGCTAAAGCACAAGCAAAAGCAAACAATATTTTTTATAAAGATATTCTAGCTAATTTAAACAAATCTACTGAGGGACTTTTAAAAACTTCTTTCGGTGTTAAAAAATCAGACATTTACAAAGAAGAAATTTTTTCAGAACTTCCAGATAAAGAGAAAAAAGTTGCTCGAAAGAAATTTCGTAATACAATTCTTTCATTGTCTGAAAGTTTAATACAAGAAAAGGACAAAACTCGCTTAGAAAAACTAAAAAAAGCGTTTTTAGATTTTTATAAACAAGTTTACAAAGTAAACGATTTTTCTCTTTCTTCTGTTTGTTCCGAAAATATGAAAGAAACAAACAAAGAAATTTTGAAAAAGGCTTTACAAATCGTGAAAAAATAAATCAATGTTTAACTAGAGTAGGGATTTAGTTCTCTACTCAAAAATTATAAATCATTATTTAACTAGAGTAGGGATTTAGTTCTCTACTCAAAAATTATAAATCATTATGAAAACTATTAAATTTTTACAAGAAAGTTTTGAAACCACTAAATTATAATTAATTCTTAAAATTTTTTAGAAAGTAAGGGAATGTTTGTCCCTTACTTTTTTTTTGACTTATTCTAAATAAGGGCTACCGTACCCCGCATTTACTACCTGGTATTTTTAGGCCTTCGTATTAAGGGGTACCTTGAACACACACTAAAATTTTTTCATACACACGTTAAGGGCATACCAAGACACAACACACAAAAAGCCAGAGAATAAAACATCCCTGGCATTCATACTACAGAATAATATCCAATATCTCCTTAATCCTACCCTTCCCTAGAATCCTCCTACCTTTCCTTACTTCATAAAAGAAAACATAATATTTCTGAATCTCAATACACCATAACCGATCACCTCCCTCTAATAAAGGTTCTATTCTCATCATATCTCCCGGGTCAATCCAAATCTGATACCAAATACTATTACCTTCAGAACATCTTAAGATTCTCTTTTCACTATCTTCTCTTAATCTATCAATCCTTACCATACTCTTCCTTAATCCTTTCCAAATCCTTTAATGCTAATCTCAAAACCCTAAGCCTATGAGGGATATACTTTTTATAGGGAGGGAACCAATACCCAAATACCCTATTATCAAATACTAAACTTAAAGGAATCTCAACCCATTGTATACCTTTAATGGTATGAAGTTTCCCATTACTTAAGAGATATCCATTAGAACAAAAATACGTACCATGCTCTAGAAGAAACCAGATATTGGTAATACCAAACCTTTCAGGTTGGAACCAAGGTTTAATTACCCAGTGCCAGAATCCATGATCCTGATTATCGAATATCTTACATATTCCCATAGGAGTTTCACTATGTCTTAGGAAATCAATTGCCTTGATTATCTCATGCTTCACCTTCTCATAGTTTTCGAATATCCTCATCTCTATGGTGAAGTTATTCTTTGCCTTTTCATCGATATTACTCATGATACTAATCCATATAAGAATATTATAAACCAAACCACTAGGATAAAGATATAAGGGATTGCATACTTCTTAAATGGGTATCCCTCTATCCCATCATTGAGGGCATATATAAATACTATGGGCCATAGCAATATCATTAATGCTACTCCCAGTAATTTAAACCAAGTAAAGCCAAGGCATACTAGAGCATCAAAATTCATTGAGCTACCCTTATAATTACCGTGACTATCGAAGTGATAATAGTTCTTAGGTTTTAATACTTGCTCAGATCCTAGGTAGGGAGGTAGGTCCTTTTTAATGAACCTACCCTTGCTATCTCTTGCCCTTTCCCTTAGAAGTTTAGGAGCAGATAAATCTTCGTCGTAATCTTTAATTCTAGCCATTGTTTTTCTTTTTAAAGAATATTAAGTAAATAGGAAATAAAGGTAATACTAACCAGATTGTAAGGAATAATAGATGAGGTCTTATCATCCTGATTTCTTGACATAACATCTTGGTTAGAAGTATAGAGGGGATTAGGCATATCCCATAGATTATGCCTAATATTATCCAAGTACTATTCATTAAGTTTTTCGATTAGTTTTTTAAGTTTCTTATCTAAGGTTATCACCTTCTCAAGGGTTTCATCATCCTTGTGTTTCCCGTTATCATCCAACCATTTTTTGATTGCCTCTAAGGATTTCTTGGATTGGTGATATGCAACAAAGGAATTGTACTTCTGTTCATTCTCTGTAGTACAAGGTAGGATTATTGCATTACCTTTCCCATCTAATCGAGTAAATTGACCCTCTAGATTTGTTGTTCTAGTAATTATTACCTTATTAGATAATATTGCAGTACCATTCTTTTTATCGATAGATACTACGTTTGCCTTTTCCATTAGGGTTTTGTCTTGGTAAATTACCGAGTTACCCTCTTTGAGTTTTATTACTTCTTTTTTCATATAAATAATGTATTTATTTCGTTATACAAATATACTATTTTATTTTTAAATATCAATCATTATTGAATAAATTCTGCAAATCTTCTGAGGTTATTCCATGCTGACGATAGTAGTCGTATTCCCAAGGATTGAGAGGTTTGCAATTGACTGGGTATTCGTCTCTTAATTCGAAAGGCAAATAGCCAAGAAATTCTATACTGTTGAAATACTGTATCTTACCGTCAGTAAATAAGAAATATTTCAAAGGTCTATCTATTGCCTTACCGAAATTACTTCCTATTAATCTGATATCCTTGTTGGCAATGTAAACATGATACTTATCAGTTATCAAATATACCTGGGTATTCCAGGGTTTCTTCGATTCATCTAAGGTTTTCCTAAACCAATCAACCATAATCTGTTGTTTCTTTCCTATATCCATAATTAAATTATTTATTCATTGATAAATAGAACTCGATATACCTACCTAAGAAAGGCTACAAGCAATACTTTATCCTCTTTAATGTAAACTCTAAGAATTTATATTATGGATAAACTTACTAACGAATTAATTGCCAAGGTTGCAAACAAGTTAAACCTTGAACCAGCTCTGTTAAAAACAGTAACTGTAGTAGAATGTGGTAATCGAGACGGATTTTTACCCTCTAATAGACCTCAGATTCTCTTCGAGGGTCATGTAATGTGGAAATATTTGAAGATAAAACTCGATGGAGAAGGCAAAAGAACCTATTTATATGACCTAGCCAAGAGAAATCCATCCTTAGTTTATCAAAAATGGACCAAAGAATTCTACTTAGGAGGTGAAGGAGAGTGGAAAAGACTCGAAGCAGCTCGTAAAATTGATGAAAACTGTGCTAATTTAGCTACTTCTTGGGGATTGGGACAGATTATGGGCTTCAATTATCAGCTTTGTGGATGTCAATCAGTGGATGAAATGATCCAAAAGATGTCTGAATCTCATGAAATGCAGCTAGAATTGATGTATCATTTCCTCTATAACTCTGGTTTAGTGAAGCATTTGAAGGCAAAAGACTGGGATGCCTTCGCTAAAGGGTATAATGGTCCTGGTTACAAAGATAATAACTACGACCAAAAGCTAAGAAATACCTACGAAAACTTTAAAGACAAGCTATGAAAGTAATCTACAACAACCTTATACCTTTCAAGGGATACAAAGCTATCAACATCTTTGGTTTAGTGTTTGTAAGAAAGGGGGCTAAGTTTACTGAGGTGGATTATAACCATGAACATATACATTCAAAGCAAATGGCTGAGATGTTATGGGTATTTTTCTACCTTTGGTATGGAATCGAGTACTTAATCATCCTTTGTTTTGCTAAATGGAACAAGCAGAATGAAAGGTATCATGATGTAAGTTTTGAGGAAGAAGCTCATAATAATGATTCGAACCTGGATTATATTTCAACTAGGAAGCATTATGCTTGGTTCAAATACATAAAATTGAGAAGTTACAAGAAATGAAAGACTTAAAAGTACTGGGAGTATGTGGAGGACAAGGAGCCCTCCTATTCCCTTTTAGAGATAAACTTATTGGAAATATAGAACCTCGTGGAGTATTCCATACCGGTAGAGAAGAACAGTGGAAAGCTAATTTCAAAGGCATACCTTTCTTAAAAGGGTATGAACTACCAGAAGATTGGCATCCAGATATCATATTATCTAGCCCTGATTGTGGTAGTTGCTCAGTAATGAGATTATCTAAATCTAAGACCCTAGGAGACCCTAAAAGTAATAAAAGTATACAACTAGTATTTCAAGCAATTCAATATTACGAACCTGCTCTCTTTCTTATAGAAAACCTACCAAGATTGCTATCCTTCATTTCTAAAGAAATGTTAACGGATTTCTTTAAGAACTATAAACTTATTTTTCACGAAAGAAGCGTTTCTGACTTCGGAAACTCCCAAGTATCAAGAAAAAGATTAGTAATCATTGGAGTTCATTTAGACAAGGGAAAAGAGTATTTGGATTCCTTTAATGAAGTATTCCAAGTAAATACTCCAAAACTTACTAGAGATTTACTAGTACAAGCCCCACAGGAAGCTTTAATTCCATTCTCTGATAAAGTTTTAGCCATGTATGATTATCGGAAATTACCTGAAAAGAAAAATCTTACAGTCAGACAAGTAAGACAACTTTGGACCCATGATTTCAAAGATGAAAAGAAATGGCCAATTAAAACTGCTAAGATGAGTACTCTCCCGGGAGTATATCGATTGGAAGATGATAAACCACCCTTAACCTTGAGACCCTCAGATAGGCAATTTAGACCTGATGGGTATCCTTTGGGTATTTATGATTTCAAGGCAATTATGGGATTCCCTGAAAATTACCGAGTGTTTATTCGGGGATTTGCAACTTGGGATCCTAAGACTTATCATTACTGGTTAAATAAAGCTAGGTATACCTTGAGCAAAGGGTCAGTATATGAAGTAGGATTATGGTTTAAGAAATGCCTTAATTTCAAGTGAATCCCCCCTATATAAATCTAATAGGCTTTTAAAGGGTATTGGAATAAGGAATATTGGAATAAGGAATACTGATATAAGAATCAATCAGGAAAAGGGATTGTTAAGGGAAAAACAAAGCCAGTTTCGTAACTGATTGAATTTGAATTAGTTGGCTTATGCCAGACTTGGCAAATGAATGCCAAGCACCTGATATAGAGTGAGTTGACTATTATGAATTGAAACCGAAAAACTCAAGTAACAATGAACAAAGAAATTTTATACAGAACAGAGATATTACCGAAAAATCTGAAGAGTATGTTTAATCTCTTGGCAACTTTTTATAATCGAATTGTAAAGAGTCACAAGGGAAAAATCAGAATGAGTATTACTCAAGATTCAAAAGGAATCGATATTCGATTTAGAATTCCGACTACTGACTTCAGTAATAATTTCAAAGTAATTTTGGGAGTAATAATTGATAGATACAAAACAAAAGATGCCTATCTCAGATCAAAAGATGAAGAAGCTTAAAGTTGCCATGGTAGTCCTTTTACTAGGATTTACTATTTACCTTTGCTTCAGGAATTACAAACTGAATCAACAACTCAGTATGTTACCTGATAAAGAGATCATTCAACATACTGATACAATTTATTTGAGGAAAGATTTCCTGCCAATTTCCTACGATAATTTACTTAACCCAAGTAGAATCCTTCTTTACAATTATCAGAATTGGGATAAGCATATTCATACCGCTAATAATCCTGATTCTATAATCTCAGAGAAGGATTCTCTTGTTCAATTAGTAATCGATAAGAATCAACTTACATTGAGTTTCCTTAATCAAAATTCAGGAATTTATTCTAGTAGATTATTCAATATCGACACTAATAATTACAAGTATTCTTGGTATAACGGAAAACTTACCACACAAGAAATTAAATCTAGAATAAGATTAGTTCCTTATGTTTATGGTAAGTACCGACCATTTAACAATCTATGGGATTTGGGAACAGGAATTTCAATCGAGACTAAGAGATTTAATTACAAACTGGGGATAAACAGTTTTTATTACCCAAGATATTTCTCAGGTATCAAAACTGATTTAGAACTGGTAGTAACTTATAAATTTTAGATTTTATGGCAAAGAAGATACAGGAAACACCAACTAACCTTACAAGAGAAGAATTATCTAATCTATCTAGGGTTACAACGGATGTTTTCTTTTTCAGTCTTTTTTGTTATGTGATACATCCAGTGAGAGGAAAGGTTCGATTTGAATTATATCCGTATCAAAAAGCCGTACTATACCAATTTATACTCCAGAGATTCAATATCTTGTTAAAGTTCAGGCAAGCGGGTATTACAGAACTTATATCTATGTACTGCTTATGGCTGGCATCATATCATCCTAATAAGAAGATAAACATTATCTCCATTAAGGATACAACAGCTAAGAAGGTACTTAAGAAGATTAAGTTCATGTATAAGAATCTTCCATGGTATATGCAAACCCCGATAATTAACGGAAGAACTGGGGAATTTGGTTCTGCCTCTATGATTGAATTCGATAATGGTTCATTCATAGAATCCATCCCAACATCTTCCGAAGCAGGTCGTTCAGAATCTCTTTCTCTCCTGGTAATTGATGAGGCTGCAATCGTTCGGTGGGCTTCAGCTATTTGGGCAGCTGCCTTCCCTACGCTTTCCACCGGAGGTTCAGCCATCATCAATTCTACTCCATACGGTATGGGTAATTTTTACCATTCAACATGGGTAGATGCTATAGCTGGAGGTAATCCTTTCAATGCTATTCGATTATATTGGCAGATGCACCCAGAACGGGATCAATCTTGGTATGACCAGATGGCTTCTGCATTGGGTCCAAAAAGAACTGCACAAGAAATCGATGGAGACTTTCTTTATTCAGGTAATACAGTATTTGATATGGCAGATATCAAGGCTATCGAAGATTGCTTAAGTGATTATCCAGTTTTAAAATATCGTTTCAATCGTCAGTATAGACAATTCAACGAACCAGATCCAAATAAACAGTACTTTATTGGTGCAGACGTTGCAACAGGTAGAGGCTCAGACTATTCTTCTTTCACTTGTATGGACAAGCTGGGAGAAGAACAAGTTGTGTATAAGGGAAGAATGGCAGTAGATAAATATGCTAGGTTACTGGGAGATACTGGGCAATTATTTAATTTTGCTGTTGTAGCTCCAGAATCTAACGACATTGGTTTAGCAGTAACTTCTGCTCTTCAGTCAGAAGGATACCCTAACCTATATTACTATCAAAAGCTTCTGAAAAAGAAAGGTAAGTCCAGACCAGAGGTTGATAAATCTCCGGGTTGGTTAACTACCCAAAAGAATCGTTCAGTAATTATAGAGGGTCTAGAACAAGATATTCGAGAAGAGAATATTATTGTAAAGGATCCTTTCTTTGTTCAAGAAGCTCCTACCTTTATATATGATGGTTTGGGTAGACCCGTAGCCATGGGTAAACACAGAAATAATACTTCTGCTGTAGATGTGGATTTGGAAGGAGATGTTTATTCTGATGATGATATATTTGGTAAAGCAATTTGTAATCACATACGAAAAGGAAAAACTAATGTAATAATACAACCGAAATGAAAATTCTTAAGTTTTTTGGATTCGATAGAAGGAATCGATCTCCAATACAAGAAAACAAGGCTAATCCTCCAAGTAAAAAAGAGGAGGTACCTATTTCACCCGGTAGAGTATCGGAACCGGATGATGACCCAGGTAACTTCATTCATACATTGAAAGGCTTAACTCAGATGGTTACGCCTTCTTTTCGTGTTGAAGTGATTCAGCTTTTAAGGGATTTATATAAAGTGAATCCAGATGTTAACATAGCTTTACAGGATATGTTTAAGCTTGCTAATACCGGTCATAATATAACCTTCCCTAATAATACCGATAAAGAGGCTGATAAGATGAGAGATCATCTTTCTAAGGTATCTTCTAAATGGTCTAACTATACTGCTGGTATGGATGGTTTGGTAAACAAGATGATAGTTCAATTGATGATTAGTGGAGCTATCTCAGTAGAAGCTGTACCAAATGAAAAGTTAGAGGGTCTAGCTACTGTATTATTCCTCAAACCAGATAGGATAGTATTCAAAAGAGAGAATAATGGTGTATACAGTCCATATCAGAGGAACACTCTTTGGAATGGCTCGAATAAGCAAGATTATATCAAACTTAATACAGAGACCTATTGTTATGTGGGTATGTATAATGATACCGATGAACCTTACGGAATACCTCCTTTTATGGCATCATTGGACTCATTAAAGGGTCAGCATGATATGAAAACCAATTTTAAACATATCATGGAAATCTGTGGTATGGTTGGTTTTCTAGAGGCTTTGATGGAAAAACCACAACAGAAACCTAATGAAAATGTAGAAGCTTATACTAAGAGATTAAATAGGGAGCTAATACGTTTGAAACAGAATGTAAGAGAGGGTATGAAGGATGGAGTAGTAACTGGTTACATTGATGACCACCAGTTTAAACTTAACTCTACTTCAAAAGAGATGAGCAATATTGATAAACCCTGGAATATGAACCAGCAATCAGTTGCTAATGGTTTGGGAGTAAATGGCAACCTAATTGGAGTACAAGCTTCCATTGGAGAAGGAGCAACTGGTATTATGCTTTCTAAGCTTATAAGTCAGCTGAAGAATATCCAAATGATAGTTTCTTATGTTCTTAAGTTTATTTATGAACTAGAACTACGTCTGGCTGGCTTTGATTGCAAGGGGATAACCATTACTTGGGGATCATCTACTATCTCTGATGAGGTTAAAATCCAACAAGGTAGACAGTATAAGATTCAGAACCTTGACTTGCTTTACAAGGCAGGTATCATTTCTCAGTATCAATATGCTTGGGAAATGGGTTATGATTCTCCTTCAGAAGAAGAACCAAGAGTTTCATTGGAAGACCAATTTGCTAAGGGAGGTAATTCAGACCCACAAGAGGGTACTAAGAAGAAACAGAGACAGGACGATAAGAATCAATCCGCTCGTAGATCAAGAGATAAAAATAACCCGGCTCCTTCACGAGGAGATCAAAATACTAAATCAAGATGAGTAAACCGATTACTAAAAAGAACAGAGAACATTTGGATTCTTTAGTGATAGGTAGTGGTCATACTATAATGGCTGGGTATATCCCAACATCCATAGAACCACAAACCTTCTCGGAGAATTTTTATAAATGGGCTCAAACTTCTAAGGAGTCAGTCAGTCAATTTGGTTTTTGGGGAGGAGAAATAGATTATAATACCTATTATCCTGACTTGAAGCCAGAAGAATTTACTCCTAAAGATGAGGAGTTTATAGAACCAATGTTCAGATTATTATCTGCAACTATTGTGTCTAAGAACTGGAACCCTACCGATTTCGGTCAAAATGGAGTATTAAAAGCTTCTATGAGAATGCTCTTAGGACAAACAGTAAACTGTGACCATGAGACTAATATTGGTAATGCTATTGGAGCTGTATCACAAGTTATCTGGCAAGATGAATACAAAGATGGTTCTTTTGTTATTCCTGCAGGTATTAATGGTATATTAAAGATTGATGGTAAAGCAAATCCGAGAATTGCTAGAGGCATTCTTATGGATCCCCCCTCTATCCATTCTAATTCAGTAACAGTACAGTTTAAGTGGGATAAATCTCACCCAAATATGGAAGATGATGAATTCTACCAGAAATTGGGTACTTACGATTCTAAGGGAGTTATGGTACGAAGAATCGTTACTGAAGTAGTAAGATACTTAGAAACTTCTTTGGTATCTCATGGAGCTGATGCTTTTGCTCAGAAGATTGGGGATGATGGTAAAATCATTAATCCCAATTTTGCCAAGAGAACTTGGGCTTCATACGAAGAATATAGGGATGATAAGTCTAAACAGTATTTCTTCTATGATACGAAAACTGATCTAGCTTTGTTCAGTGAAAATAACGATACTTCCCAATCTTATGATGATAACCAAGGAAATCAAAATCCTAATAATAAAGATATGAATGAACTACAAAAATTTTTAGAAAGAATCTTTGGTAAAGATTGCCTTACTCTTGCCGAAGGTACAAAGATGAACGAGGAAACTGCATTTGCAGCCATTCAGGAATTGGTTAATTCTCGTAACACTCTTCAGACTACTGTGGATAACTTAACTACAGAAAAAACTTCTCTTACAGAACAGGTTACTAATCTGAATGCAGAAGTTGCAAATCTGAAGGAAATGGCTCAGGTAGGTAAAAACCACATTGCATCTCTCCGTGGAAATGCTGTTGCAACCTATAAAAAACTTATGGGTGACAAAGCTGATGAAACTATCGTTACAATGTTGAATGCCGAAACTACCGGCATGGTAACTTTGATCTCTCTTACTAAAGATTACCAAGCTCGATTGGAAGAAAAATTCCCAATGACCTGTGCTAAATGCGGTTCTCACGATGTAAGCCGTGCTTCTTCTGCAACTGAGGCAGAGGATAAATCCAATAACAAAGCTACTGCTCAGAATTCCGAAAAGAGTACTGAAGAGATTCTGAAAGGTATCTATTCAAACAAATTAAAATAATCTCTAAAATAAGAAGAATATGAATACACATCCTACTACTAAGCTGGTAAATCAGGATCAACCGATGACTCTGTTTGGTGAAAAAACTCCCAGAGCGGTGATCTATAAGAGCGAATCTCACAAGTTGCATCAGGCTTTCTGTGTAAAAGAAAACAAAGTTATTCATCAGGGTATGCCGGTAGCTTTGGATACCGATGGTAATATCGAACCTTATATCCCGGGTGGAAATGGCAGCCAGGTTTATCTGGGTATAGCTGTAACTGACAACATTAACCCAGCTTATCAGGCTCAAAGAAATTTCCCCGTAGAAGTAACTGTAGCTGTAGAAGCTTTCATGGTTGTAAACTGGGTAGCTAAAGAGGCTATGGAATGTGGTTATGTAAAACCCACAGATACCCTGTTGATCGACCGTTTCATCACTGCTGAAACTTCAGCCGATGAAACAAAATTCATTAGCATCGTACCGGCTGATGAAGCTAATGATATTATTCAAGTATTGGTACGCTAATCATTAACTGAACATTAGAAGAACAATGAATACAGAATTTGCACAATTGAAAATGGAAGACCTTAGAAAGGAACTTCCAGAAATGGTAAGAAGTTTGGAAGCATACCGTCAGGGTTCCAACAACACATTGCCTATTGAAGTTACTCTGGAAGAACTGGTACAGGGTAAATATGGTGTATCACAGGATGCCTTTTTTGAAAAGTTGGGCATTAATCCGAAGATTGATACAATGCAGAACATCTTCACTATGCCGCAACAGAATATCCGTTGGATTGTACCGGAAATCATCCGTGCTGCTATTACAACTGGTATGCGTCAGGCACCTTTCTACCCGAACATCATTGCTTCAGACCAATCAATTAATGGTTTGCAGGTAACTATGCCGATGGTAAATATGTCGGATGCTGCTCCCGCTAAGGTAAATGAAGCAGAAACAATTCCTTTGGGAGATGTAAGCTTCGGACAGAAATCAGTTTCTCTGTTCAAAATCGGTAAAGGATTTAAACTTACTGATGAAGTTAAAAACTACGTTTCAATCGATGTATTGGGAATCTATCTCCGTGACTTTGGTATTCAGTTGGGTTATGCTATGGATACTTTGGCAATGGATGTTTTGATGAACGGTAACAAAGCTGATGGTTCTGAATCTGCTCCGGTTATTGGTGTATATGAAACAACCAACGGTATTACTTATAAAGACTTGTTGCATATCTGGGTTCGTGCTGCTCGTATGGGCCGTAACTTTACTACTATGATTGGTGGTGAAGACCAGGCTATCGAGATGTTGAACTTGCCTGAATTTAAAGAACGTCACTCAGGAACTACAGAAGCTACACTGGATATCAAGTCTCCGGTTCCCAACAAGGCTAATTTCTATATTCACCCGGGAACTCCTGACCAGCAGTTGTTGATGGTAGATACCAGTGCTGCCTTGATTAAGCTTACTGCTAAACAGTTGATGCTTGAATCAGAAAGAATCGTATCCAATCAGACTGAAGCTGTATATGCTTCTCTGACTACAGGTTTCTCTAAGATGTACCAGGATGCTGTTCTTCTGTTGGCAGCTAACAAGAAATTCTCTGAAGCTGGATTCCCGAGCTTCATGAACATTGACCCATACCTATTGGTTAACTTAGAATAATATCCGGGATTTCTTCATTGTATTTTTGTCTAATTTCTCCCCGAACAGTTTCAATCCATTCTGTTCGGGGTTTTATATTATAACCTAAAATAAAAAATTATGGCTACTACTTATATTGTAACAATTGGAACTAATGCCTACAGTTTTAACGACCAGGTAACAGGTATTTCAATTGCAAAAGGCGAAGAGAGAGAACTTACTGCCCGTCAGTACAGAACAAAACGTATTCAGAAAGCTTTAGTTTCTGGCCACTTGGTTTTAGTTCCGGATAAGAACAAAACTGCCAAGTATACTGCTGAGGATATCGAAAAGCTTGACAAGAAGCTAGCTGCTCAGTTTGCAAAGGGTATGGAAATCAGTAAGATTGCCAAAGCTTATTCACTTGAAGAAGCTAAGCTGATTAGTATTAACCAAAGTCCCGGCCAAATCCATTTTTGACTGGGACTTTGGCGATGATAAGGGAGAGGTTTTCAATGGTGGAAGACATCAATCTTACTCTTATGAGAAGTCTGGATTTTATGATGTAACCTTACATGTCACTAATTCTGATGGATTAGATTTGACTTGTACTCGAACCGTAGTTGTATGTAATTATGGGCATACTACTCTTCAGGATACCATCTACAATTTAATAGATAGGTATATTCCCAAAGAATTGCATGAGAGTATGACCATAGAAGATAAAACTGCATACATCACTAAATGGCAATTATATATCTTCCCACTAGTAAATCATACTATACCACCAGATAAATATAATGATGAATTATGGTATGAGGGACTAGAAAACCAATTAATTATGGAATTGGCAGTATGGGATTATCTCAATATACAAATACAAAATATACTGTTGGTTGCAGGAAATAGTTTTAGAGAAATTATCTCCACTGAATCTCATGGACCAGACCAAGATGGTGATTCACCTGGAGAACATGCTAGAGGAGATAGGATAAAGCAAATTACTACAGGTCCTACCGAGGTACAGTATTATGATAAGATATCCGAAAGTATATCTAGCTTATGGAGTACTTATTCAAAGATGATTCAACCTGGAGGATATATGGATGAACTAAGAAAGAACTTATGTATGCTGGCATCTAGGTTGGAGATATACTTACCATTCTGTGATCAAATCGAACGGTTAGTAGTACCAAGAGTAGTAAATCATCGAAAACCAACTCCTTTGGGAGGACCCAATCCAACGGCTCCTCTCAATAAAGCAAGTAAACCTTCGTTAACCGTAATAGATAAGAAATCATGACAAAAGAACCTTGGAGAATGGTTAAGAACCATTCTTGGAATAGGTATAAAAAGATTATCACTGATTTCTTAGACTGGGATGCTGGAAGACAAACAATTACTTGGGCTAAACACGTTAATCAATATCTAAATCATGCCGAGGATGATAGCCCAAGATATTATAATATTCCCATAGAAGCTTTATGCTACTACAATGCTTTTAGGAACTGGCCAATGAATAAAGCCACAGTTTCTGGAGAATTAGATGATGAGAACCTTTCTATACTTATTTCAAAGAATTACATAGAACAAATCGGATATCTCAATCAGGAAGGTTATTGGAACTTTAACTGGTCCGAGGATAGATTTGTTATCAATGGGATAGTGTATAAGCCTTCTGGAGATACTCAAGTATCTCAGGCTAAAGATGAAGCTTTGGTATTCTTGGTAATCCTCAAAAGGGATAGAGATACTAAAATCAAATTCGTAGAACAAAATCCATAAAGATATGAAAATGTTAATGTTACGTTTCACCAAGCTTAACAATGTAGAGGGCGATTGGTGGGACAGTAATCTTATAATCTTGAATGGACCTTCTGGAGTTCACATAGAAATGCCTGGTACTGGTAATTCGGCTACTACCATGCAATCTATGACTGGTATGAAGTTCGTATCAAATTACCAAGATTACTTTGGAGAGGTATGGGATAAAGATATACCTCATATAGGCTTTGGCCAAGTTATTAAGTTCAGAGTTAGGAAATTACCTGATTATGCCGTAGTAGTTGGGGATATAGAGGATGGAGGAGATGTTGACCCAGATAATCCAGATGATATCCCAAATGCTTTTGCTGGTAAAGAAAAAGAATACTTCCGTGGTAATAACTCAGAACTGTTATTGGGAAAGAATAAAGTAACACCTTAAAATATATACATATGTACGTTAGTAAATACTACACTTGCGAAGAGATTGACCAACGGCTATTACAGGGTTATTATGATGACTCTTTGGCTCATGGTTTTGTTGGAACTCTTAAAGAGTTCTGGGCATTCTTCTTATCAATTGCAAACAAGGTAGATAAGAAAGAAGGTTGGGATTTGTCAGAAAATAACTTCTCTGATGAATTGCTAGAAAAACTGAATGGAATTGAGGAACATGCTAACTACGTTACTAAAGTTTCTCAACTAGAAAACGATTTGAAATATCAGACTCAAGAACAAGTTGAGAAATATATACATGACTTAGTAGATGGTGCTGATGATGCTTTGGATACATTAAAGGAATTGGCTGAAGCATTAAACAATGACCCAAACTTTGCTACCAATATCACTAACCGATTAACTGAATTACGTACTCAATTAGAAGCTGAGGTAACTAGAGCTAAGAACCGTGAAAACGAATTAGCTTCTCAGATTAAGATTGTGAACGATAACTTGGTTAACTCGGTTAATACGTTGAATGCAACTATCCTTAAAGTAGTACAAGATATTACTAGGATGATAGAAGCAATCAATGCTCGTATTCAAAAGGTAGAAGACCGGGTTGGTGATTTGGAAGTAGAAACTGACAATAACTTAACTGAAGCTAAAGAATATGCTAAGGAATTGGTAGATAAGGAAGCTGCTGAACGTAGAGCTGCTGATGAGAAACTGACCGAGGCTGTTCATCAAGTACAGTTAGACCATACTAGGGATATTGCCGACTTAAATAATAAGATTCTAACCGAGGCTTCAGAAAGAGTAAATGCAGATGTAGCATTAGAATCTAAACTGAACACCGAAATCAGTGATCGTAAAACTGCAGACCAAGAACTTGAATCCAAGATTAATGCTGAAGCTGCAGCTCGTACTGCTCAGGATGAAGTATTACACCAACAGATTGTAAAGGAAACTTCTGACCGTCAGAATGCAGATAATGGTTTACAGCAGAACATTACTCAAGAAGCTCAGAACCGTCAGAATGCAGATACTGTACTTCAGAACAATATTGATAACGAGAAAGAAACTCGAATTGCTCAAGATGAAATCCTTGACCATAAGATTGAGGATTTGAAAACTCAGGCCGGTACAGATAAAACCGAATTGCTTGAAAAACTAGAGCAAGAAAAGCAAGAACGTATTGCTGCCGATAAAGACTTAGATAATCGTAAGGTAGATAAAAGAGAAGGTTATTCTCTTACTAAAAACGACTTTACCGATATTCTCAAGGCTAAATTGGATGGCATTGAAGAACATGCTAATTATATCACAAAAGTATCTCAGCTTATCAATGATGCTGGTTATCAAACTGAAGCAGATCTTCAGGCAGCTATTGAAAAGATTATTGGGGAAGCTCCAGAGGTTCTTGATACTTTGAAGGAGATTGCAGATGCTTTGGGTAATGACCCAAACTTTGCAACTACAATTACCAAGAAATTGGCTGCTATTACCGAACAATTGAATCAGGAAATTACTAATCGTACAGAGGCTGATGCCCAGGTACAGGCTAATGTAGATAAGGAAGTTTCTGACCGTAAGGAAGCTGATACTGCTCTTGAGGCTAAGTTGAAAGAATACGTTGATAACGAAGTAGATAAAATTACTGGTAACACTGATGGTATTCAAGCTAGTCTGAATAAGGAAATCCAAGACAGAAAAGATGCCGATGCTGCATTACAAGCTGCTATCACTAAGGAAGAAACGGATCGTAAGGCTGCTGATGCTGTATTAGATACTCGAGTAACTGCTAATGCTACCAAGATACAAGAATTGGCTTTATCTATTCAGGATGCAGTAAATACCGTTAAAAATGAACTTCAGGCTAAGATAGATGCTTTGCAAACAGAAGTAAATGCTAACAAGGCAAATATCCAACGTAATACTGACCGATTAAACGACCAGATTACTAAGGAAGCTGAAGATTATGCTGAATTAAAAGGTATGGTTAATGCAGAAGCTGAAGCAAGAGCCAATGCTGATACTAATCTTAAGTCTCAGGTAGATAAGGTAAATATCGACTTGAACACTGAGGTTTCAAAGAGAGAAGCTGGTGATACTGTTTTACAGCAGAATATCGATAAGGAGATCTCTGATAGAACTTCAGCAGATACTTTATTAGATAATAAGTTCACTGGCTTGATAAATACTGAATCTACTGCCCGGGCAAATGAAGATGAGAAAATCAATGCTCGAATCGACCAGGAGATTAAAGATCGTAAGGCAGGTGATGATGCTTTAAGCACCAGAATAGATAGCCTCAATAGTGGAGTAACCGGTTCTTTAGATGAGCTCAGGGAGAAAGTAACTAATAACACTACTGCTATTCAAACCGAAGTAGAAAGAGCTAAGGCTGCTGAACAAGCTCTTAAGGATTCTCTGACTACAGCTATGGAAAATCACAAAGATGATTTGGTAGCTATATCTAAAGATATCAATGATGAGGCTCAAAGTAGACTACAAGAAGATACCAAGCTTCAGAATAATATTGATACCGAAACCCTTAATCGTACTCAGGCAGACACTCTGTTAGAGAATAAGATTACTCAGGAAGTATCAGATAGAGTTCAGGCTGTTGAAAACTTGAATGACCGAAAGGTTGATAAAGTAGATGGCAAAGAGCTTTCTTCAAATGACTTTACCGACTTATTAAAAGCTAAGTTAGATAATATCCAGGAATTTGCTAACTACATTACTAAGGTATCTCAGTTGGAAAACGATTCTAACTATCAGAATGCCGAACAAGTAGAAGCTGCAATCCAAAAGGTTATTGGTTCTGCTCCTGGAGTATTAGATACACTAGAAGAGATTGCAAAAGCATTGGGAGATGATCCTAACTTTGCAACTACAATTACTAATAAGCTGACTGAACTTAAAGGTATTATAGATAAGGAAATCTCCGATAGAACTGCAGCTGATGAACAAGTTACTCAGAAGTTTACTGAATTAAGTACTACTCTTAATGCTACAGTAAGTGAACTGAGAACTTTCGTAACAGAAACTCGTTCTGAATTATTAACAAAGGCTCAGGCTCAGGATGAATTAATTGCTAAGAATACTGCTAATATTCAACGTAACTTAGAATTAATTCAGGGATTAAAAAGTAATCAGAATACTGGTTATCTTGAAATCAAGAAACTATTGAATACGGAAATTGAGGCTAGAAAGGCTGAGGATATTCGTATTGAAGCTAAAGTAGACAAGAATACTCAGGACCTTACTACAGAACGTAATGAGCGTATTGCTGCCGATAAAGTTCTCCAGGATAATATTGATGCTGAAGAGGCTGCAAGAATTGCTGCTGATAATGCTCTGGGTAAACGTATAGATAAAGAAATCGAAGATAGAAAAGCAGCTGATACCGCACTTGAGAATAAATTTAATGGTATCCCTAACGGCTTAGATGAACGTCTTCAGAAAGAAGAAGCTACTTCAAATGCTTTACCCTTAACTATGGTTACGGAAATTGATCCGAACTTGGTTATCAACAGTACTTCTGCTGAAGTAAACTTTAAGAGTTCTGTAAAAGGAGAAGGTAATCTCTATGGAGAACCTATGCCTCGTAAGTTTGCTATCCCTGCTTCTACAGATGCTAAAGCCGGTCTTCAATCAGCTGCCGATAAGAAGAGATGGAATTCTATGCCCAATGATTATATCACTGGAGCTAGTTATACACCTAAGGCTGGTGTGGTTACTACTAACATAAGTAGAAGTACATATAACTCCGATGAAGGTATACAGAAATCTAATGATTTCACTGTAGATATCCCCGCTTCTACTGCTGAGAAAGCCGGTGTACAAACTGCAGCAGATAAGAAGTTATTTAACTCTATTCCTCAGACTGTAGTAGTTGGAGAAGGAGCAACTTCAGATGCTAATAAAGTTACAGTATCAGTAAACCGAAAAACTGTAAACAAAGGTATATATAAAGATGATAATACCACTTTTAATTTACCAGTAGCCTCAACTACTAAAGCTGGTACTATGACTGCTGCTGATAAGGTTAAGTTGGATGAAACTTTACCCCAGCAGATTGCTAAGGAAATCCAAGACAGAAAAGATGCCATTGAAGCCTTGAAGAATTCTTCCCCATCTTCCCTTGCTCAAGAAATCGAGGATAGAAAAGCAGCTGACCAGGCATTAGACACCAAATTTACTCAGGCTATCAAAGAAGAGGCAGATGCTCGTGCTGAATACGACCAGGTTCAGATGCAAAAGATTCAGGAAGAAGAAAAAGCCAGAGCTGCTGCAGATACTGCTCTTGAGAATAAGTTACAAACTAATATCAATAACTTAGAAAAGAAACATGATGATTTTGTAGCAACTAAGGGTAAGGCTAATGGATTTGCTTCTTTGGATGGTAATGGCTTAGTACCTTCTAGTCAATTGCCTTCTTATGTTGATGATGTTATCGAAGCTTATGCTACTTATGATGTCAGTGAAACTGGAAAGCTGAGCAATATTAAATTATATTCTGACCCAGATCATGCTAATCCTATTACTGGAGAATCAGGTAAGATATATTTGAATATTACCCAGGATGAACCCTCTTATCAATTCCGTTGGTCAGGTACTCAGTTTGTAGATAGTAATACTTCTTCACTGATACTTGGAGAAGTTACTGGTACTGCTTATGATGGAGGTAAGGGTAAAGCTTTAGCTGATTGGAGAAAATCTCTGAGTAATAATCTAAAGTTTTATTCTCATATTAAGGATAACGGAGCTTGGACTAGAAATGCTACCGAAGTTATATTAAATTTCGATTGTTCAGATTTTGGTAATACTGCAAGTGTAAATATTTATAATCAACCTATCCCCGCTTCTACTGCTGAGAAAGCCGGTGTACAAACTGCAGCAGATAAGAAACTGTTTGATTCTATCCCGGGTACTATTATAATTTCTGGTAAAGGAGTAGTTCAGAATACGGATAAAGTTTGGGTACAGATTAGTAAATCTACTAAAGCTGATGGAGTATATGGTGAAGCTACTACACAGACATTAGAAATTTTAGCTGCTAATGCTAATCAAGCTGGAGTATTGACTCGGGAGATGTTCAATAAACTTAACTCTGGTCTGAATGGAGATATTGCCAATGCTTTGAATGAAGCTAAGGCTTATACTGATGCTGCTAAAACTGCATTAGAGAAATTAATCCAGGATTCTGACAAAGTAATCAAGGAAAGCTTAGATGCTCATATTGGCAATAAGAGTAACCCTCACCATGTAACCAAAGCTCAAGTAGGTTTAGGTAATGTACAGAACTTAGCTCCAGCAGATATGCCAGTATCTACTGCTCAAGCTACTGCTATTGCAGATGCTAAGGCCGCAGGTACAAAAGCTCAGACCGACTTAAATACCCATGCAAACAGAAGAGATAATCCTCATAATGTAACTAGAGCTCAATTAGGATTGGCTACTACAGACCAAGTAGTATTTGCTAAAACTACTGCAGCTTCTGGTTTCTGGAAGGAATCAGATGGTAGATTAAAATCTCAAGTAGAGAATTTGAACCATACTCTGGACCAAATCTGCAATATACCTACAGTTCACTTCAAGATGAATGGTAAATACCAAGTGGGAACTATTGCTCAGAGCTTAGAGGAAATTGAACCTCTGTTGGTATCAGAGAATACTATACCTGCTTCTCAAGTACCTAACCAATCTAGATTCGAAACTTTCGTCGGAGAAGATGGTCAGGAATATGTAAAAGTAAAAGTGGTAGAATATGAAATGCTCAGTGTCATGGCTCTCGAAGGAGTTAAGTTATTGAGAAAAGAATTCGAAGACTTTAAGAAACAATTAAACAATAAGTAATATGGCAGAAATAGCAACTTGGAGTGCTATTCTGAATAAGACCGGCCTTGGTAAGACCTCTAATGAGTGCCCTACCAAGGCTGAGTTGTTAGCACTCAATAATGGTAAGGACTCCAATGTTGACAAGGTTATTGTAATTAGTAATGCTGCTAGCTATGGTAACAATGAATGTGTCAAGTTAGAAGATATCAATGCCGAGCAATGGATTTATACATTCCAGTGGGATCCGAATGGTAATCCTTCTTTTAATGCTCCAGCTACTGGAGGTACATACCCCTTTGGTTCATATGCTTCTAATCGAGTTAAGCAAGTAAACGGTGTTAATACTACTATCTCTCAAAGTTTGGCGAATGATGTCACTAAAACTTCGGAAGGTTCTTGGTATACTACAGATTACGACGGTAATAAAGGTAGAATAGTACCCAACAATACATCTACTAATAGTAAATCAATCACTGTAACTTGGACTCAGAAGTATTCGGGTAAAACCATACAGGCAACATTTACCCAGGCAGCAGGTAGAAAAGTTTATTCTTCATGGAGTTATAACTGTAGAGTAGATAAAACTTCTTTCAGTTACAGTGGAGGTCAATCTAATGTAACTGCTAAGAGTGCAAGTAGAACTTATACTTGGAATGGTCAAGGTAGTAGTTATACAGAATCAGAAACTGCTACCGTAAGAGTTTCTAGTCCGGCTTCTATTAGTGGTAATAGTATATCTATCCCAAGTAATAGTGGTTCTGCTAGAAATTTTACGGTTACTTTCGATTTCCCAACTGCTACAGACCAGACTACCTCAATTTCTCAGGAAGGAGGTCAAGTAACCCATGTAGATCACCTATCTATATCCCCAACTACTAAAAATGTACCTGGAACTGGTTCAGGATTTAGGTTGACAGTAAATGCCAATTATGATAAATATATAAACGGAACTTATGTAGAAAATGTTAGTTCTACTTATACTTCGGCTGAAGTAGTTGAGGGAACTTCATCTGATATTACCATCTCTGGTAAAACTTCTAGTGGATGTAGTATTAGTGTAGCACCAAACCCTAACTCATCACCTAGAACTTTTAAGATTAAGTTTACTTACGATACGGCAACTCCTGTATATTTAACCATTACACAGAATTCGGCTGAGGTAACTTATCCTAGTAGCGGTATAGTATTTGAACATAGTACTCAACAGAATAGTGGTTATAAAACTAGTACTTTATCCATTGGTACTGTTGAAGGTAAAGGAGGTAATATTTCTTTTTATATAAAAAGTTATAGGTCTAGATATGTTAACGGTTCTTTAAGTTCTACCGAAGCTATTAAACCTACTCTTATTTTGCCATCCGGAGTAACCGAAACTATTACTAATGTGAGTGGTTATTACTTTAAAGTAACTATTACCATACCTGAGAACCCAAATACTTCAGGCAGAACTCATACAATTAGAGCTAATCAACCTAATGGCTTAGATAGAGAGTTAGTACAAACTGTACAACAGAGTGCTTCAACTTATGAGTTTGGTATTAGAGAAAACTCGGAGGATTCTTTGAGTACTTCTCTTACTTATTCTGGTTGGCCAAGTGGTTCAGATCCATTCTACAATAGACCTGTAAGAGTATATTCTAGGAAGAATGGTAATCAATTCCTTAATTGGGCTTTATCTTCTAATGTGGATTGGATTACTCTATCTGGTTCAGGTGTTGGGGCTACATATAAGGTAGCTACTAATAATAGTAGTTCATCTAGAACAGGAATTATTACCTTTACTCAGGGAGAATCCAATAAAACTTGTACTCTGACAATAGTTCAAGAAGCAGGAGATGTCTATGAGTTTTATATTACTGACTCATCTGGTAATGGGCATTACACCGATTTCACCCTCTTAGTCCCCTCAGATGGATTGGGAAGTAAACATGCATTTAATCTTATCTCTACTCACAATGGTAGCCCCTTATCTGTAGACGATATAGAGGTAGTCAATTCGGAGATATCAGATAAATTAATCGGCTTGGTACTGACACCAGATATTCAATCCCCCTTCAGTTGTATAGTAACTATAACTAAAAATGGATATACCGAAAGAACTGGAGCAAGTACTTATAGACAGAAGGCATCTGGAAAAACAGTAATTTTCAGAGTTCTTCAAGAAGCTAGAGATAATAAATTCATATTGGAATTAAGTTTAAATATTTCAAATGGTAATGATCATGATCAAGATATGTGGGGATTATTTGATACGGCTAATATGCCTCATACTTCTGGCTTTATGTATGCTATGAGCTTAATACGTGATGATATTATAGTGGACTCAGTAGAAGGTAAAATAACTGTGAATTCTATTCAAAGTACTACTAAGGATAGAGGGATTGGAGATGATGTTTATCACAACACTAGTACATTTATTGATAGATAAATTTAATTATTAACTTTAAAACTAAATCATTATGGAAGTTAAATAACTTTAAAACTAAATCATTATGGAAGTTAAATCTGGTGAAGGTACTGTAGTGGTTGCGGATCGTAATCGTTATAGTGATGAGTGTTGTAATAATCGAGGATGGGGCTCCGGTTGTGGTGCTGTCGGTGGAGCTTTAGTAGGTGGTGGTTTTGGTGCTGCTGCAGTTTCTGTGTGGGACAAAATCAATGACACAAAAGCTGATATCCAAAAAGTGGAATCTACTGTTCAGGAAGCAAAAGCTGGTATTTACAAAGACATATCTGATGCTGCCAGTGGAGTTACTTCTGAAGTTGCAGGAGTTTCTAGACAAGTAGAGGGTGTAGGTAAAGAGGTACTTAACAATCGCTTTGCTACTGAACGTGGCCTTTGTGATCTTGGTTATAAGACTAATTCTGATATCCGGGATTCTCGTGATCAAATGGGAGCAGGGTTCAATCGGGTTATGGATCGTCTTTGCCAGATGGAACATCAACAGTCAAATTGCTGCTGTGAAATTAAGAGCTTAGTTAGAGAATCCGAAAACAGATTAGCTCTTCAGGCAGAACGTAATCATTGCGAGGTAATGAAAGGCCAGCAAGAGATTAAGTGTCTGATCGAGAACACTGCAAAAGACCAAGAAATTGCTAGACTGAATCGAGTAGTTGATGCTCAAAGAGATCAGAACATTATTAACTCGGTAGTACAGGCTTTAGGTAATAAAACGGCATAATTTCTATTAAAGTTGATTAGGGAAAAGGGAGGTACCTGTAGTGGGTATTTCCCTTTTTTCGTTTTAATCTAGTAAGAAACATGGAAGAAGATAATAAACTACAAACCTTTACTCTCCAAATGCAACTACCGGCTCCTAATTTAGAGGTAGCAAAGAGAGTAGCCGATGAAGCACAAAGACTGCTAGATATCTATGGATACTATAATTTCTTGAACCTAGTAGAATTTATGAAACAGAATCCCAGTATGGTTCAAATGGGATTAAGTCTAATCAATAAAAATAATGCAGTATGGAAGAAATGAAATTTAGATCATTACAAAGAGGAGATTCAGTCTTTACTCTAGAAAGAGACAGAAGATCAATGTACCCAATCTTTGACCGAGCTAAAGTAGTAAAGGTAGGAGAAAGTAAAGCCAGAGCTAATGAAAATGGTGATGGCTTTTCTAATCTTATAGAAATTGTTCTTCAAGATTCCATTGGTACAGTAACCGTATATTTACCTTCAGATGGAAATGAAGGCATTTATAACAATGTGTACTACACTCTAATTGGAAGTAATATTGTAAACGAAGTATCATTGCAAAGGTCACAGGCTCTTGGTATTATTAATAATGTAGGTAAATACGAGAACATAATAAAAGAATGCGATAATATCCTTGCTATGTTTGAAAACAAGGAGCCCACTAATGGTAGTCAATTCAATGAAGAATTCGCTTCATTCAGGAAAGATGTAGTATCAGTATTACAATCACAACAGCAAGCCATAAACCTTATGATGGATTCACTTGGCTTGAATAAACCGAAGGAAAATCCAGATGGCAAGTAAGTCAGTAAACATAACTATAAGTACTCCCTTGGGAGACTTACAGATATATACTGACCCAAAAGAACAGGCTAGAGCTGAGAAGTTGATTGCCGAAACTCCTTCTATCATGAGGAATGCTTATGATAGAGCTACTGAGAAATTCGGCAATCAACTTCTCAGACTTGTGAAAAAATGCCTAAGAACAGGTACTCCCCCAAGAGGATCCCAATGGGTTCCTCACTCTGCTAATACTATTAAACGATATGGAGAGCATACCCTTTTGAATTATACGGGTCAGTATTTGAGATCAGTACAAATAGTAAAACAGAAGAATCGAACTTACGTAGGTATACCTACTAATCTTAAGAAAACCCGAAAGGATGATAGGACTAGTAAAAGAACATTGAACCAAGTAGCTATCATGTTAGAGTATGGTTCTAGAGGTGGTAATTTACCTCCAAGACCTCTATGGGCACCAGCTTTCGAACAAGTTGGTGGTAAGAAGGTTCTGAAGGAAACTATAGTAAGAGAACTTCGTAAAGAAATAAGGAAATATAGATAATGGGATTTACAATAAGTAAAAATCAAGGTTCAGGTAGGACTGTTATATCGGTAACACCAGAAGAAAAGAATGCTACGGACAAAGATATAGTTCAGATCTTAACAGTAGAAGCTGTAGATGGGTCAACTAAAGAAGTAAAGCTTATCCACAAGAAAGGGGAAGGCAATTATGAATACACTTTCAGAGTTTCACCCACTGAATTATACTTTGAGCCTACAGGAGAAAGTAAAGAGGTTACTATTGTATCTACTAAACAAATGGTAATCAATGGAAAGAAAGTTGGTGATCCAGTTAATGTAAATTATACTAGGGAAAACTCGGGAGATGTATCTGGCTCTGGTATTACTCTTATCATGAGCTTAAACGATAATACTCATAATGATAAACTTGGCCAAGTAATTTTCATACAGGATGAATCAGGTAAAACTGTAGTTGTAACTTGTAGACAGGGTAAAAAAGAGAACACTGCTGGAGGGGATATTGGTCTTATCCAATTATGGTCTGGTTCTGGAGTTCCTGAAGGTTATGTACTTTGTGATGGAAGTCAAGTAAGTATAGCAGAATACCCAGAATTATATAAAGCTATTGGAGATAAGTATAATACTGCTTCTACTAAAGCTGGTTATATAAGTGTTCCAGACTTAAGAGGTAGATTTGTAGTAGGATATGATCCAAGAAATTATGAATACGAACGTATTGGTAATACTGGTGGGCAGGCCTTAGTAACTCTTACTCTAGACCAAATACCACCACATAGTCATAAGATTACATTTAAAGAGGAGAAATGGGGAGACAACGGAAACAAGAGACCATTCAGAGAACCTTCTATATATGCTTATTGAATGTTCTCTTAGAAAAGAAGATGGGACTTAATCCTGAGGATTATTTACCTTTATCACAAGAGAATGAAAAGAGATTCCAAGAAGATAAGGAAGCAATAGATAAGTTCATTTACTTATTTGGTATAGGTAATAACCAGGTAAGAGGTCCTAAAACTTGTCCAAGGATAACTATAGAAAGCACTGCTTATTATCCTGGAGATATTGGAGTAGAGAAATATATCATTGGAGATAAATTAGAGGCAGGCAATTATCAGATGTCAGAGTTCCCGTATGAAACCAAGGATATCACTATCGATATTCATCTGGTAGCAACTACTCAGAATGATATGAGATTACTTCACTCTATTCTTCATGAAGCATTACCCACTAGGGGATATATAAGACCTTACTTCAATGATTTAGAAGAATGGGATAAAGGTAGGATAGCTCCTACTGGGAATCTGTTTATAGAGATTGGTAATTTCTATGACCATCCAGATGAATCCCAGGGATTATTGGAAAAGGTATACCAATATGTATGTAAGGATGGTATTATACCAGAAAAACTGGTAGAAATGGGGGATCTAATACCTATAAAAGATATAAGTCTTTTACTAGGACCAGAATACCAAAAGGACGAGGAGATGCTCAATCTCAATATACATGTTTAACTCAAAAATTTACTAAAATGAAAAAGTTAGTGTTTATGCTGATGGCACTCATTTTACCAGTGTCATTATTTGCTGCAGAAGTAGAACCTTCAACTGGTTCAGAGTTCGTAATCAATCTGGGTACCTTTACGGGTATAGTAACTTTGGTATCATCTTTGGTTACTCAGATACTAAAGGTAATCCCAGCTATCAAAGACAACAAACTTGCTAAGATTGGTATATCTGCCTTAGTAGGTATTCTTGTATGTCTTATAGCTTGGGGATTACAACTTACACCATTATTGGAAAACTACCCATTCTATCAGGTATTAATTTATGGATTAGCTGCTGGTTTATCAGGATGTGGTTTCTATGATGTGATTAAGGCTATCGGAGGTTTATTTAAGAATAAAGAAGATTAATTTTCTAATAATACCAGTAAGGTAACGATACTTACTGGTATTAATTAAATTAATGTATAACCTATAAAACACAAGGATATGTCAAAATCACCAAGCGTTGTTTTTAAATTCGAGAACAACAATGTTCAACAGACTACTCCTCTTTTAGGAGTATCATGTTTCTTGGCTAGAACTGAAAAAGGTCCCTATGATGATCCTTCAGAATTAATCACTTCTTTCTCTCAATTCCAAAGAATATTTGGTAAAGAGATTGTACCTGATGGTTCTGTATCTAACATAGAGAAAGCTTTAGTAGGAGGTTCTAAGCTAAGAATTATTCGTGTATTGGGAGCAGGTGCTAAAAAGGGTACCATTACTAAAGCAGAAGACTCTAGAGTATTAGAAGAAGATGAGATTGAATTAGCTTCTGCTATACCTGGAGAAGTTCAAGCTTCTGAAGTAATGAAATTTACTTCTGGAGGTACTAATGTAAGCTTTGGTTTGGTAACTAAAGGATATGGTGATCCTATTGGTTCTGGAGAAACCTTTAAAGTAGGTTTTTCTAAATCAGTGAATACCATCTTCTATAACATATACGATGCCAATGGTTCCATCCTGGAATCAGGTCCGGTAATTACTTATAAAACTAAGGATGCTCAGAATAAAACTTCTGTAGATTACCTGGCTTTAAGCAACTTTGCTAGTAATTCTGCATACCTGGAACCTAAGATGGTAACCACTACCGATAAGATTAAGTCTTTCGAAAACCTGGTAGCTTGGCTTCAGACTTCAATTGACCAAACTGAGAATCCACTAACTATCCAAGTTGGAGGTAAAGAAGCCACTAGTACTGAGACTATGTTCAATGGTACACTGGGTACTGCTGGTGCTGACCCTACTGCAGATGAATGGATTGCTTCTTTGGATTTGGTAAAGGATTATACAGATGTTTATCAGTTAGCTTGTTCTCATATTCATCAACATCTGAAAACAGATCAAGATGTTTTAAAAGTACATAAGGCTGCTAAAGATATGTGTGCTGAATTGCAAGAATATACCTATTACATCGAAGTACCTAAATATACTACCCATTATTCTGAGGGAACTCAGCCTAGAAATAAGCAGAGCATTATCACTTGGATTAATAACTGTTTGGGTAGTATCGGTAATTCTAAGTATGCGGCCTATTTTGCAGGTGGTATCAAGTACTACAATGAATTCGGATTACTTACTAATTCAGATGTATTGGGTACTATCTTCGGTTTGGGTGATACTTCTGCTTCTAACTATGGACCTTGGAAGTCATTTGCCGGTATGAACCGTGGAGTAATCTATGATGGTCAGGGCCCAGTAAGTCCTAACTATGGTAGTGATTCTCGTTATAATGAACTAAACGAATTGGCTCAGATGTATGCCAACATGATTGTAATCAAAGATACTCCGTCTTCTGGTAAACAAACCATGTTATGGCATTGCTTCTCTTCTCAAGTAAAACAAGATTCAGAAAGATTCCTTTCAATTGTAAGGTTGAATTTGTACTTGAAGAAGACTCTTCGTCCTATATTGAATAAGTATTTGGAAGAGCCCAATATCTGGGGTACTTGGAAGAATATCTATCTTGAGGTAAAACCCATCCTAGATAATCTGGTAGATGAAAATGCTATGTCAGAGTATATATGGATGGGTGACCAAGATGCTGGCTCTTATTCAGAACTCTCCGTAAATAATGAAGCTGATGTCCGTCAGGGTAAATATAAAGTAATCCTGAAGTATAAGGATATTGTTCCTATGCAAGAAATTACAATTAACATTGTAATCGATGCAGCTTCTAAATCAGTTAATATTTCAGAAAACGAATAACATTAAAATCATAAAACATGGGAGCAAAAGTAAAGAATCCTAGAAAGAAATTCCTATGGAGCATTTCTTTCCCAAAACATCCTATCAATACATATCTATTCCAGACTTGCCAACTTCCAGATATTGAGATTGACCAGGTTGCTCATGGAGATGTAAACAGGGATGTAAAAACTGCTGGTAGAGTTACCGTAGGTAATCTGGTAGTAGAGAAACTTTTAACTACTGCTGGTTCAGATACCTGGCTTCAAGATTGGCTATATTCCTGCCAGGATATGATAGCTGGAGGTGGGTTAGTTCCTAGTGAATATTGGGAAACTGCCATTGTAAATGAACTTGCAGAAGATGGAGTATCTGTCCTAAATACTTGGCTGCTTGAAGAAGTTTGGCCTTGTAAAGTAACTGGCCTTGACTTAGATCGTATGGCTTCAGAAAACACAGTAGAAAATATAGAATTTTCTGTCGGTACTTGCGATAAGTATTAACTCTCTTAGTCATTTTCTTACTAGAGTTTTAGGTGGAGGGGTGGGATTCCTAGATAAGGAATTTCACCCCTTTCTTGTTGATACTTACCGCTACTATGAAATTATAAACTTTTAAAAATTAGATAAAATGGATATGACACTAAGAACCTTAGTATTCACTGCTCCTTCTGGTAGACTTTTTGAAATCAGAGAGCAGAATGGGGAAGATGAAGAAATTATCACCAACCCGGTAGATTCAAAAAATCTTATGAATCTTACCAAGTATATTTCAGCAATAGTAGTTAAAACGAATGCTACTAAGTCAGGTAGATTAACCATAGAGGATGCTCTTAAGTTACCTTTGCTGGATAGATACTGTATCCTATTTAATTCTCGAATCTTCTCTTTGGGGGAGGAAGTAGAATTTACTTATAAATGGGATAACAAGGATTCTGTAACTTACTCTCAGGACTTGAGAGAATTTCTTTTCGATTATGCAGTACTTCCTACAGAACAAGAGTTAGATGAAAAACCTAATGCCATTCCCTATTACCCGGGAAGAAAAGGAGAAGACGGATTTACTCTTATGCAATATACAGAGGAATTGAACTCAGGTAAGGTAATCCAATTCGAATTGATGGATGGAGAAAAAGAGTCTCAGATGGTTCAGCTTTCACCAAGTAAACTTACTCGACACTCTACTCTTCTTCTTCGTAATCTTAAGTTAAAGGTAGATGATAAATTTGAGAAAGTAGAAAACTTCTCTCTATTCTCATCAAGGGATATGGCAGAAATTCATCGTTTGGTAAATACAGTAGACCCCATCTTCCATGGATATACTCAAATCGAAAATCCAGAAACTGGGAACATGATGGATTACCCAATTATGGCTGCTCCAGATTTTTTCTACTTGACGGGAGATATAATTTAGAGGAAGATTACATATACATTACTCGGGCTGAGATAGTCTTAGACTATCTCACCTTTTTGTGTCTACCCGTTCGTAAAAGAAAGAAATTCCTACTCATAGCTGAGAATTATTATAAACAAATGAAGAAGAAAATGTCAACATGATAGGAGATACAAAAAGTTTAGTAGAAGTCGGGGTATCAATGGTACTCCGAGATAAGTTTAGCTCTGAAACCGGTAAAATTTCACAATCATTCAACAATATGATGAATGATATGAATGACTGGAACAGGGCTATTCAGATGAGTGCAGGTAATGCTGTACAAAACAGTATGAAATTCCTTGGAGGCATGGCAGAAGCTTATCGGTATTCGGCCAAGGTCCAAGATACTATATTTATGGCCTCAAAGATTGCAGGAGCTACAGCTGAGCAACAAACTGAAATGATGCAATTAGCTCAAGCAGTCAATGCAGTTACTCCCTTGACTGTTACAGATATTGCTTCCGGTCAAAGGTACTTGGCAATGGCAGGTAATACAGTAGAACAGATAAAGGATATGACTGGGCCTGCTGCTAAGTTAGCATCTATCCTTGGTCAACCCTTTGGAGGTAAAGGAGGTGTAGCTGACTTGATGACTAATATCATGTCAATGTATGTTATACCTTCTCAACAGGCTACTAAGGTTACCGATGATTTATATACTGCTGTAACTAATGCTAATATGTCTCTTACCGATTTGGCTCAAGCTATTACTTATGCTGGAGCTGATATGGCTAATGCAGGCTATGACTTAAGACAGACTGCTGCAGCTATCGGTGTATTGGGAGATATGGGTATTCAGGGTTCATCAGCCGGTACTGCATTAGCAAATATGATTCGTTATTTGCAACTTTCTTTAGCCGACCAGAAAAAGAAAGGGTTTAGTGCATTAACTAGCTTAGGTTTAAGTCCACAAGATTTCTTTGATGCCGAGGGTAATCTTATTCGATTAGATAAGGTATATCGTAAGTTTGGAGAAACTCTTATGAATAAACCCCTTCTGGAAAGAACTAAAGCTTTCTATAATATCTTCGGAGTTCGAGGTACTCGTGATATCTCTAATCAGATTCGAAATATGATGTCGGGTTCTAATAAGATGACTAAGATCTTAGAACAATATGATAAGAACTCCGGCATAGTAGAACAGGTTACTGAGGAAAGATTGAAGACTCCACAGGGTATCATTGAAGCTTTCAAATCTAACTTTGAAAACTTAGTAGTGAATATAGGTTCAACTTTAGCCGATGTATTTAATCCCATATTAACTGTATTCACTAAGATATCTCAATGGGTACAAGGAATAGCTGGTACTATAGGAGGTCAGATAGTAGTTAAAGCATTAGCTTGGGGTTCAATTACGGCTTTAGTAGTAAATGGCTATAGATACCTAGCTGCTACTGGTAGAATGCTTTCTACTTATATGCAACAAACCAATACCCAATCTCAGGCTACGGCAAGTGGAGTTAGTAAGTCTGCTTCTGCTGCAGCTGTATTAGAAGCTAGATTAATACATATCACTCAGATTATGAGAGAACAGTATTACCTTCAAAAAGCAATGGCTTTCGGTTGGATTGCTGGGCCTAGAGGAGGTTGGTATGGACCTAACGGTAAACCCATTAGGAAGTTTGGAATACCTGGGCCAACATTAGTAGGTCTTGGAGGAGGTACTACTAAACCACCAACTCCTACTGCTGGTCCAGCAGTAGCTAGGCTAGGTATGAAAGGCATATTCGGTAGATTGGCTGGATTCTTGGGAGGTCCTTGGGGAATGGCCATTGGTATAGCATTACCTCTTGTAGCAGGTTATTTACCTAGGCTAATAGACTCACTGAATAAGAATACTGATTCTAATCTATCAAAAGAAACCATAACTAGCGATGAATATTTAACTGAGAAAATGGCAAGAGCTATCAGGGCAGCTCTACTGAATGATAAACCCAATGGTACTGTTAACATTACTATTGATGGAGCTCCTGTTGGTTCTGTAGCTCCAGGTGAAACTTTAGGAGTTAATTATGCTACTCAAATTGGATTAATACCTTAAATTATGGCAAGAATATTAGGAAAACTAGCAGGTAAGGTTGTTAAGAAATATAATAATCTTACCCAAGATACTGCTGGAGTACTTACAGGTCCCATAAATAAACTCTGGAGAGCTAAGATACACCTTAACCGATTAACTTCAGGTTTACCTAAGGATACTGCTCCCAGAGGTAAACTGTTTAATCCGAATGGAGCTTTGGGAGAAAGGGAAAGATCTTCCAAGAATCCATTACTCAACAGTTCTCTTCAAAGTATTAGGAGATTACAACTTCAGCATGGAAATCTTAAGATTGACAGAGATGATCCTGCTCAAGGTAGGACTGTAGTAGAAAACAATAAACTTTATGGAGTAAGCCAAGATATAAGAAAACTGAACCAGGTAATCATATATAATACTAATGTTAGCCCATACCAATATATTGTTTTACAGAATAGACCTCTGAGCTTTGATTTTAGAGGAGAAACAACTTGGGCTACCATTAAGTCTATGGGTAGAAATACTCCTATGTATCATTATACTGGTTCAGAAGATATTGTACAATTCAATGTATCTTGGTACTGTGATGATCCGGATAATCCTGCTGAAGTATTAACTAAATGTAGGTTATTAGAATCCTGGAGTAAATCTAATGCTTATCAAGCAGCTCCCCCAATCTTACAGATTCAGTGGGGAAATTCTGATACTTTTGAAGGTCATTATTATATACTTACTTCTGCTACATATGCTCTTTCTAATTTTAGAAATGCTTCTAGACAACGTATGAAAGGTTCAGTAGATATAAGAGAAGACCTAAATCTGTATCCTGCTACTGCTACTCAAGAATTAATATTCAAACGAGTAAGCTCATATAGTTTATCTTATGAGGATATTGTTAAAAGTAAAGCTGCAGAAAAGACTGTGGGTATTTTTACAACCGATAAAATCAAGTAACCATGGATATAACTTCTTATTTAGTTGGAGCAAGTCCATACGATAATGGATTTACTCTGAATTATGGAGATGGAGATTATTCTTTAGAATCCTACCCATTACTTATACCCTCTTCTCCCAATGACTTTCAGCATACCCTGAAAGAGGGTGAAACTCTACAGAATATCGCTTATAGGTATTATGGAGATTCTGGTAAATGGTATATTATTGCTGAGTATAATAACATAATAAATCCGTTCACTGAATTAAAAGGTGGAATGGTATTAATGATACCGGCTTATGGAAGTTAAAGCAAATAGTCCCATATTATATAAAGGCACAGGTACTCCTTACCTAGCCATTTTTGATAATCAAGGTATACCAGTTATGAACCCTCTTACTGGTATACCTTTAGGAGCGTATATAAGTAGCTGGTCATATGTATATGATGAAGAAAAAGAAAACTTAGCTACAATAACTATTGATACTGGTAATCCAGATACTGTAGATGTAGAAGCTTTACAGGAAAATAGAGATATCTTTTTACAGTGGGGATATATTTTTAGTGATGGTACATTTGTATCAAGCCCAGCTATAAATATCAAAGTAAGAGATTTCGATTGTATCTTTGATTCTACAGGTACCCATATAACTATCAAATGTATTGATGGCACGAATCATCTTAGGTTTATGCCCCCTCATAAACCTACTGAGGATACCGATGATAGTATGGTTAAATTCTTGGATTCAGGATGCGGATTAAATGTTGGAGTAATAATAGAAAGGTTTGAGTAATGGCAAATATAATAAGTAATCAAGCTTATCAAGCTATACAGGTACCCACAGAAGTTACTCCTGAAGTACAGGGTACCATTCTATATGCTAATCAATTTAGTGGTATAGGTCAAGTTGGTATGCCAGACGATTTAGCTGAAGTACTTAATTCTAACTTAGGTACAATAGGTAACAATGTTCTAGTTCAACTAGAAGCTAAGATGGCTGCTTATGGTAATGGGCCTTGGTATGTGGATAGTAGAGATGGGGTAATTTACATACATAACCGTAAGTTTCAACAACCTCCTCATCATACCTACATATTCCAAGCTGAAAACGGAGAAGTATTAAGAGTATCTTTTACTACTCAAAGATCTACTAAGCAGAAGATGATGCAAGTGGGTAATACTATAAAACCTGAGGATAAGCAAATACAAATCCAGGTAAGTTACATCGATGACCAACATGATAGTAAGGTAGAGAAATGGAAAGAAGATAGATTGAAATCCTTAGATGAAGAATTGGCTTCTAAAAAACAAGCTCAAAGACTAAAGACTGAATCTGCTAAGAAAGAATATGATGCTAAGGGTACTGGTTATTTAGATGCAGGTGGTGGATTAGAGTCTATGTCCGATACAGAATTAAGGGATGCTACTTCTCAAATGCTAGAGGAAGCTTATACTAAAGGAGAACTAACTAATATAAAATCTTCTATTGATGCACTAGTAGCAGGAGGAATGGACCTTACTTCTGCAATGAAACAAGTATACCAGGGTTTAAATTTCGTATTCAAAAATAAATACACTGAGGTATGGACTGAAGTTTGGGAAGATCCTCGTTCATATTCTTCTGGGGAATTAAAGTCTTCTAGTCGTGTGAATAGTATGACTGAACTAAATGCCGAGAAAAGGAAAACTCAGGAGGGGCTAGCTAAAATGCAAGAAGACCCTAATATCATTGTCTATCCTTTAACTCTTCATGAAGAATCCTATTACCCTCAAACTTATAATCCGGTTCAAGCTGGTAGAGGCCCTGGAGATAATCACGGGTATTATCGAAGCAGAGTAAAGGTATTCAAAAAAGTAAAACAGCTTTTGAAAGTACCTGCTTGGAAAACTCTTACTAACTTATATGATAGAACTGGAGGAGTAGGCAATAGAGAAAGAGCAATGAGGATAAATGCTAATGGAGGTTTAAAGATAACCGAGAAAAAACTAATCTGTCAAATGCAAGTAGTAGGAAGACCTTCATTAAAAACCTCAATGGTACTTCAGCTTTTGAACGTTGGTAAAAGGTGGTCAGGGTATTGGTATATAAAGAAATGTACTCATAGAATGGATGCTGGTACAGGATATATTACTGACTTAGAATTAGTTAGGAATAATGGAACAGCTGGCTTTCAAGTTGCTGCTGGTAATATTAATACTCAAGATGTGGTATCTAATAATGCCAGAAGTCAAGGAACTACTGATGTAGGTAAAAATAAAGCTGGAGATGCTCATTCTTCTGATTTTACCATAAATGCTACTAAGGCAGAATATGAAGCCTTCAAAGCCTTGGATGGTAATACCGAAGAACAAAGAAAGTTTGTTCAAGATATGGTTATCTATAGGGAACAGAATGCTAATACTCCTACCAAAGGTAATGATGGCATCATAGAAGTAGAAAGAACTGTATACCAATCTACAGGTAAAGATGGAGAAGATGTAGTTACCATTACTAATGTTAAACGTAAAAAGGTAGAAGCTACTAAGGATGTATATCGAAAGTATAATTTCAATATAGATTACATTATTAAACAGATGAACCAAGACTTTTCTAAAACCGAATGATATGGCTTATGAATCAGCAAAAACAATAACTGAACAAGGATTAGAATCCTTGGGAAGATACTATTCAGTGTACAGGGCCATGGTAGTTAATAACACAGACCCCGATCATATGAATCGTATAAAAGTGGCTATACCTGAAGTAATGGGAGGAATAGTACTCTGGGCTTATTCAAAGGGTCAACATGGATCTACTGGGTCTGGTTTTAAAATGATGGCTCCTAAGAATGGTGATATAGTATATATTACCTTTGAGTATGGTGATCCCAGTAAACCTCTATGGGAATATCATGGTTGGGCTCAAAACCAAATACCTGATATCCTGGATGATCCCGATACTATGGGTATAGTTACACCTAATGGGAATAGAATCTGGTTAAATGATAAAGATGGGTCACTTAAGATGTACCTATATGGGTCTGCTACTATCTATGCTGAAGGCCCAGTAAGTATAAATTCTAAAGCTCAAGCTTATGTGAATGCCTCAAAGGTTATAGTGAACCAAGGTAATAATGATGGTATAATCAATATCAATGAATTAACCCAGAAACTAAACCAATTAGTTTCAGAGATAGAATCATTAAAAGCTCAATATAATTCTCATACCCACTCTGGTATTCAATCGGGACCTGCAGTTAGTGGACCTGTTATTACTCCAGTCACGAAACCATTTTCTACTTTTAATAAAACAGATTATGAGGATTCTAAATTTGTACACTAATGGCAAATAACTTATACACTAATATTATCGGTATTGGTCCTTTGTTTCCAATACGGATTACTGAGAATGAAAAGGGAGAGAAAGGTTGGTATCCAGTAAATGGAGATATTGAACTTGTTCATAATAACCTATCTGCTCTCCTTTGGTATGATATAGGTCAAAGATTCAGGCAAGAAGATTTTGGTACTAGGCTATGGGAATGTATAGAAGAACCCAATACCCAGGCTTTAGCTTTCTTGGTAAAAGACTTCTTAAAGAAAGCTATCTCTACCTATGAAACTAGGATTACTTTTAAAAGCCTGAATATGAGGTTAGAGGGTACCAAGCTTTTCATCGAAATGAATTATGTAATTAATCAAACTGGTAGCCAACAGGTATTGGGTATTAGTTATGATAGGTCTGAAAATATTTTAAAACCTTACTAATATGATAACGAATAAATGGCTAAACCCTTATCAGAGATCCTTTCAACAGATTAAAGCTAAGTTGATTGAATCTCTTACTACTATCAAGGATAAGAATGGTCAGACTCTTATCACGGATTATTCCGAAGGTAATATTCTGATAATTATCCTATCTCTGTTTGCAGCTATTGCTGAAGTACTTCATTATTACATTGATAACGTGGGTAGGGAATCTTTCTTATCCACGGCTCGGCGTTATGATAGTGTAGTAAAGCATGGCTTATTGGTGGACTATCACCCAAGAGGAGCAGTAGCTGCTTCAGTAGATGTAATCCTAACTCGTGATCTTACAGGTAGTAATATTGCTTCTAGGTTAACTATCCCAAAAGAAACCCTCTTTACAGATGTTAACGGTAACTCCTGGCTTTCTGCTAGAGATGTAACTTGGTATGCTAATGTTACTACTTGTAAAATACCCCTGATTCAACATGAGAAATATAATCAGTCTGGGTTGTCAGGATTAGTAATACCTTCCGAAGGTAGACCAGAAATCACAATAGGTAAATTACCTGATGGTAAATACTATGAGCATGGTACAATGCAATTATCCATCGATGGAACTACTTGGACTTTAGTAGATACCTTTGCTTATTCTAAACCTTCAGATAAACATTTTATGGTAACTGTCAATGCTAGCCAAGTTGCCGTAATAGTATTTGGAGATGGTACCTTTGGTTCTATACCTTCTGCGGGTCAAAAGGTAACATCAGCAAGCTTCTATATCACCACGGGTATTCAAGGTAATGTACCAGCTGGTTCTATTGTACAAACTCCAGCCATAGTAAAAGCTTCTATATCTGAGGCTACCACTAGTAATCAATATGCTGCAGGAGGAGGTTCTAGTTATGAGAACTTTGGTATGTTAAAAGAACATATACCCTTGAGTGTTAAAACTCTTGGAGTAGCTATAAGCAAACAGGACTTCGTAGATTTAGCTATGCTAATAGATGGAGTAAATAAAGCTGCCGTAGATTATGAATGTGGAAGAAAGCTTACAGTATATATCAGTGCTGATAATGGTGGAGTAGCTGATTCTGCTATGATAAACAAGGTTTATACCCAACTATCACAGAGAGCCCCCTTAACTACTTGGCTTCAAGTTAAATCTGCAGGATTAGTAGATATAACCTTAGAGATAGAAGTAACCGGTAAGAAATCTTATAAGACCAACGAAATCCAAGCTCAAGTTCTGAATGCCTTATACAATGCTTATTCTATTGAGAACTCCGAGATTGGGGGCAAAGTAAGAATCTCAGATATTTATGCTTTGATTGATAACCTATCTACGGTAGATTACTTACATATCAAGAAGTTCTATATTAAACCTTGGCCTGTTACCATATATGGTAACAAGGAATTACTTCTTGGTCAGTTTAAATTAGAGAAAGCTAATGGGTCCATGACCTATTTTATAAACTTTACTGGAAGCAATTCATACACTGTAAAAGCTTCAAGTGGAGGATTCCAAACTACTGGCTCTGTAGGTAGTACTATAAACATCACTGATAAAAATAATGGTATCACTTTCTCTTTGGACATACAAGCAAATGGCTATCAACAGGGATATCGTTATTCTATTACTATCTCAGAACCTAATATGGATTATGAAGATCCTGGATATAACTTACCTGTATTCCAGAAATCTTCTCAATTAACTTTAACTGTTCACGAAACTGTTTAATATGATAGACCTTAAGAAACTTATAGATTTCCTACCTTTTGAATATAAAGACCAAGACACTTATAAGGTAGAGGGAAAGGGTATCTTAGAAAGGTTCCTAGAAATTTGTGGAAGTTATTTTCAAGATAATATATCCGCAGATATTGAGAGTTTACTAGGAATAACTGACTTTGATACCTGCCCAGAGATTTATTTGAATTACCTTTGGGAAAGCTTTGGGCAATTACCTTTTGCAAGGTGGAATAATATTGATGAAAGAGCTTTTAAAACTTATTATAATGGTCTGTTAAGTGAAGCTGAATTAAACAGCCTTAAGTCTAAATGGGTTTTACCTAAGAAAGGAGCTTTAGCTTTAACTACTAAACAGATAAGAGATTTACTCAAGTATTCTATATCTCTGATAAAGATACGAGGTACTTCTCAGTTCTTTGAAATATTATTCCGAATGTATGGGTTAAACTGTACCATTGCCGACCCCGCTAAATCAGGTTATGATGGTTGGTTAAAAACACATCCTTACTTTGACCAAGATCAGTATTATGATAAATCTAACTTTGATAACATTTACGGTTGTAGTCAATGTATCAATGTAACCTTCCATATAACTGGACATGGCTATTCAAATAACTCGGGAGAATTTATAGAGTTCAGAAAAGCTATAGAAAATATAATCGATAGATTTAAGCCTTATCATGTAGGAGCTACTATTGATTATGGTTTTAATATAAATGATAATTATCTGATAACAGCCGATTTTGTAGACCCAAATATAAACACTATTCAGCCTGGGTATATAACCTCTGTACCTATTAAGGTTACAGTCTCTAGTAATTATCAAAATGCCGACTTAAGGTATCAGGTATCTGGAGATGGTAATACTTGGGGTTACAAGAAATATGAAAATGGCACTATTTTTAATGCCACTATAGGTAATCAGACTTATTATTTTAGAAGTGTGGGAGACCCGACTAAAGTTACCCAAGTTCATGTAAAATTAAAGGAAGTAGTCAAATCCTATAATATATCGGTTAATCCAACTACACTGCATATTACACCAACTAATAAGGAGGTATCGGCTACAGTTACAGCTACTCTTTATCAAGAAGGTAAACAGACTCCAGTTAATATACAATTGGTTGGGGAAACTGAAGTTAAGCCTTCTGGTTCAACTTATAAATTTAAAGAGCCAGGTACTTATGAATTCCGGATTGTAGAATACCCAGTAAAAAGAGTTTCACTGGTTGTTACTAGAGAACCTAATAAATACAAGGTTAAATGTACTCCAGAAGAATTCAAGCTATCAAGTAATGTAACTAGTTTAGCTAAAACCATACTAACTATAGAAGATGATTATGATGAGGAAGGTTTGGAATGTTACTTGATTGGTAAAGATGATACTAGGTATAAATCTGGGGATACTTTCCAAACATTTGGTACTGGAGTTTATAAGTTTGCTTGTACTAAGGATAATTTAGAGAACTTTGATGGTATAGGAATATTTACCGTATATACCAGTATCTCTAAATTCACTTATCATTTATCTAAAGAATATCAAACTTTATCTTTAGAGATGGGAAGTGGATCTGTAAATCAAGAACTTTACTTATCAGTAACTCCCTCTGATGATCCCGATAATCTTATAGATTATGGAGTTAGTATTTATTGTGATAATACTAAGTTAACCGATATTACCTTGAATAAATCTGGTAAGGGTAAAGCTAGTGCTACTTATTCATGCAATAAACCGGGAAGTTATAAAGCTGTATGTAAGGGAGATCCTTCAGTTTATACTACTTGGTCAGTATATAGTTATACCAAACCAGAAGATCCCTATATTTATATCGAAGCAGTAAATCCTTCAGATCCTAATTGGATATCTCCAAAGGATTGGGCTAATACTCCAAATAACCAGAAGGTAAATGTATCATATCAACTTGCTGAAGGTAAGTCGGTTACTATCCGAGTAATGCCTTTCGAAATAGAGGAATATGATTCAGTATTACTTATGGAAACCGGAGCAGAGTATAAATTCGAAGAAGTTATTACTTTAGATAAAGCGGGTACCTATACCTTTGTTGGTAAGGGTAATAAAGACAAGAAGGCTACATTAGTAATCAAAGACTATAATCTTGAAGTTAAGATAAGTTGTAGTCCTGAAAGAGCTACTCTAAGTGGGCAAGGAGAAGGAGAAGTATATACCACTGTGGTATGTTCTTCTAATCATACGGATTTTATAACTGATGTAAGATTAGTGGGTCAAGCTGATTCACATCCAGTACCTTATGAATTTAGAACTTCTAATCCTGGTACTTATATATTTGAAGCTGTTAACAAAACCGATGTAAGGTGTACATTTGAAGTTACTTTAGCTTTTGATGTACAACCAAAGGAATTGGTTTGGAACTCTGATGATATTAGCAGTAAAACTTTCGAAATAGATATACCCGAAAATACAGCATGGAGAATAACCTCGAAACCTCAGGAATAAATCAATATTACGACATGTATACTGAAACATCCACTACATCTATAGTATCTAAAGGATTTACGGTAGCTTTTGCTACAGAGTGTCTTCAATTATTATATGACCTTCGATGGATGATCCTATTAGCATTCATATCGATAATTGCCGACTTCTGGTTTGGAATGAATGCTAGTAAGTTAAAGGGCATACCCATTAGAAAATCCCGAGCTGGAAGAAGAACTTTTAATAAGATAATAGATTATATATGTTACTTATTAATGGGAGCAGTTCTTGGTAAGGCTATTGGAGAGCCATATGGATTAGACCCATTAGTAGTATCTATAACCGTATTGGTAGTATGTTACGGATTTGAAGTAGATTCTATCTATGGTCATATATGTACATTACACGGAGTAGAAAAGAGATACAGTATCTGGAAGATACTTTGGTCTATAGTAACCTTGAAGTTCAATAACTTATCTGAAGCTTTCAAGGATATGTCAGAACAATCTAGGAATTATAAACAATCTAAAAACAATAGTAACAATGAAAACGTACTTTAAATATGAGGGTTTGATTAAATCTAAGGAGGCAGCAGAAGCAATTGCTGCCCCTGTTGCTCTTGGCCCATTCTGTGGATTCGGCTCAGTTAAAGTATCTGGTAATAGACTATCAGTTCAAGCTAAAGCAGAAGATGGTAAGGTATTCAAGAATGATGTAGCAGATAGAATTACTGCTAGATATATGGTAAAGAATTCTGAAGATGGAGAATCACCTCAGATAAACTTCGGATGTATTTCTAGGGATGGTTATATATTCATCTCTGATGATGAAGAGATAGTAGTAGATAATATCCAAGGTGCTCAAGGGGCTAATTCAGATATCTTCTTATTCGCAGTTCATCAAGAAGTATCAGAACCAATTGAAAACCCTATTACTTTCGTAGCATATTGGTCTTCATCTTATGAAAGCTTATATACTCTGTATAAACAATCACAGAATCCTTACTATCCCTTAGCAGAAGACAAAATCTCTTGGGATATAGTAAAGAATAATCCTGCTTCACATGAGAAATTAAATTATACCTATCTTAATTCTCAGGTAGAGGGTGCTTGTGAACCCTACAGAAATAGTAAGAATACCATGGTACTGATTGGAGTATATGGTTCTGGTACTGATGCTAATACGAAGGAGTCAGAAAACTATGCAATCATCCCTTATGGAGGTTGTTTCCCTCAACCACTACCCTTTAACTCAGCCTACAATGGGATCATGACCCATTCTATTCAAAGAGTAGAACATGTACTGGAAGGATTCGGAGGTAAAGATGACCAGACTAATGGTATAACTAATCTACAAGAATATATTACTAATCTGAAGAATGAGCTTATAGAAATGATTAAAAACTCGGCTTCTTCAGTTCCCACTGGATTAATCGCTATGTTTTCAGGTACTACTCCTCCAGATGGTTGGGCATTCTGTGATGGTATGTCTGGTAGACCTAATCTATTGGGTAGATTTGTAGTAGGATATGATCCAAGTAATCAGGATTATAATACCATTGGTAACATGGGAGGAGAAGCCTTAGTAACTCTTACTCTAGACCAAATACCACCACATAGTCATAAGATTACATTTAAAGAGGAGAAATGGGGAGACAACGGAAACAAGAGACCATTC
>QWCY01000324.1_pt1 | contig 81314 bp, 85 predicted proteins | sample 1972631 | NCBI WGS metagenome assembly QWCY01 (sample SAMN09866696, study PRJNA288562) | Human gut metagenome isolate pre1_stool, whole genome shotgun sequencing... | isolation source: gut | host: Homo sapiens | place: USA: California
CCGGTAATGACATTTAGGCTTTGGGAAAAGTTTTCTGATAGTTGCCTGGAAGTATCTGAAAGCATGGAAGTTAATGGAAAGAAAACTTTTGGATATGACGAACCAATTATTTATAAGCGAGTATAATCCAAGAATGAAATATTGCGATAAATTCCAGTTTGTTGGCATAAAAAATATTTACAGCAAAATTAGATACATAAAACACATATTATTATCTCAAACTTTGCACATAAATTTTAGCTATGCACCTTGAAAATTCAATATCTGGCAGTTATTCAGTTGTTAATGTTCAGACTTTATGTAGCTTACAGCCGTATTTTCAGCATAGCCGGAAGTGTATTCATAAATGCACTCGCCAATTCGTTGATTTTTTTGTCTGAAAGTTCAGTATTATCGGAAAGCATTGTTCTGAACATTTGAAGATTCATATACATGCTTCTGTTAGAAAAGATCAGAAGGAACAGATACTGGAAGATTTCCATTACAGGAACGCCTTTCTTTTTGTAGGCATTTGAGGCTTTTAAAGCTGAGGAAACATGGAATCTCGTAAAAAATTTTTTGATAGAATTTGAAATCTGCTTATCATTTTGAGTCGCTTGTGTTATACTTTTATTCATAGCATGAGCCTTCGGAAGTATGATTGTTTTTGAACAACTCAATTATACCAAAACCTGATGGTTTCATGTTATTTTTTTGCCAGTTATTACTGAATTTTCAAGGTGCGTAGGCACTTATTCAAGTGCGAAGTTTGAGTTGTTAAGTTAAGGATGAGGTTTTATAGTATTTTGGTTGTGGACTTATAGATAGCTTGTTATAATAAATTGTAACTAATGACGGATTTAGATTGAAAGTGAGGTACAATTATGGTGGTATTTTGGCGTATTAGAAATATCTAATGGCATGAAACTATGTTAAGTAGTTTTATGCAGAGAATGGTGCAATAAACTATTTAATAAGGAGAATACCATGATATTTCAGGATAATATTGCAAAAAAATATTTGCAGATACATAGCAGAAAGTACGGAATTTTAAACAATTTTTATTTTTATTGTAAAGAGAGTTTCATTTATAATAAGTTAGGATTTATTTTATCGTTGTTTTTAGTGCCAGCTGGGATTATAAAATCCGTGGCTTCGATATTTATTCCTAAACTTGTGATTGATTCGCTTGAAAGTTTTAGAAGTGAATATACATTCTTGATAAATATTATTATCGTAACGGTTGTTATTGCTGTCTCGTCTATTGTCGAACTGTTGGCAAAGAATACGATGGAGCACAATATGAATTCATTCGTACTGATACAGCTCAACAAATTGTGGATTGAGAAAGTGTCAACCATGGATTACGAAGTATTTACATCAGAGCTTGGAAAGCAGTCTGCGAGCAAGGCGAGAATGACACTTGAGGGAACAACCAGATGGGGCATAGGTACATATATTCCAAGATTGTTGGAATTATTAACGAGTTTTATCGGCTTTATTATATATGGTGTGATGCTCATATATGTTCATCCTCTTGTCCTTGCTGCTCTTATCACAGCATATGCAGTAAATATGGTTGTGACTCTTTATGCAGAGAAGAAAAAACAGATGCTGAAGGACGATGCTGCAAAAGCAGAACGAAAAATGAATTATTTTGCTTATAGCACCAGAGGTTTAAGCATAGCTAAGGACATCAGAGTATATTCCATGAGAGAGTGGATTAGTCAGATGGCTGGAATGGCAAGGCTTGATAAGAAAATAGTAGATGACAAGGTTCAAAACTATCAACTGTTTGTTCTTATCGTCAACGGTATAGTTGTCTTGTTGAGAGATGGTTTGGTATATCTGATATTGATATGGCTTACTCTTAAAGGTGACATTACTATTGGCAGCTTCGCACTGTATGCAGCCGCAGTAAATGGTCTTGGTGAGTGGTTAGCGCAGATAACGACAGGGGTTGGTGCATTTAGAGAAAGTGATAATAATGTAACTGATTTCAGACAGTTTCTTAGTTTGCCGGACGGAAAGATTGGTTCTGAGGAGAAATTGGAACTTTCCGGTGCTCCAAGCATAGAACTGGATAATGTTTCGTTTTCTTATGACGGTAAGAATGATGTGTTAGATAATGTATCATTAAAAGTGAAACCGGGTGAGAAGATTGCTATGGTTGGTTCCAATGGAGCCGGAAAGACTACACTTATCAAATTGTTATGTGGTTTGCTGCATCCGTCAGCCGGGCAGATATTGATTGACGGAATCCCGATTTCATCTGTTGCCTGGGAAGATTGCTCAAAGGCAATATCTGCAGTTTTTCAGGAATCTGTGCTGTTGCCTGTCAGTATTAAGAGAAATATTGTCATGAATGATAAAGCAGTTGATGAAGAAAGGCTGGCTCGCATTGTAACTCTTGTAGGACTTGAGGATAAGATTGCTTCATTGGAAATGGGACTAGAGACACCGTTAGTAAGGCATATCACTGAAAATGGAACGGAATTTTCAGGCGGTGAAGTTCAAAAACTCTTGTTGGCACGAGCAATTTATAAGGAATCTCCTGTTTTGATTCTTGATGAGCCTACAGCCGCAATGGATCCAATTGCGGAGCAGAATGTTTATCTGCAATATAACGAGTTATCTAAGAACAAAACGGCTTTTTTTATTTCTCACAGACTGTCCTCTACAAGGTTCTGTGACAGGATAATACTTATTGATGGCGGCAAAATCAGAGAAGCCGGCACACATGATGAGCTTATGGATAAGGGTGGTCTGTATCATGACATGTATATGATACAGAGCAGGTATTATCAGGAGGGGGTGTCAGCAATATGAAAAAGAACGGCAGAACCCTCTTAGATGACATTAAATTGATTCATCGCGGAATGAATGAATTTGAGATATTTCTTCCGGGACAGCTTAAATTGTTATTCGTATATTCTGCGATAACCATGCTAATACCGTATATTGGTATCTGCATGACATCTGTAGTTATAAGTGAGCTCAGTTCGCAGCAACGGGTATGGGTATTAACTGTGAGTGTAACTGTTGCAATTATGCTGACATTGATACTTACAATAGTATCGGCAGTTATCAATAAACGGATTTCGGTTGGTTATAACCAATTGTTTCCGGCACATGAGATTAGACTTAATGAGAAAGCAAATGCTATGAAATTCAGTCTTTTGGAAAATGAAAAGATTAGAGAATTGCGTGATGAAGTATCTGGCAGCATAAGTTGTTCAGGTGCAGGCATGGGAAGTCTTTACTGGGACTGTGAAATAATCTTTAAGGCTTTGTTTTCAGCAGCGACTGCGATTGTGCTGTTGGCATTTAATGCAGGTGTTAAGGAAACTACACTGGGATTTGACAACACTTTGTTTGGATTTGCAAATTCTGTCTGGGGATATTTGGCGTTGACAGTTATTATTATCATTTCTGCAGCCGTATCATCGAAAATGACGAGCAAAATATTTGATGTTTCTTTTGATGTATTCAAAAACGGTGCCAGATACAATCGGTATGCAGACTATTACAAGCTGGAATACCTTTCTGACGATAAGTCAGCTCAGGATGTTCGTCTGTATGCTCAGAAAAATCTGATTTTGGACGAGGTCTTGGATAAGTGTTATATTCCGTTTGCAGAGGGTGATAAGAGAGAAAAAGGTGCTTCGAGCAAAAATAACGGAATCATGCTCTTGTTAAGTGCCCTTACAGGCGGATTTGTCTATATCCTTGTTGGTGCTAAGGCGATAAATGGCAGTATAGGAATAGGTAATGTATTGCTTACATATTCTGCTGTTACAATGCTTATCAAGGCACTGACAGATTTTGCGATGACATTTACTGACCTTAGAAATAATAATGAGCATTTGCTAAGATACTTCGATTATGTTTCTTTGGAAGAAGAAACCGGTGCTGCAGATAAATCTGTTGATTGTAATTATGCACAGGTGAATATTGATAATGTATCGTTTAAGTATCCGGGCTCTAAGAATTATGCACTTAAAAATGTGTCTCTTTTCATAGAAAACGGACAAAAAGTCGCAATAGTTGGAGCCAACGGTTCGGGCAAGACAACTTTGGTAAAGCTGATATGCGGATTGTACGATGTTACAAAAGGTTCTATTACGATTAACGATACAGTGGTAACAGCACGAAATAGAAATGAATTTGGAAAGTGGCTGTCGGCTGTATTTCAGGATTTCAGCCTGCTGGCTCTGCCGATAGGTAACAATATTTCAGCAGGCAAATTATATGACGAATCCAAAGTTTGGAAAGCGTTGGAAAAAGTCGGAATCAGGGAAAAGATTGAGAAGTACCCTGAGAAACTAGAGCAATCGTTGTTTAAGGATTACGATGATGATGGTGTGGAACTGTCTGGTGGTGAGGCACAGAAGATAGCCATAGCGCGAGGCATTTATAAAGATGCGGCTTTGATTATACTTGATGAGCCAACAGCAGCACTAGATCCGTTTGCAGAGTATGAGATTTTTACAAAGATGAATGATTTATCGCAGGATAAAACGACGATATTTATAAGTCATAGGCTTTATTCATGTAAATTCTGCGACAAAGTAATCGTTATGGATGGCGGTGAGATAGTACAGGTGGGAACGCATTATGAATTAGTTAAAATCAAGGGCAGGTATTCAGAGATGTGGAATGCTCAAGCCAAACATTATATTGTAAATAACTAAAAACACCGGAAGAAAACAAAAAGCGAAAGGCATCAATGTTCTATGACATGTTGGTGCTTTTCGTGGAAAGGTAGATTATAAACTATGAATAATAAAATTTTATTGTTAAGGACAGATGTTGGGAAAGTATCTTTTGGAGAAAAAACAGAGTATAAATCGGGATTTAGTGGAGGAATACAAAAAAATGAAAAAAAGTGAAATTATTAAAAAGGTTGCACCATGTTCTTTAATGTGCCACACTTGTTCGGCATATAATGATGGTATAATTTGTGTGTCGGCTAAAACATTATTAAAATATTTAGAGGGCATAAAAGAATTTTATGAGGTACATATGCCCAATGCTGTAGAAAGCTATAACAACTTTGAGGGAGTACTTAGCATATATGCGGGTGCTTCTTGTTCAGGCTGCCGTAGCACAGAACATAATGGTTGCAGCATTGAAGGGTGTTTTTTACTTGAGTGTACAAAGAACCATGGCGTTGATTTTTGTGGAGAGTGCTATGAGTTTCCATGTAAAAAAACGCAGGGATTGTTTGAAGAAATAGTATATCGGCAGTGGTTGGAAGGAAATCAACAAATTAGAGAATACGGTATAGAGGCATTTTGGAAAAATAATTCCGAACATCCACATTATAAACCGTATAAAAAGTAATTAAAATTCCAATTTGTTGGATTAAGAAAATCGAAATTTACGGAGGTAGCAATGGCTTTTGATTTTAAGAAAGAATACAAAGAATTTTATATGCCTAAAAATAAACCAGAGATTGTAATTGTTCCTAAAGCAAATTATATTGCAGTTAGAGGAAAAGGTGATCCAAATGACGAAGGGTGGAGCATATCAGCAGGCAATAAGTGTGTTATATGCTGTTGCGTACACTCTGAAAATGAGTTATAAAACAGATTACAAAATCAAAGGATTTTTTGAATATGTAGTTCCACCACTTGAGGGCTTCTGGTGGCAAGAAAATACAGATGGTGTAGATTATACGGATAAGTCTACATTTAACTGGATTTCCGTTATACGATTGCCTGATTTCATAACGAAAGAAGATTTCGAATGGGCAGTTGAAACCGCGACAAATAAGAAAAAGTTGGATTGTTCATCGGCAGAGTTTATGACTATTGAGGAAGGTGTGTGTGTTCAGATTATGCATTTAGGAGCATTTGATGATGAACCTGCGACTGTTGCGCTTATGGATGCGTATTTAGAACAGAATGGATATGTTAATGATATGAATGCAGAAAGATTACACCATGAAATATATCTGTCTGATGCGAGAAAGGTTACTCCAGAGAAATGGAAAACGGTTATTAGACATCCTATAAAGAAATTGTAAATTTCCTTGTTGTTGAGACTTATTTGAATTTATGGAGGAGAAAATGCTGGAAGTTAATTTTTATGATGAGGTAGATGACAGTTTATTAAAATTTGCTGTAATTATTTCTAAGGCTGATGGAAAATGGGTGTTTTGTAAACATAAAGAAAGAGATACTTATGAAATACCGGGCGGGCATAGAGAAGAAGGAGAATTGATCCTAGACACTGCAAAGCGCGAACTAAGAGAAGAAACGGGAGCAATTGATTTTAATATTAAGCCTATTTGCGTATATTCTGTCAAAGGGAAGACTAGAGTAAATAAAAATGAAAACGATGAATCCTACGGAATGTTATATGTTGCGGATATTTTTTTGTTTGAAGAAATTCACAGTGAAATAGAAAAAATTATTTTTACAGATGAGTTAGTGGATGATTGGACCTATCCATTGATTCAGCCCAAATTGATAGAAGAGGCACAGAAAAGAGGTTTTTTATAAAATTCTGTTTTGTAACTGAGATGAGAGTTTGGTGAATCGTTGTTTGGCGATTTGGGAAATCCCGATAAACAAATTTTAGGGAACAGGAACTTTGAATTCGTGGGGCGATAATTAATGGAAAAAATAAAACTAAAATTGTATGAATGGATAATATTCTTCCTATTACTAATTTTCTTGATTGGTTATATGGGTTTATTTTCATTGATGTCTAATTACATATCAAAGACGATAATATATTTGGTAATATTATTTGTTTGGATTATGGTATTGGAAAAATATATAGTCAATGGAATTAAAAACTTTAAGAAGTATTATTTTAATGACGCTTTAAGCATAGTAATAGTAATTGTTTTGGTGTCAAGTTTATTGAACTTGATATTTGCGAAAATTGATAGCACTATACCAGTTTGCAATTCTCAATCAACAGATAGTATGTTAGCAATGTTGTTTTCGGCATTGATTTTTGCGCCCATAGTTGAAGAACTTGTAAATAGATGCGCTATGGGGTTGTTTTTAGAAAAGTTTATAAAAAATGATGTTGTGATTAATGTTGTTACAGCTATAATATTTGCTTTTTTACATTTGTTTAAAATGCATTTAAATATTTATGGTCTAATCTTTTACGGATTGGTGTATAGTATGCTGGGTTATAGTTGTGGATATTATTACAGAAAAACCAGTAATATCGTATTATCAATGCTTATTCATTTTATCTGGAACTTATGTATGTTTGCAGGTATTGTGTTGAGAAATATGTTATGAATGAAAACAAAGATAAATTGAGTTTGATGGATGGAGAACAACCTCCAATTTATCTGGGAGTTGCTATTATTAAAAACAGGAGAGGATAACGATGTTTATAAAGATTTACGATGAGATACCAGAGGAAGCAAAGACAATACGGGAAGCAGTGTTCATCAAGGAACAGGGATTTAAAGATGAATTTGATGAGATAGATGATGTTGCTAAACACGTGTTGCTTTTTGAAGGAGACATTCCGGTAGGAACTTGCAGATTCTTTTTTTCGGAAGAGAGGAACTGCTATGTTATCGGCAGAATTGCGGTTCGCAAAGAATTTCGTGGGAAACGATATGGCGAAAAGATGCTGCAGGGCGCAGAAAAAGCAGTTAGAGATCTTGGAGGCGAAGTGGTAGAATTGTCTGCGCAATGTCGTGTGACAGATTTTTATAATAAACAGGGCTATACGGGGTTGAATGATATTCATATGGATGAATATTGTCCGCATACATGGATGCGTAAAAATTTGCAATATAAACTATAGCATTTGAGGGAGAGCAATATTTATGATCAGAAAATTGCAGAAGGCAGACTTAAATGATGTCGCAAATTTGTGGTTAGACACCAATCTGAAAGCGCATAATTTTATCTCTGCTGAATACTGGAACACGAATTTTGAATTCGTGAAAGAAATGTTACCACAGGCGGAAGTCTATGTATATGAAAATGATAAAAAGATACAAGGCTTTATAGGTCTGAATGGCGAATATATAGAAGGAATTTTTGTTGCGGCTGAAATGCAGTCGAGGGGCATAGGTAAGATTTTGTTAGATTATGCAAAGGATCGAAAATCGAAATTACTCTTAAAGGTATACCAAAAGAATACACGGGCAGTGCGCTTTTACCAAAGAGAGGGGTTTGAGATTCAGAGCGAAGGCGTGGATGACGATGCCGATGAAAAAGATTATGCGATGATATGGCAGCAGAAATAGATGCTCTACAGCTTGGGTATAAAATTGGATTTATCAATGATTCTCAGGTATGGCTGCTTATGTTAAAAAAATATAATACTTCTGTGTATAGCTATAATGAAGATGAAGTGGATGAAACGATTGTGTTGATACATGACAGTTTTATTCCGGCTTTTACAGATCTCAAAGATATACTGCTGAAGAAGTTGGAAGAGGTTGAAAGCGATTGGATGTAAGATAAACGTAAGGCATGCCGTTGTATGTCCTGTGTTTAATAGGATTAAACAAATGCGTTGATGATGTACATTGGAGGTGACTGTATGCACACAGAAATAAATATTGATTTACAGGATACAGAGTGGGAATTGGACTATATTGATCATGATAGAAATATTGCTAGGGCAATCGTTTATGATGAAAGTGGACAATTTTACTTTGTAAGAGCGCAGAGGGATGATGATTTTGGGAAAGCAACACTGATAGAAACGGCTGGTGGCGGTGTTGAGGACGGGGAAGACCTGTTGACTGCGATACGGAGAGAACTCAAAGAAGAATTAGGCGTGACGGTAACAATAATTTGCAAAATTGGAGTTGTCAGTGATTATTATAATTTGATTCATAGACATAACATCAATAATTATTTTTTGTGTAAAGTGGAGTCGTTTGGCGATAAAAATCTGACCGAAGATGAGATCAACAGTTTTCATTTATCGACGCTGAAATTATCTTATGAAGAGGCGGTGAAAGAGTATAAAGACAGGGCAAATACCAAAATAGGAAAGCTTGTAGCAAATAGAGAATTACCGGTTTTATATCGGGCAAAGGAAATATTGCAAGGCGAAAATAGTGTGAATAACAGGAAATAATATAGGAAACATGACATACAGCTGTCATGTTTCTTATGCTAATATGCATTTTGTAAAGGAGTAACGATGAAGATAGATAGGCAATTAGGAATTTTATCCATATTATTGCAGAAGGAATCTGTTACAGCACCTTATTTGTCAGAAATGTTTGAGGTGTCCAGACGAACCATAAACAGGGATATTGAAGATTTATGTAAGGCTGGTATACCGATTGTGACCAGACAAGGAGCAAACGGAGGAATTTCAATTATTGATGGATGGCTGAGGAGGAATGTGAATGGAATCAAGATGTGGTATTTTGTGTAGCAAATGCAATTGGAAACAGACTGAAAAATGTAAGGGGTGTGCTAATATTGACAATCCTAACGGTGAGGTCGAAGACGATTTGCTAAAAGATTTGTTAGATAAATCGTATAATCTCGTGCTTGGGGGATTCAGTAAAAAGAAACAAAAAGAGATTTTAGAAAGTGGGGATGCAATAAATGGCATTTGATAATGAACCTGAATCGGTGGCAATGATGGACAAGTATCTTGAGGAGAGCGGTTATGTGAATGATTTCACTGGTAAACGGCGACATCATGAAATTTATTTGTCAGACCCAAGGAAAACGGCACCGGAAAAATGTAAAACGGTTATAAGGCATCCGATAAGGAAACTGTAAAACAAGTTGATTTTTTATTGATTTTTCTGCGATATCACTATAATTTTATATTATTTTGCTTGAAAATTAAGTATATTTTTTATATAATGTGACATATATATTAACTATAACAATATAAAATTGGTACTGTATGGAGGTGAGTGGATGTTGAAAGCATATTTGATGGAAAATTATGGGTATAATGAGCCAATATTCATAAAGGAACTGTCGATAGATGGATTATCTCAAAATGCAGTACGCCAGTCGGTAAAGCGGTTGACGGCAATTGGATTTCTGGAGAGATATGATAACGGAATATATTATATTCCGAGATTCGGTGGACTGCTTGGAAAAAGTTATCTTGATCCAACAGAAGTTATTATGCGTAAATATGTAGAAAATAAGTCAGATAAATATGGATATGTTACCGGACTATCATTTGCCAATCAATTAGGTTTAACAACACAAATGCCTGCTATGATTGAAATAGTTACAAATCGTGAATCAACGAATGGACGCATAATTACACTAGGCAATCAGCGAGTGAGGGTAAAGAGTTCACCCATTATTGTATCAGAATCTAATGCAGAACTTTTACAATTGCTTGACAGCGTTGGTCAAGCTGAACGCTATACGGAACTTACGATAAAAGAGACGATTGATAAATTGATTTTATATATAAGAAAAAAACAATTTACAAAAGGACAGCTATCGGAGGTGACTTCTGCATTGACAGAAGCTACGGCAAAAAAGATGATTGAATGGGGGATAATTTATGAATTTGCATGATGATAGAGAGGCGTTTGATGAGTTGTTAATTGGCGCAGCAAATGAATTAGCTATCCCAACAGACATCATTGAGAAAGATTATTATGTTACTATTGCGCTTAAGAAATTGTCGGAAAAATTGGAAGACATGGTTTTTAAAGGAGGAACATCCCTAACGAAATGTTACCAGTTGTTGAATAGATTTTCAGAGGACATTGACATATCATATACGGCTGAATCCGGAATCACCGGGGAAGCAAGAAAAAAACAGTTGAAAAAAGCAGTTGTTGCCGTTATGGATGAATTGGGATTTCCGATTACAAATATTGATAAGACCAGGAGTCGGAGAAACTATAATTGTTATAGAGCATCATATCCCTCTATATATGAGAAGACAAATTATTTAAAACCAGAACTTGTTGTTGAAACATATGTGGCATTGTTGCCGTTCCCAACAACACGAAGAATGGTAGATAATTATATTTATCGTTTTTTGAAGAAAATTGATCGTTTAGATCTTGCAGAGATATATGGATTATTACCATTTGAGATTACTACGCAGACAATAGAGAGAACGCTGGTGGATAAGGTATTTGCCTTGTGCGATTATTATTTGCAAGGGAAAATATCTGGTCATTCAAGGCATTTATATGATATTTATAAGATTGTAGAAACAATAGGTATCACTGATGAAATGGAAAGGCTTATTCCAGAGGTTAGGGGTGTGCGTTCAAAATTAGATGTTTGTCCCGCAGCTAAAGAGGGGGTATGTATTACAGAAATATTAGAGGCTATCGTGGAGGAACAGGCATATAAGAAGGATTATGAGGAAATTACAATGGGTCTGTTATTTATTACAGAAACATATGACACGGTAATTCAGAGTATTCAAAAACTGATAAATAGTGGAGTGTGGAATTAAATAACACGATATAAAAGGGATAGAGAACATTTGGTTCTTTGTTCCTTTTTGTTTTTATTGGCATCAATTAAAAATCAACAATTTATTGAGTAAATAATTTTTCTTTCCTCTACCAGAGATCTTTGCACCCATTTAACAATTAGAATCGTGTATTATATAGAAAATGATCATTTTCCATCAAACGAAGAAATAGAACAGGAGGGGGTATTTGCCATATGATAAAAACTTATGCAGGAATACCGTATGAAGAGATTGTAAGACGATATGCAGATGATATAACTCGGTTGTGCGTTGTTTGGACGCAAAATGAAGAGGCTGCGAAGGATTGCTTTCAAAATACTTTTCTCAAATTGTATATGACAAAGAAAAGTTTTCGAGAGGAAGAACATATCAAGGCATGGCTTTTCAAGGTTGCTAGAAATGAATGTAGAGATTACCATAAGCAGTTTTGGAATCGCAATGTTGATATAGGATATGACCCAAAGCAATATGAGAAACAGAGTGTATTGCAAGTGGATGATCCAGACACAGAGCAGCTTGTAAAGGCATTGCGGAGCTTATCATTTAAATATCGTGAAGTGTTGGTGTTGTACTATTATGAGGAATATAACACTAGCGAAATTGCAAAGCTTCTAAATGTCAGTGTGAATACAGTCAAATCAAGACTACGGAGAGGAAAAGAGAAACTAGCTGATATATTAAAAGAGGACTAGAGGATTGGAGGATTATTATGGATTTGAAAAAATTAGATTATATTACAGCGCCAGAGGAATGGATAGAGGATATTTTGGAAAAATCCTCAAAAACATCACCAAGCAAAGCATTTTGGAGAAAATATGGTTCGATTGCAGCGATGATTGGATTTTTTCTGCTTTGCTCCACTTCAGTAACAGTTGCAGCAATGAAATCTACAGCTTTTCAGACATGGCTTGAGAATATTTTTGGAAGCGGCAATGTGAAAGAGGTTGTATTGACTACGCCAACAGCCTTGCCAACCGCAGATGTGAAGGCTAGGGATAATACGGTTCCTTTACAAGAAAATACGATGGTTGCAGGGGAGAAAGAAAGCTTTGTCTGTGAGTATCATTTTGTGGGCGATGAGGAACAGATCGATCAGGTATATACGGTTGTTTCGGATGGATTAAAGAAGATGACACCTTCCACATTTGAAGGAGAGTATAATGGCACAAAATTTGGTTTCCAATATGTCATTAGCGGAAATGAAATATTCGCTTTTAATTATACCGGTGGCATGTCAGAAGTGTTTTTTTACTATGATAAGGATACAGTATATGGGGCAAGAACGGATGGAGATAAAAAAGAATATTTGCTGAAGATTAATTTATCTCAAAATACGGTAGAGAAAATATCGAACGATCATATGTTGTGTAACTTTGTGATGTCACCTTCCGGGACAAAGTTGTTGTGCAACCATAGAGGCGATGCGTACTGGTCTGTTTTTGATGTCAAAACACATACGGAGAAAAAGATTGACACGGCATTGGTTAATGGATACGCAAGAACATCCGATATCGAATTTTTGGATGAAGATCATATTTTAACTTACGGAGAATCGGTTTTTATGGGGGAAGATGAAAATTACGAAACTTATTGTATTAATCTTGACACCTTGAAGATCGAAAAGAAATATAATGGTACAGGTGAGATCGATATGAAGTGGGATTATCGTTATGATAAAAAGACGAAAACCCTGAAATTTTTGGATTTGGTAAATGGCACTTCGGCGACGATACCAGATGTTTCCACTACAGGACAGATTGTAGCTGCTAAGGGGGATTATGTCATATTTGGAGATATTGATATGGAGGATGATACCTTCTATCTCGTAAATCTTTCCAAGAAAAGCTGGAAAAAAATTGATATTCCAAAAGAGTTTAGAAAGAATATGGAAATGCATATTGTGAATACGCAGAAAAAGATTTTGGTCACAAATTCTAAAAAAGCATATTTGGTAGATGTGTCTTCGCTGTAAAGAGCGGCAACAACACGATTCTTCAGGCTAAAAAAGAAGCAAAGATTGCAATGTCTGTCATCATAGGCATTGCAATCTTTTTGGATATCGCGGATATAGTCGGAATCTATGGTCAGAGTAGTCATAATAGACATTCCGGTTACCATGTCCGGATATCTCTTAGCAAAGATCTGTGCATAGACGCCACCGTCACTCGCACCTAGCAAAAAGACACGATCTATTGACAGCTTTTTTATAAGAGCGTGTGAGTTTTACTTATTATAACAATTATAGCAGTGCAGCTAGAAGGCATCAGCAAAGAGCGTGATAATCTTTATCAATAAGAGGCAAATCTTGTTTCGTGGGTACAGCATGTGAAGGGGATGGCATGGATTTAGAAGTTCTGATTGCAGAGATAGTCGCGTTTGGTGTAATATGATAAGCGAAGGGTGGACGAACTTTATGCAAATTGCAAACTCTGATATGATGAAAAATTTGCAGAAAGATGTACATAGAGAGGAAAAATGATTATGACTTTAGATGTTTTGGGATTATTGGCAGCTTGTTCCTATGCACTGGACTGCGTGGAAGCAGAACTGGTTCATGTGACGAACAATCACTCAAAACGAGTGGCTTATATGAGTGTTTGCATTGCAAAACAGATGGGAATACAAGAGGAAAGCCTACAAGATTTGGCAGTGTGCGCATTATTGCACGATAACGCATTGACGCAGTATATCCAGGAAGAACTTCATAATGATATTTCGCAAATTGCCGTAACGCAAGAGGTACCAAAGTTGGGAGCACATTGCATTTGGGGTGAAAAGAATGTCGCAGAACTTCCGTTTCACACAGATGTTTCCGATGTGATCTTATACCATCACGAAAATGCTGATGGCAGTGGTCCGTTTGGAAAAAAATGGGATGAAATTCCTCTTTTCTCGCGTATTATTCATTTGTGCGATTTGCTGGATATCGCCTGTCGCACTAAAAAATTTGCGGAAGGTACATGGAAGGTGGCAGAGCAGTTTGTTCAAAACTCAACAGGAACAATGTTTGATCGGGAATGTAGAGATGCATTTTTGCGTGCATTTTCAGAGGAGCAGTTTTTATCACTTGATAGGGAAACTTTCGAGGACCAGTTGTGGAAGATGGTTCCTCGGATAAAACAGGATCTTGATTTTTCGCAGATCAAAGCACTTGCTGTGTTTTTTGCTCGGATCGTAGACTACAAATCGCCATTTACCAGTACGCACTCTATAGGTGTCGCTGAAGATGCGGAAAAACTGTCACGCCACATGGGATTTGATGAGGAAACTGTGCAGAAAATGTATCTTGCGGGGGCATTGCATGATATTGGAAAAGTAGCCATTGGAAATGAAATTTTGGAAAAGCCGGGAAAATTGACAGATGAAGAATTTAAGACTATGAAGCATCATGCGGCGTATACTTACTACATCCTGTCCGACATTGATGACTTTGAAGAGATTCGTGATTGGGCGGCTTTCCATCATGAACGGATGGATGGCACGGGATATCCTTTTGGAAGGTCGGCGGCTGAGTTGAACACGCAGGAGCGCATCATGGCTTGTGTGGATATTTATCAAGCCTTGACGGAAAGTCGTCCGTACAAACAGGGCATGACACATGAAAAGGCAAGCGGTATCTTGTGGGATATGGTGAAAAAAGGATGGATCGATGGAGATATTGTCAGAGAGGTTGATTCTTGCTTTGCCACCATTTAATTTATAGGGAGGAACAAAAATTATGGAGAAAGATGTATTGGAAAAATACAAGATGAATAGCAGGGCGGAAGCTGTCGCATTTTTGAAAAGTCTATGGAACGAGACACCACAGCCTTGCCCGTTATGTAATGGTAAATTAGACTTTCTTCATAAAAAAGCCAAGAAGAATAACAGTGATTGGAAATGCACTGGTTGTGGGGAACGTTATGATGCCATGAAATTGCTGAACTTATTAAATGAGGGGTTTGGTCGGTAAGATTTGATTTTGCCTATAGGGAGATGGATTTGCAATGCAGGAAAAAGAGATAGATGGGAAGGCGATTTGGAGTTATGGGAATCCGGAGGCTGAGAAGGTCTTGATACAGCTTGTTGGAGAGCATGAAATATCTGGAATTGAGCAGGAGTTTCATGCAATTCAAGACAGAACTTCAGAAGAATTTTATATGATTGCCTGGAGGGTGAATAACTGGAACGATGAGTTATCTCCTTGGAAAGCACCACCGGCATTTGGAGAAGAAGGATTTGGCGATGGTGCATCAGAGCTTTTAGAAAAAATATTGGAGTATTGTTCTGATAAGAGCAAGACATACTATTTGGGCGGGTATTCGCTTGCCGGATTATTTGCTCTGTGGGCATCTTGCCAGACGGACCGTTTTGTGGGAATTGCAGCAGTCTCGCCGTCAGTATGGTTTCCAGACTTTTTGGAATATATGCAAGAAAATAGGATACAAAGCCGTTTGATCTATTTGAGCCTTGGCAACAAAGAGGAAAAGACTAGAAATTTAATGATGTCTACGGTCGGAGATTGCATTAGAAAGCTATATGCGTGGTTGCAGGAATGTGACATCCCATGTATTCTGGAGTGGAATCCGGGGAATCATTTCCGTGAATCGGAAATTAGGACAGCTAAGGCGTTTGCCTGGTTGTTGGAAAAATAATAACTAAAATATAGTAGAATCTGTACGATAGTACAAAACTATGGTAAAATCGGTGGAGGGAGCATCCCTAAATTATAACAAGAAATGAGGTTTATTATGAACATTGAAGATATGTTAGAGATTAATGACTGCCCGTTATGCGACGGTGGAGCACTTTTGGAAGAGGAATGTGGCTGCGGCTATTATGTGATGTGCCTTGAATGTGGCTGTCACTCTGTTACGATTGATTTTCACTCTGAAGAAGAGCGGCTGGAAGCAGCGAAAAGAACGGTTATGCTTTGGAATACCGGCAAGGTGATATCAAGTAGTCCGGGAGAATGATCCCAACATGGTTGATATTCGTTTTTAATCTTTAATAGCAAGGCAGGAATACGAAGCGCACTTGGATTTTGAAGAGACAGGATTGTTTGCTTTATATTCTGCCTGCAGGCAAGCAGGACTAAAATGCTGTTAGCGCTGGCTGACATCTGCTGAGAGCGCTGGAGGAGGAAATAATGAAAAAGGAGATATGATGACAAATCAACAAATTATGTCCATTGCTATGCGGCAATCGGCAATAGATCTTAATGCTGATATTTCTGACTTTACCAAAGCGGAAAATGTATTTGTAAAGTCAGGGTTAGGGGCTTTGGCAAGAAAATATTATAGCGAACCAATAGCATGCAATTTGGTTTCCTACGGAAGTAATATCGTGGCATCTGTAAAAGATGAATACAAAGAAATGGTAAAAGAATATTTGGGTAAGTTTGAATTTTATCATTGCTTTGAAACACCCAATATGCATTGGTTGGATGAAAGAATGAGAGAACAGGGACAAAGAGTCTGCTTCATGGCAGAATATTTTTTGCCGGATGTCAATTCCCTCAAAAGATTATCATGCCAATATGAACTTAAAGTGCTTACGCAGAAAGACTTTGACAGTTTATATTTACCTATATGGAGTAATGCTTTGTGTGATGCGAGAAAAGAGCTGGATGTTCTTGGTGTTGGCGCATATGATAATGGAAAATTGATCGGACTTGCCGGTTGTTCGGCAGATTGTGACGATATGTGGCAGATTGGAGTTGATGTATTACCGGAATATCGCAGAAAGGGGATAGCATCTGCGCTAACCAGTAATTTAGCAGTTGAGATTATAGAGCGTGGAAAAGTGCCATTTTACTGTTGTGCATGGTCTAATATCAGATCTGCAAAAAATGCGATACGAAGCGGTTTCATGCCTGCTTGGGTGGAAATGACAGTCAAACCTGCCAGTATGGTGGCTGAGATGAATCAGTAAAGTCCATGCAAATTAAATATGAAATATCGTTCAGTTAATTGAGAACAGAGAGGATAATTATGCGATATTTACCGATTTTAGAGGAACTTTGTTCGTCAGATAGTGTTTTATTTATGGTAGTGGGGATTATAGTTGCATTAGTTATTAGTGTGAAATTTTGTGATACAAAAAGAAATTTGATTGGATTGATCGGAAGTTTTGTTGTATATGCAATTTGTGAGGTGCTAACTAATTTTTATACAAATTATATGCTGGAGATTGCATTGCTTTTTGTTGGTACATTGGCGTTGGGGGCTTTTATCGGATTCCCGATAGGACTTATTGTGACGATTGTTTCGGGAAAAATAGACGGAAAGGTTTGATGGATTGTAATGAATAAGCAGGAAGTATATCAATATTTAGAACAAAACAATATCGAATATGAAGCAGTAGAGCACAACATTGTGGACGATATTTGCGATGTAAAAATGAAATCTATAGTATATATAACGAGAGACTAGAAAGGCAGGGACTCTTACTATGGAAATAAGAACAGCCTCTTTGCAGGATTTAGAGGATATTGCAGCCGTAGAAGCAGCATGTTTTCCGGTGGCGGAAGCAGCGACGAAGGCAGAATTTGCAGAACGGATCCAACATTACGGAGATCATTTTTTCCTGTTGTATGATAAGCAAAAGCTGCTTGCGTTTGTGGATGGTTTTGTTACAGACGAGCAGAATTTAACGGACGAAATGTATGAAAAAGCATCTTTACACAACGAGAATGGTGCGTGGCAGATGATTTTTGGCGTAAATACACTTCCGGAATATCGAAGAAACGGGTATGCGGGACGGTTGCTTCGCTGTGCCATTGATACTGCGAGAAAGCAGGGGAGAAAGGGCGTTGTACTTACTTGTAAAGAAAAGTTAATTCATTACTATTCCGGGTTTGGATTTGTAAATGAGGGAATATCAACAGATTCTACTCACGGCAATGCAGTATGGTATCAAATGAGATTGACATTTATAACAGGGAATGACAAATTTTAACACATTTGTTATACTAACGGTATTGTTAGGAGGTAAGAATTTGTTATGCATACATTAAAAAAATTTATACCGTATTATTCACCATACAAAGCAGTGTTCGTTCTGGATCTGATCTGCGCAGCGATGATCAGTCTGATCGATCTGGCATATCCACAGATCTTGCGGACTATGACGAAAACAGTCTTTGCCGGAAAGTCATCAGCAATTTTGCAGGTTTTGCTGCCAATCGGTGTCGCAATGCTGATCATGTATATCGTTCAGGCGTTGTGCAAATATTATGTCAGTTATCAGGGGCATATGATGGGTGCCAATATGGAACGGGATATGCGCCAACAACTTTTTGACCATTATGAAAAATTATCTTTTTCGTATTACGATCAGAACAATTCCGGACAGATGATGAGCAAATTAGTATCGGATCTGTTTGATATTTCAGAGATGGCACATCATGGACCGGAAAATTTATTTATATCATTGATAAAAATTATCGGTTCGTTTGTATTTTTGTTTGTGATCAATCGCTGGCTTGCCATTCCGCTGTTGGTACTTGTGTTTTTTATGATTCTATTTTCCTATAGCCAAAACCGCAGAATGCAGGCAACCTTTATGGACAACCGACAAAAGATCGGAGATATTAATTCCAGTCTTCAAGATACCTTAGCAGGGATTCGGGTCGTGCAGTCTTTTGCAAATGAGGAGATAGAGCGAGACAAGTTTCGACACAGTAACGAGAACTTTTTGCACTCCAAAGACGCCAACTATCGTTGCATGGGAAGCTTTATGAGTGGTAATTTGTTTTTTCAGGGACTTATGTATCTGGTTACGCTTGTGTTTGGCGGATGGTTGATTGCCAAGGGACAGATAGAGACAGCGGATCTGGCAATGTATGCGCTGTACATTGGAATCTTTATCAGTCCGATCCAAATACTGGTAGAGTTGACGGAAATGATGCAGAAAGGCTTGTCGGGATTTCGTCGATTTTTAGCAGTTGTAGAAACGGAACCGGACATAGTCGATGCAGAGGATGCTAAGCCGTTAGAAAATGTGAAAGGAACAGTTGAGTATAAAGATGTATCTTTTCATTACAGCGATGATGATACACTTGTCTTGTCCGATGTTTCCTTTCGGATTGACGCTGGAAAATCTATAGCGTTGGTAGGACCGTCCGGAAGCGGAAAGACAACGATCTGTTCATTGCTTCCAAGATTTTACGATGTGACCGGAGGAAGCATTCGGATCGACGGCAAAGATATTCGCAGTCTGTCGTTAGAAAGCCTTCGCAACAATATTGGTCTTGTGCAGCAGGATGTGTATCTGTTTTGTGGGTCGATAAAGGATAATATTTCCTATGGCAAGCCGGGTGCCTCTATCGAAGAGATCATCGATGCGGCCAAGAAAGCGAATATTCATGATTTTATCATGTCTTTGCCGGACGGATACGATAGTTATGTGGGAGAGCGTGGAACCCGTTTGTCGGGTGGTCAGAAGCAGCGTATCTCGATCGCGCGGGTATTTCTCAAGAATCCACCGATTTTGATTCTTGATGAGGCAACCAGTGCCTTAGATAACGAAAGCGAGCGCTGGATTCAACATAGTTTGGAAGAACTGGCAAAAAACAGGACGACCATTACCATTGCACATCGCCTGTCAACGATCCGAAATGCGGATGAGATTTTGGTGGTTGCAGATACCGGTATTGCGGAACGGGGTACCCACGAGGAACTTTTGGCGGCAAATGGGATTTATGCACACTATAATGAGATGGCATAAAAAAGCAAAGCCAGCGCTTTGCTTTGCAAGAATTGCAAAGCAATTCTTGGTGGGGTAACGAAACATCACGGGCAATTTCCTATGCCATAAAATAAGAGTGTAGGAATGACAAATTTTATTGTATTTGTTATACTAGCTATATTATTTGGAAAGTGGGTGAGCATATGGCACAGAGCATCAGTATAGGAAAGCAGGATTTTGCTTTTTTAAGGGAAAATAACTGCTTTTTTGTTGATAAAACAAATTTTATCAAAGAATGGTGGGATAATGTCGATGATATTACGCTACTCACCCGCCCGCGACGCTTTGGAAAAACCTTGAACATGAGTATGCTAAATTGTTTTTTCTCTAATAAATATGCAGATCGGGGAGACCTTTTTGAGGGATTGTCTATTTGGAAAGAAGAGAAGTACCGTAGTCTGCAGGGAAAATATCCGGTTATTTTTTTGAGTTTTGCCGATGTAAAACAGACGAATTACAAGGATGCAATTCAAAAGATTAAGAACTGTATTGTAGAGGCTTATCGAAATTTTCCACAGCTTATAACATGGGATGGTTTTAGCGAAGGGGAACGCCGCCAGATTATGGCGGTAACTTCGGAAATGGACGATGTGACAGCACAGGATGCATTGAAAAATCTTTCTGCATGGCTGGAACACTATTATGGTAAGAAAGCTATCATTTTATTAGATGAATATGATACTCCTATGCAGGAAGCTTATGTGCATGGCTATTGGGAGCAATTCACTGCGTTCATCCGCAGTCTGTTTAATGCCTCTTTCAAAACGAATCCTTATTTGGAGCGTGCACTGATGACCGGGGTGACAAGGGTTTCCAAAGAAAGCATTTTTTCAGACCTGAATAATCTTCGTGTTATCACAACTACATCTGATCTGTATGCAGATTGCTTTGGATTTACGGAAAAAGAAGTGTTTGATGCTTTAGATAACTATGGTATGGGCGATAAGAAAGAGATTGTCAAACAATGGTATGATGGCTTTACTTTTGGTCAATATCATGATATCTATAATCCATGGTCTATTACGAATTATTTGAAAGAAAAAAAGCTATATCCATATTGGGCATCTACAAGCTCTAATGGCTTGGTGAGCAATTTGATTCAAGCGGCATCTGCAGATATCAAAGAAAAGATGGAAGATCTCCTCAACGGAAAAGAGATTTTGGTGACTTTTGATGAGCAAATTGTGTTTGATCAGTTGGATCAGGATGAAAATGCGATTTGGAGTCTTATGCTCGCCAGTGGTTATTTGAATGTAAATGATGTGGAATATAGAGGAACGCTTTTGGAGCCATGGTATCGATTGTGTATTACGAATTTGGAAACAAAAAGCATGTTTTCGGGGATGTTTCGAGGATGGTTTAAGGCATCGCATGCAAATTATAACGGATTTGTAAAAGCGTTGCTGCAGGGGAGTCTGAAAGAAATGAATATTTATATGAATGATGTGGCATTGGCAACATTCAGTACATTTGATACGGGAAAGCAGCCTTCTAAAAAAAGCGAACCGGAGCGTTTTTATCATGGATTTGTGTTAGGACTTTTAGTGGAACTTAGAGAACGCTATGAAATAAAGTCCAATCGTGAGAGTGGGTATGGTCGTTATGATGTAATGCTTGTGCCATTAAATGAGAGCGATACTGCGATAGTGATAGAGTTTAAGGTGCAGGATCACGAAACAGAAAAGACCTTACAGGACACTGTACAAATGGCTTTGCGGCAGATAGAAGATAAGAATTACGATGCAGATCTAATCGCACTTGGTATTGGATCAGATCGGATCCGACATTACGGATTTGCGTTTGAAGGCAAGAAAGTTTTAATTGGCTAGTATAAGATTTGAGCCCATAATAAAAAATTGATTATCTGAGGAGGCGTAGTTCACGATGCAGCACATTTTATTACTTGTAACCTACCAAACAAAACCGAATACAAGAGAGGCTTTTGTGGAGGAGGTAACGGATTTAGGAATATTACAGAAAATACAAAAGGAAGATGGCTTTGTAGCATATCAATATTATTATGATGCAACGGATGCCAACACCTTGCTTTTGGTAGAAGAATGGGAGTCCGAAGCAAAACAGCAGGCACATTTGCAGACAGCCCACATGGAAGAACTACAAGCAGTGAAAGAAAAATATGTCTCACAGACCTCGGTTCGCAAGATCTCTCTATAATGCAAGGTATGCTTACAAGGCATTTCTGACTATTTGAAATTCTCTGCGCAGTCAGACGGATCGTGTTGCCATGGGAAAATATGACCGTATGGATCAGGTGCAGTACCGAAATGTTTTGTCGGTCATAATTCGTGCGAAGATCAACCCCAGCGGTAACGCAAGAATGATCAAAAGTGCAGCGGCAAGCCAAGAAGCGGCAGAATATAAATTCATCGTACCGAGATTATAGAATCCTTTGTATAAATAGAGTCCCGGTACCATGATCACGATAGAAGGGACCGTGATCGATATTCTTGGATATCCGGCAACTCCTTTTACCGTAGTGGCGAAGATGCCTGCAACAAAAGCACCGGCAAAGGCAGCAACGGCAGGTGGAAAGGATGCAAGATCGATCAGTTCCAATCGAAATGTGTTGGATACAGCACCGATAACTCCTGCCGCGGCTGCCAGCCTAATTGGGCTGTTAAAGAGAATGGAGAATCCGAATACGCCGCCAAAGCTGGCGAGCAGACGCAATATGATCCATTGCCACAGTGCAAATTTAAGTGGCAGAAATGGCATCGGTTTTAATCCAAGAACCATTGCTAAGATCCATGCTGTCATGGTCGCAACAGTGATAATAATCAGCGAATACATCAGGCGTTCCATTCCGGAACGCATATCTAATTTTGCTAAGTCGATACCGCTTGTGATAAACGGGAATCCCGGGATAATAAATAACATAGAACAGATATATCCGGCTTCGTGCTGAACATTAACTGTAAAAAACAACTGCAGTAATCTAAGCAGAACGGTATAGCTTAAACAAGCTGCTGATACAGAAGAGATGATTCCTAAAAACAGCGTCAAATGATGTTTCGTCATTTTGCATCGGATATAATTGCCGATACCTGCACCGATAAAAGCGCATAACATTTCAATGACTCCGCCGCCTAATAAAAAGGTAAAGGATCCACAGGCGAGTGCAGCGGCAAGCGCTAGAGCACCTGGAGAATATAATCCGTGTATTTTTTCAATTTCATCTAATGTCGAGTGGATCATTTCACAGCTTTTCGTAATCTCTTGGTCGGCAAAGCCAGACACCAGTTTTTCCAAGCGATTTAGCTGTGAAGTATTTACACTGGTGTTCGTCAGACACAGCGATTGGCTAAAACTTTGCTCCCCGTCAAAACAAGTATAATTGATCGACATTAATCCAATATCAACCGTACAAGTCATATTCATTAACTCGGAAAGTTCATTCATGGAACTACGAACACGCCATGCCCCGGTTCCACAGGAAAGCATCATAATCCCGACACGTCCGACAACAGAAGCCTTGGCAGGAAGAGAAGCCTCTGTGATCGGTGTTGGATCTGTCTTGTCAGCATATTCATGCCATAAAATATCCATATGATTTTTCTTGATGTTTGCACCTGTAATCGCTGTTTTCATAATCATCTTACATCCCTTTCTGCAACCGTTGACTGTACTCACACGGGCAAGTTTTTGTGCATCGCGGTATTATAAGTCCAAACTGTCTGCTCCGGCGGTTCGGATCATTTCTTCGCGACAGGACAGCACGAGTCCGTCAATCACGCCAATATGTCGAAGCATTTTGGATTCAAATTGCTTGATTGGGAGAAGCACGCCGAGTTCATCAAAAGTTTTGCCGGATCTGCTTCCGGTTTCCTGACCGTAAAAAACAATGGCAGAGTAAGCTTCCTGCTGGATTTTATGAAAAGTTGTCCAAATGACATCGTATGCCTGCGCTTCGGACAGATGTAACTTTTTCGTATCCGGTAACGCATACAGTAGGAGAATACCGCGTTCTTTATTTTCGTGTTTTTCTTTGATGTTCATGTCGGATGTGTAATATCGAACGAGATCATAGCCGTCAGCCAAATATAATTTTGAGCGTGGGGCTGCATCGTGAGCATGGTAAATTTCTTGAAATTTTTTATATTCATGTTTTGATACGAGATTCTTTTTGTCCGCTAACAATTTGCCATCTGCATCTGTTAGTAAGATCGGGTTTTCACCGGCTTTGCCATGAAAGCGTTTTGGGATCAGATATGCTTCTTTGAGCAGATCAAACATGGAGCGGTGGCATAACTCCAACAAAAGCGCACTAACATCACCATTTTTGTATGCATTCAAAAGCACCTCTGCAAAATGATGAGAATCCGGGTCGACATATCTGTTTTCATCATCTAAATGGTCGTAAAAAGTATCAAGAAGTCTTTCACAGCAGTCATCTGAAGAAAGAATCCTTGAAAAAATCTTTTCGACTTCCTCTTCTCTCGGTAATACTAATGCCATAAGATCATCTCCATTATATGTTGTTTTTTTGCTTTGAAACGATTATAATTGAATCATTTCAATAAGTAAAAAGTATTATTGATATAGCTGCAATAACACATTGATATACTGACGCCTATACCATAAAGGGGACAGGAAAGGAATGAACGGTCATTATGGATGTAAATTTTGAATACTACAGAATATTTTATTATGTAGCGAAATATCGAAATTTTACGAAAGCGGCACATGCTTTACATAATAGTCAGCCCAATATTACACGAGCGATGAATTGCCTGGAGCGGGAAATACACTGCACCTTATTCATACGGACAAATCGTGGAGTACGGTTGACCGAAGAGGGAGAAAAGCTTTTTCGGCATGTTTCTGCAGCTATGATGCAGATATTAGCGGCAGAAGAGGAATTGACTGAGAGTGCCGAGTTGGAAAAGGGCTGCGTTTCTATCAGTGCGAGTGAGATCGCCCTAAATATTTTTCTGCTGGAAAAGTTAAAAAAATTTCATATGGCGTATCCTAAGGTGCAATTAAAACTATATAATCATTCTACACCGCAGGCAATTCATGCAGTACAAAGCGGAGAAGCTGATTTTGCAGTGATCACAACACCGACAGTAACGGATAAGACACTAAAAACAACCCGTCTCTGTGACTTTCAGGAGATCCTGATCGCCGGAAATACCTTTCAGGCGCTTGCAGAGCAAAAGCTATCGCTGCAGGATTTATTACAGTTTCCGTTGATCTGTATGGAGAAAAACACGATAACCAGACAATTTTATCAGAAATTATTTTTGGAACACGGTCTTTCTTTGGAGCCGTCGATCGAAACTGCTACAGCGGATCAGATCCTTCCGTTGGTAAAGCATGAGCTTGGACTTGCTTTTCTTCCAAAGGCAATGGCGAAAGAGGCGATCGCGCATAGGGAGATCCTTTGTATTCCGCTAAAAGATAAAATCCCTAAGCGCAGCGTTTCGATGATCTATGATGCCAGAGGACCAAGAAGCGTAGCTGCGCAGACATTTCAAAAAATATTGCTGGAAGAGGGGGAATAGCATGACCTTACAACAACTAAAATATGTAGTGACCGTTGCCGAAACCGGGACGATCACGGAAGCGGCAGGTAAATTATACATTTCACAGCCGAGTCTTACGAATGCGATCCATGAATTGGAACGGGAGATGCAGATTGTGATCTTTAACCGGACCAATAAGGGAATAAGCCTTTCCAAAGAGGGGGATATCTTTTTGGGTTACGCCAGACAGGTGCTTGAGCAGGCTGAAATTCTAGAGGATAAATACAAGGGAGAAGGCAGCGGCAAAAAGCAGTTTTGTGTTTCGACCCAGCATTATTCGTTTGCAGTAAATGCATTTGTCGACCTGATCAAAAAATACGGTCAAGAAGAGTATGACTTCAGCCTTCGCGAAACGCAGACTTATGAGATCATTGAAGATGTAGCAAAAATGAGAAGCGAGATTGGCATTCTCTTTTTGAATGATTTTAATGAGAAAGTCATCACGAAAATATTAAAGTCCAATGAGTTGGAATTTCATGAACTTTTTGTGGCAAAGCCGCACGTATTTATCAGTCGCAGACATCCTTTAGCAGATCGTCAGATCATTACGAATGAAGAGTTGGAAAGTTATCCGTATCTGTCTTTTGAGCAGGGCGAGCACAATTCGTTTTATTTTTCGGAGGAAATTTTTTCCGTATCGGAGCGCAAGAAAAATATTCGTGTGCGTGACCGGGCAACGCTGTTTAATCTTTTGATCGGATTAAACGGTTACACGGTATGCAGTGGTGTGATCGATAAGAAATTAAATGGCAAAGATATTATCGCCGTGCCGTTAGCGGATGAAAGTGATATGCGGATCGGCTATATCACGCACAGAAAAGGAATGTTTAGCCGATTGGGAACCACCTATCTGGATGCATTAAGTAAATATATTGGCTGATCATAGTTTCAAACTATGGTCAGCCTGCATTTTTATGTATTTTTCAATAGGTACCATTCCTCGTATAATAGTCACATAGCGTTGCAAGGGGGATTTGTGTTTTGTACATTTGGCATGAATACCGTAGGAAGAGAAAGTGTGCAGAAATGAGGAAGAATATGCAGACAGCAGTCATTGGTTACCCAAGAATAGGAACATTACGAGAATTAAAATTTGCCTCCGAACAGTATTTCCGAAAGGAGATTGAGGCGGGAGAACTTTTGCAGACCGCAAAAGAATTGAGAAAAACGCATTGGCTTACACAGAAAGAGGCAGGGATTTCTTTTATTTCCAGCAATGATTTTTCGTTCTATGACAATATGTTAGATACCGCCGTATTATTTGGCATTGTTCCGAAACGATATAAAGAACTTCAGTTATCAGAGTTAGATACCTACTTTGCGATGGCGCGTGGCTATCAGGGCGATTCCGGTGATGTAAAAGCATTGGCAATGAAGAAATGGTTTAACACGAATTATCATTATATCGTTCCAGAAGTGGAAGATGAGATGGTGATCGAGCTAAAAGGGGACAAACTTTTTGCAGAGTATCATGAAGCAAAAGAGCTTGGGATCACAACAAAGCCGACAGTGATCGGTGCTTATACACTGTTAAAACTTTGCCGATATATCGGAACGAAAAAAATGGCAGATTATGTGGATGCCGTGAGTAAAGCATATCGGGATCTGATTGTGAAATGCGAGACAGAAGGCATTGACTGGCTACAGTTTGATGAGCCTGCACTTGTACAAGATATGGGACAGGATGAAATTCAGTTATTCCACAAATTATATGATGAAATCCTTGCTGCAGATAACAAGTGTCATGTGTTATTGCAGACTTATTTTGGCGATGTGCGTGATATTTATGAGGATTTGATCCAAATGCCATTTGCCGGGATCGGACTTGATTTTATCGAGGGTAAGCAGACAGTTTCATTGATCGAGCAGTTTAGTTTTCCACAGGATAAATTGTTATTTGCAGGACTCGTTAATGGTAAAAATATTTGGAAAAACCATTATGAGAAAACGCTGCAGACGATAGAAGATTTACCGGTTGCAAAGGATCATATTGTGCTGTCCACATCTTGTTCTTTGCTCCATGTGCCATATACATTACAGCATGAGCAGAAGTTATCGGAAGAATACAAAGCATACTTTGCATACGCTGAGGAAAAATTAGTGGAACTGCAGGAACTAAGCACTTTGGCAGAGTCCGCAGATCATACAGCAGAAAGTACCTTTGTGAAGAATAAAACATTATTTTTACAGCATAGAGACTGCGTGAATGAGGAAGTTACAAAGCGTCTTGCCGGAGTAAAGGAGACTGATTATACAAGACTTCCGGAGCGCGTTGAGCGGCAAAAATTACAGAAGACGGTACTTGGTCTTCCGAAATTTCCGACGACAACGATCGGGTCTTTTCCACAGACAAAGGATGTCAAGGCAAATCGTTCTGCGTACCGCCGTGGTGAGATCACAAAGCAACAGTATATTGCTTTCAATCAGCAAAAGATCGCAAAATGTGTTCAATGGCAGGAAGAGATCGGTCTGGATGTTCTCGTGCATGGCGAATATGAGCGAAATGACATGGTAGAGTATTTCGGAGAGGCGTTAGGTGGATTTTTGTTTACCGAAAAAGCATGGGTACAGTCTTATGGAACGCGCTGCGTAAAACCACCGGTCATTTGGGGCGATGTATATCGCAAAAATCCGATCACGGTAGAGTGGTCTATCTATGCTCAGTCTCTTACGAAAAAGATCATGAAGGGAATGCTTACCGGACCGGTAACAATCTTGAATTGGTCGTTCCCTAGGGAGGATATTTCCATCAAAGAATCTATTTCTCAGATCGCATTGGCAATTCGTGATGAAGTGCTAGATCTCGAAGCAAATGGCATTCAGATGATCCAGATCGATGAGGCAGCACTACGCGAGAAATTACCACTTCGTCATTCGGATTGGTATACAGAATATCTTGATTTTGCAATTCCTGCATTTCGTCTGACCCATAGCGGTGTCAAACCGGAAACGCAGATTCATACGCATATGTGCTACAGTGAATTTACAGACATCATTTCGGCGATCGATGATATGGATGCGGATGTGATCACCTTCGAGGCGTCTCGTTCCGATTTGCAGATTTTGGATTCTCTCAAAGAAAATCGTTTTGAGACAGAGGTTGGCCCCGGTGTGTATGACATCCATTCACCAAGAGTTCCATCGGTTGAAGAGATCGTAAAGGCACTGCATGCGATGCTTACCAGGATCGACAAAGATAAATTATGGGTGAATCCGGATTGTGGCTTAAAAACCAGAGGTGTACCGGAGACAGATGCCAGTCTTCGTAACATGGTGGCTGCGGCAAAACAGATCCGGGAAGAGGTTTGATCGCGGGTATTTTTGTGGCAAAATAACTTTGGAAAAAAGTTTGAGCTCTCATATTTTTGCGATAAATTAAAAGGTGAAAATCTACGTATAAAATAAATATTTCTTTTTCGTGTAAAAAGGTGTAAAATAGCAACGGCAATTTTGTCGTTGCTATTTTTGATAGTATAGGAAATGGTTCGTTTTACACTACAGGCAGCACAAAATGCCGATTTTACTTATTACAGGAGAGGAATGTTCGTAGCATGAAATCAGAAGAAACGGAGGTATTACCATGAACGAAGTAATCAAAGCAATGAAAGAAAGACGCAGTATTCGTAAATTTAAGGCAGAAATGCCACCTAAGGCAGATCTGGAACAGATCGTAGAGGCTGGTTTGTATGCAGCCAATGGCAGGGGCAGACAGGCAGTGATCACTATTGCAGTGACGGATAAAGAACTGCGGGATAAATTGTCGGAAGTCAACAATGAGATCATGGGTGGTCCGGAAGGCAACGATCCTTTTTATGGTGCACCTGCGATTTTGATCGTACTCGCTAATAAGGAAGTGCCTACAGCTCCGTATGATGGTAGTCTTGTTATGGGCAATCTGATGCTTGCAGCACATTCTCTGGGTCTTGGCAGCATTTGGATCCACAGAGCGAAAGAAGAGTTTGAAATGTCGGAATATCAGAAGCTCTTAAAAGATCTTGGAATCGAAGGCGAGTGGGAAGGCATCGGTCATTGTGCGGTAGGTTATATAGATGGCGAAAATCCTGCTGCAGCACCTAGAAATGATGGAAGAGTATTTTGGGTAGAGTAAAAGGAGGAATTTATGAATAAACTAAACAAGGTTACCTTAACAGCTGCAACTTGTGGGTTAGATCTAGGCGATGGCAGCGAGAGAGCAGAATATGTCAATCAGGATTATATTCTGAACACGCTCGGACGACCACACCGTAATATTGGTATCATGTATACCTATTATCCAAAAGATAAAGAATGGCCGGAGCGAATCAGTGTTGCTTGTAAAGACATGGAAATTCATTTTCAGTGGGATTATCCTTATGATGACTATTTCCCATATCGCGGCGGTATTGACGGTGATACAACCGGCCAGCCATTTGAGCAGATGCGAGACATCAGACGTCATGGACAGGATGTTGCTCTTACTTTGACCGTTGATTGTTCTTTGGAAGATCAATATCTTAGACAGATTGCTAAGGATTTAAAACCTTTTGGCAGAATGCGTCTTCGTATCAATCACGAATGTGGTGGCGATTGGTTTACCCATAACCAGCGTTTTTCTTATCAGGAGGTTGGTGATTTCTTTGTTCGTTTCGCAAAGATCGTCAAAGAGGAAGCACCGCAGATTTCTGTTGTATTTTGTGGAAGTGCCGTTGGCGACATTAGTGTAGAAGATGCCCCTGTTCAATTTGAAAAAGAGTTCAAAGAAGCTTTTGCAACTGCAGATATCTGGTCGAATGACTGCTATTTGGCACTGCATTACGGATGGCCGTTTGACGTATGTGAAAAGGGCGGTAACAGCTATGCTATGACACCGGTGGATGAGTTTTTTGAGCGTTTGCGTAAGACCTCGAAACGAATTACAAAAGTAAACGGCGGAATCTGCAAGCCAATGGTAGTATCTGAATTTAATACTGACGGCGATGTGACCGGACCATTACATCAGGGCGAATCGATCAAGCGTTTTGTTGAGAAGTTAAAGTCCGAAAATGCGGACTGGTTTGATGGATTCTCTATGTATCAATTTAGGGACAGAGGACGTTTAGGTCTGGAGATCGAGGATCCCAATAACGCTTCTGTAGGTATTCCACAGCCAATCTTAAAGGATTATAAGGATATTTTGAAGGATCCATTTTTCCTGCCGGGTTTGAACGAAGCAGAGGAAGTAACTCTTCCTGCAACGTTACGCTGGGGAAGCGCTGAAGATGCAGAGGGTATTGCAATTCCGATCAAGTTTGAGAAAACGCCGGAATTTTGCGAAGTAACCTTTGAAGAAGAATTAAATTTAATGATGGAATTAAATGGCCGTTGGTTCTATAAAGCACCGGGGACGAAAACGGTAGATATGATGTCTGCGTTTTTTGAAACTCCGATCGAGCCGGGAGCAGAGCTTTCCTTAAAAATATTTGCCCCACCGGCTTCCGGAGAAAACGATCCGGCACAGGGAGAGGATTGGGCAGTTAATTATTACACAACGATAACTAAAATGCCGGAGCTTCGTATTCGTTACGAAGAAGTGCAGGAGGTACTGTAAGTTATGTTATATATTATGCGACATGGCAAAACAGATTGGAATATACAGCACAAACTGCAGGGGCGTACGGACATTTCTTTGAATGAAGAGGGACGACAGATGGCAAAGCAGGCAAGGGAAGATTACCTCAATATTCCTATTGATATTTGTTACTGTTCCCCATTGATCCGTGCACGAGAGACAGCAGAGCTTGTTTTACAGGGGCGAAATATTCCGATATTATATGACGACCGATTGATCGAGATGGGCTTTGGAATATATGAGGGAACTGCGAATTGTGAAGATATTCCGGACTGTCCGGTCGGCATGTTGTTTCGGCATCCTGAGCAGTATATTGCCCGAGACGGTGCAGAGAGTATGCAGGAACTTTGGGAGAGAACCGGTCAATTTTTAAGCGAAATTGTATATCCGCAGCTCAAAGAGGGAAAAAACATATTAATCGTTGGACATGGTGCTATGAATTCCAGCATTCTTTGTCAGGTGAAACATATTCCACTTCAGGATTTTTGGAAAGCCGGCATCCCTAACTGCAAATTAATGAAGTTATGCTAAACTTTTGATTCACTGTTAATGACAAAAAGAACCAATCCGGGTTTTACCGGGATTGGTTCTTTTTGGTTCTAAAGACTTATAAAATAAGGCTTTATGGTATTTATAAAAAATGCGAATGATAAAATAATCAGAAGTTATTAGACATCAGAAATGGAATGCATATAATGGGAGACATGGCAAAAAGCCATGGAAAGGAAGTGAGTATTACGGAGGCATTAACAAAGGAGCTGATGGAAGAATTAAACTGCAATACAGTATTCACAATTCCCGCTTTTGGCGGCATCAAAGTTCCGGAATCAGTCGTCGTAACATGGATCATTATGGCGTTATTGATTCTCCTCTCCATTTTACTGACAAGAAACTTATCCATTGATAATCCTGGCAAGGTACAGCTTGCTTTGGAATCGGGATACCAGATGGCAGAGAGCTTTTTTGGTGAACTGCTCGGAGCAAACGGATTAAAATATCTACCGTATTTGCTGAGCGTGTTGCTGTATATCGCAGTAGCCAACCTGATTGGGCTGATCGGATTCAAGCCACCTACAAAAGATATGGGTGTTACCGCTGCAATGGCCGTTATGAGCATTGTTCTGGTAGAAGTAGCAGGAATCCGCCAAAAAGGAACCAAAGGCTGGTTGAAAGGTTTCTTGGAACCAATATGGATCGTAGCACCGATCAATCTTTTGGAAGTGTTTACCAGACCGTTGTCGCTGTGTATGCGATTGTTTGGTAATGTACTTGGTTCCTATGTTGTTATGGAGTTGTTAAAAATTGTCGTTCCGGCAGTTTTACCAGCCGTCTTTAGTGTTTATTTTGATATTTTTGACGGACTGATCCAAGCATTTGTATTTGTATTTTTGACTGCTTTATATATTGGTGAAGCAGTGGAGATGGATTAAGAGTTTAAGTATTAAGAGTTTAAGTATTAAGAGTTTAAGTATTAAGAAAGCTTGCAAGGCGGGCGCTGTGCGCAGCAAGCTATTGATTACATACAGGCAGCGCAGAAAAGAGGTAAATTATGACACAGTTAATCGCTATTGGAGCAGGTATTGCAGTTTTGACAGGTATCGGAGCAGGTATTGGTATTGGTTTAGCTACATCCAAAGCAGTGGATGCAATCGCAAGACAGCCGGAAGCAGAACCAAAGATCAAAGTCAACTTAGTGCTTGGTTGTGCATTAGCCGAGGCAACTGCTATCTATGGTTTCGTTATTGCCTTACTGATCATATTGATGCTTCATTAATACAGACAGAAAGGCTGGCGATACAACATGTTACGTTTTGATGGATTTATCTTTACCTTGTTAAATTTGGTCGTTTTGTATGTTGCCATGAGACATTTTTTGATCGGACCGATCCAAAATGTATTGGCAGCACGCAAAGAGATGATCGACAAGCAGTTTGCTACTGCACAGAGCAAGGAAGACGAAGCTATGCAGTTAAAACAGCGATATGATGGTCTGCTCGAAAATGCCAAAGAGGAATCCAAACAGATAGTAGAAGAATCCCGAACGCGTGCCGGTAAGGAGTATGAGGAACGTGTTCAGAAAGCAGAGCGGCAGGCAAATCGTATATTGGAAAAAGCAAAACAGGATGTAGAAAACGAGCGCGAGCAGGCGATGGAAGCCATGCAAAAACAGATTGCCGGTGTCGCCATGGCTGCGGCTGGTAAGATTCTGAAAGAGCAGGCGGACTCCAGTGTGGATCGCTCTATCTACGATCAGTATATTGCTGGAATAGGGGAATCTCATGAAGCAGACGGCAATTAATTATGGAAAAGTTCTGTTTGAACTTGGAATTTCAGAAGATGCTGTTGAAACCGCTAAGCAGCTTTACTTACAGTCGGAAGAATTGCGTAAAGTGTTGAACAGTCCGATCGTGACCCGTGCTCAAAAGCATCGGATCATTGACAAACTGTTTCCTCAGGAAATGCATTCTTTTCTTAAGAAGGTTTGTGATTACAACGAAGCAGAGATTCTTCCTGACATATTCTCGGCATATGAGATATGGCGCAGAGAAAGTCAGGGTATTTTGGTCGGAACACTTTATTATATGACAGAACCGACGAAAGCACAGCTTAGAAATATCGAACAGGGACTTTGTAAAAAGCTTGGCTGTCAACAATTACAGCTAACGCTGGAAGAAGATCACAGTTTGATCGGTGGATTCGTGATCCGGATCGGTGATCTGGAGATCGATCAAAGCATTTTAGGCAGTGTAAACGGCTTAAAACAAAAATTGACTAGGAGATGATGATGTGAGTACAATCAGCTCAGAAAATATTATATCTATTTTAAGAAGCGAGATTGAAAATTACGAAATAGAAAGCAGAGAGCATGAAGTAGGTACCGTAATCTGGGTTGGTGACGGAATTGCAACCATCTATGGTATGGAACATGCGATGTATGGCGAGATCGTGATTTTTGAAAACGGTGTAAAGGGAATGGTACAGGATATTAAACAGACGGAGATCGGCTGCATTATCTTAGGTAAAGACACCGGCATTCGCGAAGGAATGAAAGTAACTCGTACCAAGAAACGTGCCGGTATTCCGGTTGGAGAGCATTATTTAGGACGCGTTGTCAATGCACTGGGTGCTCCAATTGATGGCAAGGGCGACATTGAAGCCGATGACTATCGCCCAATCGAATGTGATGCACCGGGAATCGTGGATCGTAAATCCGTTTCCGTTCCGCTGGAAACCGGAATCTTGTCTATTGATTCTATGTTTCCGATCGGCCGCGGTCAGCGTGAGTTGATCATTGGTGACAGACAGACCGGTAAGACCTCAATTGCGATGGACGCTATTTTGAACCAGAAAGGCAAAGATGTTATTTGTATCTATGTTGCAATCGGTCAGAAAGCATCTACCGTAGCAAAGTTAGTGAATACTTTAGAAAAAAATGATGCGTTGGATTATTCCATTGTCGTAACGGCTACCGCAAGTGAATCAGCATCATTGGAATATATTGCACCATATTCCGGAACTGCTTTGGCAGAATATTTCATGTATGAAGGAAAAGATGTTTTGATCGTTTATGACGATCTTTCTAAACATGCAGTTGCCTATCGTGCCTTATCTCTGTTATTAGAGCGTTCTCCGGGTCGTGAGGCATATCCTGGTGATGTATTTTATTTGCATTCCCGTTTGCTGGAGCGTTCCAGCCGGTTAAGCGATGAGTTAGGCGGTGGTTCCATTACGGCACTTCCGATCATTGAAACGCAGGCAGGAGATGTGTCTGCCTACATACCGACAAATGTAATTTCCATCACAGACGGTCAGATATTCTTAGAGAGCGATTTGTTCTTTGCCGGAATGCGACCTGCTGTCAATGTAGGTCTTAGCGTATCCCGTGTTGGTGGTGCGGCACAGACGAAAGCAATGAAAAAAGCATCCGGTACCGTTCGTATTGATCTGGCACAGTTCCGTGAGATGGAAGTGTTTACGCAGTTTAGTTCAGATCTGGATGAAGAAACGAAGGAACAGCTTGCTTATGGTAATGGACTGATGGAATTATTAAAGCAGCCTTTAGGGCATCCAATGTCTTTGGCTGAACAGGTAGTCACTTTGGTAGCAGCAACTTCCAGATTGTTTATTCCGATTCCAAAGGAGCAGATCAAGGAAACACAGCTTGGCTTGTTAGATTATTTCCATAGTAATTATCCGGAGATCATGAAACGCATCGATAACGATAAGGATCTGACCGACGAATTGAAAGAATCCATCGTAGCCGGTGCTAAGAAATATTTGGAACAGAATTCATAATTGATGCGCAAATGCGTGTGCAGAAACGAGGAGTATTATGGCGAATACGAAGGAAATACAAAAACGCATGAAAAGCATAAAAGATACGATGAAGATCACCAATGCGATGTATATGATTTCGTCAACCAAGTTACAGAAAGCCAAGAAGAAACTAGCTGACACTGAACCATATTTTTATTCATTGCAGCAGGCGTTTCGTCGTATCCTGCGTCATATCCCGGATCTGGACAGTATTTATTTTAAGGATACCAGTCAGATCCCGACAGAAGACAAAAAGACCGGCTACATTGTAGTTACCGCCGACAAAGGACTTGCCGGTGCATATAATCACAATGTGATCAAGATGGCACATTCCCTGTTCGAAGATGGCGGACAAAACAGTTTGTTCGTACTTGGAGAGCTTGGTCGTCAATATTTTGCAAGAGAGGGGCTTCATGTGCATAAGCACTTTAAGTACACTGTACAAAGTCCAAGCCTGCACCGTGCAAGAATGATCACCGATGATATTTTAGAACGATATCGAAATGGTGAACTAGACGAAGTGTATATCATATACACCTGCATGGAAAATTCGGTGACGACAGTGGCGGAAATGCGTAAGCTTTTACCGTTATCGAAAGAGGAATTTGAAGTTCATATGCCAATTGATGTATATCAGGAAGAGCTTAAGGCAGAACCCTCTTGGAATACGATCTTAGAGCGTTTGGTTCCGAATTACATCAATGGATTTATTTATGGTGCATTGGTAGAATCTTATGCGAGCGAACACAATTCCCGCATGATGGCAATGCAGTCGGCAACGGATAGTGCGAAACAGATATTAGCGCAGCTTTCCATCGAGTATAATCGCGTGCGGCAGGCGGCGATCACACAAGAGATCACAGAAGTCATCAGCGGCGCAAAAGCACAAAAACGCAAACACAAATAGGTGTCAATGACTTTATGTCTTAAGCACACATGACATAAAGTTCACTGCGAACGAATTACGTGTGCAGAAATGAGGAATAGCATGAAGAAGGGAAAAATTGTTCAGGTATCCGGTCCTGTTATTGATGTTGAATTTGAAGACAGTGACCTTCCATTTATCAAGGATGCACTGGAGGTAAATAACGACGGAAAACGCTGTGTCATGGAAGTTGCTCAGCATATTGGCAATAATACCGTGCGCTGCATCATGTTGGCATCCAGTGAGGGTCTGCATAAAGATATGGAAGTTATCGCAACCGGAAGTGGAATTAAAGTACCGGTTGGAGAGAAAACGTTAGGCCGTCTGTTTAATGTACTAGGTGAAACGATTGATAATGGCGAAGCTTTGGATGAGGAGGAGCATTGGTGCATTCACAGAGATGCACCGGGATTTGAGGAACAGAGTCCGGCTGTAGAAGTGTTGGAAACCGGAATTAAAGTCATTGATCTGCTGGCACCTTATGCCAAGGGCGGTAAGATTGGCCTATTCGGTGGTGCCGGTGTCGGTAAGACCGTATTGATTCAGGAATTGATTCAAAATGTTGCTACGGAACATGGTGGATATTCTATTTTTACCGGTGTTGGTGAACGCTCCCGTGAGGGTAATGATCTTTGGTCAGAAATGAAAGAATCCGGTGTTCTCAATAAAACTGCATTAGTGTTCGGGCAGATGAACGAGCCACCAGGAGCTCGTATGCGAGTTGCTGAGACAGGGCTTACCATGGCGGAATATTTCCGTGATGAAGAGCATCAGGATGTGTTGTTATTTATCGATAACATATTCCGTTACGTACAGGCCGGATCAGAGGTATCCGCGTTGCTTGGCCGTATGCCATCCGCAGTTGGTTATCAGCCAACATTGGCTAATGAAGTCGGTGAATTGCAAGAGCGTATTGCATCGACGAAAAACGGTTCCGTTACGTCTGTACAGGCAGTATATGTACCGGCCGATGATCTTACCGATCCGGCTCCGGCGACAACATTTGCCCATTTGGACGCAACGACTGTTTTATCCAGAAAAATTGTAGAGCAGGGTATTTATCCGGCAGTTGATCCGCTGGAGTCCAATTCACGAATTTTGGAAGAAGATATTGTCGGCAAAGAGCATTACGATACAGCAAGACGTGTTCAGGAAATTTTGCAAAAATATACTGAATTACAGGATATTATCGCTATTCTTGGTATGGAAGAGTTATCTGAAGAAGATAAGATCACCGTATATCGTGCCAGAAAAATACAGCGATTTTTGTCACAGCCGTTCCATGTAGCTGAGACGTTTACCGGTGTTCCAGGCAAATATGTACCATTGAAAGAAACGATCCGTGGTTTCAAAATGATCATTGACGGTGAAATGGATGACTATCCGGAGCAGGCATTTTTCAATGTGGGTACGATTGATGAAGTGATCGAAAAGAGCAAAGAAAAGCAGGCATAATAAAATGCCTGCAGGAAAGGAAGGTGGACAATGAACACCTTTTTATTAAATGTGACAGCATGTGACCGTGTCTTCTTTGAGGGGTATTGCAGACAGGTTATATTGCCGTTGGAGGATGGCGAAAAAGGCATTCAGGCGCATCACGAAAATATGGTGTTTGCCGTTAATGTTGGAGAATTACGTATTCAGACAGAAGACGGAGCGTGGATCACCGGCGTGGTCGGCAGTGGCTTTGCACAGGTGATCAACAATCGTGTCAGTGTATTAGTGGATACCGCAGAGCATCCGGACGAGATCGATGTACGTCGTGCCAAAGAAGCAAAAGAGCGTGCAAAAGAGCAGTTGAGACAGGAACAAAGTATTCGGGAATATCATATGTCCAAAGCTTCCTTAGCACGCGCTATGTCAAGACTTCGCTATAGCAGTAAAGATGATATGCGGATTTGATCCAATATCAATTAGACAGCGAAAACAATTACGAGGTGATTTTAGGAAATAAAATGTTTTCCTTGATCCAGCCACACAAAAAATCATGAAATTCCATGATCGTGCGATTATGTTGTTTGGATTCCGGAACAGTAACGATGATCTGGCGTCTGCAGATCGGACTTTCGATCGGAAGTAGTTTTACATGCTTCGAGAATGAAGATTCCCAAGAGTACTGTGGCCAAAAGCCGATCCCCAGACCGGCTGCAATCAGATTGCGCACTGTCTCCGGGCTGTCGCTTTCATAGACGATGTTCGGATTAAACTCAGCAGCCGCACAAAATTCGTCACAGATCTGACGAACCGGGCGCGTTTTTTCCAAGCTGACATATGATTCTGTGGCAGTGTCCTGCAATCGTATGGAATGTTTGTGGGACAGTTCCGATGAAGTTGGTACTGCCAGATAAAATTCTTCCGTAAACAACACCCGCTGGGAAGGTTTTAATTCCGTATCTAAGCCGGTCGCTGAAATAAAGTAATCAGCAACGGGATCATCCGGTTTTTGGGATAAGCGGAATTTGACTTCCGGGTGGATTTCTCGGTAAGCAATAATGCAATTAGTGATAACCGAAGAGGCAGAGCGCAGATTCAGGTGGATGACCGGCTGATTTTGCTGCGCTGCCTCTTTGATCTCATCGGGAATAGCATCTAATGCGGCCATGATCGGTGTCAAACGTTTCTGTAGCATTTTACCGGTTGCGTTTAATGTAATATGACGGTTCTCACGATCGAATAAAGGTGTATCAAATTCCTCTTCCAAGTGCCTTATCGCCTGTGAAACAGCAGGTTGTGCAATGTGTAAACTCTCTGCAGCTTTCGTTACATGTTCGTATTTGGCAACGGCCAAAAAGTACTTCAATTGAAATAACTCCATAATCTTCCTCATTCCTTTGCATCAATTAAAGGTGTGCCGTAACAGTCACATACTGCCAGGCACTTTACAATAAATACAATGTTGCCAATATACCATAAGATGGAAAGTATGGCAAATTTATGTCAATTTATGCACTCAAACTTCGCGTATCCGAAGCTTGAACTATACAGAATAACGGAGGGATGGTTTCCTGCTTATTGTTGACGGTTTTCGGGGAAATAGGTATAATGGGGGTCGGAGTTTTAATCAGAAATGGAGGATTTTTCATGAATGCAAGTGTAGCAATTCAGGTATTACCGAATGTAACGGAAGATGAAGAAGTGATCCGTATTGTTGATGAGGTGATCGCATATATTAAAAGTTTTGGACTTTCTACATCCGTAGGTCCCTTTGAGACAACGATCGAAGGTGATTACGATCAGTTGATGGAAATCGTAGCAGGCTGTCAGAAAATTGCCATAAAAGCCGGATGTGATCAGGTGTCCACCTATGTCAAGATTGTTTATAAGCCGGAAGGCGATGTATTAACAATTGAAAAAAAGGTTTCAAAACATCACTAATATCATTATGTAGGCAATTGCAGGAAATGGAGAGAACATTGAAGGAAATTAAAATTGGTTCCCATGTGGGAATGGCTGGAAAAGAGATGTTTTTAGCCTCCGTAAAGGAAGCAGCAAGTTATGGTGCGAATGTATTAATGCTATATACCGGTGCACCGCAAAACACAAGACGAAAAGATGTTTCTGAACTGAATATCGAAGCTGGATGGGCCTATGCGAAAGAGCATGGGATCGAGGAGATCATTGTACATGCACCGTATATCATTAATCTTGCCAACACGGTGAAACCGGAGATATTTGAGCTTGCAACGGAATTTTTAGCCAAAGAGATCACGAGAACAGCTGCAATGGGAAGCCATATTCTGGTTTTGCATCCGGGTTCCCATGTAAAAGCCGGTGAAGAGGTCGGGATCAAACAGATCATCTGCGGCTTAAATATGGTGTTAGATGATAATGACGATGATGTCTATATCGCACTGGAAACAATGGCCGGCAAGGGAAGTGAACTTGGCAAAACCTTTGAAGAGATTAAGCAGATTTATGACGGTGTACACAAAAAAGACCGTCTGCGGGTATGTTTTGATACGTGTCATGTCAATGATGCCGGATATGACCTGGTCGGTGATTATGACGGTGTTTTTGCAAAATTTGATGAAGTGATCGGGTTAGACCAGATCGCTGTATTCCATATTAACGACAGCAAAAATCCACTGGGTGCTCATAAGGATCGCCACGCCAACATTGGCGAAGGCGAGATCGGTTACGATACGCTGCATCGCTTGGTACATGATGAACGTTTTGCCCAAATTCCGAAAATCCTTGAAACACCTTGGCGCGTGATCGACGGTGAAGGCACTAAAAAGAACAGCGCAGCCCCTTATAAAGAGGAGATTGCCTGGCTGCGGGAACCAATCTCGTAAACGTTGGACATATAACAACAGGGCACAGGCGGACTGTGCAGAAATGAGGATGCGTGTGAATTCCCGAATTTTATTGGTGGAAGATGATCCCACTATTGTAAAAACATTGACTGAATTTCTTAAACTGGAAGGCTTTTTCGTCTCAAATACTGCCGGTCAGACCGATGCCATTGCTTTTTTAGAAGAGCATGAACGAGAGACCGCCTTGGTTCTCTTGGACGTATCACTGGCAGAGGGCAACGGATTTTCGGCCTGTGCTGAGATCAAAGCAAAATACGATCTTCCTGTTATTTTTTTAACCGCTTCCGGAGATGAATACAGTGTTGTCACCGGGTTAGATCTCGGTGCGGATGATTATATTGGAAAACCTTTCCGGCCGAGAGAACTGGTATCCCGCATACGCAGTGTATTGCGCAGATGCGGGAAAGCACAGAACATTATTGAATTGGGAGACGTTACAATAGATACTGCCGGTGGTACTGTCCGCAAAGAGGGACAGGAATTGTTTTTGTCGGCGTTAGAATACCGCCTGTTACTCGTTTTTGCCAATCACAAGGGCAACGTATTATCCAGGAATCAGCTTTTGGAAGAGATTTGGGATGTGGCAGGAGAGTTTGTAAACGACAATACGTTGACCGTTTATATCAAACGTCTGCGGGAAAAGATCGAAACCGATGCCGCCAATCCAACCATTATAAAAACAGTACGAGGACTGGGATATCGTGCTGAGTAAGGAGGACAGGAGATTTGCGTTTTTTAAGAAATACGGAATTTCGAGTAGAATTGATCCTGTTGACCATTCTGTTTGTCGCTGCAATTATCGGAATGTATATGCAGTGCGGTACGATCGCTGCTGTCTATTTACTGATATTTTGCGGCGTCATTTTTTGTCTGTATATCAGCTACAGCGTTGTCAAATACCGTAAAATGGCTTCTCTGGCAGAACAGATCGATCGGATCTTACACGGCGAAGAACTGCAGATCATGGAGCATTGCTGTGAAGGCGAATTTGCCGTATTGGCAACGAGTATTGATAAAATGGTGCAGCGTATGTTAGAACAACAGTCTATTCTTCAAAAAGAGAAAGTATTTTTGGCAGATTCTATGGCAGATATTTCCCATCAGATGAAAACTCCGTTGACCTCCATCTCTTTACTATTGAATTTATTGCAGGAAGAACATCTTTCCGAAAAGAAACGTCTGCAGTATGTGCAAGATCTGATGAAACTTACCGGACGTATTGACTGGATGGTGTACGCACTGCTTCGGTTAGCAAAACTAGATGCCGGAACCGTACAGTTACAGCAAGTCCCGTACCAGATCGAGGATTTGATCAAGGCAGCGGTAACGCCGTTAGAGATTGCTTTGGATATTCGAGACATCACACTGGAAGTGCAGATGCAGCCGGATTTACAGCATCGTGGTGATATAAGCTGGATGACAGAGGCTGTCAGCAATATTTTGAAAAACTGCATGGAACATACACCGTCAGGTGGACATATCCGTATTGTAACGAAAGACAATCCGCTCTATCTTTTGATAAAGATCACCGACAGCGGAAGTGGCTTTACCAAACAGGATCTTCCGCACATTTTTGAACGATTTTACCGCGGACAAAATGCTGATACAGACAGCGTTGGCATTGGCCTTGCTTTGGCAAAACGTATCATTATTGCCCAAAATGGCACGATCCGAGCCTACAATCATAAGAAAGATGGCGGCGCCGTATTTGAAATTCGAATGTATAAAGGTGCTGTGTGACAAAATTGTCACAATAGAGTCATGAAGGAGTCACCTGTATTTTCTATACTTTGTATTGTAAAAAGAAATGGAAAGCCCAATATGTGAGAAATACATTAGGGAGAATGGAGGGATTACCTTGGAAATCTTAAGAGTTGATAATCTGAAAAAAGTATATGGAAAGGGTGAAAATGCTGTTCATGCACTGGACGGTGTCAGTTTTTCAGTAGAACAGGGAGAATTTGTAGCGATCATCGGACCGTCCGGTTCCGGAAAGTCTACGTTACTTCACATTCTCGGTGCGGTTGATGTTCCGACTTCCGGTAAAGTGATCATGGGCGGCAAAGATGTTTTTGCACAAAACGAAGAAGCACTGGCAATATTCCGCAGACGCCAGGTTGGCCTGATCTATCAGTTTTATAATCTGATCCCGGTATTGAATGTAACCGAAAATATTACGTTGCCGGTATTATTAGACGGACGCAAAGTCAACGAACAACGTCTGCAGGAAATGATCAGTCTGCTTGGCCTTGACGGACGCGAAAAACATCTGCCAAATCAATTATCCGGCGGCCAGCAGCAGCGCGTGTCCATCGGTCGAGCATTGATGAACGCACCGTCTGTTGTATTGGCGGATGAGCCGACCGGTAATCTGGACAGCAAAAACAGTCAGGAGATCATGAACCTGCTGCGGGAATCCAACAAAAAATTTCACCAGACTTTGATCATGATCACACATGATGAAAATATTGCACTACAAGCAGACCGCATTATTGCAATCGAGGACGGCAAAATTGTAAGAGATGAGGTGAACCGGGCATGAATATAATGAATCGCTTCACACTTCAGACATTATATAAAAACAAACTGCGCACGTTTGTGACGATCATCGGTATCATTTTATCAACGGCGATGTTTACCGGTGTCACATCTATCGTCACCAGTTTGCAGCAATATCTCATTAATTTAGAGATTAACGATAACGGACGTTGGGAAGGCCGCATTAATACTGTATCCACGGACGAAGCAAAAGCAATTCTTAAGGATAAAAGCATTCAATCGGGAATTTCTTTAGACAATATTGGATACAGCATATTAAATGGCGGTGCCAACGAATCTAAACCTTATGTATGCGTAGAATCCATTCCGGCAAACACGCAAAAACTGATCTCAATAAAGCTGACGGAAGGGCGTATGCCGGCCAATGATGGAGAACTGGTCATTTCTTCGCATATTCAGACCGATGGCAACGTTACGTACAATGTCGGTGACATCATAACATTAAACGTCGGAACGAGAACCGTCAACGGCACGACCGCCTCGCAGTGTGTTGAATATACCAAAGGGGCTGAAAAGATCGAAAACACGGTCAAAAAACAATATAAGATCGTAGGAATCTGTGAACGACCTTCGCTGGAAAACTTTAGTGCTCCCGGATATTCGGTATTTACCACAGGAGATACGTCTGCAATACAGCATGATGTCTTTTTTACGATGAAAGACTCTCGTAAGATCAATCAACAGATTAAAAATCTGCTAAAAAAATACACCGACAAAAATAGCAGGGAATTGTTGATCGATAACGACTATGCGATCCATAAGAATCTGCTTCGTTATATGGGAACCGCAGAAGGCGGCAATTACCGTACTATGCTGAACACGATGGCCGGTGCATTGATCTTTATCATTGTTTTAGCCAGTGTCACATTGATCTATAATGCCTTTTCGATTTCTGTCAGTGAACGTACAAAGCAGTTCGGACTGCTAAAATCGATCGGAGCGACCAAAAAACAGATTCGTCATTCCGTCTGTTTTGAGGCATTGTGTCTGTGTGTGATCGGCATTCCAATCGGCATTTTGTCCGGTCTTGTTGGAATTGGAGTCACACTGCATTTTGTAGGCAAGATCATTGAACCATATTTGAACAATACCAAAGGTGTAAATCTGACACTTGCGATAAGCCCTGCTGCGCTGCTTCTTTCCGCAGTCATTGCAATGATCACGGTTCTTATCTCGGCGTCGATCCCGGCTAGAAAAGCAGTAAAACTTACTGCCATAGACGCACTCCGCGAAAATCACGATATTCGTATTCGAAGCCGCAAGATCCGCAGCCCAAAATGGATCTATCAGGTATTTGGCTTTGAAGGAATGCTTGCCAATAAGAACTTTAAGCGAAATCGCAGGAAATACCGCTTGACCGTCTTTTCTTTAGCGATCAGTGTCATCCTTTTTATTGGCAGTGCATCGTTCAATGGTTATATGGCCAGCTCGATAGATATGTCTCTGCAGGAAATGACCGCTGACATTACCTTGTCTGTTTCTAACGATGATATGAAACACCAAAGCGCAGAGAAGTCCTACCAAAAAATGAGATCACTACGCGCTGTAGACGATGCTTCCTATTCGAAATCCGCGATGAATACGTATGTGATCTTAGATAAAGAGCAGATCGATACAAGCTATTACCGCTTTAATAAATCCGGTAATAACCAAAATGAAAACACCGGATTCCATGCTAAAAATGCTGGTGATAAAGTGATCTTACCGGTACAGTTATCCTTTATTGATGACAGTTCCTACCAAAAATATTTGGAAGAACACCATCTGAACGTGTCCAAATATATGGATACTAAAAAACTGTGTCCGCTGATCTGGGATGAGAGTATTCTTTGCTCAAAACAAACCCAGAAAGCAAAGAAGTTTAACATCCTGCAAAATGGCTTTACACCGGATAAAATATATTGTATCCGCAACATTTCGGGTTATTACTATACCGAAGATTTTACGAATATTGATCTGAAACGCATGGAATTTCCATTCGCAAAAGGTTCCGAAGAATATGATTATGATGCAATAAAAATGATGCCGGAAAAACAGGCGTTAAAAAGTATATCGTTAACTGATGGCAAAGTAGTGGACAACCAAGATTATAAAGCACCTTTAGGAATAAATGCGTTCGAATATGCTGATCAGATCACGATGACATTGCCGTTAAGTGCCAAAGAAACCATGTTTCATTCTGTAAGTTTTTTGGATCAGTACGATTTTAATTTTACAGCCAAGGATTATAACACAGCCTACACCTCGATCAGTAATTATTTGAGAAATGATTCCGGCTTTGCAAAATCCGTAGCTAATAATCTGTACAGTCCGCGTATGAATAACGATTCTGTAAGAGTATTGCTGCTGATCCTTAAGATCTTTACGTATGGATTTATCATTTTGATCTCATTGATCGTGATCGCCAATATTTTCAATACGATCTCGACCAATGTGATGCTTCGACGCAAAGAATTTGCTATGTTAAAGTCTGTTGGAATGACGTTAGGTGGATTTGACCGAATGATGAATTACGAATGCCTGTTATATGGCGTCAAAGGACTTCTCTTTGGACTACCGCTTGCCTTTTTGTTAAACTTCGCAATCTATCATTCTCTGTTAGGTGCAATGGACGTCGGTTTCCAGATCCCATGGGGCAGTGTTGCCATCGTTGTCCTTGGTGTCTTTGTGGTTGTATTTGCCAGCATGATGTACTCCATGCATAAGATCAAAAAAGACAATCCGATCGAAGCTCTCAAAAACGACAATATATGATGCTTCGGACAGCTTCGTACACTCATTGAAATAGCCTCCAAAATATGCTATGATGTGTTTTGAAATGTGGAGAAGAGCCGGAAACCGCTTTTCTCCATAAAAATATAGCAGGAGCGTATACACCGAGACGTTCGGTGTGGAATGGAGGAACGTATGGCATTTTTTGACAACATGAAAGAAACATTAACTTCCGCAGGAAGAGACGTATCACAAAAAGCAAAAGAAGTTTCAAACATAGCAAAGCTGAAAATGGATATAAAATCTAAACAAGATGCACTTGATAAACAGTACATTGAGCTTGGAAAGCATTATTATGAAATGAATAAAGAAGGAGAAGTGGATAATGCCGGCATTGCCAATGTCAGCACTCTGACAAATGAGATTGCTGCATTACAGGCAGAGATCTTAAAGATACAAGGCGCTTGCGTATGTCCACAGTGTGGCATGACACTTCCGGAAGGAACTGCTTTTTGCAGTCAATGCGGAGCCAGCATTGTACCACCAAATAACAATTGATTTAAACTTTCCATACCGGAAGTTTGAGTAACTAAATAACAACAACCGTCCATTTGGGACGGGCGTGGGGCAAAGCATTAAGCTTTGTCCTTTTTTGTTCATTAGGAAACTACTGATGTGCGGCGTGACAAAAGTACCGTGTCGACGTTATTTTTTCGATGATTTACTGGATTTTTGAGCGTATTTCTGTTACAATGTGATAATGTGCGTTAATAAGCCAGATAACATCTGCAAACACTGAGTACCTGCATAGCGAAATAGCGATCGACTGCAGGGACGGGAGGTATATATGGATAACGTGTTATTGCACGCAGAGGGATTATGTAAGACATTTGCTCTCTCCAAGAAACAACAAAAAATAGAACATACCGGTGCCAAGAAAAGAGTTGCCGTCAATCATTTATCCTTCGATGCAATGGAGGGTGAAATCTTCGGACTTCTCGGTCCAAACGGAGCCGGTAAGACGACGACGCTTCGCATGTTAGCAACGTTGATCAAACCGGATGAGGGGGATGCTGTCATTGGTGGTTATTCCGTGCAAAAAGAAGCAGAGCAGGTTCGGCGTAAGATTGGATTTTTGACCAGTGAACTTCGATTGGAAGAATTTTTTACTCCAAATTATTTGTTTGATTTTTTCTCGGATCTCCATCAGGTGCCGGCTAATCTTCGTAAAGAGCGAAAGAAGCACTTATTCGAGATCTTTGGCATTGATGAATTTGCGGAAGTAAAGATCGCCAATCTATCTACCGGAATGAAGCAGAAAGCATCACTTGCTATCTCTTTGGTGCATGATCCGGATATTGTCATCTTTGATGAACCAACCAACGGTTTGGATGTTTTGACTGCGAGAGTTGTAACGGATTTTCTGCTGCAACTAAAAGCAGAGGGGAAGACGGTGATCGTATCCACGCATATATTCAGCCTGATCGAGCGTATCTGCGATCGTGTCGGTATTATTATCAATGGAACGATGATCGAATGTGGTACGTTAGCAGAAATATGCGCCGGTAAGAGTTTGGAGGATCGCTTTTTTGATCTGTATCAGGATCATGTCGGCCGGGAAGAGACAAACATTTCAGGAAAGGAGCGTGCATAATGAATTCTACGATCTTAACTGTTATGCGCAAAGAATTGGCACGCTTCTTTGGTGACTACCGTATGGTAATGACGACCATTCTTTTACCGGGAATTTTGATCTTTGTACTGTATCAGTTTATGGGTGACGCCATGTTAAGTCAGTTCACAACGGACAAATTTGCGCCGAAATGTACCGCAGTCAATATACCGGACGATTGGTCTGCAGAATTGAAAAAAAACGGTTTTCGGATCCATAAAGGAAATGCGGATACCATGGATTCTGCCCGCCAAAAGGTCAAAGACCAAAAGGCAGAGCTATGCATAGTTTTTCCGGAAGATTTTGCAAAGCAAGTAGAAGAATATGAGGTAAGCAGCGGTAAACCGGCCCCTAATATTGCAATTTATTATAATTCTGCATCGACGGATTCCGCGAACGCTTATGATACGTTGTGTACTTACCTCGATCAGAAGGAATCTGCCATGGCCAATAAATTTGATGTTAATCATGCGGATTCCAAAGCAGATACCTTTGATATGGCAGATGACAAAGATTCTACCGCACAGCTTTTTTCTTCGATGCTGCCATTTTTATTGTTGATCTTTTTGTACAGCGGATGTATTTCCGTTGCACCGGAATCCATAGCAGGAGAGAAAGAACGCGGTACGATCGCATCGTTGCTGATCACTCCGGTCAAACGAAGCCATATTGCACTTGGTAAAATTGCTGCATTATCGATCATTGCACTCCTAAGCGGTGCATCCAGTGCGATCGGAACCATTGCTTCCGTACCAAAATTGATGTCCGCATCGACCAATAAAATATCTGGTACAAGTTATGGTGTCGATGACTATATCATGCTGGGGATCATTATCTTATCCACTGCATTGGTGCTTGTCACACTGATCGCTCTGATCTCAGCATTTGCCAAAACGATCAAAGAGGCACAAACCTATGTAACACCATTAATGATCGTTGTGATGTTGATCGGTATTACATCCATGTTTGGTTCGGGTGCCAGATCGCAGATCTATTATTATCTGATCCCGATCTATAACAGTGTCCAGTCTATGGTCGGTATTTTCTCGTTCCATGTGCATGGATCATTAATACTTACCACTATCGCCTCTAACTTAGTAGTCACCGCTATTGGTGCAGCTTGTCTTGCTAAAATGTTTGACAGCGAATATATTATGTTTCATAAATAGGCAGAACATTTTTTTGCAGATTTAGAAAGGAAGGAACGTATAGAATGATAGATAGTTCGATTATGAATTTGATGATGGAGTTAGCAACGTTTAGCTTTATTGTTCCATTAGTGCTGATTATTGTATGGAAACTGCGTACCCGCAAAAGTCTGATTCCGGTCTTTATAGGTGCTGGTATATTTTTTGTGTTTGCCTATGTACTCGAGGCAATACCACATACCTTTTTCCTGCGAATCAATAGTCCGGTATCGACGTTCCTTACAGGAAATCCATGGGCGTATGCTTTATATGGCGGTATTATGGCGGCCCTTTTTGAAGAAACGGGACGATACATTGCTTTCCGAATATTTCTTAAAAATCATGCTGAACGTGAGACGGCAGTATCCTATGGCTTGGGACACGGTGGCATTGAATGCATTATCGTGTTAGGATTAGGTCACTTACAAAATTATACCTACTGTCAGTTGATCAATAATGGTCAAATGGATAAATTAATTGATAAAATGGCAGGAAATGATACCGCGATTGCTTCCTATCAATCGATAGTAGACTCTTTATCCAAAATGAACGTCTATACATTGATGTTAGGAGGATTAGAGCGTGTCGCAGCGTTGTTTTTGCAGATTGCATTGTCTGTATTAGTTTTTTATGCCGTTCGTAAAGCGGATAAGATCAAATACCTGTGGATCGCTATGGGAATTCATGCATTAGTGGATTTTATTGCAGCGTTTTACCGCGCAGGCATTGTGCCATTATTGGTCGTAGAATTATGCATTGTGATCCTGACTGCCGGTGCTTGTAAATTAGCATATCAGCTATATCAATCTCTTCCGGCCAGTGCAGTCCAAAAGAAAAATACTACAGAATGGGCTTATGCAAAACAAAGTTATAAAAAAGATACAAATAGAGAAAATAAACAGGAAGAATAAATGTTTAGATTACATAGCAAGACTAACATTTTGCTATGTAAGAATTGTTAACACAATTTTCTGGCAAATGAAAAATATGTAATCTGTACGTAAGCAGACAGATTATAGAAAGGCATGGTGAGAATTTCATGAGTATGTTGCAAAAGTACTTGCACTTTTCCAAAAAAAGAGTTGCGTGTTTTATCTTTATCAGCATCGCAATCTTTGTATTACAGTTTGTACTTACCGGTTCTATGCTTGCAAAACAGCAGGTAACAACGGAAGCGGGCAACTCACAGAGCAGTGTGATCGGTATTTTAGATGATACAGAGATTATCCGTCAGAAGTTTCAATTTGATCGTAAAGTCGTGTTATCCGGTTTTACGTTAAGTTTTGGTTCTTTTGAATATGATAAAGTAGGAACTGATCTGCATATTCAAATGTTAGATGGAGAAAATATAACCGTATATGAGACAACAATTCCGGTCAAAGACATAAAACCGGATGCAACGTATACCGTAAAAATGGATCATACGGTAACGATCCCGAAAGGTGTTACCTGTTGTCTGGCACTGAATTGCAGCAATGGCAACCGCCCTTATGCAACGTTGCCGACACTAAATACGACCAATCGAACAGATCCGAATCTGACATTGTCTACGCTGAATATGCGTACACAAAAGAAGTCGCTGACAATCTCTTATACGTATTATTATCGTTTGCTGCTTCCATTTATCGTAATGATCTTGGAATTTGTCGTATTGTTTGTACTCTGCTTTGAGCGTGTCACAGAATACGCACCTCGTCTGCGCAAAAGACACGACAAACTGCTCCGTAGATCCGACAAATCCGGCGAAGCGATCAAAAAGAGATTAAAAATCCGTAATTTGAAAGATTTTGTCAAATGGTGTCTGGCAGAGCGTAAGGTATATCGTTATGCCCGTAGGACGGTATTGATATTAAATCCATTTTTGTTGTTCCTAATGTTGGAACTGCTAAATGGAACTTTTCAAAAAACGTATCCGAATGTCTGGATCTTTACCTGGGTCTTTTTGGGAGCAATACAATTGTTGATCTTTGGTGTGATCGGCAATGCGGAGAGAGCTGCGCTTATACTTGATATCATATTGTTCCCGGTTGGTCTGGTCAATTTTTTCCTAATGAATGTTCGAGGAACTCCATTCCTTCCGGCTGATATTTTGGGTGTAACAACTGCAACCGAGGTCGCTGACAAGTATCATTTGACGATGACACCATCACAATTTGTTGCGATTCCAGCATTTTTCATTTGGTGTCTTCTGTTGTTAAGACTACGCGGTGATAAGAAAAAACGCGCTTTCAAACAGAAACTGTTGCGACATGTTCTTCCGGTTGTCACTTCTGCAGCCTGCATCGTTCTGTTGTATTCCACACCGATCCTGGAGACCTGCGGGATCAAAGATAGCGTGTGGAACAAGGTGGTTTCTTGTCAGAACAACGGTTTCTACCTCAACTTTTTCATCAATTTACATTACCTGCGTGTGTCGACGCCATCCGGTTATTCACAGGCAAAGGTAAAGGATATTCTATCAGATTTTGAAAAAGAGAATACTAAAACTGATGGAAACAGCAGCGAAGAGACGAACACAACGCAGTCCAACAAAAAGCGCACGTATAACAAAGACTTTAGTACTAATCAAAGTCTTGGCGACAAGCAGCCAAATATTATTTTGATCATGAACGAAAGCCTTGCAGACTATTCTCTGGTCGGAAAGGTTAATTATAACCGTGATCCGCTTGCTTTTATTCATAGCCTGGATGAGAACACCATTTATGGACGAGATTATGTGTCTATCTTTGGTGCAGGAACCAGTAATTCTGAGTTTGAGGCAATGACAGGAAATACAATTAAGTTTTTCCCAAGTGGAAGTAATGTGTATCAACAGTTTATGCATGAGTCCACCTTTGCGTTGCCTGGTTATCTCAAAAAACTTGGTTATCGCTGTGAAGCAATTCATCCAAGCAGCGGTGCTAACTGGAACCGTACGGCTTCTTATAAGAGTATGGGCTTTGATCAGTTTTTGACGATCGATGACTTCAAAAATCCGGAATATGTTCGTTATATCAGTGACAAGGAAAGTTACAAGAAAGTTATCGAGCGCTACAAAAATAAAAAGGAAGGCCAGCCGCTCTTTGTATTTGATATGACAATTCAAAATCACGGCGGTTATCTGACCAATACGAATTGGAAAGATCCGGTTTATCCGGAAGGCAGTCATTTGCCGGAAGCAAAAGAATTTTTGTCAGCAACCAAAGTATCCGACGATGCATTTCAGTATTTGGTAAAATACTTTGAAAAACAGGATGAGCCAACCATCATCTGTATGTTTGGCGATCATCATCCATCGATTGAAACCGAATTTTATGAAACGCTTCTCGGCAAAAAGCAGAGTGACTGGGGCTTAGAAGAGATCCAGAAACGATACGCAACGCCGTTTATCATTTGGGCAAACTATGATATTGAAGAAGCCAAAGAAGTCTCGATCAGCAACAACTATTTGGAGAATATGTTGTTAAAGCAAGCAGGTATTACATTGCCGCTTTATAACCAGTATATCGAAAAAGTATCTCAGGATATTCCTGCAATGAATGTCAATGGATATATGGATATGAATGGAAAGTGGCATAATTATGGGGATTCCGAATCAAAAACCGTTTCATCACTTCTGCATAACTATGAAATTTTGCAGTATGGTTACTACAGTGACAGTGATAAAACAACAATGAAAAAATTATTCCAATGGAAGTAAATACGTTGGAACGCAAGAAGAGTTTATCAGAAAGGCAGATGTTTAATTATGAAGTATTTTAAACAATTTTGTATGATTCTTCTGGTGTCATTTGCGGGGGAAGTGCTTAAATTAGCGCTTCCTTTTCCTGTGCCGGGAAGTATCTATGGAATGTTGTTATTGTTTATTGCACTATGCACCGGAGTTATCCGTTTAGAACATGTCCGCGAAACAGGACTCTTTCTCGTAGAGATCATGCCGATCTTGTTTGTTTCTGCAGGCGTTGGACTCATGGATTCTTGGGGGGATCTGCGTAAGATTTTACTGCCGGTTCTCCTGATCATGCTAGTCACAACTGTGATCGTCATGGTCGTATCCGGATATGCAACGCAATTTATTATGCATCACAAAACAAAGAAAAAGCAGCCTAAAGACTGATCATATATATTCTTATAGAAAAGAGGTTATTAAGTCATCATGATACAACTATTACAAAATTCATTATTTTTTGGCGGCATTGTTACACTGCTTGCCTATGAGATCGGTTTATTGATCAGGCACAAATTTAAGCTTGCAATATTCAATCCCCTGCTTATTGCAGTAACCTTGATCATTGTTTTATTAAAGGTGTGTAATATTCAGTATTCTGTCTACGAAAAGGGGGCAGTGTATATTAACTATTTGCTGACTCCGGCAACAGTTGCCTTGGCCATACCTTTGTATGAACAGTTGCAGATCTTAAAGAAAAACGCGATAGCGATATTTACCGGAATCATAGCCGGTACCGTAGCAGGTCTAGCCTCTGTATTAGGACTAAGTGTATTGTTTGGACTGACTCACGAACAATATGTCACACTACTTCCAAAGTCCATTACAACCGCTATCGGCATGGGGATTTCCGAAGAACTAGGCGGCATTGTGACAATTTCCGTTGCAGTGATCGTTTTGACTGGTATTTTTGGAAATATTATGGCAGAATATATCTTAAAGTGGTTTCATATTACGGATTCCGTTGCAAAGGGAATTGCCATCGGCACTTCATCCCATGCGATGGGAACAGCTAAAGCAATTGAAATGGGCGAAGTAGAGGGTGCAATGAGCGGCCTTTCCATTGCAGTTGCAGGTATGATCACCGTAATCGGTGCTAATATATTTTCTATCTTTTATTAAAAGATAGGGAAGTTGTATATTACAGGTATGGAGGAGAAGCATGAGCAAACAGAAAAAATGGATAACCTATGTATGCATTACGGCAATACTTTGCAGTACTTTGATCGGCTGCAGCAGTAATAAACAGACCACCGTAGACAAACAGGCATCACCCACACCAAAAGTTCTCGTAAGCGACGAGGACAAAAATTCAAATCTTGGACAGTGGGGACGTGCCATGGGTTCTGTTTTGATCGCGATCAACGAAGGCAACGTATATTATTTCGGTGGATACGAACCGACGGATGGCAATCAGAAAGCGGCCGCTGCGATCTTGCAAAAGAGCTGGAATATTTCAAACCGCAAACAGTTGATCGACCAAATGTATGATTTACTGCATACAGGTTCCCGTTCGACATACCGTAAGGAAGCGGCACAAATGCGCTCGATGTCAGCCAAAGAGTTAAAAACTGCCATGAAGCAATTGTCCGGGGATATGAAAGTTCATTATGAAATGATCCGTTACAATTGGAAAACTTGGAGAAAGAAGGGGCTTCTCGCTTGGGATATGTGCCGCATTTCCCATTTAGCACAATGGGGTTATGTAGCAGGTTATCTGACGATTTCTGAGGCACAGGCAGTGATCGAACCTGCTGCCAAAAAATTAAAAGCCAATTTTACAAGCTGGGACGAAGTACAACAAAACTGGCTTGATGGCTATGCGCTATATGCATCTATCGATGTGTCTGCTGCCACCGGTACCGATTATGAAGCCCGTAAAGCCAAATACGAACAGCTAAAAGCTGACGACCAAAAGAACACAGATACAAAACTTTATGACGATACACTTTTTACGAAAGATATTATTCCGGTTACCGGAAGCAATGCTGCAAGTCTTTGGAAAGAAAGGAAGAGTGCGAAATGATCTTTTATTTGATCCGACATGGCAGACAAAATAGCAGTGACTGTAATGTAAATGTACCTTTGGCAGATGCCGGCATAAAACAGGCTGAGCTTCTTGGCAAAAGACTACGGAATTATTCCATTGATGCGGTCTATTGCAGTGATCTGATCCGTGCCAAACAGACTGCCGAAATTGCCTTTTCGCATAATGAATTTTTATTGGATCATCTGCAGGTTCGATCCGGACTTGCAGAAATTGATTTCGGCGATCTTACCGGAATTCCGGATGCGCAGGTAAAGAGTTTTTACGCAAACTATTATAAACAACAACAGCATTTATTTGACCAAAAACGCTCCAATAGACAAAGTAAACAACCGGTAACAATCGATTCCCCTGCCAAATATGTCGGTGATTTCTTTGTACCGGTAGAAGAGATGATCTATCCTGGTGGGGAAGATGGTGCAATGTTACTTGATCGCGTCCTTCCGGTATTTGATGAAATTTTACATACAGATGCTAAACAGGTCGCTGTGGTCTGTCATGGCGGTGTTATTCGTGTGTTGCTCTGCGCATTGTTTGGCGGCAGTTTTGCTCGACGGCTCCAATTTGGTACTTCTTTGGAAAACTGCAGTATCACAGCAATCCATTATGATGAAACATTACATGGATTCTTTTTGGACCGTTTTAACGACAGCGCGCATTTAGAGGGACATCCGGAATTATTCCGCGGTCATTGACCGATCATTATGTTAAGCTCAGATTGCACTCACACTCAGACAAGGAAAGGATTGACACAATGAAAAAAATCATTTTAGCCTCCGGTTCTCCACGACGTCAGGAACTTTTATCACAGATTGGCATTTTCTTTGAAGTACGTACCAGCGATGCCGATGAATCGTTGCAGGATCAAAGCCCTTCAGAAGCGGTGGAAGAGTTATCTTTTCGAAAAGCAAGCGATGTAGCGTCAAAACCAGAATATTCAGATTGTTATATACTTGGTGCAGATACTGTCGTTGCATTACAGGATGGCACGATTCTGGGAAAACCTTCGTCCGAAGAAGAGGCCTATGCGATGCTAAATGCACTTCAGGGAAATACCCACAGCGTATATACCGGCGTTACGATCATAAGCACTGATACAAACAGTCAGAGAGCACATACCTTTCATGTACGGACGGATGTTACTGTCTATCCAATGACAAAGCAGGAGATTACGGACTATATTGCAACCGGCGAACCAATGGATAAAGCCGGTGCATACGGAATTCAAGGTGCTTTTGCAGCATATATCAAAGAAATTCATGGTGATTATTCAAATGTAGTTGGACTTCCATTAGGTGCATTGGTTCACGAATGGAAAATGCATTTTCCTTCTAACTAAAAAAATAGTCTATTGTACAATACAATATTATGATAAAAAAAGCAAAGCCAGCGCTTTGCTTTGCAAGAATTGCTAAAGCAATTCTTGGTAGCATCACACTACATAACAGCAATTGCCTATTAAATAAAAGAAAACAGCTATTACCATAAATTCGGATAATAGCTGTTTTATATTTTGTTGACTGTTAAAAACAAGGACAAATTATTTGTCGTTTAATTCTACGAAAGAACCAAGCTTCATAGCACGAACCTTAGAAGACAGTCCGAACAGATTGATGAATCCCTCTGCATCTTTATGGTTGTAAAGCTCACCGGTTGTGAAAGATGCAATATCTTCATCATAAATGGAGTATGGAGAAGTGGTTCCCTGTTTGATAATATTACCTTTGTACAGTTTGAACTTTACTTCACCTGTTACATATTTCTGTGTGGACTCAATGAATGCCTGCTCAGCCTCACGAAGTGGCGTAAACCATTTGCCTTCGTAAACAATATCTGCAAACTTGTTGCCCATATCTTTCTTAGCTGTATATGTATCACGATCTAAGATCAATTCTTCAAGCTGCTGATGTGCTTCCATAAGAATTGTTCCACCCGGTGTCTCATATACACCACGAGACTTCATTCCGACAACACGATTTTCTACAATATCAACGATGCCGATACCATGCTTGCCGCCCAATTTATTTAAGGTGCGGATGATGTCAGATACTTTCATTTCCTTGCCATTGACAGACTTCGGAACACCCTTCTCGAATGTCATAGTAACGATTTCGCCTTCATCCGGAGCCTTCTCCGGAGTAGTACCAAGTACAAGCAAATGATCATAATTAGGTGCATTTGCAGGATCCTCTAATTCTAAGCCTTCGTGGCTGATGTGCCATAAGTTACGGTCACGGCTGTAGCTGTTGTCTGCTGAGAATGGAAGATCAATTCCATGATCACGGCAATACTGGATCTCAGACTCTCTGGAATCCATTGTCCAGTTTGGATCTCTCCAAGCAGCGATAATACGAAGATCAGGGGCGAGTGCCTTAATACCAAGCTCAAAACGAACCTGATCGTTACCTTTACCGGTAGCACCATGGCAGATCGCAGATGCGCCCTCTTTACGAGCAATCTCTACCAATCTCTTAGCGATCAATGGACGAGCCATTGAAGTACCTAATAAATATTTGTTCTCATAAATAGCATTTGCCTGAACACAAGGAACGACATAGTCATCACAAAACTCATCGATAACATCCTCAATATATAATTTGGATGCACCACAAGATTTTGCACGCTCCTCCAAACCATCCAACTCGCTTTCCTGTCCGACATCAATGCAGACACAGATTACTTCGTAATCATAGTTTTCCTTCAACCAAGGGATGATTGCTGTGGTGTCAAGTCCGCCTGAATAGGCAAGAATCACTTTTTCCTTCATGTTTTTTCCTCCATTCCGCCGTGACTACGGCATATTATTCTTTTGCGATGGCATAATCTGCCATACAGATAACAGTATAAACACAATTACAGTTGATTGCAAATCCTTTTTCCTTTTTTACTGTAATTTTGTATCACTGTTATGACTGTTTATAAATATACATCATTCTGCATATTTATTCAATACTATTTTTTGGTGAAATGATCTTATTTTGAATGATTTATTAAGTAGAAATCGTATTCTGATCAATCTTTTTTTAAAATTCACGTAATGTATAAATATCTATTGCAATCAAAAAGCAAATGACGTATAATATTGAGCTGATGGACGTTTTTGCCTAAAAGTTGTAGATACATCACGTCCATTGTTATGAATAAATATACATTTTAGCAGAAACGAGGGATTTTATGATTCGAGTAGGCATTATTGGTTCCACCGGATACGCCGGACAGGAATTGGTCAGAATTTTGTTGCAGCATCCGGATGCAGAGATTGTATGGTATGGTTCACGCTCCTATGTAGATGAAAAATACAGCAGTGTGTTTGGTAATATGGTGAATCTTGTTGACGCCAAATGCATGGGCGAAAATATGGATGAATTAGCGAAACAGGCAGATGTGATCTTTACCGCAACACCACAAGGATTATGCGGTTCTCTGGTAAATGAAGAGATATTATCAAAGACAAAGATCATTGATCTGAGTGCAGACTTCCGTATTAAAGATGTTGCTAAATATGAAAAATGGTATGGCATCAAACATCAGAGTCCACAGTTTATTAAAGAGGCTGTTTATGGCTTATGTGAAGTCAACCGTGAGGATATAAAAAATGCGCGCCTGATCGCTAATCCGGGTTGTTTCCCAACCTGTTCCACATTATCCATCTATCCAATGGCAAAAGAGGGCCTGATCGATATGAATACTGTGATCATTGATGCTAAATCCGGTACCTCAGGAGCCGGCAGAGGCGCTAAGGTTGCGAATCTTTACTGTGAGGTAAATGAGAGTATTAAACCATATGGTGTTGCTTCTCACCGTCACACACCGGAGATCGAGGACCAGTTGTCCTATGCCTCCGGAGAAGAAGTTCTTATTAACTTTACCCCACATCTGGTGCCGATGAATCGAGGAATCTTAGCAACCTCTTATGCGACTTTGCGAAAAAAACTTTCCTATGAGGATGTAAAAGCTGTATATGATAAGTATTACGAGGATGAATATTTTGTTCGCGTATTAAACAAAGATGTCTATCCAGAGACCCGCTGGGTAGAAGGCAGCAATTTTGTAGATGTCAACTTCAAGATTGATGAGAGAACCGGAAGGATCATTATGATGGGTGCTATTGATAATGTTGTCAAGGGGGCAGCTGGTCAGGCAATTCAAAATATGAACTTAATGTTTGGTCTGCCGGAGAATACCGGTCTGAAGATTGTCCCAATGTTCCCATAATAAGATTAAGAAAAATAGTCCGTCTGGGAAATTCAGACCTTTTGACTCTTTAATCTTATTAAGTAAAAAAGAAAGTACATAAAAGCGAGGATAGAAAAAACTATGAGTAACGAAGAGCAGCAAAGATATTTAGATAACATTACCGTCAAGGCAGAAACATTGATCGAAGCACTACCGTATATTCGAGACTTCAACTCAAAAAAAGTCGTTGTTAAATACGGCGGAAGTGCTATGTTAGATCACAATCTGGAAGAGAGTGTGATCAAAGATGTCGCCTTGTTAAAATTGGTCGGTATGCAGCCGATCATTGTACACGGCGGGGGCAAGGAGATTAGCAAATGGATCAGTAAAGTCGGTAAAGAAACACGCTTTGAAGAGGGTTTTCGCGTGACGGATAAAGACACAATGGAAATTGCTGAGATGGTTCTAAACCGCGTTAACAAAAATCTGGTATCCATGGTTGAGCATTTGGGTGTCAAAGCGATCGGGCTTTGTGGAAAAGATGGCGGTATGCTTCATGTTCAAAAGAAAATGCCAAATGGAAAAGATATCGGTTTTGTCGGGGATATTGATCATGTTAACACCGAAGTGATCGATACACTTTTGGAAAATGATTATATTCCGATCATTGCACCTATCGGAATGGATGACGAGGGCAATACGTATAATATCAATGCTGATGATGCAGCATGTGCAATCGCAGGTGGTATTCGAGCAGAAAAACTGGCATTTTTGACGGATGTTGAAGGTGTCTGCATGAATCCCAATGATCCAACAACTTTGGTGTCTGTTCTGAATCTGATCGAAGCCAACAAATTAATCGAAGCCGGCATTATCAGCGGCGGTATGCTGCCAAAGGTCAACAACTGTATTCACGCTGTAAATTCCGGCGTTGGCAGAGTGCATATTTTGGATGGAAGACGAGATCACTGCTTACTCTTGGAGTTCTTTACAAAACGAGGTATCGGTACGGCGATCATTGGTGATGACAGTGGACGATACAGTAATGAGATTTAAGAAAGCCGGCACATAATATTAATTTGATAGAAATGAGGATGAGAACGATGACAATACAGGAAGCAGACAAACATTTTATTCATACTTACAATAGAAGTGTTGTATTCACCAAAGGTGAAGGTATGTATTTGTATGACGACCAAGGGAAAAAATACCTGGATATGGGTGCCGGTATTGCTGTATCAGCACTAGGATACAGTAACGAAGAATTTAAACAGGCATTAAAAGACCAGATCGATGATCTGATCCATATTTCCAATCTTTATTACACAAAACCTGCGATCAAAGCAGCAGAACTGATATGCAATGTTTCTGGTATGGACAGGGTATTTTTTACAAACAGTGGAGCAGAGGCGATCGAGGGCGCAATTAAGCTGGCGAGAAAGTATGCTTTTAATAAAAATCCACAGAGCAAAGGTGAAGTGATCGCGATGGATCATTCTTTTCACGGCCGCACGATGGGTGCTTTGTCTGTAACCGGAACCAAACATTACAGAGAAGCGTTTGAGCCGTTGATCGGTGGCGTTTCTTTTGCAACTTACAATGATCTGGAAAGCGTTAAGGCACTGGTAACCGATGAGACCTGTGCAATCCTGTTAGAGACCTTGCAGGGTGAGGGAGGAATCCATCCTGCAACACCAGAGTTTATCAAAGGCCTGCGTACACTCTGCGATGAAAAAGATATCGCATTGATCTTTGATGAGATCCAGTGTGGTATGGGGCGTACCGGCAAAATGTACACCTATCAGCATTATGGTGTGACACCGGATATTTTGACTACAGCCAAAGCATTAGGTTGTGGTGTTCCGGTTGGAGCCTTCGCTGCCACAGAAAAATATGCCGTTGCGATGGTACCGGGGGATCACGGTACTACTTATGGCGGTAATCCGCTCGCAACTGCTGCCATTTGCGAAGTATTTCATCAATATGATAAATTGCACATTTTGGATCATGTTAATGAGATTGCACCATATCTGACAGAAAAGTTAGAAGCCTTGGCAGAAGCACATCCGGATAAAGTCAAAGAGGTGCGTGGCCTTGGTCTGATGCAGGGGATGGAACTTACGATCCCGGCTGGAGACGTAGTTGCAAAAGCCTTGCAAGCAGGCGTTGTTCTGATCAGTGCAGGTACAAATATTATACGTTTTGTGCCGCCACTTATTGTCGAAAAAGAGCATATTGATAAAATGATCAACGTATTAGATGACGTTTTATCCGAATAGAGCACCGCAAATTGGGAAACAACTTAATATAGAACTCTCACGAAGAGTCGGGCATAATTTCGTCCGGCTCTCGTTGCTTTGGTAGAAGAAAGGAGAATTTCTATGTTAGGAATGTTGATCGGTCTATTATCCGGTATGTTAATGAGTATACAAGGGGTTTTTAATGCAGAAGTGACCAAACAGGCCGGTGTATGGGTAGCTGCAGGTTTTGTTCAGATCACTGCTTTCGTCATATGTGTGGCAGCCTGGTTTGTGACTGGTAAAGAAGGTTCCATCTCAGGCATTGTACAGGTAAAACCATGGTATATGCTTCTTGGCGGTGTCATTGGTGCATTTATCACATATACCGTCATTGTTGCGATCAATCAGCTGGGACCTGCGAAGGCTACGATGTTTATTGTCTCTGCACAATTGATCGTATCATATATTATCTCATTGTTTGGCCTATTTGGCACCACAAAAGCAGGATTTGCATGGACAAGACTGTTTGGCATTGCTGTAATGATCGGCGGTATCATGCTTTTTAAGTGGGATGAACTGTTTGGAAAATGAGCAGATGTCCTACAATAAACAACCATACCTTTGACAGACGCATCCGCTCGTTGTCTGTCAAAAATAGTAAGAAATATGTAAGAATTTTTGTAGATTCTTATACTTGTAATTATGAAAAAGATTCGTTAGAATAGAGTAAGGTTCGAAAGACATACATTCTATCCGTAAATATGTATACTTTACGTATTTTCGATATTTATCAGACATTCCTGCCCGCTAATTCGCAGGAGGTAATGTTATGAAACAACAAAAATGGATCATTTGGATTATTTGTGGTGCCATACTATTGGGCGCAGGTTTTTGGTATACAAAAGGGCAAGATCCGGTTACGAAAGAATCAAATTTTCAGGCATCCGTATCAGAAAGCAGCGCTCCGGCTGGTGATACATCTAAGCCTGTGAATACGGATTCGTCTGAGATTGCCGTTTTCATTTGTGGTGCCGTGAAGCACCCTGGCGTATATCGTTTTAGTGAGTCTGTCCGCATCTGCGATGTTATTGCATCTGCAGGAGGATTAACCAAAAAAGCAGACACCAATGCCGTCAATCAGGCTCGTTTCGTTCAGGATGGAGAGCAGATAGAGATTCCGCGCCGATCAAAGACAGCAAAGGATCAACCACGCGCAGAATCCGATGCACAGACTGCATCTGCCACTTCGTCGGACAAGATCAGTCTCAACAAAGCTACGAAAGAGCAATTGTTATCGTTGCCTGGAATTGGGGAATCCAAGGCAAACGCTATCGTTGCCTATCGCACGGAGCATGGCAGTTTCCAAAAGATCGAGGATATTATGAATATATCCGGGATCAAAAATGGTGTCTTCGATAAGATTAAAGACAAAATAACTATTTGAAATAAAGAGAGACGTTTATGTTTAACGTCGAAAGTGAGGGAAATATGGCAAAGAAAGTATTGGTTGTAGACGATGAAAAGTTAATTGTTAAGGGAATTCGTTTTAGCTTGGAACAGGACGGCATGGAAGTTGATTGTGCTTATGATGGTGAGGAAGCTCTTTCACTTGCATCCTCCAATCAATATGATGTCATATTATTAGATGTGATGCTGCCAAAACTTACAGGTTTTGAAGTGTGCCAGCAGATTCGCGAATCTTCGGATGTTCCTATCATTATGCTGACTGCTAAAGGTGAAGATATGGATAAGATCCTGGGGCTGGAGTATGGTGCGGATGACTATATTACGAAGCCTTTTAACATTTTGGAAGTAAAGGCAAGGATCCGTGCTATTATTCGCCGAAGCAGTTCCAAAACAGCCAAAGAGCCTGAAAAGGTACTTTCATTTGAATCACTTCGCATTGATCTGGACAGCCGCAGAGGTTACATTGATGACAAAGAAGTGAATCTGACGGCAAAGGAATTCGACCTGTTGGAACTTTTAATGCTTCACCCTAATAAAGTATATAGTCGTGAAGAACTTCTCAATACCGTTTGGGGATATGATTATCCGGGTGATGTCAGAACCGTCGATGTACATATTCGAAGACTTCGAGAAAAAATCGAAACAACCCCAAGTGCACCAAAATATATCCATACCAAATGGGGTGTTGGCTATTATTTCCAACGATAGGCATATCCAGCCGTATGTATTACTATTTTGTGGCCTGACAGCCGTTTGGAGGAATCATTTTGCTTGAGCGAGGAAAAGAATTACTAGTGCAGATCCGCAGTATGCGGGTGCAATTGTTTGCCGTACTGGTGGTGATTGGTTTGATACCGGTCATCTTTTTTTCGAATATTCTAATTAATTCTTACGAGAAAAGACTGATCTCTCAACGAACGGATGAGATTCAATCTTATGGAACCGTCCTCAGTAACCTTGTTAACAGTTCTGAATATCTTACCGGACAGGAGGCACCTGAAGTTGAACAGGAGGCGGAATCTATTGCAACCATCTATCAGGGGCGTGTTTTGATCATCAATCAGGATCTGTCTGTCGTAACAGATACGTTTAATCTGGAAGTTGGCAAAACTATGATCTCCTCAGAAGTAGTTCGTTGCTTTGTTGATCATGAAAAACGTTACGTAAATGATCTCGGTGACTACGTACAGCTTACGATGCCGATCGTAAACGCGTCTACTGAACAGACGACCGGTGCGATCATTTTGACTTTTTCCACCAAGAATTTTCGTACAACTGCAAATGTGATCAACCGACGCAGCATTATTTTGATATTAACAATCGCAATTGTTATCATGTTTCTTGCGTTTGGTTACTCGGTTTTGATCACCAGACCATTACAGCGTGTTACAGAATCTATTGATGACATTGCCGCAGGAGATATGGACACTAAGTTAGATGTGCATACTTACTCTGAGGTTGAACGAATTTCAGAATCTTTTAACCGCATGATCGATGTTATCAGGCAGCAGGATGAAGCAAAACAAAGCTTTGCTTCTAATGTGTCTCACGAATTAAAGACACCATTAGCATCTATGAAGGTATTGTCAGATTCCCTGCTTTCTCAAGAAGGTATGCCGGAAGAATTATATCGTGAATTTTTGGTGGATATCACGCATGAGATCGAACGTATGACAAATATCATTAACGATCTCCTCACAATGGTAAAACTTGATAAAAATACTGCAGAAATGAATATTGTCAATATCAGTATCAACGATTTGATCGAACAGTTGCTAAAGCGCCTACGACCGATTGCTGCAGAACGTAACATCGAATTGATCTATGAGAGTTTTCGACCGATAATGGCAGATGTTGACGAGGTAAAACTGTCGATCGCATTGAATAATTTGATTGAAAATGCGATCAAGTATAATTATGACGATGGCTGGGTGCGCGTCACCCTCAATGCCGATCATAAATTTTTCTATGTCAAAATAGAAGATTCCGGTGTCGGTATTCCGGAAGATGTGCAAGATAAAATTTTTGATCGTTTTTATCGTGTTGATAAGGCAAGATCCCGTGATACCGGTGGAACAGGACTTGGTTTATCCTTAACACGAAGTACTGTGTTGCTGCACCGCGGCTCGATCAAACTGCACAGTAAAGAAAAAGAGGGTTCTACCTTTACGGTGCGTATCCCATTGACTTATGTTGTCTGATCATATGACAAAAAATTGGAGGTGAGGTCGTGGAAGAAAAGACCATTGTTACAACACATAAATATCATTTTGTCCCATGGGTCGTTCTGCTTGTGATCGCTATATTGGTCTGGGCATTTCTTTTCGTACACGCACGCCCTCATAAGGATTATACCGGATACTATATTTATTGCATAAACGCTGCTGAAACGAAAGTGACTTACGAGAAATATGCTCCTAAGAATAAGAAAGGCGAAACTCTTATCAAGGAATTACTGCATAACCTTCAAAAAGAACCTTCCGATGTATCTATGAAAAAAGCCATTCCGGACAATGTATCTGTTGATGACTTCATTATTGATAACAACGGAGACCTGACACTTTACTTGGATGCCGCCTATGGCAATTATTCCGGAGTTAATGAGATTCTGCGCCGTGCTGCGATCGTTAAAACTCTCTGCCAGTCTAAAGATGTTCGTGCTGTGCAATTTTACGTGGCAGGACAACCGTTGACCGATTCGAATATGAATTCCATCGGCTATATGACTGCCGGCAGCTTTATTGATAATACAGACAGTGGTTCAACATATCGTCAGACCGCAACTGTAAATATGTATTTTGCATCTCGAAAAGGAGATAAGCTTGTTGAAGTACCGGTTGAGATCACATATGATGCGACAATTCCGTTAGAGCAGCTTGTCATTGAACAGCTTCTAAAGGGACCATCAACGATCGACGGCGTTTCATCCAAGGATATTCAGGCAACAATTCCTAAGGATACGATCCTTAACAAAGTTACCCTGAAAGAACATACCTGTTATGTTGATTTTTCAGAACAGTTTTTAAATAAACCGGACGGGATTACAGCAGAAGTGGCTATTTATTCTGTCGTTAATACATTGATCGAACTGCCGGATATTACAAAAGTGCAATTTAGTATCAACGGCAAACAGGAATTATTCTATAACGATTCTATGCCATTTGGAGATGTATTTACTAGAAATCTTGATCTTGTCCAGTGATTCTAAAGAGGTGATTTATATTCGCAGACCCTGTGTTTGGATCTGTACGATCTGTATGTTTCTGTTGGTCTGGTTTCATGCCACGCACATGCAGGAACAATGGCAGAAGAATTATCCGTATGAGGCATTGCTCACTAAAAATAATGATAAGATAAATGCTTGCATAAAGGGGATTTATTATCGTGCAGAGTCTACTGATTCATCCAATCGTTTATATCTAAAAAAAGTATCTGTCCATATTTCTGGACAGAAAGTATATAATTTTTCCAATATGATCGTTTATTCAGATCAAACTTCATCACTTATTCCCGGTAATACGATACAGTGTTTCGGCACCCTGAAAAATTTTGCCACGGCATCCAATCCGGGCGAATTTGACCAAAAACAATATTATCGGGAACTAAACTTCTATTATCAATTATACGCTGACCAGATCGAAGTGGTATCCGGCCATTCTAACATATTGTTTACAAAAATGGATGAAATCAGACATCAATTATCAACTTCAATAGAATCCGGCCTGCCTGATAAGCAAGCCGGTATAATGCAAGCTGTTTTATTGGGCCAAAAAACAGAACTTCCCTCAGACATCAAACAGCTATATCAGCAAAACGGCATTGGTCATCTGTTAGCAATCAGCGGACTTCATGTCACGATCTTTTGTTTTGGTATTTTTCGCCTGCTGCTTATCTGCCGGCTGCCGAGGCGCATCAGTATTCTTGCAACCATATCATTTTTAATATCGTATGGACTAATGACGGGTTTTAGCATTTCAACCAGTCGTGCCGTTATCATGATGTTCTTGTTATTCGCAGCGGATCTGCTGCATCGAAGTTACGATTTACTTTCATCACTGGCAATCAGTGCCTGCATCATTACACTGCAAAATCCTTATGCTGTCTATTCCTGCAGTTTCTTATTATCTTATTTCGCTGTGCTCGGTATTGCTGCTATTTTACCCGCTCTGCAGATGATCATAGTAGGTGATTCCGAAAAGCGTCGCGCCAAACTCCGCAAAAAAAGGCGTTGGATACGGGAAAAACAGCAAGGTACGCTATTGGATAAATGCCAATGTAAACTCTCTCTTCTCCTGGAAAAAACAGCACAATCGTTATTGGCCAGTGCCGCCATTCAACTAACTACACTGCCAATCGTACTGTTCTTTTTTTATGAGATTCCGGTCTACGGGATATTTCTGAACCTCTTAGTGCTACCACTGGTTTCTTATCTGGTGCTGATCGGCGGCGTTGCATGTATACTAGGTCTGTGGCTGCCGTTTGTGTCGCATTTTTTGTTCGGCACCACCTACTGCATTCTGTCGTTTTATGAATATTTGTGCAGGCTGTTCCAACGATTGCCAATTCATTCACTGATTCTCGGGCAACCACAAATATCTCGCATCGTGATATATTACATTATTCTTGCCTTATCTCTACTATGGATCAATAAACGCACGATTATCAAGCTTTATCCTTTGCTGATCTGGACTGCTGCCGTTATCCTTCTGCTTTTTCCTATTCCACGAAAATACTTTAAGGCTGTTTTTCTGGATGTAGGGCAGGGGGATGGTATTTTACTGCAGCATACCGATGGCACTACATTTTTAATTGATGGTGGAAGCACCAGCAAAAACAATATAGGAGAGTATTGTTTGATTCCATATCTCAAATCACAAGGAATTCACTGCATAGATTATATGATCATGACTCATGCTGACAAAGACCATATATCCGGTCAGCTGGAATTAATGAAGCATGTTGCAGACCGCCAGGATATCCAAATCCGCAAACTTCTTTTACCATTGCCATCGCAAGAAATGCAGAGTGAAGAAGGATATCGCCAGATGATCACTGCTGCCAAGCAGGCAGATATTCCGATTCAAACAATATGTGCCGGCGATCATCTGCAAAAAGGCGCATTATCTGTTGCTTGTCTGCATCCAAAACCTTTTTTTGATGCTTCTTCTGCAAATGCATATTCTACGACTTTAGAAGTTACGTATTATTCAACAAAGATGCTATTATGTGGTGATCTGGAAGGTGACGGAGAGCAGTATGTCTTAGAACAGTTAAAGCGTTCCGGCACCAGATTTAACATTCTAAAAGTAGCACATCATGGTTCTAAAAATTCAACCAGTGCTGAATTTCTAGCGCAAGTGCAACCGCAATATGCGATCATTTCCTGTGGTAAAAATAATCGTTACGGCCATCCGCATCGGGAATTATTATCTCGTCTAAACAGCATATCTGCACATATATTATCCACTACCGAACAAGGTGCAGTTACAGTTTATGCCGGCAGGGATTCCGTTAGCGTATTGGGCTATTTTGACAAAAACAAGTGATATTTTTGAGAATTTTTTGGAAAATTCCAATGACAAACAGTAGGAATTGTGCTACAATAAAATAGATTTGCTATGTTTATGCAATACATTTGTTGTAGTGCGTTGCCTGCGATGAATTGCATTATGGGATATTTCCCGATTTATATAATACTATTACGATTGCAACGCAGAAATGAGGAAAACATGGATTACAAGAATGCGGGAGTAGACATTGAAGCCGGATATAAAGCGGTAGAACTGATGAAAGAGCATATTGCCGGAACGATGCGCAGTGAAGTGCTTACTGATATCGGTGGATTTTCAGGAGCGTTTTCTATGGAGGCGTTCAAGACAATGGAACAGCCTACTTTAGTATCCGGAACAGATGGCGTTGGCACCAAATTGAAAGTGGCATTTGAAATGGATCGCCATGATACCGTTGGTATTGATTGTGTCGCAATGTGTGTTAATGACATCGCCTGTGCAGGTGGTGAACCGTTATTCTTCCTTGATTATATTGCCTGTGGCAAGAATGAACCGGAAAAGATTGCTTCCATCGTATCCGGTGTGGCAAACGGCTGCAAACAGTCCGGTGCAGCTTTGATCGGTGGTGAGACTGCAGAAATGCCTGGATTTTATCCGGTAGATGAGTATGATCTTGCCGGTTTTGCGGTTGGTGTTGTTGACCGCAAAAATATGATCACAGGTAAAACAATTGCAAAAGGTGATGTGCTGGTTGGAATTGCTTCTTCCGGTATTCACAGCAATGGATATTCTTTGGTTCGCAAAGTGTTCGAAATGAAAAAAGAAAGCTTGGATAAAACATACGAGTCTCTTGGCGGCAAATCACTTGGTGAAACATTATTAACACCTACTGTGATTTATGTGAAGGCACTGCGCACGATCAAAGAGGGTGGCGTAACGATCAAAGGCTGCAGCCATATTACAGGCGGTGGTTTTTATGAGAATATTCCGCGTATGCTTCCTGAAAATGCACATGCAAATATCAAAGTGGGAAGTTACGAGATCCCACCGATCTTTGACATGTTGGCAAAAGAAGGCAACATTTCCAAAGAGATGATGTATAACACTTATAATATGGGTATCGGTATGCTTCTTGCAGTAGATGCTGCTGATGCAGACAAGACAGTAGCTTTAGCAGAGCAGGCTGGAGAAAAAGCATATATTATAGGCGAGATCTCAGAGGGTGAAAAGGGAATTTCTCTTTTGTCCTAATAATACATATTGAAATGAGGATTAGTATGCAGAAAATTGCAGTATGTGTATCCGGTGGTGGAACGAACCTGCAGGCAATCATAGATGCCGTCCATTCCGGTAAAATTCACAACACACAAATTGCTGTTGTGATCAGTAATAAAGCGGATGCTTATGCACTGGAGCGTGCAAATAATGCAGGTATCCCGGCGTTATGTATTTCCCCAAAGGAATACGAAAACCGGAGTGCTTTTGGCGAAGCAATGGTTGATGCTCTACACAAATATAATATTGATCTTGTTGTGCTGGCAGGTTATCTGGTGATCGTTCCATCCGAAATGATCGCAGCCTACCCAAATAAGATCATTAACATTCATCCATCCTTGATTCCGGCTCATTGCGGGATGGGGTATTATGGATTGAAAGTGCACGAAAGTGTTTTGGCATGTGGCAATAAGATAACTGGTGCCACAGTGCATTTTGTAGACGAAAAGGCAGATCATGGTCCTATTATTTTACAAAAAGCTGTTGAAGTAAAAAATGGAGATACTCCGGAAATTCTACAGCGACGTGTGATGGAACAAGCTGAATGGAACATTCTTCCGGAAGCAATTGATCTGATTGGCGCAGGAAAAGTTTCCGTACAGAATGGTATAGCTGTTGTAAGCCGTTAGTATCATTTCCACGGAATAAATAAACGCATCGCAGGATATGCAGAAATGAGGAAACAAGATGAAAGTATTAATTGTAGGAAGCGGCGGAAGAGAGCATGCAATTGCCTGGAGTGTCTCCCAGAGCAAACGTGTCGATAAAATTTACTGTGCACCTGGTAATGGTGGAATCGCAGAAATTGCAGAATGCGTAAATATTACTGCTATGGAATTTGATAAACTTGCTGCATTCGCCAAAGAAAATGAGATCGATCTGACGATCATCGGCATGGATGATCCTTTGGTTGGTGGCATTGTCGATGTATTTGAAGCGCAGGGACTTCGCGTATTTGGTCCACGTAAAAATGCTGCGATCATCGAAGGCTCTAAAAGTTTTTCAAAGGATCTCATGAAAAAATACAACATTCCAACCTGCCATTATGAAACATTTCATTCTCCGGAGGAAGCGTTGATCTATTTAGAAAATGTAACTTTTCCGGTTGTGTTGAAAGCAGATGGTCTGGCACTTGGAAAAGGTGTATTGATCTGTCAAAATCTGCAGGAAGCAGAGGCAGGTGTTACCTCATTAATGTTAGATAAACAATTTGGAGATGCCGGCAACACTATCGTCATAGAAGACTTTATGGTTGGTAGAGAAGCTTCTGTACTTTGCTTCTGTGATGGTACACATATCAAACCGATGACCAGTGCACAAGATCACAAACGTGCCAAAGACGGAGATCAGGGATTAAACACCGGAGGAATGGGAACATTTTCACCGAGTCCGTTTTATACACCGGAGATTCAGAAGTTCTGTGAAGAACAAATATATCAGCCAACAATGGATGCTATGAAAGCAGAAGGAAGAGATTTCGTAGGAATACTTTTTGTTGGTCTTATGATGACACAGGACGGTCCAAAAGTATTGGAATACAATGCAAGATTTGGCGATCCGGAGGCACAGGTTGTTCTGCCTCGCATGAAAAACGATATTATCGATGTTATGGAGGCTTGTATTGACGGGAAGTTAGACCAGGTGGATCTTCAATTTGAAGATAATGCGGCTGTCTGTGTTGTATTAGCTTCTGATGGCTATCCGGAACATTATGAAAAAGGGAAAAAGATTACATTTCTGAAAGATTTTGCTTCGGAAGACGGTTATTATGCATTCCATGCCGGAACAAAATTGACGGAAGACGGTTTAGTAACCAATGGTGGAAGAGTATTGGGCATTACTGCCAAAGGTGCTACATTAAAGGAAGCGCGTAAAAATGCATATAAGGCAACCGAATGGGTTACTTTTGATAATAAATATATGCGTAACGATATTGGAAAAGCAATTGATGAAATATAAAAAGGAGGATAATATATGTACTCATTTGAAGAAGTAGAACGTTTTGATCCGGAAGTTGCAGCAGCAATGGACAAGGAGACAAATCGTCAGCGTGATAACATTGAATTGATCGCTTCTGAAAATTTAGTAAGTAAAGCGGTTATGGCAGCCATGGGCAGCACATTGACTAACAAATATGCGGAAGGTTACCCTGGCAAACGCTATTATGGTGGATGCGAATACGTTGATATTGTTGAGGATCTTGCAAGAGATCGTGCTATGAAGTTATTTGATTGTACATATGCCAATGTACAGCCGCATTCCGGTGCACAGGCAAATATGACAGTATTTTTTGCTTTGCTGCAGCCGGGAGATACCTATATGGGCATGAATCTTGATCACGGCGGACACTTGACACATGGAAGTCCGGTCAATATGTCCGGTAAATATTTCCATTGTGTACCTTATGGTGTAAATGACGATGGTTTCATTGATTATGATGAAGTAGAAAGTATTGCTAAGAAATGCAAACCAAAAATGATCATTGCCGGTGCAAGTGCATACGCTCGTAAAATTGATTTCAAGCGTTTTCGCGAAATCGCAGATTCTGTGGGAGCTTATTTGATGGTTGATATGGCTCATATCGCCGGCTTAGTAGCAGCAGGTGTTCACGAGAGCCCAATTCCATATGCTCATGTTACCACGACGACAACCCACAAAACATTACGTGGACCTCGTGGTGGAATGATTCTTTCCAGCGAAGAATTTGCGAAAGAGATCAATTTTAACAAAGCGTTATTCCCGGGTATTCAGGGTGGTCCTTTGATGCATGTGATCGCAGCAAAGGCTGTCTGCTTCAAAGAAGCGTTACAGCCGGAATTCAAAGAGTACGGTAAAAATATTATTAAAAATGCACAGGCACTTTGTAAGGGGTTACAAAACCGCGGCATTAAGATTGTTTCCGGCGGAACAGATAACCATTTGATGCTTGTTGATCTTGCAGATAAAAATCTAACAGGTAAAGACGTAGAAAAATGGTTGGATGCAGCACATATCACATGTAATAAAAATACAATTCCTAATGATCCACAGTCACCTTTTGTAACGAGTGGTATCCGTTTGGGAACAGCCGCAGTGACAACAAGAGGTTTTAACGAAGCTGATCTTGATATGGTTGCTGATGCGATTGCAATGATCATTGCAGATCCGGAAGGCAATAAGGCAAAAGCAACGGAAATCGTAAAAGGTTTGACAGACCGTTATCCGTTGTACGAATAAACGAGAAGGAAACAAAGGTATGAAAGAAATGAGGTGTACGTATGAGTGACAAACAAGGAAATGTGCCACAGTTTAGCGATTATGAAAAAGAATTGCTTTTAGATGGAGGATGGCAGTGTTCATTTTGTGAACGTGTCAACGCCAATTACGTTGGTTCTTGCGCATGTGGACACAACAAAAAAGACAGCGATTTAAATCGTCTTGGTTTATATGAAGAATATGTAGAAAAAACCGGTCAGAAATTAGAGACTCCGGCAGCACAGATGGCTTCTGCAGAAGAGGCTAAAGAGGATGCTGCGTCAGTAGAGACTACTGTTTCACAGCCGGCTCAGCCTGAGCCGGAAGCTCCAAAGCCTGTCAAAAATAAATATATTTATGAAGATACAGAGCTTGGAGAATACGAGCAGGATTTAATTGACGATGGAGGATGGCAGTGTGGATTTTGCCGCCGTATCAACGCATATTATATTACCTCATGTGCCTGTGGTCACAACAAAGACGATAGTGATCTCAAGCATCTTGGTAAATATGTGGATCCGGAAGACGAATATTATGAGGATGACGAGTACTATGAGGAAGAGGATGAAGTTGCAGCAACAGAAACTCCAGCTTCACAGCCGGTAACTCCACAGGCAGTGCCTACGCAGGCTACAGTTTCTCAGGCCGCACATACAGCTACACCAGTTCAGTCTGGTGCACAACCGCAGGCTAGACCGGTACAGCCACAAGCTCAGGCAGTCCAGCCGCAGGCTTCGGTTCAACCTCAAGTTCAGGCTCAACCTGTTCAGCCACAGGCTTCGGTTCAACCTCAAGTTCAGGCTCAACCTGTTCAACGGCAGGCTTCGGTTCAGCCACAAGTGCAGGCACAACCTGTTCAACAGCGAGCATCAGTACAGCAGGCTCAGCCTCAGGTTCAAGCTACTTCTGCAACACCGGTTCAGCCTGCCAAAGTACAGCAGGCAGCTACACCGGTTCAACCTAAAATTCAGGCTCAGCCAATAGCAAAACCAGAGTCGCCATTTATTGATTATGATGATGAAGAACCAGTTGCGGCTACAGCACAGACTCCGGTTCAATCTCAGGTTCAGGCTCAACCTGTTCAACAGCAGGCTCCGGTTCAACCGGCACAGCCACAAGTGCAGGCACAACCTGTTCAGCCGACACCGGCTCAACCTGTTCAGCAGCAAAATCCGGTGCAAACACAACCGGCTCAACCAGCTGTTGATAACTCAGCGCAGAATGCAGCAACTCTTAAGTCAAACATCGAAGATCAGATTTTAGAAGATCTAAAGAAAAACAACTACTCCGATGTTGCTATTGTGCGTGCTAACCGCAAATATAAAGAACTTGTGAAAAAGGGCATTATGACACAAGATGAGTTTAATACGAAAATGCATGAATTATTACCAACAGAAGAAGAACCGGAAGAGGAAGCTGCTTCTGATGCGGAAAACGCAGAAAGCAATGAATAATATAATATAATATATTACATATTTATTGCTTAAGATTGGAGAGAATCAACCATGAACATTGAGATTAATGTTACAAAAATTGTTAAATATGTTTGCGTAACCGGAGCAGTTATTGTTGCGATCATATTTGGACAAAAAACATATGCAGAGTATATTCATGCGAAAAATAGGGAGGAACAGTAAACGTTTTGTTTCTGTAACAACAGCATATGAGTAAAAAATTATTTATCGCTGAGAAACCAAGTGTCGCAAAGGAATTTGCTAAGACACTTGGCGTCTCGGGCAATGCAGGACAGGGTTATATGGAGTCACAGGATTACATTGTTACTTGGTGTGTTGGGCACCTGGTTACAATGAGTTATCCGGATGCTTATGATAAAGCATTAAAAAAGTGGACTCTACAAACCCTGCCTTTTTTGCCGGAAAAATTTCTATACGAACTTATTCCAGATGTAAAAAAACAATTCAATATTGTGGCTGGTCTTTTAAATCGCGAAGATGTATCTACCATTTATGTATGCACTGATTCCGGGCGCGAAGGGGAATATATCTACCGCTTAGTAGATCAGATGGCACATGTTCCGGATACCAAGGACAAACGCAGAGTATGGATTGATTCCCAAACGGAAGAGGAGATCAAGCGCGGCATTACCGAAGCAAAACCACTTTCTGAATATGATAATCTTTCCGCTTCCGCCTATCTAAGAGCCAAAGAAGATTATTTGATGGGCATAAACTTTTCGCGCGTATTATCACTGAAATATGGACGTCCCGTAATGGATTACCTTAACACCGGTAAGTGGTCTGCCATTTCAGTCGGTCGTGTCATGACTTGTGTTCTTGGAATGGTAGTTCGAAGAGAACGTGAGATTAGAGAGTTTGTGAAGACACCATTTTATCGTATTTTGATGAAATGTAATCTGGAAGGGAAACAATTTGAAGGTGAATGGCGTGCGGTTGAAGGCAGCCAGTTTTACCAATCACCGAAACTTTATAAGGAAAATGGGTTCAAAAACCGCGAAGATGCCGAACAGCTTTGCAAAACCTTAACCTATGATCCTTTGCAGGTGATCATTCAAAAAGTAGAACGCAAAAAAGAACGTAAAAATCCACCCTTGCTCTTTAATTTAGCGGAATTACAAAACACATGTTCCAAATTATTTAAGATCAGTCCGGATGAAACACTAAAAATTGTACAAGAGTTATATGAACGTAAGCTTGTTACATATCCCCGTACGGATGCACGTGTACTTTCTACTGCTGTAGCCAAAGAGATATACAAAAATATCGGTGGTTTACAAAATTATTCCCTGATTGCTCCCTATGCTGCAAAGATTATGGAGCAAAAAGCCTATGCCGGGATTGCCAAAAGCCGTTATGTAAACGATAAGCAGATTACGGACCATTATGCGATCATTCCAACCGGACAGGGGTTAAATGTACTCGGCAACTTAAGTGTGACAAGTCAACGAGTATACGAAGTGATCGTCCGTCGATTTCTCTGTATCTTTTATCCGCCTGCAGAATATCTAAAGATCGGGGTAACTGCAAAACGTGATACAGAAACATTTTTTGCAAATTTTAAGATTTTAGTCAAACAAGGTTATTTGGAACTTGCGACTGCATCTTTTGCTAAGAAAAATATGTCCACTAACGCATCTGTTTCCAAAAAAAGTGAGAATTCTATGGAAACTGTCACTTTTGACGAAAATCTGATCACGTCAATCCAAAATCTAAAAAAAGGAATGGCACTTCCGGTGGAAGAATTCTTTATTAAAGAAGGAGAAACATCTCCACCAAAGCGCTATAACTCAGGTTCGATCATTTTGGCTATGGAAAATGCAGGACAACTGATTGAAGAAGAGGAACTGCGAGCACAGATAAAGGGAAGCGGAATCGGCACCAGTGCCACACGTGCCGAGATCTTGAGTAAACTAGTCAAGATCAAATATCTGAAATTAAATAAAAAAACACAGATCATCACACCGGAATTACTCGGTGAAATGGTATATGACGTTGTTGATGGTTCCATACGTTCTTTGCTAAATCCCGAACTGACTGCAAGTTGGGAATTAGGCTTGACACAAGTTGCTGAAGGACAGATCACAGAGGAACAATACATGGCCAAATTAAACGGCTTTATTACCCGTCGTGTTCAATATGTCAAACAAACTGCTAATCAAACGGCTCTTCGTCAACAATTTGACAAAGCAGCTGTATATTATAAGAAATGAGGTGTTTCATATGTATGATTCAATGAAAAACAAAAATTTATTTAATATGGAGGAGACGATAGCAAAAGATATCTTTGAAGACTGCGATTATCCGTGGGAAGTGCTTCCAAAGATCGAAGCTTTTATTTTGGAACTGGGTAAAACTCTTTCGGAAGATGAGTATGACTGCATTGATGGCAATATCTGGATCGCTAAGTCCGCAACAATCGCACCAACTGCATCGATCACAGGACCATGCATCATTGGTAAAAATACGGAAGTAAGACAATGTGCATTTATCCGCGGCAAAGCAATTGTCGGCGAAAACTGCGTTGTTGGTAATTCTACCGAATTAAAAAATGTCATTTTGTTTAATAATGTCCAGGTTCCACACTATAATTATGTCGGTGATTCAATTTTGGGATTTAAATCGCATATGGGTGCCGGCTCCATCACTTCTAATGTAAAATCAGACAAAACCAAAGTTACGATCAATTATCAGGGCGAAAAACTTAATACCGGACTGAAAAAAATGGGTGCAATTCTTGGAAATTATGTAGAAGTAGGATGTAACAGTGTTCTTAATCCGGGAACAGTGATCGGAAGCAATACTAATGTTTACCCATTGTCCAGTGTTCGTGGTTTTATTCCAAGGGGCTGTATTTTTAAGAAACAATCAAATATCGTACAGAAAGACATATAATGCGAATATAGTCGTTGTCATTTATTTCTAACCATCTTTTTCGTCAGATTTTTTAAGAAATATTGGCGAAAAGTGTAGACTAATTGATAAATTTGTGCGAAAATGGTCATAGAACTGTGGAAATATTTCTGCAGAAAAAAAGCAAATCGAAAGGAGCATAAACATGATTTATTCACAGGAAGTAGAAAACATGTGCCCAGTTGCTCAGGGTGTGCATCACGGTGCAGCGCCAATCCCAGAGGAAGCAAAATGGGTTCAGGCAAAGGAAGTAAAAGATATCTCTGGTTTTACACATGGTGTAGGCTGGTGTGCACCACAGCAGGGTGCTTGTAAGATGTCTCTTAACGTTAAAGAGGGTATCATTCAGGAAGCATTAGTAGAGACAATCGGCTGCTCAGGTATGACACATTCTGCTGCTATGGCATCAGAGATCCTTCCGGGTCTGACTGTTATGGAGGCACTGAATACTGACCTTGTATGCGATGCAATTAATACAGCAATGAGAGAGCTCTTCTTACAGATCGTTTATGGTCGTTCACAGAGTGCATTCTCTGAGGATGGACTTGCTATTGGTGCTGGTTTGGAAGACCTTGGTAAAGGACTTCGTTCTCAGGTTGGTACAATGTACGGAACCTTAAAGAAAGGTCCTCGTTACTTAGAGATGGCTGAGGGTTATGTAACCGCTATCGCTTTGGATGAAGAGGATTTGATCATTGGTTATAAGTTTGTAAACCTTGGTAAAATGACTGACTTCATCAAGAAGGGTGATGATCCTAATACAGCTTGGGAGAAAGCTGCCGGACAGTACGGTCGTGTTGACGACGCAGTGAAACTCATCGATCCAAGAACAGATGAAGAAATCGCAAAATAATATAAAGGAGGCAAACATAACATGGCATTATTTGAATCATATGAAAGAAGAATTGACCAGATCAACGCTGTATTAAACAGTTATGGAATTTCTTCTCTTGAAGAAGCAGAAAAAATCACAAAAGATGCTGGACTTGATGTATATAACCAGATCAAGGGCATCCAGCCAATTTGTTTTGAGAATGCATGCTGGGCATACATTGTAGGTGCAGCAATTGCAATTAAGAAAAACTGCCGTCGCGCAGCAGACGCTGCAGCAGCAATCGGTGAGGGACTCCAGTCTTTCTGTATCCCTGGTTCTGTTGCTGATACTCGTAAGGTAGGTTTAGGACATGGTAACCTTGGTAAAATGCTCCTTGAGGAAGAGACAAAATGTTTCGCATTCTTAGCCGGACATGAGTCTTTTGCAGCTGCCGAAGGTGCTATCGGTATCGCAGAAAAGGCAAACAAAGTACGTAAAGAGCCTCTTCGCGTTATCTTAAATGGTCTTGGTAAAGATGCTGCTCAGATCATCTCTCGTATCAATGGTTTTACATTCGTTGAAACTGAGTTTGATCCATACACAAATGAAGTAAAAGAAGTATTCCGCAAATCTTATTCTGAGGGTCTTCGTGCTAAAGTAAACTGCTACGGTGCAAACTCTGTACCAGAGGGTGTTGCTATCATGCACAAAGAGGGTGTTGACGTATCTATCACAGGTAACTCAACCAACCCAACTCGTTTCCAGCATCCGGTAGCTGGTACTTACAAGAAAGAATGCTTAGAGCAGGGTAAGAAATATTTCTCCGTTGCTTCCGGTGGTGGTACAGGTCGTACACTTCATCCAGATAATATGGCAGCAGGTCCTGCTTCCTATGGTATGACAGATACATTAGGACGTATGCATAGCGATGCTCAGTTTGCTGGTTCTTCATCCGTTCCTGCTCACGTTGAGATGATGGGACTGATCGGTGCTGGTAACAACCCTATGGTTGGTATGACAGTTGCTGTAGCTGTTTCTGTACAGGAAGCTGCTGACGCTGGCAAGTTCTAATCTTGTAATTGTTCAATAATAATGTACAATAATAGAAGAGCAGATCAGACAATCGTTGTTTGGTCTGCTTTTTTATTGCCATTATAATGGGAATCCTATATAATAGCGGTGGCATTTTATGACATAATGGACAGAAAGGTATGGTGTTTCGAATGAATTATACGAAATTAACGAACAACTTAATTGACTTAGTGAAAGAAGAGCAGGCAAAACTCGGCTATCGAAAAGAAGCAATCCGTTTATATTATCCATTAAGCAGCTTACAGCATATATTAGGCACAACGGATTCTGCAGAACAATTAACAGAAAAATTACAAAAAGAAGCTGATTTTGCAAAAGATTCTCTTGGCACTTTGGATATATCCTGTCAAAATGACCGGTTCTGCATTGGTATTCCTGCCGTTGGATCTGAATGGGTACACGATCATATGCAGCCGGCAGAATTTATCGTATCTCTCGTGGATCTTGTCGGTCGTCATGGCTGTACAATGGAAGATATCTTTGCATTATTTCATGCACAGGATCAACCTGTTGAAATACAGGAAATTAAAAACGGAGAATTTGACTATCGCATCCGCTTTCTAGAGGGCGACGACCCTTATTATTATTGTTTTAAGGACGAGGAGATCCATATTATATATCATCGTTTTCTACCGGAGGATTATGAGGATTTCAACTTTTAAGATCCGGTTCTAAGCATGGAAATTCAGGATTTTTGACACCGCTATCTTTTTAACATAAAACGAACATATTTCGACTATTAATAAAAAATCGAAAATATGTTCGTTTTTTATTGACAAACATTTGTTCGTATAGTATATTATATACAGAACAAGCGTTCTGTATATACAAAACCTTTATTACTGACATTTACCAGATTGCATCGTAGCGATGCAGAAACGAGGTGTACTATGAGAATATACTATGGAAAAAGAATCCTTATCACATTAACTTTGGCTTGTCTGCTTGTATTTGGACTGGTGCGAGTATGTAATTCTTCTGAGAGTAGCGCACAAGCCTCAGTGGATCAATCAAAAATCAGTTATGTTTCTGTATTGATTCATTCTTCTGATACATTGTCAAGCATTGCCAATGAATATTATTGCGATGCGTTCGGCTCTGTTCAGGATTATGCCGAAGCCATCCAAGAATATAACAGTTTAGACAGCGATCTGATTTACGCCGGAAACCATCTTATGGTTCCTGTATATCAAGCCAATTAATCCAAAGAAGATTGTATCATCTGCATAATGAAACGAGCATATTTTTTCTCGCCGTGCGGATTAAGATGTACACCGTCCTGATAAAACCAATCCGGATGTTTTACTCCTTCTTTTGACCAATAAATGCGCTGTACATTTTTATTGGCTGCAACAACCCGTTGGATCGTATTATTGACATCTTTTTGAATGTCTAAATGTTTTCCATACGTATCGATCCAATAAATGGTTCGATCCTTGCCTAAATAATCAATCAATTTTTGACCGCTCTTTGAATTGAAGTTGCTATTGGTTCCCAATGCAATAATGACAATATCCCCTAATTTGTGTTTCTTGTCTAATTGCTTTGCAACATCCAAAGCCTGTACCACTTGTCTGGAAATTTTCGCATCCACAACTGCATTTTCACACTGTTGTTGAAACGCTACAGATGCTCCTAAAAAGACAGAATCTCCAATCACGGTAACAAGGTGTCTCTTGGTAACCGCTTCTTTGCTTGTATCTGCCGGCATATTATCTGCCGGAACTGCAGTATGTAACGCAGATGTTGGCTGCGATGGAAGAGTAGATGTACCCTCAACTTTTTTCCCCTTCTCCTCATTTATAAGTTGCTGTTTTTCACGAAGATCCGCTTCTAATTTTCTGGTATCGGAAGCCGGAGCTTTTATAATTCCATAAGATGCAACTAGTATACATAAAAGCAACCCCAAAGCCTTTATGTTTATATTTCGTGATGTTCTTCCTGTGTATTTCATGTTTCCTCCAATCTACTTAATGATATTTCTATAATAAAACTAAAATTGGATAATGCCATAAGTACAAGTAAAAGCTGTATTTTCCAACCACCGCCAGACAATTTGCGCAAAAACTATTCGTGACTGCTTTTTTATGATTCTCAATAAAATTGATCAATAACATATACCACACACTGATCACAAACATTCCACCTTGATATAGAAGCGAATCTGTTCCATATACGAAGTGGAAGAGAATTAAAATTGTACACGTCGAAAGTACAACGCAAATACGTCGCCAAAAAGTCGAAAATGTTACACGACAGAATGAATATTTCTGTCGCATAACACCAAGCAGTATTCCAAGTATAATGGTATCATAAATTAAGACACTGAAAGAGACATTTCTTAATGAATCTGATATACTTTAACCAACAAATGAAAGAAGGTACTTATCATGTCCAGA